>ERZ1645192.3632-NODE-3632-length-12471-cov-6.551788_pt1 | contig 12471 bp, 11 predicted proteins | sample MGYA00575354_ERZ1645192 | MGnify/ENA primary metagenome ERZ1645192 (study PRJEB40844, sample SAMN11349763) | freshwater sediment metagenome | isolation source: river sediment | host: Sediment | place: India: Faizupur Khadar , New Delhi | collected 2017-02-21 ... | reverse complement strand
TAAGCACGCCGCCAGCGTTCGTCCTGAGCCAGGATCAAACTCTCCAAAATATTTCAGGTTCCACGCATGTATTTACGCACTGTATTCGGCTTTCAAGATGCTGCTGCCGCGAGCGGCAACGGCAGGAAATATACCACGGCCTCGAATGCTTTGCAAGTCCCTCCTGCAAAGTTCGATTATTCGCGTAAAACCATGCCGTCCGGGTTATCGTTTGAATGTGACGATCGTAACCCCGTACCCGCCTTCGGAGCCGTCGCCCAGACGATACTCCTGGACGTACTTCAGCCGGGAACAAAGAGCGTGAACTTCCCGGCGCAAAATCCCCTCTCCCCGACCGTGGATGACGGTTACCGACGAATAGCCGCAGCGCATCGCCTGGTCAAGGTAGCGTTCAACGAGCGGAAGCGCTTCCTGGACATTCATTCCGCGCACCATGATCGAACTGGAAACATGTTCCGGGCGTTCGAGATAGACTTCGCCATGCACTTCTCTCGCTTTGGGGCCTTTTTTCGAAGGGACGACGGACTCGCTCGGGACTTCGACCGTCATGGCCCCGGCCTCGACGAAAGCCTTCTTCCCGTCGACCCGCAGCAGGATTCCGACCACTCCGGCCCCGATGACTTCCACCGGAACTCCGGGCGCAAGGGGAAGGCCTTCGGTCTTCGTCATTTTTCGTGAAAGCGTTCTCTTTTTCTCCCGGTCCTCGATATCCCGGATCAAAAGGCCCGTTTCTTCCTTCTTTTCGTGAAGCTTCCTGTGAGCGGCCGATTTTGCGACGCCTTCCAATTCGCGGATCATCGTTCGGGACGCGGTTTCAGCCGCCGCCAGAATTCCGGCGGCATCCCTGTCGGCTTTTTCGAGAATTTTGTTCTTTTCGAACTCAAGAGACGCGACGCGATCTTCGTACGTTCGCTTCGTTTCTTCAAGCTGTTTCCTGTCGAGAAGAAACTCCTTCTTTTCTCTGTCAAGAAGAACACGGCGCTCCTGTAGTTCGGAAATCAGGTCCTCCACAGGAATTTCGCGCTCTCGAAGCACGTGCCTCGCCCGCTCGATAACGTCAGGGGGAAGGCCGAGGCGCTCGGCGATCAGAATTGCGTTGCTCTTTCCGGGAATTCCCATCAAAAGACGGAATGTCGGAGAAAGCGTATCCGCATCGAATTCCATGCTTGCGGACTCGACTCCGGACGTCGTGAGCGCATATTGCTTGATCGGATTGTGATGGGTCGAAGCCAGGACAAGGGAACGTTTCTTCCTGAGCGCGTCGAGTATGGCGACGCCGAGCGCGGCCCCTTCCTGCGGATCGGTTCCGGCTCCAAGCTCGTCCAGAAGGACGAGAGACGACGCGTCCGCGTCGCGGAGAATACGAACGACATGCGCAAGGTGTGCGCTGAAGGTCGAGAGGTTCTGCTCGATGCTCTGTTCGTCGCCGATGTCCGCGAATATCGAGGAAATCGTCCCGACGACGGAATTCTCCGAAGCCGCGATCGGCAGACCGCACCACGCCAGGGCAAGACAGATGCCGGCCGTTTTCAAAACGACGGTCTTTCCGCCGGTGTTCGGTCCCGTAATGACGAGGACGCGAAAGCCTTCGCCGCATATGATCGAAGAAGGAACGGCCCGATCCCCGAGCAGCGGATGCCGCGCGTCGTACAGGCTGAAACGGGCCCGGTCTTCCAGCAGTGGCAGAATCCAGCCGCCGCGATCCATTCGGTTGGCGGCGGCATGCAGGACATCGACCATGCCGAGGACCTCCTGCGCCTCGAGAATCGCCCGTTCACGGGAGAGGATGTATGCGGTCAGGCGTCGCAGAATCCGTTGTTCTTCCTCTTTTTCGTCGCGTTGCCTCATGACGAGCCGATTGTTCAGCGCATTCAGGGAACGCGGTTCCATATAGACGGAGTTGCCGGAACTCGACCGGTCGAGGATCGTTCCCGGGAAACGGCTGATGCAATCCTGACGGACGAGGACGACATATCTGCCGAGACGTACGGAGAGAACCCTGTCCTGCAACATGGAAGACACCTTGCTGTCGGATATGAGATCCTGGCCCGTTCTTCGAACGCTCCGGCCGATCGTCTCCAGCTCTTCCCGTATCGCGTGCAATTCGGGAGAGGCGTGATCGTAAAGGGTTCCGTATTCGTCGAACACGCCCAGCGCTTCATACTCCGGGGAAAAGTCCCGTAGTCGCTTCAGAAGCATGCCGAAAGCTTCGTGTGTCGCCAGTTCGGACTGAAGCACGTCACGAAGCCGCGTCGAAAGATGGAGCAACCCGCGAATGCGTATGAATTCCTCACCCGTAAGAAAGGACGTGTGCTTGGCCGAAGCAAGAAGCTCGTCCACACACTGGATCCCCTGCTGCCACGGGAGCTCGCCTTTCGAATCCCGGTGGGATCTGTAACTGTGAAGCAAATCCTGACGCGCCTTCAATTCGATGAACGTATCGGCGGGACGCATTCGCGAAAGCGCAAAGGAACCAAGAGGACTGCGGGTCTCCTTTTCAAAAAGCGCGAGAACATCTTTATATTGCAGAGTACGGCGAATTTCGTCAGAGAGGTGCATGGTCGTCGCTTGTAACTCCTTTATGGTGTTGCAGAATGGAAGGCGCAGGGATGTCTATATTTCGCTCCTTCAGAAACTGTTCAAGGTAGGGCCAGGCATCAAGCCCAATGCGGACGGCAATACTCGACTTGGCCCAGTCGCTCGTCGTGAGAAGCGTCGGCGAAACGGAAAAAACGAGTATCAGGACCCCCGCAAGAACGATAACCGCCTTGGCCGTTCCGACCGCCATTCCGAGCATCCGGTCAAGCAGCGTCAGGGCCGAAAAACGCAGTATCGCGCGCACGATTCTGCACGCGCAGGAGGCCGCGATAACCGAAAAAAGAAACAGAACCACCACGACGAGAAGCTGAAGCACGGAAAAAGAAGCCGAAGGGAAATACGAAACAAGGAAATCCGTACCGATCGACTGGTATCTCCACGCGAGAAAGATTCCACCCAATATTCCCAAAAGGGAAAAGAACTCCCCCGTAAGGCCGCGGACAACGCCCCGCGCCGCGAAAAAAACGACGAAGCAGATAACTGCTCCGTCCAGAAGGACGGAGGGATTCATGCGTTCGTCACCGTTTTCAGCTCCGGGACCAAACAGACGAAATCCTTTTCTATACTGAAGATCTCAAACACCGGTTCCGCATCCTTCCTGAGCTCGACTGTACCGCTCGAGACGCTTTCGGATTTGCACCACACATTTCGTCTCGACGATTTTTGTGGCAGGACTCATTATACCCGTTTTTCCGCCTCCATCCGCCGCAAAGCAGACAAAAAAAAGCCGGCGCATCGGCGCAAGCCGGATGGAGATCGGACAGAGAAGAACGAATGCATCGAGAAATTTTGTGCTATCCTTTTTATTAAGAAATATATCCAGTTATTTTTTGAATACTATTTGAAAAATATCTAAAAAAATGTTTATACCCGTCGCAGAGGTAGTTTCGTCCCCCCTGTCCATCCTCCGTACGCAGGATCCTGTCCTTGGGGCAACCGCCGAAGCAGAGACGGATGTACGGGCACTCGAAGCACGCCTTCGGGAGTCCGTACATCTTGTGCATCCCGAACGCACGATTGCCCTCCATGAGTTCGGCGAGCGGCGTTTCGAGGATGTTGCCCAGCCGGTAGTTCGGATAGGCGTAGCGCTCGCATGAGTACACGTCTCCGTTGACCTCGACGGACGCGGCGTGACCGCACAGCGCGTCGTGAACGCACAGGCCGCCGCGAGCACCCCGCATGGCGCCGATCGTGACCTCGAAGATCTGGACGAACTTCCTCCCGACGTCGCGCCGCTTCCAGCAGTCGAAGACCTCGCAGAGAAACGCGCCGTACCCAGCGGCCGTCACGGAGAAGGGGACGGCCGGGTGCAGGAGGTTCGCGCTCCGAATTCCCGGAGGCATCGCAAAACGCTGCCCGTCATCGACTTCGAAGGTTGTGCCTCCGCTTTCGACAACGGGCAGGAATTGCATGAAGTCCGTGTATTCCCTGAGAAAGCCGTATACCTCGCGCCCGCGGTTCATATTCGCGGCGTTCACGGTCGTCAGCGTGTTGAAGGGCACGCGGCGCTTTCGCAAAAGCGCCATTCCCGCCATCGTCCGGTCAAAGGTTCCGCCGGCAGCGTCTCTCCGATAGGCGTCGTGGAACTCCCTCGGGCCGTCGACGCTCACGCCGACGAGAAAGCCGTTCTGCGCGAAGAAGGCGCACCAGTCGTCATCGAGCAGCGTTGCGTTGGTCTGGATCGTGTTGACGATCTTCCGCCCCTCGCCGTACGTCCGCTCAAGTTCCATCGCTTTCCGGAAGAAGCCGAGTCCCGCGAGCGTCGGCTCGCCGCCGTGCCACGCGAACTCGACCGTCGCGTCGCGGCCGTGTGTTTCGAGATTCCTCCGGACATACGCCTCGAGGACATCGTCCGGCATCACGGAAAGCGTCTGCCCGAGGAGCTTCGGTTTTTCGACGTAGTAACAATAGGCGCACGCGAGGTTGCACCGTCCGCCCACGACTTTTGCCATCACGGCGAAGGTTCGCGTGTCGCCGTTCCGCATCGATGCGTCTATTTCCTGCGGCGGATTCCCGCGGCGAGCGCAAGCAGCGGCAGCAGCACGAAGAACCCCGCGACCGAATGCATCCCCGCGTTGCAGCTTCCCGTTTTTGGGATCTGGTGTTCCGCGTTGTACGCGTTGATCACTGTTGACGCTTCGGCGCCGTCGTCCGTACCGATCTCCGCGGCGATCAGCGCGTTCAGTCTCGCATTCATGTCGAGAATCAGCGCCTCGTTCGCGACCGGATCGGCCGCGAGATTGTTCATTTCCTGCGGATCGTTCTCGAGGTCGTAGAGTTCGATGTCGTTTTTGGCCAGAAGCTCTTCCATCGTCACCGGCGTGTTGAAGTCAAGCGAGAAGTACCTGGCGAACTTGTACCGTTCGGTCATGATCGCCCGCACGAAGCCCCGGATGTCCGTGTTGAAGGAGTAGTACACGATATTTCCGGCCGCGTCCGTGTTGGCCCTCGCCATCGTCGTCGAAATCAGCTCGGCGCAGAACAGGGCGGCGTCGCGTACGGACTGCGCCGTCCCGCGCACAAGCTCCATCAGGTCTTTTCCGGGAAGCCCGGCCGTGATGGCGGTCTTTTGTTCTTCGCTGATGTTCGCCATGCGGACAAACGTCGTCGCAAGATCGATGTGGCTCGTAACGGACTTCACGGACCTGCCTCCCTCGCACTCGGGGTGGACAATGTAGAGCGGAACGTGCGTGTTCTGCTCGTAGAGCAATCCGCCCTTGCCCTTGAGTCCGTGCGCGCTCCCCATATCGCCGTGATCGGCCGTGAACACGATGATCGTCGTGTCGAGCATTCCGAGATCGATCAGCTTCTGCAGGATGACCATGAGGTTGTTATCGCTGTCCTGGATGCAATTCCAGTAGTAGTCCTGAAAGCTTTTCCAGCTCGCTTCCGTCGTGATCGAACCGGTCTGTCTGTCCATGAAGCGTTTGAAGATCGCGAGGGCGTCCGGAAGCCTGTCGTCGCTGACGTCCTGGGTCCACGACGACGGGAGATCCGCTCCGTACGTCTTTTTGTACACTTCAGCGTCGGGAGCCTCGCCGACCGGAATGGGACCGACCCACGCATCGTCGTCGTTGAAATACATGATGTCGTGCGGGTTGACCAGATTGACCGCGAGGAAGAACGACTTCCCTTCGGCGTTCTTCGCGACACCGGTTCCCTGCAGCCATTCGAGCGTATGACTCACGATCTCCGGATCCTTCTCGTACCCCTCCCACATCTTTCCGATGTAGTCGCCGGAAACATTCCAGTCGGCGAAACCATATTCTCCGAGGTCGGTCAGTTCGTCCTCGACGTCGGAGATCGTGCTCGCGTTGGCCATGTGCCACTTGCCCTTGTAGGCAGTGTAATATCCGGCCGATCGCATCATGTCGCCGATCGTCGTCATGTTCTCGGAAAGCGGTTCCTGCCAGTCGAAATCCGTGTTGTCGATCATCAGCGTGTCGGTGATATGTTTTCCGGTGTAGATCACAGAACGGGAGGAGGTTGACATCGTCGCGCAGTTGTAGTGTTTCTCGAAGGTCGTCCCGAGTTCGGCGAGGAGCGTGCGCGCCTCGTACGCCGTCCCGCTCGGGAATTCACTGAAATACTGCTCCTGGTCCGTGGTGATGAAAACGATGTTGTAGTTGCCATCCGCGTTCGGTTTTGGGGTGACGTCCGGAATCGTCCCCTTCTCTTTCGCGGAGACAGCGTTCCCGCACCCGGAAGCGAACATCGACGCCGCGATCGTCGCCGCAAAAAGCTTCCTTTGCACACACATAATCGAACACGCCCTTTCGTGAAATCAGACGGTCTTTTCTTCCGGCAGGCGGGCAGGGCGGATGAGATGAATCACTCTGTCCCTTGGCGCTCGGTATGCATATTGTGCGAGCAACCCGATGTATGGTATCGGGTTGAAGATCTTCTGTAAAGTGGGCGAATTCGGAATAGCATGACGGATATTCGGAGGAATGATACAAGGCATCATATTCCCGATCCTGAAAGGAGGGACAAAAACGGACGTCACAGCGGGGGAAGGCGTTCGGCGCGACACATTCACTGAATTCGGAGGCCTTCGAAGCGCTCCTTTCGCGGGCGTGCTTACTGTTCGGTTTCCTGCTCCCGCAGAAGCGCTTCGAGACGCTCTCCCGTTCTGTCGGCGTAATACGCCATCTGCAGACAGCAAAGAACAAGCAACAGCTCCTGATCAGGAGCGCCCGGGATGTTCCCCGCCGTGTTCGCGATCAGTTCGCGAACACGCGCCAGGCTCTCCTGATCAAGAGACGTCTGCAATGTATACGTCTTTTTTCCGATAGTGATCGTTACATCCCTCATGGGATGTCGCTCTTACAGTTTCTTTATCTCAGCAGAAGGCGACTGCTGCGGCAGGAGAGCGCCAAGCTTGTCGCAAAGCGACTTGACCTGCGTTTCGAGTTGCGACCGCTCCTTCTGGAAGGACATTTTTTCCCGCTCCAGAGCTTCCGAGACTCGTTCGCGTTCCTTGCTTTCACGAATCCGCTCCAGATCCTTCTCGGAAAGCTTCGACCTGAGGTCGTTCAGTTCCGCGCGCAAACGATCACGTTCCTGCTGAAGCGATCGGATGTATTCCGTTATCCTGTCGGTTACGTTCTCGATTTGGGAGAGAGAGACCATTCCCGTCACTCCTTTCCGGATTTCTACCGTAGAATATACCCTTTTTCCGAAAGCTTCGCACGGACAATGTTGTTGACTTCGTCCGATTCTTCCTCGGTGAGCGTTCTCTTCGCGTTCCTGTACGAAAGAGAAAACGCGAGGCTCCGCATTCCCTCCGGAATCCCTTTGCCCTGATAGACATCGAATATCCGAAGATCCCACAGAAGTTCGGCCGCGGATGCCCGTATCTGTTCCATGACTGTGGAGACCGGAATCGCACACGGAACCAGCAGCGAAATATCGCGATACACGGCGGGATAGGCCGGAATTTCCGTAAAGGAAGGCCGTCGTTTCTCTATGAGCGGGGCGCATTCAAACTCAAACGCGTACACCGGCGCTCCGTAATCCATTTCCCGTTCGATCGCCGGTTTGAGCCGCGCGAGCCACCCGATTCGTTCTCCGTTCAGAAGGATGTCGGCCGTCTGTCCCGCATGTCCGAACGGCTCGCTTCCCTGACGGAATTCCGCTTCATACCCCCGACACGACAGAAGGGCGATGACATCTCCCTTGATGGAGAAGAAATCTTCCCGTTCCGACTGTCCGTACGGGCTCTTGAAGTCTCTCCCGGGGAACACGAGGCCGGCGCATTGTTCCCGTTCCTCGCGATTCTCGCCGTCGCCAAGAAAAACGCGTCCCTGTTCGAAGATCCGGACCGGATCTCTCCACCCTGCCGCGAGGCTTTTCGACAGCGCGTTCATGAGGCCCGGCAGGAGCGTCGTGCGCATGTCCGACTGGTCCGAACTGATGGGATTCGCCAGTTTCACCGGTTTTCCGCGCGCGTCGTCTTTCGGGAAACGAAGTCGGGCTACGGCCTCGGAGGAGACGAAGGCGTAGGTCACAACCTCGACGTAGCCCCTTCCGATCGCACACGCGCGAAGATCGAACTGCGTCCGTGTGACGGCGCCGGCGTCTCCGCGTTCATGGAACGTCTGGGGCAGGCGGGACGGCATGTCGTTATAGCCCCGGATCCGCGCGACTTCCTCGATCAGGTCCTCCTCGATGGAGATGTCGGCGCGATAGGACGGAATAACGTACGTGCAGCTCCCGTCATCCGACTCCGACCGGCGGATTCCAAGACGCCCCAGAATTCTGCCCGCTTCGGACAAATCGCTCCAGTGGAGGATCGTCTGCATCTTGCTCTTCGTCAACGACACTTTTTTCGGTTCGCGTATTTTCGAGACGGCCCGGACAACGGTCGGGAAGGCATTCCCCGCTTTCCACGACTCGATCAGGGAGAGCGTATAGGAAAGCGTGGGATCCATCAGTTCGGGATCGACGCCGCGGGCGAAGCGGAACGCAGCCTCGCTCCGTATGCCGAGGCGCCGCGAGGTCGTGCTGACGCGCTGCGACACGAAGCCGGCGCTCTCGAGTACGACATTTCTGGTTTTGTCGCTGATTTCGGAATCTCCGCCGCCCATAACGCCGCCGACGCCGATCGGAACGCCGCCGCTCGTTATGAGAAGATCGGACGATGACATCGTTCGCATCTTGCCGTCGAGCGTCAGGATGGGTTCCTTATCTTTCGCCGCCCGCACCGTGATCTCCCGGTCGGGCAGAGTGTCGAGATCGAACGCGTGCTGCGGCTGGCCGAAGAGAAGCATGCAGTAGTTCGTCGCGTCGACGATGTTCGATATCGGACGCATTCCGAGAAGCGTGAGCGCAACGCGGAAATCGATCGGCGACGGCGCGATCCTCACATCCCGTATCAGGCCGAGGGAATACCCGGGGCATCCGGCGTCTTCGATGAAGACGCCCTTGAACGGGATCGGCCATTCGCCGTTGTCCGACCTGCGCTCGATCCTCGGTGAAGTGAAGACGGCGTCGTCGAAAAGGGCGTACAGCTCCCTCGCCACGCCGACGTGGCTGAGAAGGTCTCCCCGGTTCGGCGTGATGGAAAGATCCAGAATCACATCGTCGAGTCCGAGATACGAAACGGCGTTCGCGCCCAGGGGCGCATCCGCGGGAAGGCGGAGGATTCCGAATTCGAGTCCGATCTCCGGGACGCCGAGTTCTTCCGCCGAAAGCATCATTCCGAAGCTTTCGACGCCGTCGAAGTCGCGAATTCCCATTTTCGTCCCGTCCGAAATCGTCGCTCCCGGCGCGGCGTACGCCACGACATCCCCGTTCGAGAGATTCGTCGCAGCCGTCACGCACTGCGCGTCCTCGCCCCCGAGATCCAGCTTCGCGACGAAAAGCGACGACTTCGCGGGATGCGCTTCGATTTCACGGATCTTGCCGATTCTGACGCCCGACAGTTTTTTCCCGGGCCTCGTCACCGATTCGACTTCGCTCCCCGTTTCGGTCAGTCTTTCGCAGACTTTCCCGATGTCGGATCCACATTGAACAAGCGTTTTCAGGATATTCCAGGACACTAACATGAACGATTCCTCCCTGAGAGGAGATACGGCACATTTCCCTCAAAAAGAACCCTGAGGTCGGTCAAACCGTATTTCAGCATCGCCATACGGTCAAGCCCCATCCCCCACGCGAACCCGGTATAGCGTGTCGGATCGATGCCGCCTGCCCTGAGAACATCCGGGTGCGTCATGCCGAGCCCGGCGACTTCGAGCCACCCCGTTCCCTTGCAGATCCTGCACGACGGATTCTTCCCGGAGCATTCGATGCACTCGATATCCAGCTCCAGAGACGGTTCCGTGAACGGGAAATAGCTGCCTCGATATCTCGCCGCAAGAGGGCGGTCAAAAAAGGCGTTCATCAGCGCTCCGAGACACCCCTTGAGATCGGCGATCGAGACGTCCGTATCGACCATGAGGCCCTCGAGCTGATGGAACATCGGAGAATGCGTCGGATCGCTGTCCCGCCGGTAGACCTTCCCCGGAACCACAATCCTGATAGGCGCTCCGTGCGCACGCATCGCCCGGACTTCGACGGGGGATGTATGCGTCCGGAGGACCTTGCCGTCAGGAAAATAGAAAGAATCCTGCATATCCCTCGCCGGATGCGAGGGAGGAATGTTCAGCGCTTCAAAATTATAAAAATCGTCTTCTATCTCCGGTCCGAGAGCAACGGAAAATCCGAGTCCCGCCATAATTTCGATGATTTCCCGGGACGTTTCGACAACAGGGTGAAAGCCGCCGCCGGTCCTGCCCCTCGGAGGCAGGGTCACATCTATGTGATCTTCGCGTTCCAGACGTTCGAGTTCCTTTTCTTCGAGAGAATCCTTGCGTGTCCGGATCTGTTCTTCCAGTTCATCCCGAAGGAGATTGACGAATTGCCCCGCGCGAGGACGCTCGTCGGGCGGCAAGGCGCCGAGTCCTTTCAGAAGTGAGGTGACTTCGCCCTTCTTTCCGAGAAAGCGAACTCTGAGCGAATCGAGATTTTCCAGGGTCTCCGCTGCTGCAATTTCTTCAGAGAACGCCATACGGATGTCTTGAATGTGTCGTTCAAGATCGGTCATTCACTATCCCCCTCCCTGACGCTTGCATGCTGCATGCAAACGACTTTTTCAACCGGAGGCATTAACGGCCGCCGGCGGTGTGCGCCTGGCGGCTTGCGTCCCGGTCATAAGACAAAGGTTCCTATCAGGAACACTGATAGGAACCTTGCGACAATCGTTCCCCCGATTCCGGGAGAACTGTAATTTTCAGAGTCTACTGCCCCGAGGAAGCCCGGACCTTTGCGGCCAGACTCTCGAAGGCCGCCATATCGTTGATCGCCAGTTCGGAGAGCATTTTTCTGTTGATCTCGATGCCCGCCTTTTTGAGGCCATTCATGAAAAAGCTGTATGACATCCCGTTCATACGGGCCGCCGCATTGATTCGGGTGATCCACAGACGGCGAAAATCCCGCTTCTTCCGTTTTCGGTCATTGTACGCCCTCGAAAGAGACTTGAGATACTGCTGACGGGCCATACGATACGTATGTTTCTTCAGACCGAAATATCCCTTGGTAATCGCAAATAACTTTTTTCTCTTTTTATCGCTAACACTGCCGCCCTTGACGCGGGGCATGGCAAGTCACCTCTCTGTCATACGAATGTATTCAGGAACGTCGATGCCTAGGCATACGGAAGAAGCTTCTTCATTGTGTTCTCAATACCTTTAAAAACGTATCCCGTCTGGCGAAGCTGCCGTCGCCTTCTGGCGCCCTTGGATGTCAAAAGGTGCCCGCGTCCGTTTTTTCGATAGGCCACTTTCCCGGTTCCTGTCAGGGAAAACCGTTTTTTTGTGCCTGAGTGGGTTTTCATTTTGGGCATGTGTGTCTCCTCCTTCCTGAAATATTTCCGAACAAGTAAAAAGCCCGCCACAAAAGCGGCAGGCATATCATTACCTTGCCGTACCCGGGACTACTCGCCCGCTGTGGTTTCGGAGGGGACTTCCGACGCCGCTTCTTTCGCGACCGCCGTCACCGGAGAAACGGGCTTCTCGACCTTGACGCCCTTCGGTTTGGCTTGCGGAATCGGAGTGATCATAATCCGCATATAGCGTCCTTCCATACGCGGATCTCCCTCGCTCTTTCCGAGTCCGTCGCAGGCGAGCATAACACGGTTCAGAACTTCTCTCCCCTTGTCGAGGAAGGCCATTTCGCGGCCCCGGAAGAAAACGGAAACCTTGACACGATGCCCGTCTTCAAGAAAGTTCTTGATCGCCTTGACCTTGAAATCGTAGTCATGTTCATCGATCTTCGGGCGCATCTTCATTTCCTTGAGGGTCTGAACCTTCTGCTTCTTTCGGGCGTCCTTGTCCTTTTTCTGCATCTGGTACTTGTATTTTCCGTAGTCGAGAATGCGACATACGGGCGGTTTCGCCAGCGGAGCGACCTCGACCAGATCGAGCGTCCGCTGTTCCGCAAGCAGTATCGCTTCTTTCGTCGGAATAACACCCAACTTGACGCCCTTTTCGTCAATCAGAAGAACGTCGGGACAGGTTATTTCCTCATTGATTCTCGGTTCATCGTCGGCCTTTTGCGCGACTATTGTGCCTCACCTCCATATAAAATAAACGGGCCAGTGGTCATCCGACCGCCGGCCCGTCAAGCATCCGTTCATTCGCCTGGCCTTGACCCGTCCGGCTCAAATGCCGACAGGTGAGAGGGCGGTCCCTCTACTTTCAGTACGAAAAAGACTATACCATACTTGAATACTCCGCGCAACGGCGAAGCAATGCGATGTCACCGGTTTTGCTATAATTTCCTGATCTCCGGCCTGTACTCGTTGTCCAGCAGTTCCAGGAAGGAATCGAG
>ERZ1645192.3630-NODE-3630-length-12471-cov-15.987999_pt1 | contig 12471 bp, 10 predicted proteins | sample MGYA00575354_ERZ1645192 | MGnify/ENA primary metagenome ERZ1645192 (study PRJEB40844, sample SAMN11349763) | freshwater sediment metagenome | isolation source: river sediment | host: Sediment | place: India: Faizupur Khadar , New Delhi | collected 2017-02-21 ... | reverse complement strand
GGTCAATTTGGTCGCGCACCTGGCGGAATTTTTCCAGTTTTTCAGCATCGGTCCCTTCAAAAGCAGCTGGGTCCTCAAACGACCAATGCAGGCGCGTTACCAGCCCCGGCCAAACGGTCGGGCAGTTCTTTTCCGCGTCGTCACATACGGTCACGAGCGTGTGAAAATGAACTTTCGTGAGATATTCCTCGACCGGCTTGGAACGCTGACCTGCCAGGGATACGCCTGTTTCCTCCATCACCCGATAGGTGAGCGGATGAATCGGCCTCGGCTCAAGCCCCGCGCTGTAAGCTTCGATGCGTTCACCCGCGTATTTGCGGACGAAAGCTTCAGCCATCTGGGAGCGGGCGGAATTACCAGTACAAAGAAAAAGAACGCGTTTCCTGAGATCCATTTTTATTCCTCTCTTCTCAGAATCATAGCGAAGCTTAGTGAAATTTTACCTGGTGTAAAAGGCTTGGTTGGTGAAAGTGTATCAATAAAACTCTCAAATCCGGGCTTTACCCTATCGGCTTCAAGCGCTCTTGCCCATGCGTTCTTTTTCAGTCTCCAGCGCATACGCTATAATGAAATCGTTCCAAGGCTAACAAAAGATGAAAGCTCACCGCGCAAAAACTGCCTTCCTCCTGCTGCTTGCGGCATCGATAGCCCTGCTATCCCTGCTCCCGGAAGGCGTGCACGCTCAATCCGAAACCGGATACGATATCATCGCCGAAGTGAACGCGCTGCGCGCCGCACAAGGCTTGGATCCCTACACAGTCGACTCCTGGATCATGGACTACGCCCAGCAGCACACCCAATACCAGGCGAACAACATGCAAAGCACGCATCGCCACTCCGACGGCAGTTACGCCTGGGATGTCGGGCTAAACGAAAACATCGCGATGGGTTCCTCAGGCTTCATGAGCCCGCACATTGCCGTGTACGAAATCTGGCAGGATTGGGTCCACCTTGAGCCTATGATTGGATACGCCAGCGGCGCTGCCGGGGCAGGGGTAGCTGTGGGCGCGGATGGCAACGTCTACTATACCCTGAACGTGCGCGCGGGCAGCCGCGCCAGCCAGAACACCCCTCTGCCCGGCCAGACCGCCCTACCCGCGCAAGCCACCGCGCCTTTCGTGCCGCTCATAACCAATACCCCCAACCCCGAAGGCGTCATCATCCACATTGTCGGCCCGGGCGAAAGCCTGTGGGGCATTGCCGTTTCATACGGGGTCACCATGGACGACATCCGCGGCCTGAACGGCATGGCGGCCGCGGACACAACCATCTACGAAGGGCAGCGCCTGGTCATCCGCACCGGCGTCCAGCCCCCGCTCGCGCCAACGCCCATCGGCGCAGTGCCCACCAGTCTGACTCCCTTACCGTTGCCCAGCGCCACGCCCACGCCTACCCTTGCCCCATCCCGCACACCTGTTCCTTCCTCCAGCCCCACCGCAACGCGTAATGCGCCCCTGGCCGTGTATTGGCATGGCAACCTGGGCGGCGCCTTGCTGACCGCTGCGGTCGGCGCGCTCTTGGGCGCCGGGTTGACGTTGCTGGTGATTCAGCTGACGCGCCGGCGCGCCGCGCAAACGCTCCCCCAGCGGAAACTTGCGCAAGAAGCTCCGCCTGAGGAAAAACCCACCCCAGGAGAACCAGAATGAACAGCACAACCCAACCTGCAGCCCCGCAGCGCACAGCGCTGCTGGTCATCGACGTCCAGCAGGCGATGTTCACCAAAAGCGCGCCCGTATATCAATCCGAAATGCTGCTGGCGAATATCCTCTCCCTGACCTCTAAAGCCCGGAAGGCCGGCGCGCCGGTGGTTTGGGTCCAACATAGCGACGCGCGCGACCTGATTCCCGGGACTCCCGGGTGGCAGCTGCACCCCGACCTGATACCGGAAGCGCAGGACCTGAAGCTTATGAAAGAAAAGGGAAACGCGTTTGAGAATACGAAGCTCAAGCAGCTGCTGGCGGAGCGCGGCGTGGGCAGCGTGGTCATTTGCGGTATGGTGACGCACGGCTGCGTCAAGAACACCTGCCTCGGCGCCCTGGCGGAAGGCTATCAGGTAACGCTGGCGGGGGACGCTCACAGCAGCTATAGCAAGGACGCTGCCGCGCTGATTGAAAAATGGAACGCCGCGTTGGCAGAAGCCGGGGTGCGCGTTGTGAAAAGCGCCGCGATCAGCTTCTGACGCCCACAGTAAGCCGCTGGAAGAATGGGTGCAGCTGGTGCTGGCAAGCTGCCCGGACCCATTAGACCAGAACAGCGTGCGCACGTGGCTGAACCAGAGGATAAACAGGAAACATTGTGCTGATGAAAAAATTCATTTTACGGGTTTTGCTTGGTTACGGAATACTCGCCCTGCTGCTGGTTGTGAGCTTCTTCATCATCGGCTACCAGGCGGCGGGCATGTCGGGTGCCTGGAACGCGGCGGGCACAGGCCTGCTTTTCGGCGCGATGGGGCTGCCGATGGCGGGGTTGCTGATCGCCCTGAAGGCTTGGGGCGGATACGCCAATCGCTGGGGGGAATACAACTACAAGAAAGAGCTGGAGGGAGAACCCAAAAAACGCGACAACGACCCGGACAAATGGTAGACCAGGCTTAGCGTGCCTCGGCTGCTAAATATTGCTGCTTAAGCACGCGTTCCGCCAAATCCGTCTATAATTGCGGCATGCAGCCGCCAAAAAAGCCTTCTGCGCTCAAAATTATCCTGACAGTTCTGCTGGTTTACGGCATCAGCGCCGCGCTTATCCTGCTGCTCAGTTCGCTGATCGGCTTCTGGCTGAACGGCAGCGAGGGGGCTTCTTTCGCGCTGGGCATCGGAGTGATGATCAATATCCTCGTTTTCCCGACGGTTGGATACGTTCTTGTCGCTAGACTAAAGAGTCTTTCAGACCCGCCGAAAACCACTATCCCGGGGGATACAAACGGACAGAAGGATGAAGCGCGCTCTAATTGAGCGCCCAAGGAGAGTTGTGAAACCTGAACGCGCCCAAAATACCCGCACGCGCAAAACATGGCTGATTTATGCGCTGCTTTCTCTGTACGTGTTTATGCTCAACGTCCCGGGTCCGGTCACGAATTACCTGAAGGACGAATTTGGGATGAGCTACACGCTCAGCAGCGTGCATTTTTCGGCTTTCGCGGCAGGGGTGCTGGTCACCGGTCTATTCGGCGCGTATTTCATTCCCCGTTTTCCGCGCTGGAAGGTGATGGCCTTCGGCGCGTTGGGTTTGGGCGTTGGGGGGATGATTCTGGCTTTTGGCCAATCGCCAGCGGTTACGATTTTCGGCATTTTTCTGATGGGCTGCATCGGCACGCTGATTCTGTCCATCTATCCGGCTATTCTGGATGAAGAAATGGGCGCGCGCAGCCCTGTGGGCATTTCGGAAGCCAATACCATCGCGTCGCTTTTCGCCGGCATCGCCCCGCTGCTGGTCGGTTTTTTGGTGCAAAAAGCCATTGGCTGGCGCCCGGCTGTCGTACTGGTTGCGGCGGCGGCCCTAAGCTTAGGGTTCTGGCTGCTCCTGCGGGTCAGCCGCAGCTCAGCAAGCGCTTCCGCGCGCAAAATCCCCGCAAGACAAAGCGGAAAGCTGCCCGGGCGCTATTGGGTTTTTTGGCTGGCGCTGATGCTGGGGATTGCAGTGGAGTATTGCATCATTTACTGGGGCGCGGATTTTGTGGAGAAGGTGCTCGGTTTCAGCAAGAACACCGCCACGCAGTCAGTCAGCCTTTTCATGGCCGGCATGATTGTCGGGCGCTTTTTCGGCTCGCGGCTCCTGGAGCGCGTGTCCCCAATGAAGCTGCTCACCGGTTCCATTTCGCTTGCCATCGTCGGCTTCGCGCTGTTCTGGAGCGGCATCACCCCACTGCTGGGCCTGGTCGGGCTGACGCTTATTGGTTTGGGTGGGGCTAACTTTTACCCTGTCATCGTTTCGCTCGCGATTGCCTCAGCCGGAGAGCTCAAGGCAAAAGCCGGCGCGCGGGCAACCCTGGCAACCGGTACCGCCATTTTGTTCCTGCCGCTCGGGCTGGGCATCGTTTCAGACAGGCTGGGCATCCGGCTCGCGTATAGCATCGTGGCGCTGCTGTTCGCGCTGCTCTCGCTCACGCTGTGGTGGGCAAACCGCAAGCAGCCGGAGCCAGCCGCTCAAGCAGAAATAGCAGAGTGACAAATCCGCCCGCGCATGAAATTTTCCCGGGCGAACTGGCAGAATTTAGGAGGCTGACATGAAAGCATTATTTATCGGCGGCACTGGCAACATCAGCAGCGCCTGCTCCAAACTGGCGCTGGAACGCGGCGTGGAACTCTATCTGCTCAACCGGGGTCAGTCGCGCCGACCTCTGCCGGAAGGCGCGCGCGTGATTAACGCGGACATCCGCGACCCGAACGCCGCGCGAGAGGCCCTGGGCAGCCTGCGCTTTGACGTGGTGGCGGATTTTATCGCCTTCACCCCGCAGCACATCGAGACCGACCTGCAGCTTTTCCGCGGGCGCACCGGGCAGTACATTTTCATCAGTTCCGCCTCCGCCTACCAGACCCCGCCGGCAACCCTGCCCGTGACGGAAGCCGACATTCTGGATAACCCGGTCTGGCAGTACTCGCGCGATAAAGCCGCCTGTGAAGAACGCCTGCTCCGCGCCTACCGCGAGGAAAAATTCCCCTTCACGATTGTGCGTCCTTCGCATACCTACAGCGAAGTTTACGTGCCTGTGCACGGCAACTGGACAACCATTGACCGCATGCTGAGGGGTTTGCCCGTGATTGTGCACGGCGACGGCACCTCGCTCTGGACGCTCACCCATAGTTCGGATTTTGCAAAGGGCTTTGTGGGGCTGCTGGGCAATTCGCGCGCGATTGGCGAAGCGTACCATATCACTTCCGATGAATGGCTGACCTGGAACCAGATTCATGAAATCCTGGCGTCGGCGGTAGGCGTTCAGCCCAGGTTGGTGCATGTGCCCTCGGACCTGATTGCCGCCTACGACCCGATCTGGGGCGAAAGCCTGCTGGGCGATAAAGCCCACAGCTTCATCCTGGATAACAGCAAGATTAAGCGCGTCGTGCCGGATTTTGTGTGCACCACGCCCTTTTCCCGCGGGGCTGATGAAGTTATCGCCTGGCACCGCGCGGACCCCGCACGCCAACAGGTGGACGAGAACTTTAACGCGATTTGCGAACGCATCCTCTCGGCGTACGCCAAAGCCTGGCCTGAAAAATAGCCCCAGCCTGTGTATAACAAAACAGGAGCGGATTACTCCGCTCCTGTTGTATTGACAGCTGGTTTAGCGCCGCAGGAACGGCAGGATTATGTCGGTAATCAAGATGACTTCCGAAAAGCCCCGCCAAAACCCGGGCGGCTTGCTGAATCCCGTACGGATAAGCATTTTTAGCCTGCATGCGTGAATTTTGGGGGTCAGCGCAGAAATGTTTGTTACAATACCAGCAGGGATAGTATTTTTCGTCCCGTAAGAAGGCGAATATCACACCAGGAGGGAACGGTGCAGATGCGGCGTATTCCAATATTAACTGTTTTGCTGATCATTACATTCTTGCTTTCCGGCTGCTGCTCGTTTTTCCTGCCGGGAAATACTGGCCCACAGCCCGCGGAAACTGAAGCAACGAACCTTTCAGGCGGAGATGACATGACCCCCGTGCCACCTCCCGAAGGCTCTCTGCCCACAGAAGCAACCGAAGTGCCGCCAAGCGCGCCCGAACCAACCGAAGCCGCGCCCTCCAACTGGCCAATCGCGTACACGAAAGACAGCCAGATCTGGATCTTCTATCCCGAGACAGGCGAAAAATTCGCGCTCACCGGGGCGGGTTCCCCAAGCGGACTGGAAGGCTCCTTCTCGTATCCAAAAGTCTCCCCTTCAGGTACGTTCGTCGCCTTCAACAAGCAGTATGGCGAATTTATTGTTCTAAATCTGGAGGACCACAGCTTTGCGCGCATCCCGAACGGGGATACGCAGATGTGGGCAACGGAAAACATCCTGGGTTGGGACGCACACGACAATCTTTACGTAACCCAACAGGTCGGAATCTGCGTCTTTTGGGAGGAACCTAATTCCAATATTAGCGCGGTCAACATTCTGGTCTATGATCCGCGCGCGGGCACCGTAGTGGACAGCTTCCCGCTCCCGCAAAACCTCTCATTCACCGGGAACAGCACCGGCATAGGTGTGACTCCGGACGGACGTTTCATCACTGGCGATCCGTTCTATTGCGGTCCGGAGAATGCCGGGATTCCCGATTTTGTGTACGACCGGCAGACCGGCGCGGTGTATTGGCAGAAAGGCGGGGACACGCGTATCTCCGCGGACGAACGCTGGCTGGCGGAACTGGATGACTCGAAACTCAACGAACAGGGCGCCGGCGAAATCCACATTAAAGTCCTTGGCGAGGAAGACGCTCGCTTGACTTATACCGGCGCGACCAGCGGCACGCTTCTGTGGGAAATGCACTGGTCGCCAAATTCTGAGTATCTAGCCGCGCTTGAGTTCCCATCTGCAGAGCGCTGGGCTGGCCCCTGGATCCCGAATTATAAAGGCGGCAACAAGCTCATTGTCCTGCCTGCCAATGGCATCAGCGAGAGCGCTCCCGGGCAAGCCCAGGCACGGGTGCTTGCCGAGAATGTGATTGACATCTTCAGCTGGACCCCGGACAGCCAGTACCTTGTGGTCACAACCGGCACGGTTGGCGCGGATGGATACTACCAAAACATCGCGTTGAAATTAATAAACCTGCAAACTCTTGAACAGACCGTTATCGACAGCGGGCAGATTTTTAACTACATGTATTGAAGCCTGCGCCCGCCGGCGTGGAGCGTAGCGTTGCGTCCGAACAAAGCTCCGCGCCGGCAACTGGCGTATTAACGTTTCGTCATAATCTCTGGACAGAGGAAAAAGCGGGGGGATAATTTGGTAAAATGAAAGTATCAAGAGATTCGTAAAAATCACTTTGACCGCGCGTCAGCGCAGGTCTTACCCGCAAGATTTCTTCCTGCCGAAATCCATACTACGGGGAGGGGCGGCAGGGGTTCTTTTCGGAGCCATATAACAATTGGAGGTATGCCTTGGCTGGCATTAATCGTTTTACCCAAAAAGCCAAGCGGGTCCTCGCCCATGCTCAGACTGAAGCTGAGCGGATGCATAAGCAGACGATTGGGACGGAGCACCTTTTACTTGGACTGATGATTGAAGAAGGCACGATCGCGAATCGTGTTTTACGCGACGTGGGGATGGAACTGGATTCCGTCCGCGCGGCTGTGGAAGAGAAAACCGGCATCGGAAGCCATTCCGGGGATATGGTGCTGGGCGGTGATACCCAACGCGTGCTGGAATTAGCCTTGGAAGAAGCCAAGGACAGCGGGCAATCCACAGTCGGCACGGAGCATCTGCTGCTGGCTATCGCGCGCTACCCGGTGTGCGAGGGCATGAAAGTGCTGGAGAGCTTGGGCGCCACGCCCGAGCAAATCCGCCGGCAGACGCGCCGGGTGATTTCGGAAACCCGTCAGGACAGCGAAGAGGACACCCGGCAGGCGCCGCCGCCCGACTTTGACCAGAACCAGGTGGGCCCAAGCCGGCCTTCTTCCCGCCGCAAGGAAAAAGAAAGCGGCAAAACCCCGCTGGTGGACCAGCTCGCCACCGACCTGACCGCCCTGGCGGAAGAGGGCAAGCTGGACCCGGTTATCGGGCGCAAGAAGGAAATTGAGCGCGTCATCCAGATCCTGGCGCGCCGCACCAAGAACAACCCGGCGCTGATTGGCGAACCTGGCGTGGGCAAGACTGCCATCGTGGAAGGGCTGGCGCAGCGCATCGTCGAAGGCGACGTGCCCGGTTTGCTGCTGAACAAGCGCGTATTGCAGCTGGACGTCGGCTCGTTGGTAGCGGGCACCATGTACCGCGGTCAGTTCGAGGAACGCTTGAAGCGCGTGATTGACGAGCTAAAAAGCTCCGGCGCGATTGTGTTTATTGACGAACTGCACATGCTTGTGGGGGCCGGTTCCGCCGGCTCGTCCGTGGATGCCGCCAACATCCTCAAACCCGCCCTGTCACGCGGGGAACTTCAGGTAATTGGCGCCACCACGCTAAACGAATACCGCAAGAACATCGAAAGTGACGCCGCGCTCGAGCGCCGCTTCCAGCCTATTGTGGTCGACCAGCCCTCGCTGGACGAAACGATTGAGATTCTCAAGGGGTTGCGCGCGAACTACGAGGAGCACCACCGCCTGCATATCTCGGACGAAGCCCTGGAAGCCGCCGCCAAGCTCTCCTCCCGCTACGTGACCGACCGCTTTTTGCCGGACAAAGCCATCGACCTGGTGGATGAAGCCTCCTCGCGCGTGCGCATGTACAAAAGCGAGTCGGCTGTCAGCAGCAAGGACCTGATGAACGAGCTGCGCGAACTCCGCAAAGACCTGAAAGGCGCCCGCGCGGCTGAGGATAATGATGCGGTACAGAACCTGCTGGCCAGGCAAGCCGGATTGGAAGAAAATCTGCAGGCGATGCAAGCAAGCTGGGACCGCGAATCCGCGCCTACTGTGAGCGCGGAAGACATCGGCGAGGTCATCTCCATGTGGACCGGTATTCCGCTGACGCAAATTGCGACTGAGGAATCCGCCCGCCTGCTCAATATGGAGCAGGAACTCGCCAAACGCATCATCGGGCAGCAGGAAGCCATTGAAACCGTTGCCAAAGCGGTGCGCCGGGCGCGCGCCGGGCTCAAAAACCCGCGCAGGCCGGTCGGTTCGTTCATGTTCCTTGGCCCAACGGGCGTCGGGAAAACAGAATTGACCAAAGCGCTGGCGGAAATGCTGTTTGGCAGCGAAGAAGCCCTGATTCAAATCGATATGTCCGAATTCATGGAAAGGCACACCATCAGCAGGCTGGTCGGCGCGCCCCCTGGTTATGTCGGTTACGAAGAAGCCGGGCAGCTGACCGAAGCGCTGCGCCGCAAGCCCTACAGCATCGTGGTGTTCGACGAAGTGGAAAAAGCCCATCCCGAAGCGCTGCAGCTGCTGCTGCAAATCATGGAAGAGGGGCACCTCTCCGACGCGAAAGGCCGCAAGGTCGACTTCCGCAACGCCATCATCATCATGACGTCCAATATCGGCGCGGACCTGATTAAACGTCAGTCCTCGCTCGGTTTCTCGCTGGAAGTGGACAGCGCGCTGGAAGAACAGTCCAGCTATGCCGAGATGAAAAAGAAATTGATGGAAGCGCTCAAACGCAACTTCCGGCCTGAATTCGTGAACCGCCTGGACTCCGTGGTGGTCTTCCGGGCGCTCAACCGCACGGATATCCGCGAGATTGTCAGCCTGGAGCTGCGCAAAGTTTCGGAGCGCCTTGAGGAATACGAGCTGACCCTGCAGGCCAGCGAAGCCGCGCTGGATTACCTGGCGGATGAGGGCTTTGACCCTGAAATGGGCGCCCGCCCCGTGCGGCGCGTGATCGAACAAATGGTCGAAGAACCACTCTCCGACGCCTTGCTTGCCCACACCTTTACCAATGGGGACAGCATCCTGGTGGACCTGGAGGAAAGCCTGGACGCGGACGGGGACAAGGTCCGGAAAATCGTGCTCAAACGCCGCGAAGCGCAAAGCCAGCCGGACAACCCGGAAAAGGTAGGGGCATAAGCAATGGCAAAAGCTTACTCACGTTATGTCTGCCAGGTGTGCGGCAAGGTCAGTTCCCAGTCTTTTGGGCGCTGCCCTGCCTGCGACAGCTGGGACAGCATGGTTGAGGAAGTTGTTGAACCAGAAGTAAGTCATTCAGCCCGCGCGGTGCGCGGGCTGAATGCGTCCTCCCAACCGCGCCGCCTGGCCGAAATTGAAGGCGAACACGAAGAGCGCGTGCCGGTGCGCATGCAGGAATTTGCCAGGGTGCTGGGCGGGGGCATTGTGCCCGGCTCGGTCGTCCTGATTGGCGGCGACCCGGGCATCGGCAAGTCCACGCTCACCCTACAGCTGGCGATGGAACTTGCCGAACAAAACGTCGTGCTGTATGTTTCCGGCGAGGAATCCGAACGCCAGGTGAAAATGCGCGCCATGCGGCTCGCGGGCAATAGTGCCAGCGGAGAGAGCGCCCTGCCGCGGAATTTATTCCTGGTGACAGAAACAAACCTCGCGGTGATATTTGCGCACATTCAGACCGTCAAACCTGCGCTGGTCGTGATTGACTCTATCCAAACCATGACCCTGCCGGAGATGGAATCCTCGGCGGGCTCCATCTCGCAGGTGCGCGAATGCGCCGCGCGGCTGCGCGAGCTGGCCAAATCCAGCGGCATCTCCATATTCCTGATCGGTCACGTCACCAAAGAAGGCACCATCGCTGGCCCGCGCGTGTTGGAACACATCGTGGATACGGTGCTCTACCTGGAAGGCGAACAGTTTCAATCCTACCGCCTGCTGCGCTCGGTCAAGAACCGCTTCGGCGCCACCTCGGAAGTCGGGGTGTTCGAGATGCAGGAAAAGGGCATGGTGGAAGTCAGCAACCCTTCCGAGATTTTCCTGGCGGAACGCTTGATTAACGCGCCCGGTTCGGCGGTTGCCGTCACAATGGAAGGCACGCGCCCCCTGCTGGTGGAAATCCAAGGGCTCACCACGCATACCAGCTTTGGCAACCCCCGCCGGAACGCGAACGGGGTTGACATCAACCGCTTGCTGCTCATCACCGCGGTGCTCACCCGCCGCCTGGGTTTGCACCTGGGCGAGCAGGATGTGTTTGCGAATGTGGTCAGCGGGCTGCGCGTGTCCGAACCGGCTGCCGACCTGGCAACCGCTGCCGCGATTGCCTCGTCTATCAAAGATATTCCCTTGCGCGCCGATACCGTGCTGATTGGCGAGGTGGGTCTCTCCGGCGAGCTGCGCATGGTCAGCCAGATGCCCGCCCGCCTGCGCGAAGCCGCCCGCCTGGGTTTCAAGCGCGCCGTCATCCCACGCCGCCTGCGCTCCAACGAGCCCTGGCCAACCGGGATTGAAGTGCTTGAATGCCGTTCCCTGCGAGACGCGCTTGCTTCCGCGTTATGGGAAAACTCAGACCAAAAATGAAAGGCGAACCCGATGACAGCTCCCTGGCTGGATAGATTACCAATTTTAGGCGCTGTAAGGCGCAATCACGCGCTGGAACACGCCACCATGCAGGTCCTGGCGGAAAAATACAAAGGCGTGCAAATGGCGGGGCTCTCTAACCCGCAGGGTTTTTTGCTGGTTGCCGACCTGCCGACGGAAATTGTGACCGAAGCCGCCCTGGAAGCCGAAAGGCGCTTGAAAGCCGGTGAAGTCCAGCTTGCCATTCATCCGCATTGCGGCACGAACCTGGCGGCGCCCGCGCTGGCGGCAGGCGCGGCGGCCTGGCTGGCGCTGTGGGCCAGCAGCGGCTCAAAGAAGCCGCGGCTCCCACAATTTATGATTGCGCTGCTCACCGCGCTGCCGGTGTTCATCCTGGCGCGCCCGCTGGGACCGCTGCTGCAAAAAACGCTCACCACCAGCGCCGAGCAGGGCGACCAGCGCGTAACGCGGGTTGCCTCCACCCGCCTGCGCGAAAGTTTTTTGCACAAAATCAACACAGGCAGGTAGGCGGCTGATGACCGATTTGGCAAGGCTTACAGTTTTGCGCGGCGATGACGGCACGCGCGTTCAGGCTCTGCTGGCAGAAATCAAGGCCAGGCTGGGCGACCCGCAAATGGCGGAGATGAACACGACCGTGCTGGACGGCGAAACGCTTAACCTGGAAAGCTTGCGAGCCGACTGCCTGACCATGCCGTTCCTGGCAGAGCGCCGGCTGGTGGTCGTCTGGAAAGCCCGCCTGATCCTCACAAAACTGAACCCCGCCGAACGTGAAAAATTGCAGGAAATCCTGGAGGGGCTGCCGGACACCGCCGCGCTGGTGCTGGTTGTCGAAGACTCGCAAGCGGCCAAACGGGGAGAAAAATACTGGGAGAATGCGCGCGCATATGCCTGGCTGCTGGAATGGCTGGGCGCCCATGCGGACGCCGGGCGCGTAATCGACTGCGCCCTGCCCGAAGACGCGGACATGCCGGGCTGGATCGCCAAAACTGCCCGGGAGGCTGGCGGAGAATTTCGCACCGACGCCGCCCACTTGCTGGCAAGCTACGTCGGGAACAACACCCAGCGCGCGGCGCAGGAGATTACCAAACTGCTGACCTACCTGAACGGCGCCCGCGCGGTGAACGCGCAGGACGTAGTCTTGCTGACCTCACAGGAACAGGAAGGCAACATTTTCAGTTTGGTAGACGCGTTAGGGGAACGCAACGGCTCCAAAGCAATGACCCAATTCCGAATCCTGAGCGAGAAGAACGAAATGATTGAGCTTTCGGGCATGATTTACCGCCAGTTTCGCCTGCTCATCCAGGCGCGGGAGATTCTGGACGAGGGCGGCAGCAGCCGGCAGGTGGAAAAAGAGCTGCACGTGCTGTCGTTCGTGGCGGATAAACTGACCAGCCAGGCGCGGCGCTTCAG
>ERZ1645192.3628-NODE-3628-length-12485-cov-11.818262_pt1 | contig 12485 bp, 13 predicted proteins | sample MGYA00575354_ERZ1645192 | MGnify/ENA primary metagenome ERZ1645192 (study PRJEB40844, sample SAMN11349763) | freshwater sediment metagenome | isolation source: river sediment | host: Sediment | place: India: Faizupur Khadar , New Delhi | collected 2017-02-21 ... | reverse complement strand
GCACGCCCATTTCCGACGCCATGACGACGAGGCCGTCGTCGGTGACGAGATAGCGGGCCGGGCGCAGGCCGTTGCGGTCGAGCGTCGCGCCGATCTGGCGGCCGTCTGTGAAGGCCACCGCCGCCGGGCCGTCCCACGGCTCCATCAGCGCCGCGTGATATTCGTAGAAGGCGCGGCGCTCCTCGTCCATGAGCGGGTTGCCCGCCCAGGCCTCGGGGATCAGCATCATCATGGCGTGCGCCATGGAATAGCCGCCCTGCACCAGGAATTCGAGCGCGTTGTCGAAGCACGCCGTGTCCGACTGGCCCTCGTAGGAGATCGGCCACAGCTTCGAAATGTCGTCGCCGAACAGCTTGGAGGCGACCGACGCCTGACGCGCCGCCATCCAGTTGACGTTGCCGCGCAGCGTGTTGATTTCGCCGTTATGGGCGACCATGCGGTAGGGATGCGCCAGCGACCAGGCCGGGAACGTATTGGTCGAGAAGCGCTGATGCACCAGAGCCAAAGCCGACTCGAAGCGCGGATCGGTCAGATCCTTGAAATAATCGCCGAGCTGGGTGGCCAGCAGCATGCCCTTGTAGACAGCCGTGCGCGACGACAGCGACACCGGGTAGAAGCCCTTCGTGCGCGGGTCGTTGAGCTCGTAGACCGAGTTCGAGATCACCTTGCGCAGGATGAACAGCCTGCGCTCGAATTCGTCCTGGCTGGCGACGCCCTCTCCCTTGCCGATGAAGATCTGGCGGTGCGTCGGCTCGGTCGGGATGACGCTTTCGCCAAGGCCGGAATTGTCGACCGGCACGTCGCGCCAGCCGAGGAAAACCTGGCCCTCGTCCTTGACGACGCGCTCGATGATCGGCTCGACGATCTTGCGGCCTTCCGGATCCATCGGCAGGAACAGGCAGCCGACGGCGTATTCGCCGGGCGCCGGCAGGCTGAAGCCGATCTTGTTGGCCTCGTCGGCGAAGAAGCCGTGCGGAATCTGCACCAGCATGCCGCAACCGTCGCCGGCCTTCGGGTCGGCGCCGACCGCGCCGCGATGGTCGAGATTGAGCAGGATGTTCAATCCCATCTCGACGATCTGGTGCGACTGCTTGTTGTGCATGTTGGCGACGAAGCCGACGCCGCAGGCGTCATGCTCGTTCTGAGGGCTGTAAAGGCCCTGCGCCTCGGGCAGGCCCGGATCGTAAGCGACCAGATCGGTCATGGACAAAACTCCTTGGGAAGCGGCTGGGGCGTGCGGGTCGGCGGCCGTGCGTTTCGATTTCGCGCCGTCCAGCCCGATTTCGCTCCGCCCATCCATCAAAATTCGCCCGTTCACGCTCATTGCCCTGCTCCAGATCGCAGCCGATCCAAAAAACATGCCGCGAGGCGCGCGCTCTCAGGACGTCGTCCAGCCGGCGCTACGCCTGCTTTTTCGTCTCTCGAAATGTCTTCGCGCCGCCTGTCCGGCCCGCCGCGAAAATGGTCAGCAAAGCTGTCCTAATCGACGGCGCGCGAACATGCCAGATTTCATTTAGGCGCACAAGCGGGCAATCAAGCGCCAAAGGCGTATTCTTGCGGCGAAACGGTCAATTTCGCAATAAATGAAAATGTAAATAGGATTATTGGCAATAAAATATCAAAATCAATCGGCGCCGCCTATTTTGGCGGCATATGATGCACAAAATTTGCGCTTCATCGGCGCAAAATTTGCGCTGCATCAGCGCGAAAAATGAGGGCGCCCTTGCGGACGCCCTCGCTTGTGTCGGTAGACGGGGATGGCTTCAGGCCGCCTTGGCCTCGCTGCGCAGGAACGCGCCGCCGATCGGGATCTGGCGCGGCTTCTGCGCCTCCGGCACCTCGCGCACCAACTCGATGTGCAGCAGGCCGTTTTCAAGGCGCGCGCCTGTCGCGTGAACATGGTCGGCGAGCTGGAAGCGACGCTCGAAAGCCCGCGCGGCGATGCCCTGATGCAGGATTTCGCGGCTCTGTTCCGGCGCTCTGGCTTCTTTCGCGCCGCGCACGGTCAGCGTGTTCTCGCGCGTCTCGATCGACAATTCGCTTTCGGCGAAGCCGGCGACGGCGATGGTGATGCGATAGGCGTTCTCGCCGGTGCGCTCGATATTGTAGGGCGGGTAGGTCGGGGCCGCCTCGAGGTTGGCGGCCTGGTCGAGCATGTTGAACAGGCGATCGAAGCCGACGGTCGAGCGGTAGAACGGAGAAAGATCAAAGTGACGCATGGCATATCCTCACACGAGCGACATGATTCGCGGTCCGGCGAAAAGCCCGGACCGGCAAGGGTTTGCGCGTCCTCAAGCGGCCCGCGCGAGACTTGATTTGGGGAGGCCCGACGCCCGTTCAAGAGCCCGCAAACAAAAACCGCCGGCGCAGCCTCGGCGCGCCGGCGGTCCTTGAACGCTGCGGCTGCGCTCAGGCGTCGCGCATCTGCACGAAGGCCGAGCCGAGGAATTCGAACACCCGTTCGCCATGCTGGTTGACGCCGGTGTTGTGGCTGAAGATCAGCCCCCAGCCGGGGCGCGACGTCGTGCGCTTGTCGGCCAGCACCGTGCGATAGCTGATCGTGTCGCCGGCGAAGACCGGCTTGTTCCACTTCAGATTGCGGAATCCCGGCGACGGCCCGCCCTGCGGCAAGACGCCGCCGGCGTCGAGCGCCGCCTGCTGCTGCGCCTTGCGCGCGTCGAGGAAGCGGCGCATCCACATCGAGCCGGTGTGCCAGCCCGACGCCGCCAGCCGGCCGAAATGGCTTTTCGCCGCGCCTTCTTCCGACAGGTGGAAGGGCTGCGGATCGAAATCCCGGGCGAAGGCGACGATCTCCTCCGCCGTGAAATGGTGCGAACCGAGATCGAGGCCGCGGCCGACGACGAGATCCTCGTAGAAGCCCATTTTCTGCGGCTGCGGCGCGGGATCGGGCGTGGCGGCCTTCATCGGCGGCGGCGCCGCCTTGCGCGCGGCCGGCTCCTCGCCGCCGTCATAGCCGCGGCGGCCCATCAGCGCGAAGAATTCCTGCGTCATCACCGTTTCGCGCGCCTGGTTCATGATCTCGACCTTCATGTGGACGAGCCCCATTTCCGGCCGCGAGGAGGAGGCGCGCGCGCCCAGGATGGTGCGGCGGCCGCGCAGCACGTCGCCGACGCGCACCGGCTTCATCCATTTAAGCTCCTCGACGCCGGGCGCGCCGAGCGACGAGGAATCGTGCAGGTAGGAATCATAGGCCATGCGCATGGCCGCGCTCGCCGTATGCCAGCCCGACGCCGACAGGCCGCCGAGCATGGAAGACTTCGCCGCCTCTTCGTCGAGATGGAAGGGCTGCGGATCGAACTGGCGCGCGAAACGAATGATTTCGTCGCGGCTCATCTCGTAAGCGCCGTATTCGTCGACCGCGCCGGGCTTCATATCCTCGAAATAGATGGAAGGCATCGAATGTCCGTTGTTCTTCGACGGCTGCGGCCGCCTTGTTGTTGGACCGCGCCCTGAGGCGCGGCGATGGCTCACGATAACGCGGCGCGGGGCAAAGGCAACGCGCCCGGCCCCGCCCGAAGTCGACATTTGCCGCGCCGCGGCTATGCTCGCGCCCGCAAGAGCGGGAAAAGCTGGGAAGGCAGGCATGAGCGTCGCGGCGCAGGATGGTTCGTGGCTTGGCCTCTGTCCGGGGCTCGCCGGTCTTGGCCGCGAGGCGGCGCGCTGGCTCGACGACCTGAGCCCGATCGCGGTCGAGGCCGGCGTCACGCTGTTTTCGCCCGGCGGCGCCTGTCCCGGCTTTGTCATCGTCGTCGAGGGCTGCGTGCGCGTGACGCTGACCTCCGCCACCGGCCGCTCGCTGCTGCTCTATCGCGTCGGGCCGGGCGAGACCTGCGTGCAGACGACCCTCTGCCTGATGGCGGCGCGCGATTACACCGCCGAGGGCGTCACCGAGAAACGCACGCGCATCGTCGTCATTCCGCGCGCCCGTTTCGACGCGCTGATGGGCGATGCGGCCTTTCGCGCCTTCGTCTTCGACCGTTTCGGCGCGCGTCTCGACGACGTGACGCATGTGCTGGAAACGATCGCCTTCACCCGCATCGACGCGCGGCTGGCGCGCGCCCTGCTGCAGCGGTCCGGCCCCGGCGGCGAAGTGGCCGCCACCCATCAGGAGCTCGCCGACGACATCGGCTCGGCGCGCGAGGTTGTCAGCCGCCAGCTCAAGAGCTTCGCGCAGGACGGCTTGATCGAAGCCGGGCGCGGCGTTCTGGCGCTGCGCGACGTCGCCGGCCTGAAAGCCCTGTCGCGCGTGACTTGATCACAGACGCGGCCGCCCATTGGCGCTAGCTTCCATGCAGACGGGCGCGCCGCGCGTCCGTGGAATTTTCAACCTGGAGGTTGTCATGGCCAATGTTGGCGGCATCGACCGCATTCTTCGCATCGTCGTCGGTTTGATCCTGATTTCGCTCGTCTTCGTCGGACCGCAGACGAACTGGGGCTGGATCGGAATCATCCCGCTGGTCACCGGCCTGTTCCGCTTCTGCCCGGCCTATACGCTGCTGGGCTTCAGCAGCTGCCCGATGAGCAAGAACTGAGGCGACCTGCGCCTGCGCCGTTACGCTGGCTGCCCTATCATGACCTGACTCCGCGCCAATGCGGAGCCAGGAATGGGGGCAGCCATGTTCAACGAGTTTTTCCAATGGGACCGCTTCATCACCCCGAAGGTGGTGCGGATTTTCTATTATCTCAATCTCTGCATCGTCGGGCTGATTGCGCTCAGCGGCCTGATCAGCGCCTTCGGCATGATGGCCTATAGCTTCATCCAGGGCCTGCTGATGCTCCTTGGCGTCTGCATCGGCGCGACGATCGGCGTCATCGTCTCGCGCATTGTCGCCGAACTGGCGCTGGTCGCCTTCAAGATCGAAGAGCATCTGCACGCGGTGCGCGTGCGCTGGGAAGCCTGACAAGAGCGCGGCCGGGGCTGGCTGTCGCGCACAGCCCCGGCCGGCGACGCCAATCGTTCAATTGGCGAAGCGGAAGTGCAGCACGTCGCCGTCGGCGACGACATAATCCTTGCCTTCCAGCCGGAACTTGCCGGCCTCGCGCGCGCCTGACTCGCCGTTGCAGGCGACGTAATCGTCGAAGGCGATGGTTTCGGCGCGGATGAAGCCCTTTTCGAAATCGGTATGGATGACGCCGGCGGCGGCGGGCGCGCGCGTGCCCTTCTCGATCGTCCAGGCGCGGGCTTCCTTCGGGCCGACGGTGAAATAGGTGACGAGGTGCAACAGCTCGTAGCCGGCGCGGATGACGCGGTTGAGGCCGGGCTCGGTCAGGCCGACCGCCTCGAGAAAGTCCTTCTGGTCCTCGGCGGCCATCACCGCGATCTCGCTCTCGATCTTGGCCGAGACGACGACGGCGACCGCGCCCTCTTCCGCCGCCCGCGCCTTGACGGCGTCGGAGAAGGAATTGCCCTTGTCGGCCGAGGATTCCTCGACGTTGCAGACATAGAGAACGGGCTTCGACGACAAGAGGCCGAGGCCGTTGAAGGCCTTCTTTTCCTCGGCCGAGACCTCGACGAGGCGGGCCGGCTTGCCGTCGCGCAGCAGCACGAGGCAGCGGTTCATCAGGTCGACGAGTTCCTTCGCCTCCTTGTCGCCGCCCTTGGCCTTCTTTTCGAGATTGACGACGCGCTTTTCCAGGCTTTCGAGATCGGCCAGCATCAGCTCGGTCTCGATCGTCTCGATGTCGGCGACGGGCGCGATCTTGCCTTCGACATGGGTGATGTCGCTATCCTCGAAACAGCGCACGACATGGGCGATGGCGTCGCATTCGCGGATATTGGCGAGGAACTGGTTGCCGAGCCCTTCGCCCTTCGACGCGCCGCGCACGAGGCCGGCGATGTCGACGAAGGTCAGGCGCGTCGGGATGATCTCCTTCGAGCCGGCGATTCTGCACAGCGTTTCGAGCCGCTCGTCCGGCACGGCGACGTCGCCGACGTTGGGCTCGATGGTGCAGAACGGGTAATTGGCCGCCTGCGCCGCCGCCGTCTGCGTCAGCGCGTTGAAGAGGGTCGACTTGCCAACGTTCGGCAGGCCGACGATGCCGCATTTAAAGCCCATGAGATCCGCGCTCGCGAGAGAATGAGAATTCGTCCCCGCCCTATGCGGCGCGCGCGCGCAAAAGGCAAGGGCGCGCCACGATGGCGCAGGGCCAGCCGGGGCGGGTCGCCTCACTTCGGCCATCAAAGGGGTCTTTCAAGACCTTATGGTTCGAGCAGAAGCAAAAGGGAGCTGGCCGAGAGACGGCTTCCAGTCATGGCGCCGGCGCAGCAATGCCGCCTTCCGCCCTTGTCCTTGTTTCCGGAGGGAGAGTTGATGAAACTCCGCAACCTGATCTTGTCGAGCGCGGCCGCCGTCTGCGTCGCGGCGACCGCGCCCGCTGAAGCAGCGCAATGCCCCTCGGGGCAAATCTATCGCGTGTCGAAAAAGACATGCATGGACAAGGACGAGGCGATCGCCGCCGGCATCCTGCGCGGCAAGCCCGCAGCCGCCCCGCGCGCCAGGGCCGCCGAGCCGGCCGAGGAGGCCGCCACGCAAGAGTCCGCCGCCCCGGCGGACGAGCAGGCCGGCAACGCGCTTGAACCCGAGGCGCCGAAGGCCGCGAGCGAAAACCCGATCAGCCTGCATCCCAAATCCGTTGCAGCGAAGCCGCAAAGGGCAAGAGCCGCCGTCAGGACCGCCGCCCGGCCCGACGCGAAATCCGACAGCCCGGCTGACGCGAAACGCGCGGCGAAAACCGCGCCCATCGAAGAAGACCCCGCGCCGCCCAGGCCCGCCGCGCGCATCGACAAGCCGGGAAAGCCGGTCGAGGCCGCCGCCGCAAGGCCTGCCGCGCCGGCAAACGACGCCCGCGCGGCTAGGGGTCTGGGCGCAGCGCCCGCGCCGCTCGCCCCGCCGGCCTCGGCGACCTCGCTTGCAGAACCGCCCAAGCCGCTGACGCCCTCGCCCTTCGGCGCGCTCGGGTTGCGTTAAGGCCGCTCAGGCGCGCCGAGGCGCTTGACCTCGGCGAAGCCGGCGGCCTCCATCGCCAGATGCGCCCTTGTCTGGAACTTTGAATCGTCGCGCTGGACGATCAGGTCGGCATTGCGCGCCACTGCGTCGCACAGCGCCGACACCCAGGCCCGCTCGCCCTTGCCGAAATCGTTCAGCACATAGGAATGCACCATCGCCTTGTCGCCGGGATGGCCGATGCCGAGGCGCACGCGGCGATAATCGTTGCCGAGATGCGCGGTCAGCGAGCGCAGGCCGTTGTGGCCGGCGTTGCCGCCGCCCGTCTTGATGCGCAGCTTGCCCGGCGCAAGGTCGAGTTCGTCGTGGAAGGCGACGACGTCGGCAAGCTCGATCTTGTAGAAACGCGCCGCCTCCTGCGCGGCGCGGCCGGATTCGTTCATATAGGTTTCCGGCATGAGCAGGATGACGCGCTCGCCCGCGATCGTCCCTTCGCTGACGCGGCCCTTGAAGCGGGCGCGGAAGGGCGGAAAGCGATGCTCGCGGGCGATCGCCTCCAGCGCCATGAAGCCGATATTGTGGCGGTTGCCGGCATATTGGGCCCCCGGATTGCCGAGCCCGACAAAGAGCAGCATGGCGGCTGATTCCCGTGTTCTTGCGCTGGTCCGTCATTCCACGAAGCGGCGCGGGCGTCCATCGCGGGCGCGCTCAAAACAAATCCGCCCGCGAGCGATCGCGGGCGGATTGCGTCTTCCGGAAAAGGAAGCTTACTTCTTGCCCTTGGCCGGGGCGGCGGCCGGAGCGGCGGCGGCCGCCTCTTCGCGCACCGTCGGCGGCACGAGCGTCGCAACGGTGAAGTTGCGGGTGATCGTCGGCTTGCAGCCTTCCGGCAGCGCGATGGCCGAGATGTGGATCGACTCGTTGATGTCGACCTTGGCCAGATCGATGGTGACGCCTTCCGGAATCGCCTCGGCCGGCACGCGCATCTCGATGGCGTGGCGCACGATGTTGAGGCTGCCGCCGCGCTTGAGGCCCGGGCAGGTTTCCATGTTGATGAAGTGCACCGGCACGTCGACCTTGAGGGTCGAGCCGGCCTTCAGGCGCAGGAAGTCGATGTGCAGCGGCACGTCGGTGACGACGTCGAGCTGGTAATCGCGGGGAATGACGCGCTCCTTCTTGCCGTCGACTTCGATGTCGAAGATCGTCGTCAGGAAGTGGCCGGCGTAGATGAGCTTGTTGAGCTCACGGTGGTTCAGCGAGATCGCGGCCGGCGCATCGCCGCCACCGTAGATCACTGCAGGAATGAGGCCCTCACGGCGAACGCTGCGGCTGGCCCCCTTGCCAGTCCCGCTGCGCACCGTGGCGGCGAGAGTCTTAACCTCGGCCATGTCGGTGTCCTTTGCAAAACAAACGGCCGCCCAATGCGGCCGCGCGCGCCCTCGCCTCCAGGGGTGTCGGAAACAGGCGCGAGGCGGGCTTATAGCGGCAAAACAGGGCGGGACGCAAGATTGCGGCGGCCGCGCCGCGCCGGGCCTTGCAAAAACTGGTTTGAAATATAAACTAGATTATAAATTCAACCAGAGTTCGTCATGCTCACCATCGGCGCTTTCGAGGCAAAGACGCATCTGTCCGCCCTGCTCGACCGGGTTGCCGCCGGCGAGGAAGTGGTCATCACCCGGCACGGCAAGCCCGTGGCCCGGCTTGTGGCGGCGGCGCGCGCCGACCAGACGCGGGCCGAGGCCACGTTCTCGCGGCTGAAGGAATTGCGGCAGGGCGTCCGGCTCGACGGCCTGTCGTGGCAGGCCCTGCGCGACGAGGGCCGGCGGTGAGCTTCGTTCTCGACACGTCGGTCGCGGTCGCGTGGCTGTTCGAGGATGAGGCCTCGGCGCAGGCCGACGCCCTGGCGGCGCGCGTGGCGCAAGAGGGCGCGGTCACCCCGTCGCTTTGGCGGCTCGAAGTGGCGAATGTCCTGCTGCAGGCCGAGAAGCGCGGGCGCATCGCCGCGAGCGACGTGGCGCTGCGGCTGGAATTGCTCGATGCGCTGCCCATCTCGACCGACGGCGAAACCGACGCCCGCGCCTGGCGCGAGGGTATGGCGCTGGCGCGGCTGCACGGCCTCACGTCCTATGACGCCGCCTATCTCGAGCTTGCGATCCGCAAGGGGCTCGCCCTGGCGACGCGCGACCGCGCCTTGATCGCGGCCGCGCGCAAGGCTGGCGTCGCGGTGCTCTGACTCACCGTCCCCCCGTCACCTTCAGCACCGTGCCCGTGACATAGGCCGCCTCATCCGACATCAGGTAGAGGATGGCCTGCGCCACCTCGTCCGCCGTGCCGGCGCGGCCGATGGGGGCCATCGGGCCGAGGCGGGCGACGCGGTCGGCGATGCCGGAGGCGGCGTGGATCTCGGTGTCGATGATGCCGGGCGCAACCGCGTTGACGCGCACGCCCTCGGCCGCGACCTCCTTGGCGAGGCCGAGCGTCAGCGTGTCGATCGCCGCTTTCGAGGCGGCGTACCAGGTGAACTCGCCCGGCGAGCCGATCCACACCGCCGCCGACGACAGGTTGACCAGCGCGCCGCCATGGCCGCCATGCAAGGTCGACATCGCCCGCACCGCCTCGCGCGCGGCGAGGATCGCGCCTGTCACATTAAGATCGACGACCGCGCGTATCGTGTCGTCGCTGGCCAGATCGAGACGGCTGGCCTTGCCGGCGATTCCGGCATTGTTGACGACCGCGTCGATGCGGCCGAACAGGCGCTTGGCCTCGGCGAAGAGACGGGCCACGTCTTTGGCCTGCGCCATGTCGCCCTTGACGATCTCGGCGCGCGCGCCGGCCTCGGCGCAGGCCTCCGCCACCGCCTCGGCGGCGTCGACGTCGCGGCTGTAATTGACGACGACGTCATAGCCGCGCCGCGCGGCGAGTTTGGCGACGGCGGCGCCGATGCCGCGGCTGGCGCCGGTGATGAGGCAGACTTTGCGGGCGGACGACATGCGGGGCTTCTCCGATTCAATTTGGTGGCATGTTAGCGCCGCCGCGCCCGGCCGCAATCCCGCGCGATGGCCCTTCGCGGCAAAAAGGCTAAACCGGACGCCAACCCCGGAGATCTGATTCGAAATGCTGGATTTTTTGGCGCAGGCGCCGGCCGTGGCCAAGACCATGCTGTTGTTGAGCCTGACCATCGCGCTCGGGCTGGCGGTCGGCCGCATCGGCTTTCGCGGCGCGGCGCTCGGCGTCGGCGGCGTGCTGTTCGCCGGGCTGCTCGCCGGCGATCTGGCGCGCCGCCACGGCCTCGCGCTCGACGCGCATGTGCTGGAATTCCTGCGCGAGTTCGGCCTGATCCTGTTCGTCTACACCATCGGCGTGCAGGTCGGGCCGGGCTTCGTCGAGGCGCTGAAGCAGGTCGGCGCGCGGCTCAACATGCTGGCGGCCATGATCGTCGTGCTAGGCGGCGCGACGACGGTGGCGCTGCAAAAGCTGCTCGACCTGCCGCTGGCGGCGGCGCTCGGCATTTTTTCCGGCGCGGTCACCAACACGCCGTCGCTGGGCGCGACGCAGCAGGCGCTGACCGACATGCGGCTTGGCCCCGAACAGCTCGCCCTGCCGGGCCTTGGCTACGCCATCGCCTATCCGTTCGGCATCGTCGGCATTCTGCTGACGATGACGGCGCTCAGGCTGGCCTTCTCCATCCGTCCGGCCGAGGTCGCGGCCGAGATCGAGGCGAAGCGGCTGGCCGAGGCCGGCCGGATCGCCACGCTCGACGTCGAAGTCGCCGAGCCGCGCTGGCAGGGCCAGATCCTGCGGCACCTGCCCGGTTTCGAGGAAGGCGCGGTCACCGCCTCGCGGCTGCGTCGCCGCGGCGTGCTGCAGGTGCCGCACGACACGACGCGGCTGGAGATCGGCGACGTGCTGCATCTCGTCGGCCCGAGCGACAAGCTGGCCGAGGCGCAGGCGCAGATCGGCCCGGAATTCCTGACGCCGCTGACCACCAAGGGCACGGACATCACCTGGGAGCGCCTGATCGTCACCCGCGAGGCGGCGCTGGGCCGCTCGCTGGCGGCGCTCGACATCGAGGGCGGCTGCGACGTGCGCATTTCGCGCATCGACCGCGCCGGCGTCGAGATCGTCGCCCATTCCGGCGTCAAGCTGCAATTCGGCGACGTGCTCAACGTCATCGGCCGCAAGGAGGACATCGCCCGCGCCTCCGACATTCTCGGCAATTCGCAGGCGCGGCTGAAGACTTTCGAGCCGCTGCCGATGTTCCTCGGCATCGCCGCCGGCGTCATTCTCGGCTCGATCGCCTTTTCCATTCCCGGCCTGGCCGCGCCGATCAAGCTCGGGCTCGCCGGCGGGCCGCTGCTGGCGGCGATCATCCTGTCGCGCCTCGGCCATATCGGGCCGCTGCTGTGGTTCACGCCGCCCGGCTCGGCGGCGGCGCTGCGCGAATTGGGCATCGTGCTGTTTCTCGCCGTCGTCGGCATCAGTTCCGGCGGGCGCTTCCTTGAGACGCTGCTGAGCGGCGACGGCTGGCGCTGGATGGCGATCGGCGCGCTGATCACGCTGACGCCGCTGGTCATCGTCGGGCTGATCGCGCATCTGGCGGCCAGGCTCGATTACCTGACGATCTGCGGCTTGCTGTCGGGCTCGATGACCGATCCCCCGGCGCTGGCCTTCGCCAACGCCATGGCGCCGGAGTGTCAGGCGCAGGCGCAGGCCTATGCCGCCGTCTATCCGCTGGTCATGGCCCTGCGCATCCTGACGCCGCAGGTTCTGGTCTTCGCGCTGCTCTGACCGGCGCAAACGACGAGAGGCCGCTCGCGCGGCCTCTTGAACGGCTGTTCAGATCGGAGAAGGCGTCTCAGTCGAACAGGCTGGAGACGCTTTCTTCCTTGGCGGTGCGGGCGATGGCCTCGCCGATCAGCGGCGCGATGGAAATGACGCGGATGTTCTTGGCGACGCGCATGGCCTCGGTCGGCAGAATCGTGTCGGTGACGACGAGTTCCTTCAGCCGCGAGGCGGAAATGCGGGCGACCGCGCCGCCCGACAGCACGCCATGGGTGATGTAGGCGCGGACGTCCTTGGCGCCCTGCGCCAGCAGCGCGTCGGCGGCGTTGCACAGCGTGCCGCCCGAATCGACGATGTCGTCGACGAGGATGCAGCTCTTGCCGCGCACGTCGCCGATGATGTTCATGACTTCCGACTCGCCGGCGCGCTCGCGGCGCTTGTCGACGATCGACAGCGGCGCGTCGATGCGCTTGGCCAAGGCGCGGGCGCGCACCACGCCGCCGACGTCCGGCGACACGACCATGACGTTCTGCAGATTGAGCTGTTCCTTGATGTCGCGCACCATGACGGGAGCGCCGAACAAATTGTCGACAGGGATGTCGAAGAAGCCCTGGATCTGGCCGGCGTGCAGATCGACCGTCAGCACGCGGTCGGCGCCGGCGCGGGTGATCATGTTGGCGACAAGCTTGGCCGAGATCGGCGTGCGCGGACCGGGTTTGCGGTCCTGGCGGGCATAGC
>ERZ1645192.3627-NODE-3627-length-12487-cov-14.032336_pt1 | contig 12487 bp, 9 predicted proteins | sample MGYA00575354_ERZ1645192 | MGnify/ENA primary metagenome ERZ1645192 (study PRJEB40844, sample SAMN11349763) | freshwater sediment metagenome | isolation source: river sediment | host: Sediment | place: India: Faizupur Khadar , New Delhi | collected 2017-02-21 ... | reverse complement strand
CAGCCTTCCCGTCAAGGCACGGGGATGACGAACCGGGAGTTCAGGTTATACACCTGGGGTGCTCTCAAAGCAGGACTGCTGGTTGCATCGGTGTTTATTCTGACCTGGACATTGCTTGTGTTGTTCCTGACGCAGATAGTTTTTAGGTAAAAACCTTATGAAAAGAACCGCCCGTACTCGGGCGGTTCTTTTTGATGTGATGCAAGCTGCATCGCTCTTGAATTAATCAGGTGAACTGGAAAATTTCTGAGCTGCTATTTGTTGGCAGGGTTTGAATTGTATGCTAAAATATTGGCTACGTTGGGGCATGGTGCAATGGCAGCACACCGGACTTTGAATCCGTGGATCTTGGTTCGACTCCAAGTGCCCCGGCCTGATTTATTGTGGACACACAATCTGATGATCCTAGTTTAGATGATAGCGAGGCTGACAGTCCGGTTTGGACTGCTGTCTGTTTTTCTGATTCCCGGAGTTTTTTATGAAAATCGCTTCTGTTGTTCTCGCCGCTGGCTTGGGCAAGCGCATGCATTCCAGTCTACCCAAGACTCTGCATCCATTGCTGGGAAAACCCATAGTTTTTCATGCCCTGGATGCGGTCTTACCTCATGCAGACTTTCCACCGGTTTTGGTAACTGGTTTTGGCAGCGAGCTCGTTCGCGAAGAAGTCGCGCGAGCCTATGGCGACAAGGTCTGTTTCGCTCTGCAAGCGGAGCAGCTTGGCACCGGGCATGCCGTTCGGTCCGCGGAAGACCAATTGCGCGGCAAGGCTGACCTCCTACTGGTCACATTGGGGGATATGCCAATGCTGCGCCCTGAAACCGTCGAGCGTCTCATCCAGATTCACCAGGAAACCAACAGCACTGTCACAATGACGAGCGCCATTGGTGATCTACCTCGCGGATTTGGGCGGGTAGTACGCTCGGAGGATGGCAGGGTGCGGGCAATCGTGGAAGAAGCCGTCGCTACGCCTGAGCAGCTCAAGATCCGCGAGTACAACATCTCGGCTTACTGCGTCGACGCGGAATGGGCGTGGCAGAGCCTGGCAGAATTGAAACCTTCCCCCAAAGGCGAGTATTACATCACTGACCTGGTCGAGATGGCAATTTCCCAGGGAAGGGGCGTGGAAGCCTTGGTGCTTGAGGATGCCGCCGAAGGGCTTGGCATTAATAACCGTGTGGACCTGGCGGATTGCGAACGCGCAATGCGCACGCGGGTCAACCGGGAATGGATGCTGGCAGGCGTCACTTTTATTGACCCCGACACGACCACGGTTGAGATGAGTGTGACAATTGGGCAGGATACCGTTTTGTATCCGAACACCTACCTGCGCGGCAGAACTACCATCGGCGAAAATTGCGCCATCGGACCCGACACCACCCTGCTGCATACCAGCGTTGGCGACCACTCCGTTATCCAGTACTCAGTAGCCGAAAAAGCGACCATTGGCAACTACGTTACCATGGGACCTTTCTGCCATCTGCGCAGCGGCGCGGTCTTGAAGGACTACGTCCATTTAGGTAACTTTGGCGAGGTCAAGGATTCAACCCTCGGCGAGCACACAAAGATGGGTCACTTCTCCTACATTGGGAATGCCACCATCGGGCGCGATGTGAACATTGGCGCAGGCACGATCACCTGCAATTACGACGGAAAAACCAAGCATCCAACCGAAATCGGGGATGAAACATTTATTGGGAGTGATACCATGCTGGTCGCTCCACTAAAGATTGGTAAGCGCGCCAAAACAGCCGCAGGCGCGGTTGTTACCCACGACGTGCCTGATGACACGCTGGTAGTCGGTGTGCCTGCCAGGCCAAGGGAAAGAAAGGAAAATTGTGAGTGAACAAATCGGGCTTTGGATAGCCCTCGCGGTTGCGGTCTTTTTCTGTTTGTTGGCTTCAGCCGCCAAATCTGCCTTCACGCATGCCCGGCTGCCGTACCTGATAGGCCTGGCGAGTGGGCATAACGCGAAGATAGACCAAACCATACAACTTTTCGGCAAGACCGGTCTGCGGACCGCCCTGCGATTGGGCCTGATAATCTGCCACTTTACTGTGGCAGCCATCGTCGTGCTGATCTGCGATCGAGTTTTCGTCATAAAGAGTTATTGGCTGGTTGCGTTGATTGTCTTTGGATCTTTTATGATCCTGAGCACACTCGAATTTCTGATCGAACGTAAAATCCTGGATGAACCGGATCAATCGGCAGTCACCTGGACGGGCATGGCAGCCTTCATATCATTCCTTCTATCCCCACTGACGCACCTGATGACTTCAGTGCTTGGCGAGCATGCTGAGAAAGTGACCCTGACCGTAACCGATGATACCCTCAGGGACTGGGTGGAGAATGAGCAGCCCGAGAGCACGCTCGAAAAGGGTGAGCGTGAGATGATCTATTCCATTTTCCGCTTCAGTGAAACCATGGCGAAAGATATCATGGTACCGCGCATGGACGTTCTGGCGCTGGAGGTGAACACCACCATCAGCGATGCGCGCCACGAATTCATCAAAGCCGGGCACTCGCGCGTACCAGTCTACGAAGACACCATCGATAATGTTATTGGCTTGCTCTATGCCAAGGACTTGCTGGCAGTGGTGGATGGGAAAGATACGATTGCGGCTCAACGGCGTCTTCTGCGGCAGGCATACTTTGTGCCGGAAGCCAAGAAGGTGGACGAACTCCTGGCAGAGATGCAATCCCGAGGCGTGCACATGGTGCTCGTGGTTGATGAATACGGCGGCGTGGCCGGCGTGGTAACGCTGGAAGACATTGTAGAGGAAATTGTCGGCGAGATCCGCGATGAGTATGACCAGGGCGAAGAAAAACTCTACGAGAAGCTCGACGAGAACACTTACATGATCCTTGGTCGGGCAACAATCGATGAATTCAACCTGATCACCGATGGTTCTCTTTCGGATGAATATGCAGACACCCTGGGTGGTTTCATTTATGGACAACTCGGCAGGGTTCCCCAACCGGGTGAGGTTGTGACTGATGATAATTTTGAGTTTACGGTGGAGCAGGTGGTTGCGAGGCGCATCATCAAGGTAAAGGTACGCAAACTGACCAAAGCAGCCCTCCAGGAGGACAATGGAAATGGAAATGCTGACAAGTGAGTATCGCGCGCTCCTGATCGACACGGCGCGGCAATATCTAAAGAATAGTTATTCGCCCTATTCCAACTATCCGGTCGGGGCAGCCGTTCTGGCAGAAGATGGATTGGTGTATGGGGGGACCAACATCGAAAACTCGGCCCATCCCTCCGGGCTTTGCGCTGAGAGAGTGGCAATCAACAAGGCGATCTCCGAGGGCAACCGAAGAATCCTTGCTGTGGCCGTTGTTACCCGTAACGCCGGAGCGCCATGCGGAGCCTGCCGCCAGGTGATGCGCGAGTTCGCCAGCCTGGACATCCCTGTTATCCTGACAACCGTTGAAGATGGTTTAGAAGAGGAATTCACACTCGGGGATCTCCTGCCGCGTTCGTTCGGCCCGGAAGACCTCAACCGGAAATGAACTGACACAAGATGACAAAACCAGATTCTCGCAGCTATCGCGCTCAGGGGGTTGTGCTGCGGCATGTGGAGGTTGGTGAGGCAGACCGCATCCTGACCATTTACACCTTGGAATATGGTAAATTGCAGGCGATTGCGAAGGGCATCCGCAAGTTACGCAGCCGAAAAGCAGGGCACCTCGAGCCGTTTTCACGCGTGGAGCTGATGCTTGCAAAGGGGCGCAACCTGGATGTGATCTCGCAGGCGGAAGCGCAGAGCACTTATGAGAACTTGCGTGCTGATCTGAAATTGATTGCGTATGGAGCATACGTCATTGAGTTGCTTGATCGTTTCACCTACGAGGAGGGCGAGAACCGCCCACTCTTTAATCTGTTGATCGACACGTTGAACCGGCTTGATGAAGGTGCTCCACCCCAAACCGTGGTGCATTACTATGAAGTCCAATTAATGGATTTGCTCGGATTTAGGCCGCAACTGCAAACTTGCGCGGCATGTGGGGAGAAAATAAAGCCGGAAGATCAGTTTTTCTCAGCCAAATTGGGCGGTGTGCTCTGCCCGAACTCGCTTTCTGCAGACCCGGGCGCCTGGAAGGTGAGTCTGGGGGCGTTGAAGTACATGCGCCATTTGCAGCGCAACTCCTGGAGCAAACTCAAAGACTTGGAAATTCCTCGTGAAATCGAGCCGGAGCTCGCCAGCTTACTTGAGCGATATCTGACATACCTGCTGGAATACAGTCTGCGAACCCCGGGGTTTTTGAAGGCCGTTTCTTCATAACATTTTTAGTTTTTATGTCATGGGGATAATAGTTTTTATTGTTTTTGGTTATCCTGGGCAAAAAACTTCATCCGTACGGTGGGGGTTTACTCCCACCGCAAGATACAATTTTGTATTGTTGTAGGCAGGCACGGCGTGCCGTGCCCCTACTTTATGAACAAGCACAGCTTTTCGCCGCAGGCGTCCAATATTGTTTGTAGACCTTCGGTCAGTTCACGTGCTCGGTTGGAAACTGGCACGATCCCTTCGTCATCGCGAGCCTCCTTTGCGTGGCGATCTGCTTGTAAACGTATGATTGTGCGCGGGCAAGAGCCCAGCACAATTTGGAGACCTTCGGTCAATTCGCGTGCTCTGACTGTTTACCAGCGTTTTCAGCGCCAGGATGCTTTGCAAGAGACTGGTGAATACAAATGTTGTTATCCCGGGCCGCCACGAAATGCTATCCGTACGGTGGAGGTTTACTCCCACCGCAAGATACAATTTTGTATTGCTGTAAGGGCACGGCACGCCGTGCCCTTACAAGGGCGATAGTAGCAAGCTGCCATTTCGTTAGGTATTTAGGCGCATTAATCAACTTCGGACGCTCTAATTTTGCTGATGTATAATCAATTTGTTAAATCAACCACGAGGTTTGTTATGAGCACAGCATTAGATTTTCAATCTATTATCTTCAAACTCCAGACTTACTGGGCGGGGCAGGGCTGCCTGATCTGGCAGCCATACTATTCCCAGGTCGGCGCTGGCACGATGAATCCCGCCACATTTTTGCGTGTACTTGGTCCGGAACCGTGGCGAGTTGCCTACGTGGAACCCTCAGTTCGCCCGGATGATGGGCGCTACGGGATCAACCCAAACCGCCTGCAGCAGCATACCCAATTCCAGGTGATCCTCAAGCCCGACCCGGGCAATCCGCAGGAACTTTACCTGAACTCGCTTCTGGCGCTTGGCATCGACCCTGCGCAGCACGACATCCGCTTCGTGGAAGATAATTGGGAGTCACCAGCCCTCTCCGCGTGGGGTCTTGGCTGGGAAGTCTGGCTGGACGGTCAGGAAATCACCCAATTCACCTACTTCCAGCAGGCAGGCGGAATCGTTTTGGACGTACCGTCGGTCGAGATCACGTACGGTCTTGAACGCATTGCCATCAGCCTTCAGAAGGTTAATCATTTCAAGAACATACACTGGAACGAGAGCCGTACAAATGGGGACGTCCTCCAGGTGGCGGAACGTGAGCATTCCACTTACTACTACGAAGTTGCCGATGTACCCAACATCAGGCAGATGTTTTCGCTCTTCACCAAGGAAGCAGAGAATGCCCTTGAGCGAGGATTGGTGCTTCCGGCGTACGATAACGTCATCAAGTGCTCGCACACCTTCAATATTCTGGATGCCCGTGGTGCTATTGGCTTCACTGAACGGCAAGCGCTATTTGGCAAGATGCGCGAGCTTTCCCGTAAGGTGGCTGAAGCCTACTACGCCCAACGTGAAGAAATGGGCTTTCCCTGGATGAAAGGCGAACAACCAGAACTGGTACTCGAAGAGGAAACTCTACCTGAGATCAGCGAGGAACGCGCCAACCTCTTATTTGAAATTGGTGTCGAGGAACTGCCAAACGCAGACCTCGAGGCTGCCATCAGCAATCTTGAGCAATTGATCAAAGCGCTGCTGCTTGACTCGCGCCTTGAGTACAACACATTAAGTGTGCAGGGTACTCCACGGCGCCTGGCAGTCCAGGTGGAAGGGCTTCAAACCCGCCAGTCTGAGCGTAAACTCGAGGTCAAGGGTCCCCCAGCCGATAAAGCCTTCGACGCTGAGGGCAAGCCCACCAAGACTGCGGAAGGCTTTGCCCGCAGCCGGGGCGTAGCCGTTGACCAACTCCAGTTACGGGATTTCGATAATGGCCGCTATGTGGTCGTTGAGATGCACGAAGCTGGCAAGCCCACCCTCGAGATCCTGGCTCAGGCTTTGCCGGGTGTCATTGCGAATTTACGTTTCATTAAATCCATGCGCTGGAATGACACCGGTGTGAGCTTTTCACGCCCGATCCGCTGGTTGGCAGCGCTCCTTGGCGAGTCGGTTATCCCATTCAGTTACGCCGGGTTAAAATCCGGGCGCGTGACACGGGGTCTGCGCTTCTCTGAGGACTCTGAAAAGATATTGCGTACTCCTGCGGATTACCCAATTTACCTGCAGTCACAGGGCATCATCCTTGATTCTGCGGAACGTCGGGATGTAATCTGGAAGCAAGCAACTTCGCTGGCGGAAAAAGTTGGCGGAACTCTTGCTGAAGACCCTGATCTCCTGGTGGAGGTTGGCAACCTGGTAGAAAAACCAACAGCTCTGTTGGGCAGTTTTGACCTGCGTTATCTGCAGAACCTGCCGGCGGAGGTGCTGATCAGCGTGATGAAGAAACACCAACGCTACTTCCCGGTCATCAACGCTGATGGCAGCCTGACCAATCATTTCATCATCGTCCGCAATGGTGATCTGGAACATGCCGAGACGGTAGTGGATGGCAACTTACAGGTGGTCCATGCCCGCTTTGCCGATGCTGAGTTCTTTATCCGCGAGGATCTGCAGAAGAAACTGGTTGATTTTGTGCCCGAATTAGAGCAGTTGACCTTCCAGAAGCAACTCGGATCGATGCTCGCGAAAACCCGGCGAATCCAGGAACTGAGCCAAAAACTTGGCTCGGATCTGGGGCTGACCGAGGCGGATCAGCTCACTGCCAGGCGCGTGGCTGAGCTTTGCAAGGCAGACCTTGCCAGCCAAATGGTGGTGGAAATGACCAGCTTGCAGGGCATCATGGGGCGCTTCTATGCTGAGAAATCCGGCGAAGCGCCAGAAGTCGCCCAGGGCATTTTTGAACACTATCTTCCCCGCACCATGGAAGACCACTTGCCCGAAGGTTGGGCAGGCGTGTGCGTGGGGTTGGCAGACCGGCTTGATTCGATCGCGGGTTTGTTTGCGGTTGGCCTGGCACCAACCGGGAATAAGGACCCGTTTGCCCTGCGCCGGACAGCGCTCGGGCTGGCGCAATTGCTGATCGAGAAGAAAATCCGCTTTGACGTCCTCGAAGGACTGAAAGCCGCAGCTGGATTACAACCGGTGGAAGTAAAACCAGAAGTGATCAATACCGCTGCTGATTTTGTCGCGGGCAGGCTGCACGGGCTACTGCTGGATAAGGGTTTCCGATATGACGTCGTGGACGCCGTGGAGCAGGTCAACGCCCATAATCCGGCTGTTGCCGCAGAGCAGGCTGGCGTCCTGAGCGCCTGGGTGGCACGTGAAGATTGGGGAGTTATCCTGCCGGCTTATAGCCGCTGCTTGCGAATGACCCGGGACCTGCCGCGGGAGTTTTCCGTGAATGGCAGCTTGTTGGTGGAACCGGAAGAAAAAGCTCTGTTTGAGCGTGTTCAACAAGCGCAGCAGAGCCTCAAGACCCAGCCAACCTTTGAGAACGCATTAGGTCAAATCGAGAAGCTTGTCACGGTGATCAACGCGTTCTTTGACAAAGTGCTGGTAATGGTTGACGATGAGGCTCTCCGGAATACCCGGCTTGGAATGCTGCAGGAAATCGCTGGTTTGCTAAAACCTTTCGCTGATATTTCCAGGCTGGAAGGATTTTAGGGAATTGTTGTATGGAAGAGGCTCGTCCTCTTCCATAGTCCTTCGTAGGGAAGGGGCTTGACCCCTTCCACGATTTTAACATTCGGAACGGCGCACCCTAGCAGCGAAGCAGATAGGGCAGGGGCCGTTCCCTACTGAATACTTACGCCCCGAAGGTCAAGATGTGCTTGACCTTGGCGATTGCTTCGCTCAGCGTGAAACCCAGGTAGATACCGCCGAGTTCCTTGCGGGCCTCCGGGTTCTCGTCCATGTATCGTCCCCCGTATGCCAGTTTCGGTTTACCGCGTAAATTTGCCAGTTTTTCGGCGAATCCACGCAACAAATAGGCAGTTGGCTCTTGGTTGATGGTCAGGCAAATGAGCTTGGGTTTTGCGTAAGTGGAGTAATCCAGCAAGTCTTCAACCGGCAAGTCGGGTCCAAGATATTCAACAAAAAGACCAGCCTGGCGCAATAACACTGCCAGCATGAGGGCGTTCAACTCGCGCATTTCCTCGGGTCCACACCCCACCAAAATCAGTGCGCCTTCTTTGACCACTGGTAGATTGTGCATTATTGCCAGGAGTTTACTGTTGAGGTAGGCAAGGGAAAGGTGCTCAGTTGCGATCAAGATCTCACCCCGAAACCAGGCTTCATTCAGCAGTTCAAGGCTTGGGCTGATGATCTCTTCGAAGATGGTTATCAGGCTAAAATATGCCTGGCATTCATCCAGAATTGCGTTGGCGCGATCTTCATTGTGAGCGATCATGGCGCCAAAGAGGATTTCGGCAAAGTCACGCGCGGGACGCGGCGGCTTTCGGCGGGGCGTCTCAGTGACGATGGTCTGAACGCTTTCCGGCCAGTTGCCTTTCTCAGTATCCTGCTTGAACTGGTGCACCACCTGGCTGATGCTGACGCCAGAATCCAACCGGCGTTGGACCCACAGCAGCAGTTGGACATCACGTTCCGAGTAAAGGCGGTAGCCATTGGGCATACGGGTTGGCTGAAGCAGATCGTATCGCCGTTCCCAGGCACGCAATGTCACTGGCTTGATACCAGTCCGGTTCTGTACCGCCTTGATGGTATAGGTGGGTTCGGTCGGAAAATTGTCAATGGTAGTCATGGGCTACTCCTTCAGCAATCGGGATGCCTCAAATATGTCATTGAGGAACTTCTGGCGTTCTTCCGGGGTCATCAAACGGGGTTTGGCGGTTTCTTCGAGCGTGATGGTGAGAAGTTGGGTGGAAATATGACGCCCCTGGTAAAAGAAATGCTTCTGAATAAAGCCATCATAAGTAATGTAGTACTCGGGCTGGTCAAAGAACAGGTTTCCCAGTCCATAATCGATGAATGTGTGATTCCAAAACTCCATTGCCTTGGCAACGTGGCTCTGGCTGCCATTGACGATCACCGCCCCGGCATCAGCCACCCGCCTGAAATCTCGAATTGCTGTGGACTGAGCGGTCACAAAGTAATCTTCCTGGTACTGGAAAGTGACGATCGGCAGGTACCCCTGGCTGCGCAGGCGGGTCACTTCGTCAGAGATCCAGCCGAAATCCTCGCAAGGCGCAGCTCCACTGGAATCCTCTGTTGCCCAGGCCATGTAGGGTCCATAAGAATTGCAGCCGATGAAAGCCAGTTTATTGCCGTTATTCTCGATCAGCAGGGGCTTTTTGGCATCCGCAATATTGACCCCGCCGGCATACCACTGCATGCCATATTTGCGGTATAGGTCGAGTGTGAATGGCACAGAGTCTACTTTGTAAAGCGCGCGAACGTCATTATTGTGATTGCCGGTTAGCTCAATAACATCCGCTCCAAGATCGGCAAGCAGATCGATATAAGCCGGGTCGCTGCAAAAGATGTAGCCAGTGTAATCAGGGTCGGGGAAGGGGCAGTCTTTATAAAAGGAGACCTCATTGCTGATGTGAGTCAGGTCAGCAGCCCGCATGAAGTCGCGGATCTCCGTGCCCGGAAAGAGCGCGCCTTCGGTGGACATGACAAACGCCGTGTCACGTGTCATGGCGGTTACGCCGGTCATGATCAGGCTGGTGAGTTGAGCCCGGTCGCGGTTTGGCGCGGGTAAAAGCCCAGCAAGTTGGTCCTCTTTGAGGTTGAGATCAGCGAGCTTGCTGCTGAGGGTGATCCGCTGGGTCAGTGGGGTCGCTTCAGGGGTGAAATCGTCATCAAGCGGACTCTTGCCGTCGACAGAGATCACCTTCCACTGCGGCGCAAGCAGTTCAAACGGCAATATTGCCCAGGCGCCTTCCTTGGTTTCCACTTCAGGGCGGAAGAATCCATCAATGACATGGTCGATCTTGCTTTTAGGGGGGATCGCACTGGCAGTCATATTGAACAAGTGCGTCACAAGGGCGTTATCCTGGTCACGTAGCAGCAGCGTATCAATGGTTACCGAGAGGTTTTCGGGCTGGTAGCCGCGGACTAATGACCGCAAGTCGGCCAGGGTGAGATCGTCCTGCACCGTAAAAAACGGCGCTACGAGAGCATAGGTTAGCCACGTTTCCCCCAATAAGGTCCCGTTCCGGGGTGGGTCACCGGCGGTGAGGAAGAGGTTCGCATCCGTTTTGGAACTGGTGGAACGCATTCCCTCGGGGATATTTATTTTTTTGACGAAGTCAAGAGGCAGAATGGGGTCGATCCAGAGCGTGAGCGGGATAACGGTCGCTGTTGGGCTCGGGGCTGTAGTTGGAGTTGCGGTTGGTGATACCAGTGTAGCCGGCAGCGAGGAGGAGGTTGGTGGAAGCGCGGGAGAAGATGCTGCCAAAGGTTGGCAAGCTCCCAGCAAAATACTGATCAGCACAAACATGCTGACCAGGATGAAGGGCACAGACCTGGAGCCAGGAGATTTATCCATTCATCCCCCAAAAAAGATCATTCTGCATACGATGGTTCGGCATTGGTTCCGGAAAGCCCTGCATGAAACGATCGACCGGTCTGCTGAGGATTCTCATAAGCCAGGCGCTTAATCCAAAGGGCTTCTTTCCGCCGCCCTGGCTGGCGTGGCAGGCGGCTGCCTGCTCGCGCTGCTCAAGGACCTGCCGGTAATTAATTTTGACATGTACCGGAAAAGACTGGGAGGCAATTTGAACCAGGTCGATATCCTTATTGCGGCCGATCTTGCGAGGATCTTTGCCCAGGAGGCGCATCCAAAATACAGCTATCTTGGCGCTCGATTTTGGCATGGTGTGGTAATAAAGGCGCGAGAGCGCCTGGGGATCGGTTGCCTGTAATTCCTTGCGGACGCGATCAAAAGCAAGCACAGTCGCCTGGTGAACGCGGATATGATCGGGGTGAAAATACCCCCCAACCGGGTCAAATGTGAGCACAACCTGCGGGCGCACCTGGCGCATCACAGCGGCGATGCGTTCAACGACTTCTTCCATCGGGCGGGCAACCAGCGCATCCGGATGATGGTTATCTGGAGACCCTTCCATGCCCGAATCGCGGAAACCCAGTTTGAAGACCTGTTTCAGCGCCAACACGTTCGCGGAGCAATCCAGCTCACTCTCACGCAAAGCCGCAGAACTGGAGCTGCTCTGGAGAAAGTCCGGGGGGATATCGCCAGCTTCCCCAAGCGTGGCGCAGGCTAAATAGACTTCAACACCCCGCATGGCATAAAGCGCGAGTGTGCCGCCCATGCCGAAGGCTTCATCGTCCGGGTGAGCGAGCACTGAGAGAATTCGTTTTGGTTGATTGTCGTTGATCATTTGAATACCTTTTGTATAACGTTCAAATTATAATCTCATCCGTTAACCCCCGCAATGAACCCGACCTCGGAAAGGGCAAATTTCAGAAAATTATCTGAGTTTATTGATTATGGATTGAGTCCGTCGGGTGGTTGGCTGCCGTATTGGGAGAAAAGCTCTTCCCAGCGGGCAATTTCATCGGGAGTCAACTGTTGTTCGATGCGTGTCTGGTTGCCGTGAGACTCAACCTGTGCCTGGATCTTGTGGGCCAGCTCAGAGCTGCTGAGGATGGTCATATAGCGGGCACGTCCGGCAGCCTGGACACGGCGGTCAGAACTGACCAGGGTCTGGTTGCGGGCTGAAGCTCCGAGCTTGTGGATGTGGTTTTCAATCGCGGAGTCAGCGCTTTGGGAGGCAGGCACAAAAACCGCTTGCACCAGCCCAAAGTTGCGCTTGCCTTCGTGCCCCTGGGCAGCCTTGTCAAAGAATACCAGTGCCCGCGAAGATGTGGCGCGCAGGAAGGGGGTGAGTATGTCGATCAGGGCTTGCTCGTCCTCCAGGTCCTGTAAACTGAGTCCACGGACATGGGGAATGAGATTGTGACCATCAATGATGTACTGCATGCCACAATTGTAAACCCAACCACTACTGAGACAAGTGGCAAGTGGAGTGAGGGCAAACATCGCAATTATGACAAAGAGCGCGCTGGCAAAATGCCTCTGACAGCCTGCTGTGATGGGTCCAATTGCTATTTTCAACCGTTCATAAACTGCCTGCTCGAGTACAATTATTCAAGCTTCTGAGCGTTCAAGGCGATGCCGCCGCCCAGGGCAAAATAGAAATGGAGAACTCCACATGGAAAATGTTTATCCGTCTTCTCATCCATTA
>ERZ1645192.3626-NODE-3626-length-12488-cov-8.249497_pt1 | contig 12488 bp, 13 predicted proteins | sample MGYA00575354_ERZ1645192 | MGnify/ENA primary metagenome ERZ1645192 (study PRJEB40844, sample SAMN11349763) | freshwater sediment metagenome | isolation source: river sediment | host: Sediment | place: India: Faizupur Khadar , New Delhi | collected 2017-02-21 ... | reverse complement strand
GCTCCAGGCAGCGCAGGGCCAGGTCCTCCAGCTCCCACTTGATCTGCCAGACGCCCAGGCGGTTGGCCAGGGGGGCATGGAGGCGGCGGGTATCGCTGGCCAGCTTGCGCTGGCGGGCCTCGTCCAGGCCCTTCATGCAGCGCATCAGGTGCAGGCGCTCCGCCAGCACCACCAGGACCACGCGCACGTCCTCGGCGATGCCGAGCAGCAGGCGGCGCAGGTTCTCCTCGTGGCGCTCCTGGGCCTTGCCGGCGATGACCGCCTCCACGTTGGCGAGTTGGCCGATCTGCCGCAGATCCCCAACCATGCGGGCGATGCCAGGACCAAAGCGACGGCCCAAATCCTCCCGACTCATCTCGCCACGTTCCAGGCAGCCATTGAGCAGGGCGGCGATGAGGGTGTCCGCGTCCAGATGCAAGCCCGCCAGGATATCGGCGGTGGCGAGCCGGTAACGGACCTGGGTCTCCCCGGTCTCCAGGGTCTGGCGTCCCCGGCAACCCAAAAGCAGGACGCAGGCATCGCCTAGCCGGAGCAGGTCGGCCTCGGGATAAGATCCCCGCAAGGCCGCCAGCCAGTGCTCGACCACGGTCGGATCATCCGCCTGGTCGTCGGGGAGGTTGTAAACCGGTGTCACCATGGTTGCATCGCTCGACGGCACGCCGGTTGTGGCGTGCCCCTGTCCAGAATCGAGGCGAGGGACGGAAGGGCAGCGAGCCCCGTCAATCCCGTCCCGGTGCCAGGGCCTCGGCGGCCGTGAAGAAAGGGAATTTCTTCACTCGCGCTCAGTCGAGGACATGGCTGACCAGGCCATCCGCCAGCTTGGGCTCGAACCAGGTGGACTTGGGCGGCATAACCTCCCCGGCGTCGGCGACGGCCATGAGCTCGGTCATGCGGGTGGGGAAAAGGGAGAAGGCCACCCGGTAGCGACCCTGGTCCACGGGCTTGACCAAACCCTCCAGGCCGCGGATGCCGCCGACGAAATTGATGCGCTCGTCCCGTCGGGGATCGACGATACCGAGGATGGGTTCGATCAGGTTGTCCTGGAGCAGGCTGACATCCAGGCGACCCACCGGGTCATCCCAGGGGATGCGCTGCTCGTCCAGGGTCAGGTGGTACCAGGCTCCGTCCAGGTACATACCGAACTCGGCGGCCTTGGCCGGTTTGACCGGTATGGCGCTGGGTTGGACCCGAAAGGGCACGGTGACGCGGCGCAGGAACTCGTCCCGGTCCAGGCCGTGCAGATCCGTCACCAGGCGGTTGTAATCCATGATCCGCATCTGGTCGTGGGGGAAGATGACGGCCAGGAAGTAGTTGTAGGACTCCTCGCCGCCATGCGCCGGGTTGGCGGCCTTACGGGCCGCGGCGACCCGGGAGGCGGCGGCGGAGCGATGGTGACCATCGGCCACGTAGAGCGCCGGCAAGGCTTCGAAGGCCGTCGACAAAAGGTGGATCAGATCGGCATCCTCCACCACCCAGATCTCGTGACGGACGTCACCCGTGGCCCGGATATCCACCACCGGTACCCCCTGGGTGATGGCGGTAAGAACCGCGTCGATGCGCGGGGTGGCGCGATAGACCAAGAAGACCGGCCCGGTCTGGGCGTCCAGGGCATCGATCTGGCGAACCCGGTCATCCTCCTTCACCGGGCGGGTGAATTCGTGCTTTTTGATGCGATCCGCGTCATAGGCCGCCACCGAGGCGGCGGCGACCAGTCCGGTCTGAACATGGTCACCCATGGTCAGGCGGTAAACGTAGTAGCAGGGCTCGGCATCCCGCTTCAGTACCCCCGCCGCCAGCATGCCCTCCAGGTTCTCCCGTGCCTTGGCATAGACCTGGGGGGCATAGGGGTCCGAAGCTTCGGGAAGATCGACCTCGGGGCGGGAGATGTGCAGAAAGCTCCAGGGCCGCCCCCGTACCATGGCGCGGGCCTCCTCGGTGCTCATGACATCATAGGGGGGCGCGGCCACTTCCGCCGCGCGGCCGGGGGCCGGACGCAGGCCGGCGAAGGGCTTGATCAGGGGCATGGGAGCAGGATTCCAGAGGATTGGCTGAAGGGGGATCGCCACGGTGAAAGTTGACCCAAGCCCGGCCCGCGCTCGCCGCGGGCCGTGCCCACGGCGGAAGGGGGTGACGGGCGCCGGGCCACGGCGATGGCCTAACGCGGCGGCGGAGCGTAGAGCAGGCCGCCGTCATTCCACAGGGCGTTGAAGCTGCGTTTGACCTTGAGCGGTGACTGGTCGCCCAGATTGCGCGCATAGATCTCGCCATAATTGCCAACCTGGCCGATGACGCGCGCCACCCAGTCCCGATCCAGGCCCAGGGCCTTGGCGACCTGGCCCTCCACGTCGAGCAGAAGACGGGTATCGCTGGCCTGGGCTTCGCCCATGGCGCGCTTGACGTTATGGGAATCGATGCCCAGTTCCTCCGCGTCGATGAGGACGAACAGGGTCCAACGCACGATGTCGAACCAACGGCCATCACCCTCGCGCACCGCGGGGCTGAGGGGCTCCTTGGAGATGATCTCGGGCAGGACGCGATGCTCCTCGCCCGTCGCCATGGCGGCGCGTAGACCATGCAACTGCAAATGGTCGCTGGTCAGGACTTGGCAGTCACCCGCCTGATAGGCCTTGCTGGCCGCCTCAATGCCGGGAAATAGACGCAGATCGAGCTTCATGCGGTGACGGTCGAAATAGCGTCGGACATGATCGGCGCTGGTGGAGCCTTCCAGGGCGCAGACCTTCATGCCGTCCAGTTCCAGAGCGCTGAGGACGCCGGTGTCGCGCCGGACCATGAACCCCTGGCCATCGAAGAGCAGAATGCCCACGAAGCTGATCCCCGCGGTGACATCGCGCTCCAGATTCCAACTGAAATTACGGGCGAGCAGATCCACCTCCCCCTTGGCCAGGGCGGCCGGGGCCGCGGCGACGGTCAAGGGCATGAAGGCCACCTTGTCCTTGGAACCGAGGACGGCGGCGGCGACGGCGCGGCAGAAATCCACGTCCATCCCGCTCCATTGGCCGGAAGCGTCCTTGAACGAGAGCCCCGGTGCCTCGCCGTTGACCCCACACCTGACCTGGTCGCGAGCCTTGACGTCATCCAGTGTCCCCGCCAGCAGGGGCTGGCAAAAGGCCAGAGTCAAGGCGAGGATCGACAACGACTTGGCGACTTGTCTCATGGAAGATGCTCCTGAACCAAAGAGGATTGTACCGGCGATGCCAGCGGACTGGCCGGGACTACCAGCGCATCAGCACCCACTGGGGGACCTGGGTGACCGCGGGGCCGGAACCGCTGTGCCAGGACAGGTCGCCGGAGCCGTCCTGGTCGACCAGATAATAGGGCGCACCGACGCTGGGAGTGATCTTGACCTTGTAGAGGCGGCCATTGATCCGGTACTCCTGGACGGTACGATTCTCGTGCTCCTTAAGGGTGACGTCCGGAGCGAGATCGGACTCGCGGAGGCTCAAGTCCAGACCGTCGACCTGGCTGGCGAAGGCCAGGAGCGGCACCACCAAACAGGCGGCTACCAGCAGGGTGACGGGCGGGAGGACGGAATGGAGCATGGTTGGCGCGGTCCTGGGCAGCAGCAAACATTACGCGCCTATGGTAGCAGGAAGGTCGAGGGCATGCCCCGGGGGATCGGAATAGCCCGGGCTTAGCCCTTGCGCTCGGCGTACTCGGTCCGGGAGCCGGTCTGGTCCCAGGCGAAGGTGCAATCCAGGTGGGAGAGCACCGCCACCAGGCCGCTCTCGCCATCCTCGATCATCACGGTCAGGGGAGTGCGGCGGCCAAACTTGCGGTTACCCCGCTTGACCCAAAGGGAGCGCATCTCGGGATTGCGCGGAAAATAGGTTCCCAGGGCATGTTCGATCCGGGTGAGGTACCCCAGACGCCGATTGACCGCCACATCGTCCGGGAATGCCTCCTGATCCAGGAACCGGGTGACGTGGCGGGGCTTCACCGAATCCGGCAGGGCGAGCAAAGAGAGGATATCGCTCGCCCCCAGACCCCATTCGTTGCACAGGGCCATGATGTGACGGGTGACGGCCAGGCGCTCCTCGGGGGTAAGGACGGGGGTAATGGGCTGGTCTGGGGTCATGGGAATTTCCATCAGGAGGAGGCGACCGTGGGAGCCGGCCGGAGATTGGACAAAATTGGGTGGCCGGCCGGGTACTTCAAGACAGGAGGATTGAGGTAAGGGTCGGGGGCTCAGCGATAAATGCGCTGGATACGCATCACCATCGGGATCTGCCGCAGGCGTCGCATGATGCGCGCCAGGTGGGCCCGGTCACGGACCGTGACCAGGAAGTCCAGACTGGTGTTGTGGCCATCTTTCTCCCGTGACTGGATATTCTCGATATTGGAGCCCAGTTCGGCGATGCCCGCGGCCAGACTGGCGAGGACGCCCCGCTGGTTGCCGACATCGACCCGGATCTCAGTGACGAACTCACCGCTGGGCTCGCTCGACCACTCCAGGTCCAGCCACTGATCCTTGTGCCGATGGAAATCCCCGAGGTTACGGCAGCCCTGCCGGTGAACGACAATCCCCTTGCCCGGGTTGAAGAGGCCGGCGATGGGGTCCCCTGGAATGGGCCGGCAACAGCGGCCATAGTTGACCACCATGCCCTCGGTACCCTTGATATCCAGCTTTCGCCCCTTGCCCAGCTCATCGTCCAGCGCGGCATCGGCCACCTCCTCGCCCATGAGGCGCCGCACGACCAGCACCGGCAGCCGGTTGCCCAGCCCCACTTCCACCAGCAGGGCCGCAAGGTCCGGCAGCTTCGCCCGCTCCAGATAGGCCGTAACCCGCGGGGACGGGAGCCGGTCCAGGTCCAACCCCTGGACCGAGAGCTCGGCATTGAGCAGGCGGCGACCCAAGGCCTCCGCCTCCTGGCGTTGCAGGTTCTTGAGGTAGGCGCGGATGTTGGCGCGGGCCTTGCCCGTCACCACGAAGTTGAGCCAGCCGGCGTTGGGCAAGGCGCGGGGGGCGGTGATGATCTCCACCGTCTGCCCACTGCGCAGGGGGGTGCGCAGGGGGGCCATGCGCCGGTCGATGCGCGCCGCCACGCAACGATTGCCCAGACCGGAGTGGATGGCATAGGCGAAGTCCACCACCGTGGCCCCCACCGGCAGCACCTGGATATCGCCGCGGGGGGTGAAGACGTAGACCTCGTCGGGGAAGAGGTCGACCTTGACGTGCTCCAGGAACTCCATGGAATCCCCGGAGCCGCGCTGCATCTCCACCAGGCTGCGCAGCCAGTCCCCCGCCAGGGCCTGGGGGCTGACGCCCTCCTCACCCGCCTTGTACATCCAGTGGGCGGCGATGCCGCTCTCGGCGACGTGCTGCATCTCCAGGGTGCGGATCTGGATCTCGATGGGGACGCCCTGGGGCCCGAAGAGCAGGGTGTGCAGGGACTGGTAGCCGTTGTTCTTGGGGATGGCGATGTAGTCCTTGAAGCGACCGGGGATGGGCTTGTAGAGGTTGTGCGCCACCCCGAGAACCCGGTAGCAGGTGTCGATGCGGTCGACAACGATACGGAAGGCGAAGACGTCCACCACCTCCTCAAAGGGGCGCTGCTTGTTGCGCATCTTGCAGTAGATGCCGAAGAGGTTTTTCTGACGCCCGACGACCTCCGCCTGGATACCGGCTTGTTGCAGGCGCTCCCGCAGCCGCGCTTCCACGTCCGCCACCAGGGCCTTGCGGGGGCCCCGGGCCCGATCGACCGCCCGCTGCAGCAGGAAGCGCCGCCAGGGCCAACGGTGAGCGAAGGCCAGTTCCTCCAGTTCCGCCCCGATCTGGCGGATACCCAGACGGTTGGCGATAGGGGCATAGATCTCCAGGGTCTCGCGGGAGATGCGGCGGCGCTTTTCCGGGGCCATGATGCCCAGGGTGCGCATGTTGTGCAGTCGGTCGGCGAGCTTGATGAGGATGACCCGGATATCCCGGGTCATGGCCAGGAGCATCTTCTGCAGGTTGGCGGCCTGGGTCTCCGCCTTGGTGCGAAAGTCGAGTCGGGTGAGTTTGCTGACCCCATCCACCAGATCGGCGATCTCCTCGTCGAAGAGGGCCGCCACCGACTCCCGGGAGTGACCCGTATCCTCGATGACATCGTGGAGGATGGCCGCCATCAGGCACTTGTAGTCCATGCGCATCCCCGCCAGGATGCGCGCCACGGCGACCGGGTGCTCGATGTAGGGCTCACCGCTCTTGCGGGTCTGACCCGCATGGGCCTCGGCGCCGAACTGATAGGCGCGGTAGACCTCCCGGATCTGTTCCGGGGGGAGATAAGACTCCAGATAGACGCAAAGATCCTCGATCTGGAAACGCGGCTTTTCAACCGGAACCAGTTCGGAGAGGGGGGGAAGGGGGGGAGATACCAAGGCCTGGATCATGGATTCAGGGCCGCGGGGGTGGCCATACCGCTCGACGTCTCCCAACGCGGCCAACGGGACGCGGCCCCACCTCAGCGAGCGGCCGATCCACGCCAGGCTCCCCGTGGCGAGGGCCCCTGGGCCTAATCCTCGCCACCCAGTTCCGCCGCCAGTTCCGCGGCGATCCGCATCTCCAGGGTCCGCTCGGCCCGGCGTTGCTCATGCTCGCGCTCCACGGCGTCCACCGCCTCCTGCGTCAGGACGCCATCGGCGATTTCGCGCAGGGCGACGACCGTGGGTTTGTCGTTGGCCCAGGGAATCAGCGGCTCGACGCCATTGGCCAGTTGCCGCGCCCGTTTGGTGGCGAACAGCACCAGATCAAAGCGGTTGTCGACATGATCGAGGCAGTCCTCGACGGTAATTCGCGCCATGGGAGGGGTGCTCCGTAATAAGTGAACTCTGATAAAGGTTAGCAAAAGCCCGTCCCGCGGGCGATGGGCCAAGCGATTTTTTCCCTGGGCACTGACTGCTTCGGCCTTGGCGGGGAGGGGGGCGGAAAACCCAACAACCCAGCGTGAACCGCGATGTTTCGGGTTTAACGGCAGTGGTTCAGTCCGCCAGGAGACCCGCCAAGAGCCCTTGCCAGCGACCGGCACCATGGGCTAGGCGCTGGCGCTCGGACCGGATCAGACATACCAGGTCATCGACAGCCTGATCGAAGCGGTCGTTGACCACCAGGTAGTCGTATTCGCCAAAATGCGACATCTCGTCCCGCGCCTGCCGCATGCGCCCGGCGATGATCCCCTCGCTGTCCTGTCCCCGGTCACGTAGCCGTCGCGCCAGTTCAGCGGCGGAGGGCGGCAGGATGAAGATGCTGACTGTCATGGGGAACCGCGAGCGCACCTGTCGGGCCCCCTGCCAGTCGATCTCCAGCAGGATGTCCTGGCCCCTGGCCAGGGCCTCACGGACTTTGGCCTCGCCGGTACCATAGCGATTACCGAACACCTGGGCATGCTCGAGGAAGGCCCCGTCCTCGATCATCGCCAGAAAGCGGGCCTGGTCGATGAAATGGTAATGGACGCCATCGATCTCCCCCGGCCGGGGCGGGCGCGTGGTATGGGATATAGCCAGCCCCAAGCCGGGCTCCCGCTCGCGCAGGGCCTTGACCAGAGTGGTCTTACCGGCGCCGGAAGGGGCGGAGACGATGAAAAGGATGCCTTCGCTCATCCATCCTGCGCCTGTAGCTGAGCCCGGAACCTATCGCTGAAACTGAGGATCATGATGGGAAGCCTCCTTCACCCCTGCCGATGGAAAAACCTGGACCGCGATTTCACGTTGCAGAGGGAGGGTTCCGACCCTGTCGCCAGCCCCTCGTGCCTTCCCCGCCCGGCCCCGTGAACCGCAATATGCTGCCCCGCATTATACCCATCGCACATCAATCTTCGTTTTTCTCCCAGGCTCATTGGCCATCGAAACCGAAAACGGACAGGGTTCGAGTATAATTTTTTCAAGATGACAAACCTGTGAGCTACCCCATGTTCCCGATACCTTTACCTCGCGTTCTCCTCCTGGGTCTGGGATTGATGTCCACGACCCTCGTCCTGGCCCAGACTCCCGCCAATCCTGATCCGGGATCATTCCCGCCTCCCGTGCCGCACTATTCTTCCCCACCAGAATTTCCGGCCCCGCCGGACTTTCCGGCCCCGCCAGGGTACAGGTCTCCTGGTGGCTATGGCTTTCAACCCCCTCCCCCGCCGGACTTCTCCGCCCCTCCCACCATGCCCCGGCCTGACCGCGGTGGCCAGGGTCGCGTGGGGGGACCGCTTCGCTTCAATCAGTCCGTCACGCCAGAGGGCTATGTCCTGGAGATCCCCCTGGATGGCATGAAGGCGGAGGAAATCCAGGTTGACGTCGATGGCCGCTCCCTGCGCATCTCCCGCGATACCTCCGCCAAGATGAGCCGCGAGGACAACTTCGATGACGGCCGGGGCTACATGCGCAGCTTCAGCTATTCCAGCGGGCGTTCCAGCCGCCGTATCCCCCTGCCGCCGGATGCCGATGGGGCGGCCATGCAGCGCCAGGATAGCCCCGAACAGGTTCGTATCCTCATCCCCCGTCGCAAGGGCTGAGGCATTGGAGGGCGATGAACTAAACCAGATATGGAAGCAACGGCCCCCCGGGCGGGAAAAAGCTGGACCCTGCCGCGATCCAGCATCCCTATTGCGCTCTGGCTGTTGTCCTCCTGATGGCGCCCTCCGGCAGAACGACGCCCCATCCACCCCTTAACGCCCCCAAGCCGAGACCGACCCAGCGCCATGCCCGAACGCTACGCCAGCCCCCAGGACGCGGAAGACGCCTTCTACGATGCCATCGACGAGCGCAATGCCTCACGGCTGCGGGGCGTTTGGGAGGACTCTGCGGATATCGCCTGCCTGCTCCCCATGCAGCCGCTGCTCCTCGGTGACCAGGTCCACCAGGCCTGGGCACCCCTCTTCGGGGGGAATTTCCATCTCGACATTGAGGTCACCCATATCCGCTGGGTGATGGCCGGCGATCTGGCCATCCACTACCTGGAAGAGCGGGTCTCGGTCCCCGGTCGACCAGCCCAGCCGCCCGTTCTGGCCACCAACATCTATCGCCAGGGCCCGGAAGGCTGGCGCCTGATCCTGCACCAGAACTCCCCCGCCCCTCCGCCGCCGGGAACCCCGGCCGGGATACCGCCGGGACTCATGCCTGGCCTCGAGGGCTGATGCGCGTCAATCTTCGTGCCCTGGGCTGCCGGCTCAACGAGGCGGAACTGGAGACTTGGGCCCGACAATTCCAGCAGCTCGGCCACCAGGTCAGCCCGGACGAGCGGGGCGCCGACCTGGTGGTGGTCAACACCTGCGCCGTCACCCAGGAGGCGGTGCGCAAGTCGCGCAAATTGCTGCGCCGCGCCCAGCGCGCCAACCCCCGCGCCAAGCTGGTGGTCAGCGGCTGCTTCGCCACCCTGGAGACCCAGGCACTGGCCGCGGAGGGCGGCATTGACCTGCTGGTCCCCAACCAGGACAAGGACCGTCTGGTGCAGATCGCCGCCGCCGACTTCGCCCCGCCCGCCATGCCGGTCGACGCCATCCCGGTCGGGGCTATGGCCCCCGACGCCAACCCCCTCTTCGCCCGGGGTCGCCAGCGTGCTTTCATCAAGGTCCAGGACGGCTGCCGCTACCGCTGCGCCTTCTGTATCGTCACCCTGGCCCGGGGCGAGGAGCGCAGCCGCCCCATCGCTGACGTCGTGGCGGAAATCAATCGCCTGGTGGCGACGGGCGTTCGCGAGGTGGTGCTCGCCGGGGTGCACCTGGGCGGCTGGGGGAGCGACCTGGGCCAGGGGTTGGATGACCTGGTGGCCGGTGTACTGGCGGGGACCGACATCCCGCGCCTGCGCCTGGGGTCCCTGGAGCCCTGGGAGCTGCCCGAGAGGCTCTGGGAGCTTTTCGCCAACCCCCGGTTGATGCCCCACCTCCACCTGCCCCTCCAGAGTGGCGCCGATTCGGTCCTGCGGCGTATGGCCCGCCGTTGCCGCGTCGGCGAATTCAGCCGACTCACCGACCTGGCCCGGGCCCGGGTGCCCGGCATCAACCTGACCACGGACATCATCACCGGCTTCCCCGGCGAGTCCGACGTCGAGTGGCGTCAGACCCTGGCATTCGTCCAGCGCATCGGCTTTGGCCACATCCACATCTTTGCCTACTCGCCCCGCCCCGGCACCAAGGCCGCCACCCTGCCCGATCAGGTCCCGGACGTGGTCAAACGCGAGCGGAGCCGGGAACTGCATGACCTGGCCCAACGGATGAAGGGGGAAACCCTGAACCGTCGCCTGGGCGACGAAACCTCGATTCTGGTGGAAGGCCGCCATGGCGATGACCCCGGGGGGGACTGGTTTGGTTATACCCCGGACTATCTCCCGACGCGTCTGGCGCCCTCGGATCCCATGGACTTCAGAAACCGCCTGCTTAGGGTGCGCCTGACGGCCCTGCACGGGGATGGCGAGAGCCTGATCGCGCTGCCAGCCGTCAGACCCACTGGCGGTCAGACCGCAATCAGGTTGGAAGCCCCGTCCGGATGAACCTTCCGTCATGATGGCAAGCGCCGCTTCCTTGCGACTCGCCGCCGCTACCGCCCATCGTTTCGGCATCACTGAAGGCGACGCCTACATCTCGCCCCTGGGCCGGGGATTGATCAACGACAGCTACCTGGTGGAAACCGGGAGCGGCCGCTGGGTCCTGCAGCGCATCAATGGCCGGGTTTTTCCCGATCCCGAGGGGATCATGACCAACTTCGCCCGGCTGACCTCCCACCTGGCCCGCCAGCCGGTGGCGGGCCTGGCCTGGCCGGCCCTCCGGGAGACGACCGATGGCGCCACCTGGACCCGGGATGAGGCTGGGGACCTTTGGCGGATGATGAGCTACCTACCCGGCCGCCCCCTGGAACGTCTTGCCACTCCACGCCAGGCGGCGGAGGTCGGTCACCTGCTGGGCCGCTTCCATCGCCTGATAGCGAACCTGGAGCCCGCCAGCCTACGGATCACCCTGCCAGGTTTTCACGTCACCCCCGCCTATCTGCGTCAGTTCGACGATGCCCTGGCGACCGTCGAGGCTTCGGCACACGATGCAGGGCCGCCCCAGGGGGATGCCAGCCTGGAACCCGCCCTGGAATTCCTGGTCTGTCGCCGGGATGGACTGTCCGTGCTGGAAATGGCCCGGCAAGTAGGCCTGATCCCGGAACGGGCGGTCCATGGGGACCCCAAGCTGGACAACCTCCTGTTCGACGCCAAGGGGCGCCGGGCCCTGGCTCTCATTGACCTGGATACCGTCCAGCCGGGGCTCGTCCTCCACGATATCGCCGACTGCCTGCGCTCCTGCTGCAACCAGGCGGGGGAAGGGGCCCGGCCAGAGGAGACCGGCTTCGATCTCGCGATTTGCCGGCCTCTGCTCAGGGCCTACGCGACCGCAACCCGGGGGCTCCTGAGCCCCGCCGAGGTTGACCTCCTCTACCCGGCGATCCGTCTCCTCCCTCTGGAGTTGGGTTTGCGCTTTCTCACCGACCATCTGCAAGGTGACCGCTGGTTCCGTGTCACCTCCCACGGCCAGAATCTGGCCAAGGCCCGGGCGCAGTTTGCGCTGGTAGCGGATATCGAACGGCAGGAGACGGCGATCCGGCGGGAAATCGCCACCTCCTTCTCAACCCGGCGTGATGGCCGGCCATAGATCTCCTCTACTGCAAGCCCGGGTCTTGCGGTAAGATCGTGCCACTTTCGCGGCCGCGACCAGGCGGGCGCAGCGGGTTGGCGCACCGCCCCGAGCCGGACGGAGACCAACGCCGACAACCCTAACATCCGCTCCTTTGGAGCACTGGAGAACATCATGGGTATGGGTGGTATCAGCATCTGGCAGCTTCTGATCATCCTGGTGATCGTCCTGCTGCTTTTCGGCACCAAGCGACTGAAGAGCATCGGTTCGGATTTGGGTAACGCGGTCAAGGGATTCCGTTCCGCGCTGACTGACTCGGACAAGGAAGACGAAGAACCCAAGCGACTGGAAGAGACACCCCAAGCCAGCGCCCCGAACGCGCCAGGATCCCAGACCCAGAACCCCGCTCAGCCATCCGCGACACGCCCGACTACCCCGGAGCCCGGGGCCAGGGTCGAGAACCGGGACCGGGCCTGATCGTTCCCTTAGCACCAGGGCTGGGGCAAGGCTATGTTCGATATTGGTTTTCTTGAGCTGGTCGTAATCGGGGTGGTTGCCCTCATCGTGGTGGGACCCGAGCGCCTGCCGCGGCTCGCGCGGACCGCGGGACTCTGGCTCGGGCGCGCGCGACGCACCCTGGCGACCGTCAAAGCGGAAATCGACAGCGAGCTGAAGGCGGAGGAACTCAAGGAAATACTGGCCAAACAGGCGCAGCAAAACCCCTTGGAGACCCTCATCGAGATGCCAGCGGGCCAGTCCCAGACCAAGTCCACGGCCGCCACCGACAGCCGGGGCGACAAGCCCTCAGCCCCCACGGACAAGGCAAGCTGAAGACCCGCGTTACCGGTCCTGGTCCTGTTCCTGCCGACACTTGCAACCCTTGCGTTAAGGGGC
>ERZ1645192.3624-NODE-3624-length-12489-cov-39.396574_pt1 | contig 12489 bp, 15 predicted proteins | sample MGYA00575354_ERZ1645192 | MGnify/ENA primary metagenome ERZ1645192 (study PRJEB40844, sample SAMN11349763) | freshwater sediment metagenome | isolation source: river sediment | host: Sediment | place: India: Faizupur Khadar , New Delhi | collected 2017-02-21 ... | reverse complement strand
TCATGATATTCGTCTTTTCCCTCGGCGGCTCCGTGGTGGCGGGCCGCGATGCTGAAAGCCTCAAGCAGTACGCTGCGGCTCTCAAGGAATTAGCCGCCTCGCACCAGATCTATGTGGTTGTGGGCGGCGGCAGGATCGCCCGGGAGTACATCGAAAAGGCCCGCGCGCTCGGGGCAAGCGAGATGTTCTGCGACCTGATAGGAATAGGCGCTACAAAGCTCAACTCGGCGCTGCTGGTGGCGGCTCTGGGCGATGCTGCTCCGCAGGAAATCCCGGAAGGCTACGCCGCCGCAGCCCGCCTGGCGCAACAGGGAAGAGTAGTGGTCATGGGCGGTGTAGCCCCCGGACAAACAACAGACGCCGTGGCTGCTCTGCTGGCCGAGTACGTCCGGGCGGACAGGCTGATCATCCCCACCTCCGTGGACGGGGTCTACACCGCCGACCCGGAGAAGGACCCGTTGGCGAAGAAGATCTCCCGCATGACCGCTCAGGAGCTGGCCAGCCTGGCCTCGTGCACGGAGATGAAGGCCGGCTCCCGCTCGCCGGTCGACCCCCTGGCGGCCAAGATCATCGAGCGCAGCAGCATACCTACGGCTATAGTTCTCGGCAGCCGGATAGAAAATTTAAAGAAAGGTGCCCTGGGGGGGCACACAGGAACCGAGATCAGCTCGGAGTGAGGGTCTTTATCAGCTCCACCGGGGAGATGATCCCCCAGGGGGCGCCCTTCTCCGTGACCACCAGCTGCCCGGCGCCGGTGCGCCCCAGGATCTTGATGGCCTCGTAGATGGGCTCCTCCGAGTCTATGGTCAAAAAGCCCCGGTTCATGATCTCCCGCACCTCCAGACTGTTTCTCCCATCGGCCACTGCTCTGGCCAGGTCGGCCAGGCTGATCAGCCCCGGAGAGCTGTCATCCACCAGTGCCTCGGAGACGCCGTTATGAACCATTATGCGCGCCGCCTCCTGCAGGATGGAATTGGCGGGCATCCTCACCGCCCGGCGGGCGATGGCCTTCACCGCCGTCTTGGGGACGGATATCATCTCATCGATATGAAAGATCAGCCGGCTCATGGTGTCGTCTCTTCCGGTAACCTTGCCCCGGATGTAGACCTTGTTGACCGGCGTGGGGCCAACCTCAATGCTGTCTCCCACATTGAAGTCCCGGATGTTGCCTATTACCCTCACCACACCATTGCACTGCTGGGTGTTCATGACCTTATTGAAGACGATCTCGCTGGCGGTGGTGCCTTCCACCACCACTCCGTTCCTGGTCACAGGAACGGTTACCACATCCCCCGTGGCATCGATGTTCAGAGCCTCATAGGCCGTCCCGGTGGCCTTGTAGCCGCCTTTCGGCCCGGGCACACCCTCCACCAGATTGAGAGCCTTGAGGGACTGCATCTGGTTTCTGATGGTTCCGGGATTTCTGTCTATCAGCTCGGCGATCTCTTCGCCCTTCACCGCCCTTCCTTCTACACGATGAATGTTGATCAACGCCGTCAGTATGTCTCTTTGAACAGGTGTCAGGTCCATAATTCGATCGGATTGTTCACGATTAATGTCCTATATAGCTTTGTTGATCGAATCCCCTGCTGAAAAATTTATAATAATCCTGCCAGGATTTTAAACCGCTCAGAATCGGGCAATTCTGATCAAAGCTGAGGAGAAAACCCCTTATTTTCTCATGGGACATGTTTTGCTTTTTTTGAAGGGAAAGGACCCCATGCGCCGCCAGATTTCTTTTATGGGCTCTACAAAGATGCTGCCCCAGGACTGTGGATAGCAGGAGCAGGGATAGACCTCCCCGGCGGGGGTAATGTGCATCCAGGAGCTGGCGGCAAAGCAGCCGAAGAGCTTGTAGGCCTCAGGCACAGAGAATATTCTGGGCTCGGCTGCGCCTCTGACAAAGGCGGCAAGGCGGTCATGATCCTCTGGGGTGAGGGCGATGTTCTGCCGCTCCGACCAGCGGCCCGTAGCGACAACCTCGAAGAAGGTCAGCTCCTGGGCGCCGATGCGGCGGGCCAGATCATGAAAGGCCTCTAGGTGATGCATATTCTCCCGGCGCAGGACGACATAGAGGTCAACCAAAAGACCGGCATCAAGCGCATGTTCCACAGCGGCCATGGCCTCGGAGAAGACCCCTTTTCGCCCTCGCATAAGATCATGTTCCTCTTGTAGGGGGCTGTCCAGGCTGACATTGACCGCATAAAGCCCCGCATCCGCCAGCCTCTCCGCAAGGTCGGAGGTAAAGCCCGCCCCGGAGGTGAAGAGAGTGGATATGGCCCGCTCATCCACCGCGGCCACCAGGTCGGGCAGCTCCGGATAGAGGGCGGGCTCACCGCCGTCGAAGATGACCAGGGTGGTTCCCATATCCAGAACCTGGCTGATGACATCCTTGACCGTCTCCGGAGCGAGCCGCAGCCTCTTTCCCGAGTCCGGCAGGGCGCAGTGGGCGCAGCGGTTGGGGCACTCCTCGGTGATGGATATCGTCACCTGATCAGGGGTGCGCATTCCCAAGAGCCCACGCACCCGGCTCTCCGCCAGGCGGTCGAAGGCGGGGCTCGGCAGAGGTGGTATCCAGGTGGACAGGCACAGCCTCTCCGCTTCCACCCGGACGGGAATCTGGCCCTCGAACATCTGCAGAGCAGATTTGATCACGGGCAGGCGGCTGAGCGTGCCGCTTGATTCTATCCTGACCCTGCCTCCCTCTATTCTGGCCCTGGCTTTGAGCAGGGGGCTGTCATAAAGAGAATAGCTCTTCCCATCGGCCATCAATAGACATCCTGGGGCTCGAAGACCTTTTCCCCCACCACTTTGCCATCAATAGTGCGGTAGAAGCAGGACCTGTAGCCGGTGTGGCAGGCTCCCCCCTCCTGCTCGATCAAAAGGAGTATGGCATCCTCGTCGCAGTCTATTCTGATCTCCACCACCTTCTGAAAATGCCCGGAGGACTCCCCCTTGAGCCAGAGCTTCTTTCGGGAGCGGGACCAGTAATGGGCCTTGCCCGTCTCGCGGGTTTTGGCCAGGGCCTCATCATTCATGTAGGCCAGCATGAGCACCTCGCCGGTCCGGGCGTCCTGGGCTATGGCCGGGATCAACCTCTCTGTCATGAGGGAGGATAATAGTGATATATGCTATAAGGGCCTTGCTCCGAGAAAGATGAACTGCATCACCTGCAAGGGCCGGGGGCTGTGCGGCCGACCGGTCTGCCCCATACTACGCCGGCTGGAGGAGACGGCGGCGCTTCCCAGGATCGGCCGGCGGCTGGAGGGAATGTCACCACCCGAGGTATTCGTGGGCAGAGCCGGCTATCCCCTGCTCCGGGCCGGGCCCCTGCTGCCCGCGGGCGAGGGCCCCGACCAGGCTCTGCCCCATATGCATCTGGGAATGGACATAGGGGAGATCATCGCCGCCCGCACCTCTCTGGTCCGCTCCGAGAGCAAGATAGCGGTAAAGGAGGCGAAAGCTCCGGGAGGCTTTCTCTCCTCCATGCAGCAGATCGCCCTCTCCGCCGCCCCTGTGGGCACTGAGGTCTCCTTCTCCCGCCCGCCGCGGGGCAGGATCTCTTTTGACGGGGTCCTCTCCCCCTCCGGGCCCTCCGGAGAGCTGGAGGGGATGGAGATCACCACCAATCCGGTGGTCCCCCGGAGGGTGGATCAGCTGGCGGAGGACCGGGACGCGGGAGCGGCCGAGGCGGTGGCAGAGCTTTATTCCTCGGGCATAGAAATAGAGCACATCTCCCGGCTGCTCTCCCTGGGCCTCTTGGGAAAGAGGAGAAGGCTGGTTCCCACCCGCTGGTCCATCACCGCTTCTGATGATATGGCCGGAAAGGATCTCAAGGAGAGGGTGCTGGAGGGGGCGCAGGTTAAAGACTATTATCTCTACTCCGGGGAGGATCTGGGAAACCACTTCGAGATCTTGCTCCAGCCCCGGCCCTTCAGCTTCGAGCTGGTGGAGATCTGGATGGCCAGATCGGTCTGGGCGGAGGAGGGCTTCATCGGAGCAGACAGGGAGGACGCACGGCCCAAGAAAGGCTACAGCAGCTTGGCCGGCGGCTACTATGCCGCCCGGCTGGCAGCGTTGGAGCATCTGGCCCGCCGGGGCCGCCAGGCTGCCGTTTTAGCGGTGCGGGAGATATCCGAGGCCTACTGGGCCCCATTGGGGGTCTGGGTGGTGCGGGAGGTGGCCAGAAAGGTGATGTCGGCTCCGCCTCAGCGGTTCTCCAGCCTGAACGAGGCCCTGGCGGAGATGGAGAAAAGGATCAAAACGCCGCTGGCAGAGTGGCGACGTGAGGCCCAGATCCTGGCCGGGCCGGTGCAGAGGAGTTTGATGGAGTTTTGAGGAGAAAGCTGGGGCAGGATCAGGCTTCAGAAAGCCATTCCTCTCTGCTGATCCCGGCTTCCTTCAAAATTATTAATTGCAGCTTGATGCTGATCTTCTCACCATGGTGAGGATTGGGGATCATTACAAAGACGCCATCCCTTATCATGTGTTGATGCTTTGTTCCATGATAAGGCCCTGCAAATCCCATTGCAGTCAATCTCTTGATGAGTTCGCGCCTGGAGATAGGTGTGAGCCTAGTCGACAATGGTAATTGGCTCCTTTGAGGATGCAATTGCATGGCCACCTATGGGCGGCACTGGATATCCCCATTGCAGACGGGCAACTATCCATTCCTCAATGACCTCAATGAGATCAGTGCGACATTCCTCGAGAGAATCACCAACTGCGATTACACCCTGCAGTACTGGCACAGTCGCTACATAAGAACCGTCTTCCAGGGTGTCATATTCTGCCTGCATTAAAGCCGCCTGGATGTATTCCGAGAACATATTGCATTTAGTAGATCATTGAAGGAATTTAATACTTGCCCAGGCGATCAGAAATCAAACAGCGACTTCTGTTCCTTTTTTTGCTTGCTGGTCGCAGCCCCTCCTGCCATCCGGACCTCTCCGTACTTCCCCCCGCCTCCCGGCACTACCTCCACCCGTCCCTGGCGGAACATCTCTATGGCCTCCAGCACCCTCGGGTCCGCGGAAAGCTCAGAGAGATCCGCCTCCATCAGCACCTCGATCTCCGTTTTTCCCTGGATCAGCTCGCTCCAGCACCTCTGCACTGCTGCGGCGGTGGCGCTTCTGTAGCCCAGAGCCAGGGCGGCGATCTCCGCCAGGGGAATGATATGAAGGTACGGCGGCCGGTGGTCGGGATGAACGGGCCTCTCATAGTCGGCCAGCAGGTTGACCCGGTCCCAGACCCCCAGCTTGATCCTGCCCCCGCAGGCCGGGCAGCGGCCCATCAGATCGTCCTTCTCGACGAGGGTAAACTGCCGGTAGCAGCGGGTGCAGGCGGTCCTGTTGTACTTTCCCTCCGCCGGGAAGAAGCCCACATTCTGCTTGACCCTGCGCTCTCCCTCCCGCCTGATGGCCATACAGATATCATTGTAGCTGAGCTCCCCTAGCTCCATCCGGTTGAACTCCCGGGCCAGTTTGTTGCAGCGAGGAGAATGGGCGTCAGAGTTGGATAGAAATGTCCTCGTCGACAGCTCGGCAATCCTGTCGGCATAATCGGTGTCAGCAGACAGGCCCAGCTCAATGAAATAGATGCTCTCCGCTTTTTCCTGATAGCACTCGGCAAGCGAGCCGTAGTAGGCATACATCCCCGTCCAGGGGGTGAAGGCATGGGAAGGCCCAACTAGGCCGCCAGCCTCCAAAGCCAGGTCAGCTATCTCAGGTGCGGCCAGGTGAAGCTTGGGCCTGCCGTCTGAGGAGAGGCTGGTGCAGTGGGGGGCGAAGCTCTCCGCCAGCTCTTCCGCTTTGCTTGTGTCCGGCAGGAAGATGAGATGGTGCACCCGTCTGCTGTCCTCCACCTCCACGCTGAGGACGAAGCGGGTCTCTCCCAGCTGGTAGAGCCCCTCGACTTCAGGAAGCTCTTTTATGCTTTCCAGCCACCGGGGGTGAAGGCAGTCGCCGGTGGCCACGATCTTCACTCCCTTCCTGGCTGCCTCTCTGGCGATCTCGGGCAGGTTCATGTCCGCCGAGACGGCCATGGAGTAGCGGGAATGGATGTGAAGATCGAGGTTGACCAGCATAGAGATCATGGCTATCTTTCCAGGGGATAAACCCTTTATGCTCTGCCGCTCTTCTAAAGGGACGTGCAAGACAAGCTCAGAGCGCTGCTGGAACGCTTCTCCCGTGGTGAGCTGGACACCGAGGAGGCCCTGCGCCAGATCAAGAACCACAGCTACCTCCCGGTGGGCCAGGTGGCCAAGCTGGACATCTGCCGGGCGGAGCGGGTGGGCATTCCCGAGGCCATCCTGGCCGAGGGCAAGAACAGAGAGGACCTCCTGGAGATCTCCCTGGCCCACCTCCGGGCGACGGGCAGTGTGATCATCACCCGTATCTCGGCAGCGCAGCTTGAGCTTCTTCGCTCCGCCGACCTTGAGGGCTGCAGCCTGGAGCACAATGCCGTGGCCAGGACGGTAGTCATGAGGACGGCTCCCGCCACGGAAAAGAAAGGCCTGGTGGGCATCTTGGCTGCCGGAACGGCGGATATGCCCGCCGCAGAGGAGGCGCGGGTGGTGGCAGAGGAGATGGGCTGCTCTGTCATTTACGAGTACGATGTGGGCGTGGCTGGAATTCACCGCCTCTTCCCCTGCCTGGAGCGAATGGCGGAAGCCGATGCCCTGGTTGTTGCCGCAGGCCGGGAGGGGACGCTGCCAGCGGTTGTAGCCGGACTGGTGGAGGCGCCGGTGATTGGCCTGCCTGTCTCCACCGGCTACGGCCTGGGAGGTGGCGGAGAGGCGGCCTTATATTCCATGCTCCAGTCCTGCTCCGTCCTGACCGTGGTCAACATAGATGCCGGCTTTGTGGCCGGGGCCTATGCGGCGAAGATAGCCAGGCAAAGGTCGGAATATGCCGATCGCAAAATCGAAGAAAAGCGGTAAGCTCGGAGCTGGCAATCTTTTTCTCCTGGAAAATCTCTCTATCGCAGTATCTATTAATACAAGTACGTGCATGTACGTTTACTTATGTCCACCAAGACCATAACTATAACTGAAGAGGCATATAACCGGCTCAAGAGTCGAAAGAGCGAGAATCAGAGCTTTTCAGAGGTTATTATGCAGAACTTTCCATCCAAACCAAAGCTTTCCCAGATCTTGGCAGAGATCGGTCAGGATGACGCTCTGGCAGACCGAATTGAGGCCGCGTCTAAAGAGATGCGCCAATCCAAAATGCGAGAAGTTGATTTCTGATGATGGTACTTGATACCACCATCTTGATCGATGCCCTGCACGGCAAGCAGGCGGCGCTCGGAAAAATCATAGAAATGGAAGAGGCTGGAGAAACCATATGCACCACCCAAATCAATGCACTTGAGTTATTTAAAGGCGCATATCTGCCCACGAAATCCGATGAGTACATACTAAAGATCAAGAAGCTGCTGGGAGCCTTTGTTGTCCTTGCCATAAACGAAGATGCCTATGAGTGGTTTGCGGCTCTCTCTGCCAGCCTCAGGGCTCGTGGAGAATCGATAAACGATTTTGATGAGCTGATAGCAGCTATCACCATGACCAATGGAGCTGCAATAGTATCTAATGATAGCCATTTTATGCGTATTCCTGGATTGGAAGTCATTTCATATTAGCTCACCGAATTGCGGATGAAGCAGTGCTGTAGAGCATGCGGACTAAGAGGGGTGTTGTTGGCATCAGTCGATATGCCTGCCGTGGTGGCAGGACTGGTGGAGGCTCCGGTGATCGGCCTGCCGGTCTCCACCGGCTACGGCCTGGGAGGCGGCGGCCAGGCGGCTTTATGCTCCATGCTCCAGTCCTGCTCCGTCCTCACAGTGGTCAACATCGATGCCGGCTTTGTGGCCGGGGCCTATGCGGCGAAGATAGCCAGGCAGAAGGCGGCAAATCAAAAATAGCTAGGGAAAAAGGCTCTAATGTCTTTCAATACAGGTCAAGTCCCGCAGCTCTCCCCTTCCTCCCCCTCCTGCCCCTGCTTGTGCTTGGCATCCTCCGGCCTGATCTTGCCCGTCTTGACCCAGTAGTCCTCTATGGCGGCATGCAGAGCATCCGCCCCCAGATTGGAGCAGTGCAGTTTCTGGGGGGGCAGGCCTCCCAGCTCATCGGCCACATCATCCCGGGTGATCTTCATGGCCTCCTCCAGACTCATTCCCTTGGCCATCTCCGTGACCATGCTGGAGACGGCAATGGCCGAGGCGCAGCCGAAGGTCCGAAACTTGATGTCTTCCACCTTGTCCTCTTTTACCCTGATGAATATCTCCATGAGATCACCGCAGACCGGATTTCCCACCTTGCCGTATCCGTCCGGGCTTTCTATCTCCCCCACATTCCTGGGGTTCATGAAGTGATCCATGACCTTCTTGGAGTAGCTTATTCCTGCCATCTTCATCTCACCTTGTTCATCTTAAGCGGAAAGTGCGAGCCCTCTGGCCCATATGCATCTTTTCCCAGATAGATTACAAAGCTCTTATATAGACTTGCTTCTATATAGAAAAGTATCACTATAAAATAGCCAGCAGGGCAAATTCATAATAACATTATCCATGGGGGAGATATGATTGAACGATTTTTCCACTCTCATCGGGGGCATAGCCGGAGACGGCATAAATGAGGCCGGCCTGACTGCGTCCCGCCTGCTGTCCCGTCTGGGCTGCAGCATTTACATGTACTACGATTACCCCTCGCTCATCCGGGGCGGCCATAACTTCTCCTTGATCCGGGCCTGCCGCCGTAAGGTCGCAGCCCATACCGATGCGGTAGATGTGCTGATCGCCCTGAACCAGGAGACGGTCGAAAAGCATCAGCACAGGCTGAAGGAGAGATCCTTTGTCATTTACGATGCCGATAAGGTCCGCCTGGAGGGCCTGGCCGGGAGGGGATGCGGCCTGGCGGTAAGCTCTATCCTCAAGGAGGCCGGCGCGCCGGCAATCATGAAGAACAGCTGCATTCTGGGAGGATACTGCAAGGCGGTGGGCATAGGCTGGCCCGTCCTGGAGGAGACCCTGAGAAAGCATATGCAAAAGAAGCTGGAGCTGAACCTCCTGGTGGCCCGGCAGGGTTTTGAGCAGACGGAAGGCTTCTGCCAGATTGAGGATCTCATCAGCACAGGGTCAGGATCCGGATCAGGGACCGGATCATCAGAAGCTTCCCTGCCGCCCCGGCCCCTTCTCACCGGAAACCAGGCAATCGCTCTGGGTCTGATCCGGGCGGGCCTCGGCGCTTATGTGGCCTACCCCATGACCCCATCCTCCAGCGTTCTGGACTTCATGGCCCGCTATGCGGAAGACTTCGGCCTCAAGGTGGTCCATCCGGAGAGCGAGATCGCAGTCATGCTCATGGCCTTGGGCTTTTCCTATGCCGGGGTCAAATCAGCAGTGGGAACCTCGGGAGGCGGCTTCTGCCTTATGACCGAGGGCCTGAGTTTGGCGGGCATGGCCGAGTTGCCGGTGGTGCTGGTCATGGCCCAGAGGGCCGGCCCATCCACCGGCCTTCCCACATACACCGCTCAGGGGGATCTGCATTTTGTCCTCCATGCCGGCCAGGGGGAGTTCCCCCGGCTGGTGGTGGCACCGGGAGACGCAGAGGAGGCCTACATCTGGGCGGGGAGGGCTCTGAACCTGGCCTGGAAATACCAGATCCCGGCTATAATTCTGAGCGACAAAACCCTGAGCGAGAGCCTCTATAGCTTCGATGGAGGTCTGGCCGGGGAGGTAAAAGAGGAGAGCCTTATGCTCTGGGATGGAAATGGAACATACAAGCGCTATCTTCAGACGGAAAGCGGCCTCTCGCCTCTGGCTTTTCCCCCTCAGAAGGGGCAGGCGATAAAGACGGACAGCTATATGCATGATCCACAGGGCATAACCAGCGAGGATCCGGCTCTTACCGAGGAGATGAGCGAGAAGCGCCGGAGAAAGGGAGAGTCCCTGGCCAGGGAGATGGAAGAGTATGAGACGGTGAAGGTCTATGGCCAGATATCAAGCAAGACCGCTCTTCTCTTCTGGGGCTCCAATAAAGGGGTGTGTGTGGAGGCGGCGGAGAGGCTGGGCCTGCGGGCGGTACAGGTGCTGGCCATCTGGCCCTTCCCGGAAAAGAGGCTCTTAGAGGCCCTGCAGGGTGTGGATAGGCTGCTGGCGGTGGAGTGCAACTCCACTGGCCAGCTGGCCGATATGGCTCGATGCTGCGGCATAAAGGTAGATGACAGGATCTTAAAGTACGACGGAAGGCCGTTTTCCCGGGAAGACCTTCTCTTTCGTCTGGGGGGTGCAGGCATATGAATCCCGGGCCAATCAATCCCAAGGATCTGGCCAGCGGTGCAGCAAACACCTGGTGCCCCGGCTGCGGCAACTTCTCCATCCTCGGCGCCATGAGAGCAGTTCTGGCTGAGCTGGACGGGGAGGGATTACCGCTGGAAAATGTGGTCCTGGTCTCCGGAATAGGCTGCCACGCCAAGATCGTGGACTACCTAAATGTGAACAGCTTCTATTCCATTCATGGACGGACCATACCCGTAGCCACGGCGATCAAAATTGCCAATCCCGATCTGAAGGTGATCTGCTTTTCCGGAGACGGAGACAGCCTGGCCGAGGGACTGGAGCATCTCATCTTTGCCGCCAAGAGGAACATCGATATCACTTTGATATTGCATGACAACCGGGTCTACGGCCTGACCACCGGCCAGTACACCCCCACCTCTCCCTCCGGCTTTCGGGGCCGGTCAACCCCAGCCGGAGCAGTCGAGCCGCCCCTCAATCCCCTGGAGCTGATGCTCTCCTCCGGAGCGACCTATATCGCCCGGGGCTACAGCCACGGCATTGAGCAGCTGCAGCGGCTGTTCAAAGAAGCCATACTCCATAAGGGCTTCTCCTTTGTGGATGTGCTCCAGGTCTGCGTCTCCTATCATAATCTCTATGAGAGCTACAACCAATGGACCTATGCGGTGGAGGACAACGATCGGAGCAGCTTTGAGCAGGCCCAGAAGATCATCCGATCCTGGAATTACAATCGCTCCGATCTGCCCATACCCCTGGGCTGCTTTTATCAGATTGATGCCCCTCGCTTTGATCAGTCCTTTTCATCATACCGGCCTGGCCGGAGGGAGAGGGAGAGCAAGATCGAGGCGATCCTGGAAAATTTCATCTAGGAAGGATATCATGCTATTATGCCAGTAAGGAGTGAGCTAATCAATGGATAAATATGTCTGCACTGTCTGCGGCTATATCTACGATCCGGAAAAAGGAGATCCTACCTCAGGAATCGCCCCGGGAACCTCGTTTGAGAGCCTTCCTGAGGACTGGATCTGTCCCGAATGCGGCGTGGGAAAAGAGCAGTTTGAGAAGATGCAATAGTCGAGGATGATATTAAAAGGGTAGCAGGGATGGGTTTTATCATGCTCAGCGAGAAGATGAATGAGGCATTGTGCCAGCAGGCCAATAGAGAGCTGTATTCCTCTTATCTTTATCTCTCCATGTCCTACTATTTTGAATCCATCAAGATGGAGGGATTCGCTCACTGGATGAGGCTGCAGGCGGGAGAGGAGCTGGTTCACACCATGAAGATGCTGGACTATGTTGCCGGCAGCGGCGGCAGAGCCCGGATGCTGGCGGTGGAGGCCCCCCAGTCAGACTGGGGCTCGCCCTTGCAGGCCTTCCAGCATGTCTGGGAGCACGAGAGGATTGTCACCGGGCTCATCCATGCCCTGGTGGGGGTGGCAGAGGAGGAGAAGGACGGAGCAACAGGCCAGTTTCTGGAGTGGTATGTTAAGGAGCAGGTGGAAGAGGAGGAGTCCTCGGACGAGGTGCTGAACCTGGTCAAAGCAGCGGGAGAGGATATAGCGGCTCTGGCTGCGGCGGACAAGAAGCTGGGAGAAAGAAGGTTCAGGTTCCCCCGGGGATTTGAGATATTTCCCTATAGCAGCGTGCAGCAATAAAAATTAGCAGAGCATATTCTACGCTATTTCTCCCTCCTCTTTTTCCGGATGAGATGCGGCCAGCAGCACCTGGGATGGAGCAAGATCCCTTATCTCCACATAGGCCGTCCCATCCCGTCTCTTTACCGTAAGCCTGGAGCCCTTTTGGTAAGCTCTCGCCTGCCTCCTGGACCGGCTGGCCAGCTGGGCCGAGTTAAAGACCACAGTCATTTCCTCTTTACCATTGCTCTGGTTCAGAATGCCGTCCACCAGCACATCAGCGCTGCGGGATTTGCTGCCATGGGAGTTGAAGAGGCAGAGCATCTCCTCATCGTCCAGGATGCGGGACCAGGCCACGATCTGTCCCTCAAGACGCCCTCCTCTAGCCGTCGCATAGCCCGCCCCATAAAAATCGAATCTGTCCAGTCCGTCTTCCGGCAGGGCCATCTGGCGCAGGTACTGCCTTCCATGGCGCAGCGCCGGAAAGGCCTGCCGGAGCCCGGCCATGGCTGCAATATTTCTGTAGACCGGGAACCTGGGATCAAAGCAGTGATGTCCG
>ERZ1645192.3623-NODE-3623-length-12492-cov-5.396880_pt1 | contig 12492 bp, 9 predicted proteins | sample MGYA00575354_ERZ1645192 | MGnify/ENA primary metagenome ERZ1645192 (study PRJEB40844, sample SAMN11349763) | freshwater sediment metagenome | isolation source: river sediment | host: Sediment | place: India: Faizupur Khadar , New Delhi | collected 2017-02-21 ... | reverse complement strand
ATATGAGCGTGACTACAAGTACCAGCTTTAATCAGCCTTCAATAACCAATTCTTCGCTGCCTGACGCACAGTCCGGATTACCTTACAGCGAACAGCTTTCGGTAAGTAACGGCGTTTCCCCTTATGTCTGGGATACGCTTTATGACTATACAGAAGTGACTAATTCAAACACATTCCCGACTGAAGCCGAAATTCCGCTAACTACGAACAGCGACGACGACGGGATCGCAAGGATCGATCTTGATTTTGATTTTCCGTTCTACGGTAAACTTTACGACCACATTACAGTGTGCACAGACGGATCGATCCTGTTCGGAGATGAATTCGTTTATGTGAGGAACGAAGGTGACATTATCGCTACAAGAGCCATTACAGTTTATTCTCAGGACCTTCAGGCTTATCCTGTTGACGGGGACGGAATATTCTATTATAAAGACGCTGATCATCTTACAGTAAGATGGAAAACTTCAATTTGCGGATACCAGGCAATGAATCTTGAATTTGCAGTTAAGATCTACGCTGATTCACATATAGAATTCTTTTATGGAACAGGATTGACTGCAGGCCTTGTTTGGTCAGCCGGAGTGTCTAACGGAAGCTCTGCGGATTGTAACATTTCTCAATACTCGAACACTTATGATCCTTCAGGACTTAAAACATCTTTCACGACTCTTGATTTCCCTTACGGAATGTCTTTGAGCACAGACGGTATATTCAGCGGAACTTTGAGCGGAACGGACAATACATGGAACATAAAATTCAGGGTTACAGACTCTAATAATATTTCAGACATAAAGACAATACCTTTTGCATTGCAGGCTGTTCTCGGTACTCCTGTAATAACAGCGATCACAGGCGGTTCAGCTTCAGCGACAATAGTATGGGAAGCGGTTGCAGGCGCGGTTTCTTACAGAATATACAGATCTGCTGATCCATATTCCGGGTTTACATACCTTGATACTTCTTCTTCTACATCTTACACTGACAACAGCGTTATAACAGGCAATAAATATTTCTACTACATTACTGCCGACAATTCAAAATAAGGAGCTTAACATGAAGAAATCAATTTTGCTGCTTTCGATCTCATTGTTTTTTATGGCTAATGCCGAACTTATAAATATGAACCCAGATCCTAACGGAGAACCTTGGCTGGCAGGAGGGTGGAAGATGCCTGATGCAGAAGAAATGCAGAGAATCGATGCCATTCCAAAGTTGACTCTGCCTGATAAATACAAAGGTAAAGAGCTACCGTACAAACTGGATAATTCCGTTCTGCCGTATTTCCGCCCGATATTCAATCAGATGGGCGGCAGCTGCGCACAGGCAAGCGGTGTAGGTTATAATTTCACCTATGAAATGAACTGCATTAACGGAACAAGCGCAAATGTTACAGACAATCAGTATCCGACGCATTATACATATAATTTCCTGAACAGCGGCTCGGGTGACATCGGATCAACTTACTTTAGCGGATGGGACATCATCAATGCAGGCGGGATACCGAATGTTACAACTTACGGCGGAATGTGGCCTTCAACTGACCCTCTGACAATGAATAAAATATGGATGGGGGGATTTGATAATTATTTGTCAGGTATGGAGAAAAGAATAGTTGAAGTTAAAACTATTCCGGTGGGAACCCCTGAAGGGCTTCAGACCCTTAAACAGTATTTTAACGATTATTGCGACGGATCGCCGACAGGCGGTATAGTGAATTTTGCCGCCGGAGTAAGCTGGGTTGAAATAGACCCTCTTCCAGAAGGTACAGAAGAATTCGGAAAATCCATACTTTGGAAATGGGACTCTGCCGTGAACCACGCAATGACTTTCGTAGGATATAATGATTCTATAAGAATCGATATCAACGGCGACGGCCGTTTTACAAATGATCTCGATATCACAGGAGATGACACTGTTGATATGAAGGACTGGGAGATCGGAGGTCTTCTGATGGCTAATTCATGGGGTTCAGGCTGGGTTGACAGCGGAAAAATATGGGTTGCTTACAGAACAATGGCCTTAAGCCTTGAGGAAGGCGGAATATGGATGAATGCCGTTCACACTATCAGAGTAAGAGATGATTTTTCTCCGAGTCTGTACATGAAATCCACAATAAATTTCAGCGACAGAGAAGAATTGAAGATTTATGCGGGTGTATCGTCAGATACGACAGCAACAGTCCCCGAGTTTTATGTGCAGTTCCCTCACTTTAACTATCAGGGCGGAGCTTTCGGAATGAACGGAATTGACAATATACTTGAGCTAGGTATAGATATAAGCCCGCTCTTAACATATATAAATCCGAATGAAAAAGCAAAATTTTTTATATGCGTCGAACATAAGGAGAAAGATACGGCAGGAAGAGGAAGCGTGACTTCGTTCTCAATAATTGACAAAGCCCTGAATGAATATGTCAGCCCGCAGACCTCTGTCGCTATAACAAAAAACAGTACTACTTACCTTTCGGTTATAACCTCGGTGGATTTTGACGCGCCTGTTATTGACGAAATCACTATTCCGGTTTCTGAACCCGGGATACCATATTCTTACGCATTTTCGGCATCGGGTGGACTGCCTCCCTATAAGTGGGATGTTATATGCGAATATGATCAGGTTGAAAACACCGGAGATTTCCTTCTTAACACAGAAAACATTCTTTCTGTGACCAATGATGACGACGGCTACGCAGTTATTGATCTTCCGTTCCAGTTTCCTTTCTACGGAAAACTGTACGATAAAGTTACAGTAACAACTGACGGATCAATAAAAATTGAAGACGGGTTTGATTATATAAGAACGGAAGGCGATATTCTGGCTTTTAAGACCATAACTGCATACGGAGCCGACCTCATGGCGTATCCTGCTGACGGCGATGGCGTATATTACTCAGTGAATGACAGCTGTCTTACGGTAAGATGGAAAACTTCATTATACGATGTTCAGGAAGTTGACCTGGACTTTGAAACAAGAATATATTCAAGTTCAAAAATTGAATTCTTTTACGGAGATTCATTGACGACCGGGATCGCATGGGCATCGGGAATTTCAAACGGGAAAGTAACTGACGCTGTGATATCTTCTCTCTCAAACACCTCTGATGTTTCAGGTATGAAGACAGCTTTCTCAACTGACCCTTACCCATATGGCTTAGAACTCAGCTCAGACGGGATTTTCAGCGGCACAACATTTGAAGCCGATAAATCTTGGAATATAATGTTCCGCGTTACGGACGATCAGAATATTTCGGATATTAAACAGCTTATTTTTTCGTCAGCTGCCGGAATCGAGAGTACAGAATTCACCGCGAGCGGTTTCGTTCTTGAACAGAATTACCCGAACCCTTTCAACCCTTCAACAAAGATCAGATTCAATCTGAAAACTTCTCAGCAGGTTTCTTTGATAATATATAACACTTCCGGTGAAATAGTGGATACGCTGATAGATAAAAAAATGCTGAATAAGGGTTATCATTCATTTGATTGGAAAGCGGATAAACTTTCATCCGGAGTTTATTATTTCGGACTAAGATCTGAAAACGGAATAAACCAGATAAGAAAAATGACGGTTTTAAAATAAAGACTTATTAATAAAATTTTATTTGCTACCGGCATTAATTTTATTTATATTGCCCGTCGCAAATTAAGTATCGCGCCTTAAGGAGGTGAAAAGTAGTGATACACATTAAAGTAAGAGACGGTGAACATTTCGAAAAAGCGCTTAAAAGATTTACAAAAACTTTTGAGAAGAGCGGTGTTTTGGCTGAGTTAAGGCTTAGAGAAAGATACGAAAAACCTACATGGGTCAACAGAAGAGAAAGAATTCAGGCTACAAGAAAGCAGCAGAAGATCCAGAGGATGCAGAACAGAGGATTTTAGTTATAAACTCCAATAAAGAGAATAAAAAGAGTGACGCGTCACTCTTTTTTTATTATATTCTATTGAAAATTTTACGGGAGATAATAAATGAATCACATTGATATTATAGTGCTCGTTATAATAGTATTCTATGCGCTAGTCGGTTTCTGGAAAGGTTTTATTCCGCAGCTCTTTCAGTTCGCTGGAATATTCTGCGCGTTCTATTTTAATACAGCGATGAGCAGCTTTATCTCTGGTATTATCTCTGAAGAACCCGAAGGAGTGATACTGATGCTTGTTCAGATCGCGGCTTTTTTCATTATTTTCGCTGTATTTTATATAACCGGTAAGATCTTGAGTAAAACTTTCGACATACTGCTTACTTCTATCCCTAACAGAATAGCGGGGATAATATTTGGAGCTTTGAACGGTTTTCTTGTCGTATGCTTCATTTTTCTGATAATAAGATCTTTCAGTTCCGGAGAAGAGTATCTGAAAAAATATGTTACTCCCGACAGATTTACAGACGAACTAATAGACAAAGGTCTGAGTATAGCCGATTATGACGAAATGAAGACCGAACCGGAGATACAGGCGGAAGAACAGGGAAAACCGTATTCCAAGCTCGGGTACGGAGCTTATCGTATATCTATGATGATGGACCCTTTCGTTTTAAACATGAAAAAGATCTTTAAGAAAAAATACGATGATATCATCGAGATCAAAGTCGGCGAAAAGATCGGAGACCTGAAAGATTCTCTTAAAGCTGACAGCTTATTTCAAAAATAATTCCGGAGCGCTTGTATGGAAACAAATTATTCTTCAAGAATGCATAAAGTTTTAGAACTTTCCAAAGAAATAACTCTTCAGCTCGGTCATGATACTGTTTATCCCGGTCATCTCGCGCTCGGTATTATCAGATTGAACGAAGGCACCGCTTTTAACATTTTAATTAAACTTAATTGCGACATTAACTCGCTTCAGAAAGACATCGGGAACGGCATGGCAAGGAACAAAGAGCTGATAAAACTCGGTTTTATCCCTCTCAGCCATGAAAGCGACAGGATATTGACCCAGGCAGTTCTGGAAGCAGTTGAACTTAATAGCTCCTACACGGGAACAGAACATCTGCTTCTCTCTTTGACTAAAGCTGTAAATACTTATACCGAAAGGATCCTGAGATTTCACGGAATTACATATCAGCGAGTAAAACAAGTACTGATAACAGGCGCAACTACCAAAATGAATAAAGTTCCCCATGATAAAATGGAACCTCAGGCTGAATTCTCTCTGGAAATGTTTTCGCATGATATCACTTTGCTTGCAAAAGAAGGGAAACTTGATCCTGTTATAGGAAGATCTGAAGAGATCGAGAGAATAGTGCAGATCCTTTCAAGAAGAAAAAAGAACAATCCTATACTGATAGGAGAGCCCGGAACCGGAAAAACCGCGATAGTCGAAGGTCTTGCTTTAAAAATTATAGAAAAATCCGTTCCGTCCGTTCTGCTTGGCAAAAGGATACTTGGTCTTGATATGGGCATGCTTATAGCCGGTACAAAATACAGGGGTCAGTTTGAAGAGAGGATTAAAGCTGTAATAAAGGAAATTGAGAGCGACAGAAATACGATCTTGTTCCTGGACGAAATTCATACTATTGTCGGGGCGGGAAGTACATCGGGATCAATGGACGCTTCGAACATGTTCAAACCTGCGCTGGCAAGGGGTGACATACAATGCATCGGAGCAACAACACTTGATGAGTACAGAACAACAATTGAAAAGGACGGAGCTCTGGAAAGAAGATTCCAGAAAGTTCTGGTCGATCCTCCTTCGGTCTCGGAGACATTTGAAATACTGAAGGGGCTTCAGTCGAAATATGAAAATCACCATAAGGTTAAGTATTCTGACGAAAGCCTTGTGGCCGCCGCCGAACTGAGCGACAGATATATCACCGAAAGATTTCTTCCTGACAAGGCGATTGATGTTATTGATGAAGCAGGCGCTAAAAAACACCTTTCCATTAAGGTGCCGGCTAAGATCACTGAGCTCGAAGATCAGATTGAGATCCTTAATAAAGAAAAAAATCAGAAGATCGAAAAACAGATGTTCGAAAAGGCCGCGGTACTGAGGGATAAGATAAACGACCTGAGAACTAAGCTTGAAAAAGAGAGAGAACATTGGCATAAATCCGTTTCAAATAAATTCCTGAATATATCCGTTGATAATATTAGGGACATTATTTCCATGATGACATCGATACCAATCAGTAAACTTGAAGTCTCTGAAAGTAACAGGCTAAACAGGATCTCCAGATCTATTTCAAAAAGGATAATAGACCAGCAGGAGGCTGTTGAATCGGTAATAAGAAGGGTTAAAAGATCACGGACAGGCTTTAAAGATCCTAAAAGACCGATCGGATCATTTTTGTTCCTGGGTCCGACAGGTGTAGGCAAGACCGAGCTCGCTAAAGTGCTTTCAGAGGAGATCTTTGAAAATGACAGAGCGCTTATCAAGATAGATATGAGTGAATATATGGAAAAATTCAATGTTTCGAGAATGATCGGGTCGCCCCCAGGCTATATCGGCTACGGAGAAGGAGGTCAGTTGAGCGAGAGGGTAAGAAGACACCCGTATTCCGTCGTCCTTTTTGATGAGATTGAAAAGGCTCATCCTGATGTTTTCGGAATGCTCTTACAGGTATTGGACGAAGGTGTTCTGACCGACGGCAACGGCCGCAAAGTGGACTTTAAGAACACTATCATAATTTTCACATCGAATATAGGCACAAAAAATCTTTCAAATACCGAAAATATCGGATTTGGAAGTAAAACCTCTTTTGAAGAAAAAGAGATCAAAATGAAAGAAACTACAAGAAAAACGGTCGAAAAGTATTTCAAACCAGAATTTTTAAATAGAATAGACGAAGTGATCGTCTTCAATCATCTTTCGGAAAACGCGGTGCTTCAGATCATTTCAAACCACATTGAAGAATCCTGCGAAAAACTTTCGAAAATTGATATTACACTTAATATATCCCCAAAAGTCAGAAAATACATTATGGAAGAATTTTACGATGCTGAAAGCGGTGCAAGACCTTTAAAAAGAGCAGTCGAGAATCTGATCGAGGATCCCGTAGCAGAAAGAATAATTTCCGGGAATGTCAGATACGGAGATACTATAAGCATTACTGTAAGCAAAAACAAATTGATCTATACTAAAACTGATAAAACTACTGTAAGTTACGAAAAATAAACAAGCCCTATTGTGAACAATCTGTTTATAATGAATAATTTTTTTTCGAAAAATAATTGATTTTTTTCTTGACAGCAAGTTCGGGCAGGTTAAGAAAAGATTTTAACCTTTTGTTTATAAAACTCCTGTTTGCCTTTTGTTAAAAGATTGTGAATAAGTATGTGAAGTTATGATTTCTTTTTACTAGGGCTGACCTTATATATCCCGTGGTAATTCCTTCCGTAAATACCTTCCGGCGTTTTCACGATTATTACCATATCCTTTTTTGTTACAAGTTTATTTTCTAGAAAAGCGATGGCATCTTTTGAATTATCAGCTCTGAATATTCTAATTTTTGTATCCTTACCGTTTTTCTCTTTAAGCTCATCGCTTACAAATTCAGCAGCCGGAGAAGATTTCTCAGCTTCTTTTTTTACTGCAGCTACAGGTACAGGCTCTTTCTTTTTTTCTTCAGGCTTCTTTTCATTTATTACTTCGCCGTTATTTGTTTCAAAAGCTGATTTGACTTTGTCGAAAAGTATCTTATCAATCGCGGTTCCGCACAAAATAACCTCATAACTTCCCTGTTCAACGGGATAATAGCCATAAATAAGAGGTTCTGTGCAGATCAATTCCTCGGTGTCTTCAGCGATTTTTATACAGTCTATCTGCATCAAAGCACGCACTGCATCGGTCTCATCATTGAATTTATAAAGAAGAAAAGGTTCAAATTTTTTAAGTTTCTTTCTATCGGCCCAATATTCTGATGCAACATCTACATTGTTATGATATGTTCCTTTATTGTCCGTCTGTATAAAACTGGTTTTCTTTTTTAATATGTTTTTCAGTAAGCCCATAGACCTGCCCTAAAGTTCTTTAACCATTTTTTTATGTTCGATTCCGGCTTCAAAGAAATAATCACCGACCGTTTCATATCCGAGTTTCATATAGAATGGAATAGCGTGACTCTGTGAATTAAGATAAAGCTTCCTTATTCCGTTTTTCAAGGCAATGTCTTCGAGCTTGTTCATTATCATTGTTCCGAAATTCATGCCTCGGTATTCCTCAAGTACAGCGATCCTGCCCACATGCCCGTCCTTTTCCATTCTGCCTGTAGCTATCGGCTGATCATATCTGGTAAGAAGCACATGATAGCATTCATTATCTTTACCGTCCTCTTCTATATTCTCCGGAACATTTTGTCCCTCGACGAAAACTTTATTTCTTACTTTTCTTATCTTATCTCTATATTCGGAATAAGTAACTTCTATAATTGCAAGCATCTTCACCGCCCGATAATTGTAATATGCAAATTAATAACTTTTTTCAGTAATTACAAATAATTTTATACTAATTTTATTTAATAATTCTTATCTTACGAATTAAACTTGAGGCTGACAGCTATGACTGATAATCACATAGACGAAATTTTAAAGATTTACAGACAGATCAGGCCGGATATAGTTAAAAGGCTTCTGTCTTTCAAAACTGAATTTGAAAAAATGAACAATGACGATGTTTTCGCTGAATTATCATTCTGCACTCTTACTCCGCAATCGAAAGCAAAGTCCTGTTGGAAATGCATAGAATTTCTTCGTGAAAAAGGCCTTCTGAAAAACGGAAATGAAGAGGATTTGAGAATTAATATAAAAGGTGTAAGGTTCCATAATAATAAAAGCGCTTATATTGTTCATAATAGGAAGATCGTAAGTAAGATCGATCTTAAGAAATTCATACTTAAAAATTCAAATAATATACCGGAACTGAGAAAATGGCTGGTTGAAAATATCAAAGGATACAGCTTTAAGGAAGCAAGCCATTTTTTAAGGAACATCGGCATGGGTTCAGCTATCGCGATCCTTGACAGGCATATTCTGAAAAATCTTGTACTGCTTGGAGTTATTGACGAGATCCCGAAAACCATTAGCGAAAAAGTATATCTTGATATTGAGGCTAAAATGATTAAGTTTTCAAAGGATACCGGTATCCCCATGGATCATCTTGACATCCTGTTCTGGTACAAACAAACAGGTGAAATATTTAAATAAAACGGAGTTTAAAATGATCAAAGTTAACGGCTACGAAATAACGGAAAAAGAGTTTGATCTCGCATGCGCGGAAAGAAAATTCATCTCTAAAAAGAAAAACCTTGAAAAAAGCGAAATAGAAGAAACGGTAAATGTTCTCGTTGACGCGGTTCTGATGCTTGAAGAGGCAAAGAAGGAAAATATTGAAGTTGATCCAGCCGAGATACAGAATACTCTTATAAAGATGAAGAAAAGCTTTAAAAAAGAAGATGATTTCAGGCAGGCTCTTGCAAAGACAGGAGATACGGAGGGAACTATTAAGGAAAGGGTTGAAAGAAATCTGAAATTAAGAAATTTTGTCCGTAAAAAATTCTTTGATGAAACTCACGTTTCTGATGATGATCTTAAAAAATATTATGAACAATTTCCCGATAGGTTCAATAAAGGAGAAGAAGTTAGAGCGTCGCACATCCTCTTCGGCGAAGCCGATAAAGAAAAAGCGCTCGAGATTCACGAACTTCTGCTGAACGGTGAGGACTTCTCCGAACATGCTAAACTTCATTCGCAATGCCCGAGCGGACAGAACGGAGGAGACCTCGGTTTCTTTGACCGAGGAAAAATGGTGCCCGAATTCGAGCAGGCTGCTTTTCAAATGGAAACAGGAGAAATATCCGACCTTGTTCAGACCCAGTTCGGTTATCATATTATAAAGCTGACAGATAAAAGAACAGGCGGAAAATTCGAACTGAATGAAATTAAAGAGCAGCTCAGACAAAGCATGGAAAACTCGATAGTGAACCACAAGATCAAGAAATATACAGAGAAATTAAGAAAAGAAGCCGAGATCGTTATAGATACTGATAAGCTCAGCAAAAAATTCCCGGCATAAAAAAAGGCACGGTATAAAATGAAAAAAGACAAAAGGCATGAAAAAGCTTCAAGAAAACTCTATGAACCACCAAAGCCAAAAGATTACATCCGTAAAAATGAAAGATCCTATACCGGGATAATAGAGATAAAAAAGAACGGAAGCGGAAAAGTTACTTCAAACGAGATCGAAGGCACGGTTTTTATTCCAAGAATATATGTAAATGATGCTTATGACGGCGATGAAGTCGAATTCGTGCTTATTCAGACCCCGAAATTCTGGGATATCGAAGGCAAGATCGTAAGAATACTCAAGAGAGATAAGACCGAGTATGTCGGAGAGATAAAATATATTTCCGGAGCTATGCATGTTATTTGCGATAACGGGCTGAATGTAAGACTCAATAAGAAAAAGGTGGAGAAGAAGTGGGAGGAACTCAAAGAAGGAACTGTGGTCGTTATTGATATTGATGACTGGAGAGATCAGGCGACAGCGCATATAATTGAAGTTCTCGGCAATAAGGAAGACCCGCACGTTTCATTAACGAAGATAGCAAGAAAATACGGCTTTGTTGAAGAGTTCTCAAAACAGATACAGGACAGCCTTGAGCAGTATTCTCAGGAATTTGTCACGCATCTTATACCTGACAGAACTGACATAAGGCATGAAAAGATCTTTACGATAGATCCTGCGGATGCAAAAGATTTTGATGATGCGATATCGATAAATAAGCTGCCCGACGGAACATTCGATCTCGGAGTTCATATCGCTGATGTATCAGCTTATATTCCGGAAGGCGGAATCCTTGATCAGGAAGCGGCTGCAAGGGGAACCTCGTTATATCTCCCCTCTTCGGTGATCCCGATGCTTCCGAGAAAACTTTCAAATTATCTATGCAGCTTGAATCCTGATGTAGAAAGACTTTCGTTCTCATGCTTTATGAGGATCAATAAAGAAGGTGAAATTACAAATTATCATTTCAAAGAAACCGTTATGAAATCGGCTTTCAGATTCAATTATCAGGAATTCCAGCAGCTTCTTGATTCTGCTCTTGCCGGAAAGGAGACTGATGCTGTCTATAAAGATTTCAGACAGCTTGCATTATGGTCAAAAGAGCTTAAAGACATACTTAAATCCAAAAGGATAAGAGAAGGCGGAATTGAATTCGATCTGCCTGAGATAAAAGTTGTGATCGACGAGGAAGGCAGGACGATCGACATCCACAGATATCAGCTCTATGAATCAAACAGTATAATCGAGGACTTTATGCTCGCTGCCAATAAATGCGCCGCCCACTTTCTTCACTCGAAGGAAGACAGGCTTCCCGGAGTTTACAGGATCCATGAAAAACCGTCGCTTGAAAAAATAAACGATTTTTTTGAAGATATGGCGGCAAGCGGAATCAAATTCAAGATCCCCGATGATCCTACTAATCATTTCTACATGCAGGATCTTTTGAAGTTGATTAAGGAGTCCCCGAACGGCGATTACCTGGCGAATAATTTTCTCAGAGCCATGATGAAGGCTAAATATTCTACCGACAATATTGGGCACTACGGCCTTGCATTCGAGCTTTACACGCATTTCACTTCGCCGATAAGAAGGTATCCCGATCTTATGGTCCACAGACTGATAAAAAAACATCTTAAGCGTCTTTCGATAAATAAATCCCGCGATAACAAAAAATTCGTCCAGAGCCTCTGTATGCTTGCTTCAGAACGCGAGATCAAGGCGATCAAAGCCGAATATGAAGCACGCGATCTGAAAATAGTTGAATTCATGGCGGATAAGATAGGTAAAAAATTCGAAGCGGTTATCGTCACGATCATGCCTTACGGGGTTTATGTCAGAATGAAGGCATGGCCGGTCGAAGGTCTTGTAAGAGCAAGAGACCAGCATAAAGACAATTTCGAATACGACGATAAAAGAAGGCTGTTCAAAGGCCGCAGATCAGGCGAAGAACTGTCTGTGGGAAAAGAAGTCATAGTTCTGCTTAAAGGTGTAAGCAGAGAGCTTCTGACAATAGATTTCGATCTTGTAAAAGGTACCGTATAAAATATATTCTTATAAAAAAAATGCCCTGATTCAGGGCATTTTTTCATTCACATATTTTTCTTACTTCTGGTTTTTAATGCACTTTGCGAGTCTTTTGACAGCCTCCACAAGCTGATCCTTTGATGAAAATGAAAAATTCAGCCTCATGTGGTTTTTTGACGGTTTCTCGCCGTAGAACTGCCAGCCCGGCACAAAAGCCACCTTATATTTCAATGCCTCATAGAACAGTTTTTCTGTGTCTATCTTTTCAGGAACAGTTACCCACAAAAACAGTCCTCCTTCCGGTTTTGTCCATGTAACGCCCGATTCAGGCGGAAAATATTTCTCCATCGTCTTCAGGAACAGATTGAGTTTTTCCCTGTAATAATTCCTGCAGTTCTCAAAATGCTTATCAAGATCGATTTCAGTCAGATAAGACGCACAAATATCCTGATTATATTTCGGTGTGTTAAGA
>ERZ1645192.3620-NODE-3620-length-12498-cov-12.279595_pt1 | contig 12498 bp, 10 predicted proteins | sample MGYA00575354_ERZ1645192 | MGnify/ENA primary metagenome ERZ1645192 (study PRJEB40844, sample SAMN11349763) | freshwater sediment metagenome | isolation source: river sediment | host: Sediment | place: India: Faizupur Khadar , New Delhi | collected 2017-02-21 ... | reverse complement strand
TCCCGTACGTTCAAATACCTTTGCATAAAAATATAAAAAGATAGATCTCTTTTCGCTCAGGCAGCTCGGTAGACCTCCTTGCCGCCTACATAAGTTGCCAGAACCCTTGGATTATCCACGGATATTTTGTCTAGAGGTATGGAATAAAAGTCCTTCTCATACACCACCATATCGGCCTTATACCCTGGATATAGGACGCCGGTATCATTCCTCGATGTTGTGGCCGTGCTGCCGGCAGTGAGGCCGCGGATGACATCCTCGACGCTGAGCGGCAGGTGCAGTTTCGGATCTCCTCCCCCGGTCGCTGCAACACTGATCACTACTGCGGCAGGAGAGTATTCTGGAGGAGAAACGCTGAAATCTGTGCTGATTCCAACGGGAATTCCGCTATCCATGAGCTTTTTAATGGGGTAAGCCTCCTTATTGTGCTCACCATAATAGTAGGCAGTGTCATTCTCAACGGACCAGAAGGCAGGCTGGACCGTCATGGCAACATGCCCGTCGAATTTCTTGAGCTTGTCTATCTGTTCGTCATTCGGAAATGCCATATGTATCAGGGTATGCACTCCCGTGAGATTTCCTCTGGCTGACGCAACTCGATCAAGCGAGTCAATGACTGCCGATATGGCTCTGTCCCCCTGCACATGGTAGTGCATGTTCATGCCGTACTCTTCAGCTCGCTCAACTATGCGCGTGAGATTCATCTGCTGTCCGCCGGCATCATCTGTGTATATCTCCTGCAGGCCATAGTTGCCCTGAAGGTTCTTCCAGCCAGTCCAGGCCTGCCCGCCGGCAAACGCCCCATCAACATATATTTTGCCGCCTAAGAAGCGGACCATATCGGTATCATTGCCGCGGTACTCTGCCGCATCGTCAACGCCGCTCAGGTTAAATATCGTATAGCAATAATTGATCCGCAGCGGAAGGCTGCCCTCTTCTTCCATCTCATAAAATAGGTCTGGCCTCATCAGCCTCACGCCGGGGCCGCCCATCAGGTCTACTGCCCCCGTATATCCGTAGGATGCCCAGCGTTTGAGCAATGCAAGAGTGCCGGCCTTGATATCAGTGCTGTTGAACCAGGCAAATATCTCATTTCCCGGCAAGGTCATGGCAGATTCTCTCAACATGCCGGTGAGCCTGCCATCTTCCACGCCCATCTTTCCGCCGAGAGGCACAGGCGTTGCGGGATTCAGGCAGGTCAGGTTCATAGCCGCACTATTTATAATGGCATTGTGACCGAGCTTGTCACCCAAAAAGGCCGGCCTGTTGCCCGTAACATTATCTATCCTGGCAAGGTCTTCGAGCGACCAGTTATCGTAGTCCCGCAGCGAGAAGCCGGCACCGAGGACGACTCCGCCATCTGGTATGGATTTGACTTTATCAGCCAATACCCGTGCAATTGATGCTGAATCGTTGCAGCCTATCAGGTTTGCCCCGACATAAAAGAAGTACCCCGTTTCCATGAGATGAACATGGCTATCGATAAAACCGGGATAGACGGCAGCGCCTTTCAGGTCGATCGCTGTAGCATTTTTATATTTGTCGGCGCTGATATTCAGCTCCTTTACCACACCATCTATGACAAGAAGATTATCTACTTTCTTTTCTGCGTCAATGTAAATTGAGCCGTTGGTAAAGATCTGAACGCTATCCTGACCTGTGGCACTTCCAAACAAAGGCAAAAAGCAAAGCACGGCCAATATAATGCCGAAACCGTTGAGCACTATTTTTCTCATCGCCATCCTCCAGATAATTTTCTTATTGTTGATCAGGTATTTGAGGATTTTGATGAAGTTCCTGGATGTTTGTACGTTTGTTATGCAACGCCGGCGGAATATATCTCTTGAGGAGCAAGGAGAGCGATATCACAGTCACTGAGCTTGCCGCCATGGCCAGGCCGGCCAGCTCCGGCCGGAAGGTGATGCCGTAGAGTGGATAGAGCACACCTGCCGCGACCGGCACCAGTAGGGCATTGTAGGCGAAGGCCCAGAAGATGTTCAGCCTGACTCTGGAGATGACCTTGCGGGAGAGCTGTATGGCCGCCACGGCATCCAGCAGGTCATCCTTCATGAGCACAATCTCCCCGGTCTCGATGGCCACATCGGTGCCGCTGCCGATGGCAATTCCCACATCGGCCTGGGCCAGGGCCGGGGCATCGTTGATGCCGTCTCCCACGAAAGCCACCCGCAGGCCCTCCTGCTGCATCCTTTTGACTTCGCCGGATTTGTCCTCCGGCAATACCTGCGCCAGGATCCGCTCTATGCCCAACTGGCCGGCCACAGCTCTGGCGCTGGCGGCGTTGTCCCCGGTGATCATGGCCACAGAAAGGCCCATATCCCTGAGCTGGGAGACGGCCTGCTCCGCTGAGCCCTTCAGTTGGTCGGATATGGCGATCACGCCGCAGGCCTCTCCGTCCAGGGAGACCAGCATGGCCGTCCTTCCCTGACTTTCATACTCTGCCGCCCTGGCGGAGATCTCCGGGGCGACGACTATGCCCATTTCCGAAAAGAGAATGCCGTTGCCCGCTGCAACTCTCTTTCCGTCTACTACAGCCACCACACCCTTGCCCGGCAGGGCCTGAAATCCGGCAGCCCTGAGTGGAGAGAGCCCCCGCTCCTCCGCCCTGCGCAGCACCGCCTCGGCCAGAGGGTGCTCGGATGGCTTCTCCGCCGAGGCGGCCAGGTGCAGCATCTGATCCCCGGAGATTCCCGAGGCAAAGATGTCGGTCACAACCGGCCGGCCCACAGTGAGAGTGCCTGTTTTGTCGAAGGCCACCACATTCAGCTTTTCTGCCGCCTCCAGAGCCTCACCGCTCTTGATGAGAATTCCCAGCTCTGCGCCCCGGCCTATGCCCACGGTGATGGCCGTGGGCGTAGCCAGGCCCAGGGCGCAGGGGCAGGCCACCACCAGCACTGATATAAGAGCCGTCACCGAAAACAGTAGCGTGTTGTGAGCCACAAAGTACCAGTAGATGAAGGACGCGGCGGCAATGGCCAGGATGGCGGGGATGAAGTAGGCCACCGCCCGGTCGGCTATCCTCTGCACCGGGGGACGGCTGCCCTGCGCCTCCTCCACCAGAGCGATGATCCTGGCAAGAACCGTGTCCCGGCCCACCCTCGTTGCCGAGAACTGCAGAGAGCCGTTCCTGTTGAGCGTCCCGCCCACCACAGGGCTCTGCGGCCCCTTGAGGACGGGAAGGCTCTCCCCGGTGATCATGGACTCGTCCACATAGCTCTCTCCCTCCCGGACCACTCCGTCCGCGGCAATTCGCTCGCCGGGCCGCACCAGCAGCACGTCGCCGGCTACAACCTCCTCGACAGAGACCTCCACCTCCCGGCCATCCTTGAGGATGTTGGCTCTCTTCGGCTGCAGGCCGACCAGCTTTCGGATGGCTTCAGAGGTGCGCCCCTTGGCCCCGGCCTCCAGGTACCGCCCCAGTGTGAGAAAAGCGGCCAGCATGACCGCCGTCTCATAGAACATGAAGTCGGGGGTGAGGATGATGCCGAAGGTGCCCAGGAGGCTGGAGCCGTAGGCCACGCCGATGCCCATGCTGTACATGACGTCCATGTCCAGGCTCTTGTTCCGGAGAGCCCGGAGAGCAGCCTGGAAGATGGGCCGGCTGACGTAGACGAAGACGGGCGCTGATACCGCGAGCATGAACAGGCCCATGAGATTGGGAACCGCCATCAGGATGTGCATGGGCAGGATCTCATGGACCGGCAGGTACATGACGGCCATGAGGAAGATGCTTGTGGCAAAGCCGGCGATTATGCGCCGCTTCCTTTTCCCCTGCTCCCTCTCCAGGGCCTGCTTCTCCCGGTCAGCCAGCGCTTCTTCTCCAGCCAGGCCCAGGTACTGGTAGCCTGTCTCCTCCACGGCCTTCTTCATATCCGCCAGGCCCACCATGCGGGGGTTGTATGTGACGTAGGCCTTTTCGGCGGCCAGGTTCACCCGCACCTCGACTACGCCGTCCAGCTTCTTGAGGGCGATCTCCAGAGCGCCCACGCACATGGCGCAGACCATGCCGCCGATTCTGAGAACGGCCTTCTCATCGATCACATCGTAGCCCGCGTCCCGGACGGCCCTCTCCAGGTCGGAGAGGCGAAGCTTCTCCGGGTCGTACTCCACCGACGCCGTCTCAGCTCCCAGGTTGACTCTAGACTCGGCTACTCCCTCCAGGCTCAGGAGCGACTTTTCTATGGCTGCCGAGCAGGCGGCGCAGACCATTCCTGAGACACGCAGCTCGACTCTCTTATTTGCTGGCATAATGCCTCAATCGCTCTGTGCCTCTATGTCTCTGTGGTTTTGTTTCGAATGCAGATGCGTTTGGAGCAAACGGACTAAACCACAGAGGCACAGAGACACAGAGGAGAATGATGTTTTCTCTACCTCGTATAGATTGAAGGGGGAATGATCGATTGGTTTATCCCCTAAATAAACCTCTCAAACCTCTCCTTGCCCACCTTGCAGATCGGGCAGATCTCCGGCGGAGCATTTCGGGCGCAGAGGTAGCCGCAGACGGTGCACCTCCAGACCGGCAGCGCTAGCTTGAAGGAAGCTTTAGCAATGTCGGCTCCAAGAGCCTCTCCCTCGGCGAATGCCTTCTGCTTTCTGCGCTTCTCCCTCTTCTCGGAGGGCAGCCTCCTCTCCGGGATGGATGCCAGCTCCTTTTCCCCGGACAAAACGGCTTTGGAGACGTAAAGGGCGCAGTAGCAGGCCCCAAATTCAGTTAGGTCCTCGTCCCTGTAGTCGCAGGGGCAGATGAGGTCAATGTCCTCTTCTTTGACTCCTGAGGCCAGGCGGCAGGGGCAGGCCCGGTAGCCGTAGCGCTTCTCGTTTACCAGTAGCCCCTTCACCAGACCACTGACGAAATCTCTGTCAGGATTGAGGTTGTAGCCGCCGGCTTTGGCATCCTTCTCCAGACGGGAATAGAGCTTTTCCACATCTTCTGCAGCCGGATCGTACTCATCGGTCATTTCCCAATCGCCTCCCGAATCTCCTTTTCCTTCAGGCCCACAATGCACTTCTCGCCGACCACCAGGGTGGGAAAGGATGTGCTGGGATTGTACTTCTTGACCTCGGCCACGGCCTCGGCCCTCTCTGCCCCCTTGAGGAGGTCCACGTAGATGTAATCGAAGGCCACGCCCATTGAAGAGAGCAGCTCCTTGGTCTTTTTGCACCAGATGCAGGTGCTCAGGGCAAAGAGCCTGATCTTGCCCGCATCCCTCCCGGCTACATGCTCGAAGTTCATCAGATCACCAATGGGCTGAATGTAGCCTCTGAAGGGATAAATAACTACGTTTTGGATATGAGAAGATCTGATGTCCTCCAGACACAGTCCAGTCATAAGAGAGATCTTGCCGCTTTTGGGGCAAAGTCAATGGCTTTGATCGATCAGATAGGCGCAAAAAAAGGGAGCGCGCCTCCCTCCGGCAGCCGTTGGCCGGAGAGGCGCTCACTGCCACGCAGGCCGTTTAATGCGCGGCCATGATGTACCCGATGATCCTGCCGTAGGCAGGCCGGGCGATCACAGTTCCCAGGAATACGCCCAGGATGATGATGAGCGCAAATCCGGTCAGAGCGCCAAAGCCCATCACCAGCAGAGGCAGCATGGCCGCAGCCGTGGTCGCTGCCGCTCCCAGGATGATTATGAAGGCTCTGGACAGCCGGGTCAGGTACACCTTGCTGGTGGTGGTGGCCACTTTGCCCACTCCCGCCTTCTCAGCAGCCTCAGCCGCCCTCTCCTTGATGCTGCGTTCGGCTGCTGACGCCGCCGCCTCTCCGCCCCGGATGAGCTCATCGGTGATGATCACAAGCTGATCCACGCCCGTGCCTATCACCATGATGATGCCGGCCAGGCTCGCCAGATCCAGTTGCCAGCCGGCGAGAGCCCAGACGCCCAGGAGCATTACGACCTCAGAGAAGGAGGTCATGACCATGGGCAGGACGATTCTCTTCTCCCGGTAGCGGTAGTAGATCATGCCAGCCACAGCCAGCAGTGCAATCAGCCCGGCGATGACCATCTGCAGCTTGAACTGACTGCCCAGAGCCGCCGAAACCTGTCCGGAGCCTACTACCTCCACATTGACCGGCAGAGCGCCCTCACGCAGGTGAATGTATAGCTCCTTGGCCTTGAGCGACCCCTCATCGCCGCCTCCCACCCTGGCCTCAAGGTTTCTGGTGGGCGCTTTGCCCAAGCTGTCGGCCAGCTCTGGAGCCAGAGGCGCAGAGAAGATCTGGTCCTTGTCCAGGTACATGGATATGTAGTGGTCCTCAGGACGCTTGGTGGCACCGGAGTCTATGGCCGCCTTCTGGAATACGGCTGCGCCCTCTTCGGAGAGCACAAACGGCACTCCCCAGGAGTTCTGGTCCTTTGACGGAATCTCCACAGACTGGACCGCATCTCCGTAGAGCACATGCATGCTCTCGTTGTTTTCAGTCTCTATCCTGATCTCGAACTTGCCGGGCTTGCCCACAACCTCCTGGGCCTCGGCCACATCCATTCCAGCGAGGTCGATCAGTATGTACTTGTTGTCGACCATCTTCACTTTGATGTCCTGAAGCCCCAGCCGGTTGAGCTTGGAGTCGAGAACGCTCTTGGTCTCCTCTACCGTCTGCTGGCTTACGCCTTCTATGAACGCCTCCTCTGCCACGGGGACAGAGCCTCCCACGGGGGCCAGCAGCTCGTTGAGGGCCTCCCTGGTGACATTGGTGCGAATCTCATAAGTCACCGGGGCGACATCAAAGTTGACCTTGACATCGGTGTCCAGGATATTCTTGAGATAATTCACGATTACCGACTGCGGTGAGGCCAGAATTGTCACCTTGGTGCTATCCTGCCCCTCTGCGATCTTGGCGCCTGAGTACCCCAGGTCGTCGGCGAGCGTGGGATCCAGTTTTCCGGGCACAGTCAGCACATAGCTCTGGCCGTGCATCTCTATGGACGAGGCATTGAACTGGTACTTCAAAATCTCCTCAGGAGAGACATCGATCTGGGTAGTAGCGCCCTGCAGTTGCAGTTGCAGGTATGAGCCGCCCTCCAGGTCCAGGCCGAACTTCAGGCCGAAGGCTCCCATGCAGATGATGGCCAGGGCCACGACCACTGCGTATAAAACCACTCTCCGGTCCTGGGAGAGATCCTCAAGCAGTGTCATCTCTTCTGCCCCCTTGCCGCCTTTTTAGACCTGCCCAGATGCCATCTCAGCCCCTGGGCGTTTGTGACCCAGGTGTTGAAGATATCAGCCGCCAGGCCGAATATGAGGACCGTGCTCATGTCGGCGATGACATCCATCCTGGTGAAAGAAGGAACAATGAGATAGAGGAAGTTGGAGATTATTATCAGGGAGAAGACCGCGGCAATGGTTGTGCTGGCCATGGTCAGGCCGGTTCCCATCGCTCCGATGATCTTGTCGTCCACAGCTCCCTTGCGCCTCAGAACCCTCATGGAGAGCAGGATATCAGTATCTACCGAGTAGCCGATGAGCATGAGCAGAGCAGCGACGGTACCCAGGGAGAGCTGAACTCCGGTCAGATTCATGGATGCCGCAGCCGTCAATATGTCGGCCAGGGCGCTGATTACGACCAGCAGCGATACCACGAACTCCCTGAAGACCAGGAATACCACTATGGCCATAAATATGAAAGATAGGGGAAGATACTTGACCACCTGGGCCTGCAGCTCCTTGCTGTAGATCGGTCCCATGTGCCGGATCTCAGGGCTGGCAAACTTCTCATTGGCCAGTCTGGCCAGCTCGGTGTACTCTGCGTCGCTCATGGGCCCGAACTGCATCATGTACCTGCTGCCGACGTCTCTTATGTCTACCAGGGGATATCCGGCAAACTCTGCTGCCACCTCCTCCTGCGATGCCTGAGAGGGCACAGTGACCAGGGTGCCTCCCGTAAATTCTATTCCCAGCTTCACAGGCGAGCCTGTGGCAAAATAGGTCGCCCCCAAGCTGATAAGTGCCAATATTATGATAATAAGAGGAATCAGCATTATCTGCTTGGGTGGGTACTTAGAAATGATGTCCTGCAATTCCATGTTATTCTCCTCGATACTCTATGTTACACCCACCATTTGATTTCATTGTGAAAGAATATTTCAATCTATTTACGGCTTGTCGTCAAAGCATGCTCTAAGGATGCTTTAAGGGCGCCCGAATAGGGGCGCTCCTCGAACAGCACCTGAATCACACCTTCTCCCACTTCTTGAGATTGGCCACCTCGGAGAGCGTCCTGCCCCGTCTGATCTCCTCATACATGCGGCTCTCCGCCTTCTCCACCTCTTTGGCCCTCCTGGCGATCTCATAGGCCCTCTCCTTGGGTATGACCACCACTCCGCTCTCGTCTCCCACTATGATATCGCCGGGCTTGACGGTCTGGCCGGCGCAGGTGATCTCGGAGTTGATCTCGCCCATGCCCTTGGGGTCGCCGGCATTGGGGGTTATGGCTTGGGCGAAGATAGGATACTTCAGAGCCCTGATCTCATCCACATCCCGCACGGCTCCGTCGATGACTGCTCCCTCCACACCCCGGTTCTTGCAGCTTAGAGTGGCCAGCCCCCCCCAGGGAGCTATGAAATTGCTGCCGTTGTATATCACCAGAACATCCCCCGGCCCGGACTGGTCTATGGCCTCCACGGGCTTGGCCCAGTCCCCGGCAAATGTCTGCACGGTCACCGCCCGGCCCACGATCTTGGTGCCGAGGTTGATGGGAAGGATGCCGCGCATAGCTCCTTTGCGGTGCATGGCGTCGGAGATGTTGCAGGTGGAGACCTCCCTCAAAATGGAGAGCATCTCCTCCTCCCGGCTCATGGCCGGACCGGTGGCAATGGTTGCCCCGTCGATGGCCTCGCGAAGCCTTCTGGCAGAGCCTGTCACATCGGGGCTCCTCACAATGCTGCCGCCCACGATAACTATAGACGCACCGCTGGCTATGGCCTGTGCCCCTGTGACGGCATTAATGCCCCCAGCGGCCGCCACCGGCGTCCTTACCACCTTCACGATCTCCTTCAGGAAATCGATGGTGTCCTTTCCCGTCATCTGCTGGTCGATTCCGACATGCACGCAGATGATGTCCACACCCAGGGCATCCAGCTCCCGGGAGCGCTTCACAGGGTCCGGGACGGTGAGAAGGTCCATCATCAACTGCACCCCGTACTTTCTCGCCGCCCGCAGGGCATCCGCGACGGTGGAGTCATCAGAGGAGGCCAGCATGGCCACTATGTCCGCTCCCGCCTTGGCTGCCATCTCCACCTCCATGGCTCCCGTGTCCACCGTCTTCATATCGGCCACGATCTTGATGCCGGGGAGGGCCTTCTTCATCTCGCGCACGGCATTCATACCCTCACTTTTGATGAGGGGCGTGCCTGCCTCAATCCAGTCTGCGCCGCCGGCAGTTGCCTCTTTGGCTATCTGAATTGACCTGTCCAGCTCCAGAAGATCCAGTGCTACCTGTAGAATGGGTTTAATATGACATCACCACACAACAGCACAGGTCTAAGTAAAAAGATACATGGTATATAAAATGAAGCTGGCAGAGATTTCTGAGATTGAGCTTGATGACGGTCCTTTTGCGCCGCGCGGCCTGGCCTTCACCAAGCTGCATGGAAACGGCAACGACTTCGTACTGATAGACGAGATGGGACGCGAGATTGTGGCCGAGGGCATGAAGAAGCGGCTGGCGGTGGCCATATGCCGGAGGAGCTTCGGCATAGGCGCAGACGGAGTTCTCTTTCTATCCGGCAGCCCCCGGGCCGACCTGGCCATGAGGCTCATCCAGCCGGACGGCTCAGAGGCGGAGATGTGCGGAAACGGCATTCGCTGCCTGGCCAAGTATGCCTTCGACACCGGCTATGTGGGGGAGTCGTTTACTGTAGACACTTTAGCCGGCATAATCCCCGTGCAGGTGCGGCAGATTGAGTGGGGCTTTTCAGCCAGGGTGAACATGGGCCAGCCCAGATTCGACAGGCTGTCCATTCCTGCCTGCGGAGAGGGGCAGCTTCTCAATGAGGATGTGGGGGGCTTGAAGGTGTCGGCGGTCAACACCGGAGTTCCTCATGCCGTGGTGTTCGTGGACGACCTCTCTTTTGACATCAGCAGTGCTGCTCTGCCCATCCGGCACAGCGACATATTCCCGGAGGGAGCCAATGTCAATTTCGCCAAGCTGGAGGGGAGGGGCGGCCAGGATGGGCGGCCCATTGAGATCAGGACATTTGAGAGGGGCGTGGAGGGGGAGACGCTCTCCTGCGGCACTGGGTCGGTTGCCGTGGCCAGCGTCGCCCGGAGGCTGGGGCTGGCTGGAGATGAGGTGACTGTGCAGACCCGGGGCGGGCCCCTGATCATAACCTTCTCTGGGGGCAAGGCATTCATGGAAGGGCCGGCGGTGACTGTCTACTCCGGCGAGATCTCAGAAGAATATATGTGGAGCCTTTCCGGGGAGCTGTGATGAATTTATGAGATGGGCGATTGTGGCGGTTCTGCTGGCTATCCTGGCGTTCTCGGCTGTCATCTGGCCGGCGGCAGGAGAGCAGTATGTGGTGCAGCTTGGCAGCAAGAGCAATCCCAACGCCCATCTATTCGCTTACGACCAGAAGTGGAGGGAGAGCACTGCTCTGCACAATTACCCCATGAAGACCAGCGCCTCCAAAGAGTTCACGGATGCCACGCGCCTGTCCACCAGCATGAGGCTGCTGGCACTGCCCAACCTCACCGAGATCGACATCGATGCCGATTTCATAGGCATTGGCAGGATCGGATATCTGGTGCTTGACTCCGAGACAGGGGACATCAAGGATGAGATGTCGCGCATCAATCACATGTTCGTGGGCAACTTCACCATTGAAGAGAAGATACTGGTGGCCAAAGACCACATGTGCGAGGACGGATACCTGCCCTGCGCATGATTACAGCCATTGCCCGGCGGGCGGATGGCATTATTCTCTGGAAAGCTGCTGGCTCACCACGCTGTCCATAATCGCCAGGAACTCCTCTTTCACCTGGGGCGGAATGGTTGCCCCGGCAGCCACATTGTGCCCGCCGCCCACGCCGCCCACAGCGCCTGCAGCGCGCGACAGGGCATCGGCCAGGTCCAGGCCGGAACGGACCAGATCCTGCGTGCCCCGGGCTGAGACCTTCAGCTCGCCTTCAGCAGTGCGGGCGAAGGCCAGGATGGGCCGGGAGCGGTCTGCCATCTGAAAGCTCATGCCGGCCACAATTCCCACGATGGTGTCGAGTATGGCGTCGCCGGCATCGAAGTACTGGATGCTCTTCATGGGCGTGATGCCCCTCTCGGCCACCAGCTTGAGGCCATTGACAAGGTTCTGGCGGTGCTGGGCGAGCAGCCTCTGCGCCTCGGAGAAGCCTGCCTCCCGGTCTCCCATGCACACCTTCAAGCCCACTTCAGCATGGCCGTAGCGGGCAGTGGCATTGAGCAGGGTGGAGTACTCGCTGGCATCGCGCGTCTCCGTCCCCTCCGTCTCGGCCAGCAGCACATAGACCTCTCCTATGAGCCTCTCCAGCCGGACGTGGGATATGCCGCTCCTCAAGCCCTTTCGCAGCAGAGCCGTCACAATCGCAGCCCTCTCCTCGAGGTTGAGGTCGACCCAGCGCCTCCAGCGCTCGCCGCTCAGACGGATGCCCGTCTCTTTGAGAAAGGCAATGCACGCATCCTCATTTCCCGACAGTCCGGGCAGGTACGGGTCCTGGCAGTACTCCAGCATTTTGTAGACCGGACGGGTCTGCCTGCCGAAGAGCTTGATGTCCCGGGAGAAGGAGAGCGCTCCGGCGGCTGAGCCGATCTGCAGAATTTGGCGGTTGAGTCCCACCAGTTGCCCCTGTGCCATGTCCTGCAGGTCTCCCACTGCCCCCACCACCGCCAGGGCGGCCAGATCGTCATTGCCGCCCGGAGCGGCGGCCAGGGCGCGGGCAAGGAGGAGAGCAGCTCCGGCACCGCTCATCTGGGTAGCCCCGTCCGCTCCTACCAGATGGGGATTGATGTGGGCAGCGGGGCGGGCATCGCCTGGAGGGGCTGGCTTATGGTGATCGGCAACCGCGGCTGTAATGCCCAGATCGCAGATCTGCCGGATCATGCCGCTGCCCAGGTCGGTGAAGATGACCATATCGGTCCCCTGATCAGACACTTCATCGAGAGCAGTCTGGTCAAGCTGCCGGAAGAACATGGGGCGATAAGCCAGGCCGCACCTGTCCAGGGCAGTGCATATGATGGCGGCTGAAGTCAGGCCGTCGGCATCGACGTGGGAGACGACCAGAAGATCTTTGCTGCTTTTGATCAGCTCCACAGGCTCCACTGCCCGACGGGAAAGCTCATCAAACTTTGCGGCAGTCTCCTGGATCTGTTGCATATCAGTCTCATCTTCAGTATATGATATAAACAATTGACGCGAGCGCGGAGCGAAAGTGATTTTTTAGGTTGCTCGCTATTTACTGTGGGTAATTGACTCTTAGTCTCTGTGAGTCCTCTGTGAGCTCTGTGTCTCTG
>ERZ1645192.3619-NODE-3619-length-12499-cov-11.963758_pt1 | contig 12499 bp, 8 predicted proteins | sample MGYA00575354_ERZ1645192 | MGnify/ENA primary metagenome ERZ1645192 (study PRJEB40844, sample SAMN11349763) | freshwater sediment metagenome | isolation source: river sediment | host: Sediment | place: India: Faizupur Khadar , New Delhi | collected 2017-02-21 ... | reverse complement strand
CGCCTTCGTTCACGAAGTTTCGAACAGGTCGAAACTTCGTGAACTCGGTATCAGACCTGCCGGCGCGACAGGGTCCCTCACGCCGCCCGTTCGGCGACCATCAGGTAGTTGACGTCGAGATCGCCGGCGGCGAGCGACCAGCGGCCGCGGAACGGGTCGAAGACCATGCCGCAGGCGTCGAGCACCGCGAGGCCGGTCGCCTCCACCGCCCGCTCCAGTTCCTTCGGGGTGAGGAATTTCTTCCAGTCGTGGGTGCCGATCGGCAGCCAACGCAGAATGTACTCGGCGCCGACGATGGCGAGGGCGAAGCTCTTCAGCGTGCGGTTCATGGTGGCGAGGAAGAGGAGGCCGCCGGGCTTCACCATCTTCGCCACCTCGCACAGGAACAGCGGCAGATCGGCGACGTGCTCGACGATCTCCATCGCCACCACCACGTCGAAACGCTCCCCCGCCGCGGCCAGGGCTTCCGCCGTGGTGGCGCGATAATCGATGGCGAGACCCTGCGCCTCGGCGTGGGCGCGTGCCGCGGCGATATTGGCGGCGCCGGCATCGGCGCCGACCATGGTGGCCCCCATCCGCGTCAGCGGCTCGGTGAGAAGTCCACCGCCGCAGCCGATGTCGAGGATGGCGAGTCCCTCCAGGGCACGGCTGTCCCTGACGTCACGGCCGAAGCGGGCGCAGATCTCGCGCTTGAGATAGTCGAGGCGGACGGGATTGAGGTCGTGCAGCGGACGCAGGCGGCCGTTCGGGTCCCACCATTCGGCCGCCATCGCCTCGAAGTTGCCGATCTCGGCGGCATCGACGGTCGACTGGGCGTGGGGGATGGACATCGATCGCTTCCTCTCTCTTCGGGGCCAGAGAATACGTGTACCATCGTGGGGTCAAGGCAATGCGATCGAAGCCGCGCCCACGATGGCAGCCGGTCGATGCAGATGGCCATCAAGACCACCTTTGCGGGAATATTTTGCCAATTTCGCGTAATCGGTTATTCTCCGGCTCCACCCTCCCGACGCCATCATCGACAGGTGCCTCGTGTCGAGCTTCGCTGCCGAAATTCTCGATTCACTTCGGCTCACACACGAAGTGGTCGCAACGATCCGAGCTATCGGTGAAGGCAAAGGCAAGCAGGATCTCTTCAAGGAGCGGGCTCCGGAGATTCTCGAGAACCTGCGACAGGTGGCCATCATCGAAAGCACCGAGTCGTCCAATCGGCTGGAGGGCATCACCGTCCCGCGCGCATCACTCGAGCGGATCGTGCAGCGCAACGAAGATCCACGGGCGGGCAGTCGTTCGGAAGGTGAGATCGCCGGCTACCGGAATATGCTCGGGTTGATTCACGAGCGGCACGATTACATGGACTTCAGCCCGAACCTTCTCCTCCAGTTGCATCGCGATCTCTTCAAGTTCTCGGGAACGGGGGGCGTCGGGGAATGGAAGCGCAGCGACAACGTCATCAGCGAAAAGCACTCGGACGGCAGTATTTTCATCCGCTTCGTTCCCACTCCGGCGTGGCAGACTGCCGAGGCGATGACGATTCTGCATCGCGAGTTCGCTGCGGCTGCGGCAACCGAAGTGGACCCCTTGATTCTGGTCGCGCTCTACATCCTCGATTTCCTGTGCATCCACCCTTTCTCGGATGGGAACGGTCGAATGGTGCGCCTTCTCACCGTTCTACTTCTGTATCGCGAAGATTATGACGTCGCTCGATACGTATCTCTGGAGCGTCTCATCGAGCAGACCAAGGAAAGCTATTACGAGACGCTCTTTCTGTCGTCGCAAGGGTGGCATGAGAACGCGCACGATCCGATGCCGTGGGTGGCGTACTTCCTCGGTGTGGTGAAGGCGGCCTACGACGAGTTCGCCGGCGGTGTCGGTGAGTTGCGCGAAGGTCGAGGGATGAAGACCCACCTCGTTCTTCAGGCCGTCGATCAGATGTTCGGCGACTTCTCGATCTCGGAGTTGCACGAGCGCTGTCCGACCGTCGGGTGGGACATGGTGCGGCACGTGTTGCGGGCAGAACGAGACGCTGGTCGTCTCGAAGCGATCGGCCGTGGACGCGGTGCACGCTGGCGCAAGCGGGCGCCCCCGGCAAAAGAGGTAATAGCGGATTTAATGGGGTAATAACCTCGATCTCATTACCTCCTTGAGCGGGATATTACCCCCTTTCGCAGCTCCTCCACCGTCACCTTCGTGATCGACGCCTCGGCATCCATACGACGATCCGCTCACATTGCACCGATCGCCCCTTTCCTATAATCAGGCGCGCGAACGATCTTCGCTGATCGAGCGCAATTCAAGAGGACGAGCGGCTCCGGTCGGCACGCTGCTCGCTGAGTAGGTCGCATGGCCCGTCTGGTGCTGAAGTTCGGCGGTACGTCCGTCGCCAATGTCGAACGCATCCGCAACGTCGCTCGCCATGTCGCGCGCGAGGTGAAGGCCGGCCACCAGGTGGCGGTCGTCGTCTCGGCGATGTCGGGGGTCACCAACCAACTGGTCGCCCACGTCAACGATGCGGCGAAATCGGGCGAGGCCAAGGGCGGCCTCTTCGACCAGATGGAATACGACGCCGTCGTCGCCTCCGGCGAACTGGTGACCTCGGGTCTGCTCGCCATCGTGTTGCAGTCGATGGGGATCGCGGCGCGCTCCTGGCAGGGGTGGCAGATCCCGCTGGTCACCGACGAGGCTCACGGCTCGGCCCGCATCATGGACATCGACGGCTCGAAGCTGATCGCCTCGATGGAGACGGGCGAGGTCGCGGTCATCGCCGGGTTCCAGGGCATCGGCCCGACCGGCCGCGTCGCCACTCTCGGCCGCGGCGGTTCCGACACCTCGGCGGTGGCGATCGCCGCGGCGATCCATGCCGACCGCTGCGACATCTACACCGACGTCGACGGCGTCTACACCACCGACCCGCGCATCGTGCCCAAGGCGCGGCGGCTGGAGAAGGTGGCGTTCGAAGAGATGTTGGAAATGGCCTCGCTCGGGGCCAAGGTTCTCCAGGTGCGCTCGGTCGAGCTCGCCATGGTCTACAAGGTCCGGACCTTCGTCCGTTCGAGCTTCGACGATCCCGACACCGTCGGCGTCGACGCGAACGGCAACCCTCCGGGAACGCTCATCTGCGACGAGGACGAGATCGTGGAAAATCAGGTCGTCACCGGGATCGCCTATTCCAAGGACGAAGCGCAGATCTCGCTGCGCCGCGTCGCCGACAAGCCCGGCATCGCTTCGGCGGTGTTCGGCCCCTTGGCCGACGCCAACATCAACGTCGACATGATCGTGCAGAACACGACCGCCGACGGCGCCACCACCGACATCACCTTCACCGTGCCGGCGGCCGACGAGGCTCGCGCTCGGGCGGTGCTCGAGGCCCATCACGCCGAGATCGGCGAGGCGTCGCTCGACAGCTCGTCCGACGTGGTCAAGGTCTCGGTGATCGGCATCGGCATGCGCTCCCATGCCGGCGTCGCCGCCATGGCCTTCAAGGCGCTCGCCTCCAAGGGCATCAACATCCGCGCCATCACCACCTCCGAGATCAAGATCTCGGTGCTGATCGATGCCGCCTACACCGAACTGGCGGTTCGGACTTTGCATTCGGTCTACGGTCTCGATAAGCATTGAGGGACGGCCGGTGCCCGCGGGGCGGGCATCGGCACCGAATGCCCAGCGCGCAGGCGGACGAAGCGGTCGCGCGCCGTCGTGACCGGGGAGGAGCGGAGGTGAGAGGAGTACTCGGCGCACCACGTCTGCTGCTCCGACGGCTGCGCGAGGTGATGGCGGAGCCGATCGCCGCTCAGGATCGGCTCGACAAGATCGTCGAACAGATCGCCGCCAACATGGTGGCCGAGGTCTGTTCGGTCTATGTGCTGCGCGCCGACAACGTCCTCGAACTGACCGCCACCATCGGCCTGAAGCGTGAGGCGGTGCACCAGACGCAGCTCAAGGTGGGCGAGGGCCTGGTCGGCCTGATCGCCGCCGACGCGCGCTGCCTCAACCTGCCCAATGCCCAGTCGCACCCGTCCTTCGCCTACAAGCCGGAGACGGGCGAAGAAATCTTCAACGCCTTCCTCGGCGTGCCGATCCTGCGTGCCGGCCGCACCATCGGCGTCCTGGTCGTCCAGAACAAGTCGCACCGCACCTATCAGGAAGAAGAGGTCGAGGTCCTCCAGACCACGGCGATGATCATCGCCGAGATGATCGCCGCCGGCGGCCTCGAGCCGCTCCTGAAGCCGGGATCGTCGCTCGACCTGAAGCGGGCGATGCAGATGCAGGGCATCGGCTTCGGCGAGGGCGTCGGGCTCGGCCACGTGGTGCTGCACGAGCCACGCGTCGTCGTCTCCAACCTCATCGCCGACGATGCCCGGCGCGAACTCAACCGGCTCGATGCGGCGATCGAGAAGCTCCGCATCTCGGTCGACGACCTGTTGCAGCGCTCCGACGTCGAGCCGGTCGGCGAACATCGCGACGTGCTCGAAGCCTACCGGATGTTCGCCTACGACCGCGGCTGGGTGCGCAAGATGGAGGAGGCCGTCAAGAACGGCCTGACGGCGGAAGCGGCGGTGGAGAAGGTCCAGTCGGACACCCGCGCCCGCATGTTGCGGCAGACCGACCCTTACTTGCGCGAGCGGCTGCACGATTTCGACGCGTTGGCCAACCGCCTCATCCGCGAGTTGATGGGCCGGCCGCACGGGCCGGTCTCCGGTGTGCTGCCCAAGGACGCGGTGATCGTCGCCCGCAACATGGGGGCGGCCGACCTCTTCGACTACGATCGCGATCGCATCAAGGGGCTGGTGCTCGAAGAAGGCGCAGCGACCAGCCACATCTCGATCGTCGCCCGCTCGATGGGCGTGCCGATCGTCGGGCAGATCCCCGGCGTGGTGTCGCTGGTGGAAACCGGCGATGCGATCGTCGTCGACGGCGAAATCGGCATCGTGTACCTGCGTCCGGCGTCGGACGTCGAAGCCGCCTTCGCCGAGAAGGTGCGATTCCGGGCGCGGCGGCAGGCGCAGTATCGGCGCCTCAAGTCGCGGCCGTCGTTGACCAAGGACGGCCAGCACGTCCAATTGCTGCTCAATTCCGGCCTCTTCCTCGACCTGCCGCATCTCGAGGATTCGGGCGCCTCCGGCATAGGCCTCTTCCGTACCGAACTGCAGTTCATGGTCGCCACGTCGTTTCCGCGGATCGGCGAACAGGAAGGGCTCTATCGCAAGGTGCTGGAATCGGCCGGCGGCAAGCCGGTCACCTTCCGCTCGCTCGACATCGGTGGCGACAAGGTTCTGCCCTATGCGCAGAACTTCGAGGAAGAGGAGAACCCGGCGATGGGCTGGCGGGCGATCCGCATCGGCCTCGACCGTCCGGGTCTGTTGCGCATCCAGGTGCGCGCCCTCTTGAAGGCGGCGGCCGGGCGGGAACTGCGCCTGATGTTCCCGATGATCACCGAAGTGTCGGAGTTCGAACGCGCCCAGGCGCTGGTCGAGCGGGAGAAACACTTCCTCAAGCGGGTCGGCTACGAAATGCCGGAGACGATCAAGCTCGGGGTGATGATCGAGGTGCCGTCGTTGCTGTTCCAGCTCGACGAGCTGTTCTCGAAGGTTCACTTCGCCTCGGTCGGCTCCAACGATCTCTTCCAGTTCACCATGGCGGCCGACCGTGGCAACAACCGGATGACCTCGCGTTACGATCCGATGTCGCGGCCGTTCCTCCGGATGCTGAAGCTGATTCAGGACAAGGCGACCGAGCACCACGTGCCGCTGACGTTGTGCGGTGAACTCTCCGGCAAGCCGATCGAGGCGATGGCGCTGATCGGGCTCGGCTATCGTTCGCTGTCGATGGCGTCGTCCTCGGTCGGCCCGGTGAAGACGATGCTGCTCGAGCTCGACGTCGCCAAGCTCCGGGCGCGGTTGCTGCCACGGCTCGAGGCGGGACGGCCGACCGACGACATCCGCACCATGCTGCGCGCCTTCGCCGAGGAGCAGGGCATCCCGGTCCAGCACTAGCGACCCCGTCGATCCGGCCGCCGGGTGTGGCCGTCCGATCCGTCGTTCTCAACCGGTGCCGCCGATGCCCCTCTCCGCCAAGCTCGATGCCGTTCTCGATCGTTTCGCCGTGCTCGAGGCCCGCATGGCGGCGGGATCGGAGGGTGGTGACTACGTCCGGCTCGCTCGCGACCATGCCGAACTCGAGCCGGTCATCGCCCGTATCGTCGCGCTCAGGGCGGCAGAGAGGGATCTCGCCGGGCTCGAGCAACTGCTGGCCGATCCGACGACCGAAACCGAGGTGCGTGTGCTGGCAGCGAGCGAGCGCGGCGATCTGGCGGCGCGGGTCGACGACCTCGAACGCGACGTGCGAGTGGCGCTGCTGCCGAAGGATGCGGCCGATGCGCGGTCGGTGATCCTCGAGGTCAGGGCGGGAACCGGCGGCGACGAGGCGGCGCTCTTCGCCGGTGACCTCTTCCGCATGTACGAGCGCCACGCCGCGGCGCACGGCTGGAAGACGCAGGTGATCTCGGCCTCGGACGGCGAGATGGGCGGCTTCAAGGAGATCGTCGCCGAGATCTCCGGGTCGGGGGTCTACGGCCGGTTGAAGTTCGAATCCGGGGTGCACCGGGTGCAGCGGGTGCCGGTCACCGAATCGGGCGGGCGCATCCACACCTCGGCGGCCACCGTGGCGGTGCTGCCCGAGGCGGAAGAGGTCGATGTCGAGATCGCCGAGGCCGATCTCGTCACCGACACGTTCCGCGCCTCCGGTGCCGGCGGCCAGCACGTCAACAAGACCGACAGCGCGGTGCGCGTCACCCACCTGCCGACCGGCATCGCCGTCGCCGTGCAGGAGGAACGCTCGCAACATCAGAACCGCGCCAAGGCACTGCTGCTGCTGCGCGCGCGGCTCTACGACATCGAACGACGGCGGCTCGACGAAGCCCGCGCGGCGGATCGCCGCACCCAGGTCGGCTCGGGCGACCGCTCCGAGCGCATCCGTACCTACAATTTCGGCCAGGGGCGGGTCACCGATCACCGTATCGATCTCACTCTCTACAAGTTGCCGCAGGTGCTCGACGGCTCGGCGCTCGACGAGATCATCGATGCGCTCATCACCGATCATCAGCTCCGGCTCCTGGCAGCGGAGGGGGCGACATGAGCGACGGCGACCCGCTCGACCGGTTCGGTGCGCCGGGGCTCGACGTCGGCGGGGCGGTCCGGGCGTTGCGCGACACCTTCGCCATCGCCGGGATCGAGGCGGCGAGCGTCGAGGCGCGTATCCTTGTCGGTCGGGTCCTCGGGCTCGATCTCACCGGGTTGACCGTCGGTGCGCGGCGACCGGTGGCGGTCGAGGCGGCGGAGCGGCTGGTGGCGGCGGCACGGCGGCGGGTCGTCGGCGAACCGGTGCAGCGTATCATCGGGTCGGCCGAGTTCTTCGGCCGCGCATTCGCGCTCACCTCCGAGACTCTGGTGCCTCGGGCCGACACCGAGACGCTGATCGAGGTGATACTCCGCCGATTTCCCGCCGACGAACGCTTCGTCTTCGCCGATCTCGGGGTGGGATCGGGGGCGATCCTGGTGACGATCCTCGCCGAACGGCCGGGTGCGACGGCGGTGGCGACGGACCTCTCGGCCGAAGCCCTGGAGACGGCACGGACGAACGCCGAGGCCTACGGCGTCGCCGACCGCGCCACGTTCGTCCGTGCCTCCTACGCGACGGCGCTGGCGCCGGACGCCTTCGATGCGATCGTCTCCAATCCGCCCTACATCGCCTCCGCCGAGATCGACACGCTCGATCGAGAGGTGCGGAGCCACGATCCCCGCCTGGCGCTCGACGGCGGGACCGACGGGCTCGACGCCTATCGGGCGATCGCGCCGCAGGCGTCGCCGATCTTGAAGCCGGGGGGGCTCCTGGCCGTGGAGATCGGTTGGCGCCAGGCCGCCGCCGTCGCCGCCATCCTGGCCGACGCGGGGTTCGAGGCGGTGACGGTGACGCAGGATCTTTCCGGGCGCGACCGGGTGGTGAGTGGGCGCCGTGGTGTCGAAGGTACGAGATCGCAGGGGACGACGGCGGGTGGCGCAAAATAAGCCTTGGAAATTCGCCGAGAAATCGATAGTTTCCGAGCGCCGAAGCAGAGTGTCGACGCGCGGTCGACCGGAGGGTGCCGAAATGGCGGTGCCGCCGGAACGATGATCGTGGGGCGAGAAATCGTCCGACGTCGGCGGATACGACCTTCCGAGGTCGAGCCGGTGCTCCTTCGGTCCGTCTTCCGAACCCCGATGGGCGCGTGAAGCCCGAACCCCGTGTGTTCTGTTCCGACCCGGTCGCGACCGGTGTTTCGTGCGGCGATGTCGTCGTCGGGACGGTCGTGGGGTCGAGCCCGGTGGACCGGCCGCAGGGTGAGACGCTCCAAGGGGAGGAGCCATTCCTCGTCGCCGGGTTGTCCGGCGATCGGCAATGGCTCCGGATGGTGATCCGGAGTGCATGGAGCGCCCGACCCTCCGGGGTGGGCCGAACCGACGGTCGCGATGGCGCCGGCGGCGTATTTTCCTCGGACGAGATCGCAGCAGGATGAGACAGGGTAATTCCAACAAGAGGATGCGGGGTCGTGGCGGTGGCGGCGGCGGCGGTGGCAATGTCGGCCGCAAAGGCCCGAATCCGCTGAGCCGGACCTATGAGTCGACCGGGCCCGACGTGAAGATCCGCGGAACCGCGCTCCACATCGCCGAAAAGTACGTGTCTCTGGCTCGCGATGCGCAATCGAGCGGCGACCCGGTCCTGGCGGAGAGCTATCTCCAGCACGCCGAGCACTACTACCGCATCATCGCCGCCGCCCAGGCCGCGATGCCGCAACCGATGCCGGTGGTTCGCTCCGACATCCAGACCGACGAGGACGAGGACGAGGCGGAGGAGAGCTACGCCGACACCCGCTTCGACAACCGCCCCCGCGGCGGCGAGGTCAACGGCAACGGCAACGGCGACGGTGGTCGCGCCGAGGGGCAGCGCGACGGGCGCGAGCCGCGCGGCGAAGGCCGTCCGCCGTTCCGCCGGACGATCGATGCCGAGGGTGGTGACGGATACATGCCGGCGGATGCACCACAGCCCTTCGTCGACGATTCGGCCTTGGAACGTGTGGTGGCCGAGCGTGGCGACGAGCGGCGCCAGGACCGCGGCCGTGGTCGCTTCCCGCGTCAACGCGGTGAGTTCCGTGGCAACGATCGCGGTGAAGGTGGTCGTCCGCAGCGCGAGCGCCATCCGCGTGGCGAGGGTCGGTTCGACCGCGAGCCGCGCGAGGCCGGGCGTTCCGAGGCCGGGGCGCGCGAAGAGACCGACGAGAGCCGGCTCGACGCACTGCCGGCCTTCCTGACCGCCGCCCCGCCGCGTCTTTCCGCCGCCGTCGCGCCGGCTCCCGCCGCGCCGGAGAGCACCGAGGGCGAGGGCGAAGGTCCGCGTCGCCGTACCCGGGGTGGACGTGGACGTGGCCGTCGGCCGGAGTTCACCGGCGCCGAAGGGGCGGGCGAAGCCGCACCGGCGGGGGCCGAGGACTGATCGGCCCTCCCATTCGAAACGCCGAGAGGCCCGGACGGTCGCCCCGTCCGGGCCTCTTCGTTTGCCGGCAGGTCAGACGTCGAGCGTGTCGCCGACCGCGATTCGCCCATCGGCGAGGCTACGCAGGTAGACGCCGCAGTCGGTGTGGCCGAGGGTCTCCATCAGGAGACGTGGGACATCGAGATCGCGCACGCCGAGGGCGGGATCGACCCGGGTGGCGGCGCACCGTTCGGTGCGCTTGACCATTTCGAACGGGACACCGCCGATCGCCACCGGTCGCCGAGCCGGCCAATCGAGTTCGGCGAAGGCGGGCAGCCGATCGACGACGAGGTTGGGGCGGAAGCGGATCGGATCGAGGGGAGCGCCGAGCTTCGCCTCGAGCGCCCGCAGTGTCTCGAGGTTGACGAGATGCAGCACCTTCTTGGCGACGTCGGAGAAGGAATGGCCGGGCGAGACCAGGGTCCGCGGCGTGCCGCGCACCTCGTCGGGGAAGCGTCGCCCGACGAAGGCGGCGAGCGCCGCCCGTCCTGCGTCCGTCGCCAAGCTGCCGTCGAAGATCAGCCGCCCGTCGCGTTCGGCGACGACGAAGCGCTGCGTCGCCGCGTCGAAGCGGGTGGTGACCTCGGCGAGCGAGGGGTTCTTCATCAGGCAGAAGAACAGCATCTTCGGCAGATGCTTCGGTTCGGCCGGGTCGAAGCCCGAGGGGCCGTTCTCCACCGCGAAGGCGCGATCGAAGGGGATCGTCTCGCCGGCGACGAGGTCGACCGAAGCGAGGGTATCGGGGGAAAAACCTTTGACGGGATAGCGGTAGAGGGCGGTGACGACGGCGGGCATCGGGTGGTCTCCGGCGAACGGTTCGACGAGCGGTACGGCCGGGCGGGGGTTCGGTCAAGCGGACAGGGCGCCGCCGTGGGCGGGCGTCGTCGCAGGCACAGCGCCGCTTGGGCGATCGATCCGCCGCACCGACGATTTTCCCCCCGGCTCGCCGTCCGCCCCTTCACAGGCGTGTGAGCCGCTCCCATATCCGTTCCGAACGGGGTGACGCCGGCCGCCCATGACGGGGACCGGAAACCTCATCGACATATCCCGAGACGCCGCGAGCCGTGCCAGGATGGGCGGAAGACGCGACGGGCCAGGAGGGACGACATGAATCTCGAGAAATTCACCGAGCGCGCCCGCGGCTTCCTCCAGTCGGCGCAGACCCGGGCGCTGTCGCGCGGCCACCAGCAGTTCACCCCGGAACATGTCCTCAAGGAACTGCTCGAGGATGATCAGGGCCTCGCCAGCGGTCTCATCGACCGCGCCGGCGGTCGTTCGCGCGAGGTGCTCGCCGCCACCGACCGGGCGCTCGACAAGCTGCCGAAAGTCTCCGGCGGCGCCGGCCAGCTCTATCTGGCGCCGGCCACCGCCCGTCTCTTCGAACAGGCCGAGACCATCGCCGAGAAGGCCGGCGACAGCTACGTCACGGTGGAGCGCCTGCTCCTCGCCGTCGCTCTCGACAAGGAGAGCGAGGCGGGCAAGATCCTGGCGAACGCCGGCGTCACCCCCGCCGGGCTGAATGCCGCGATCGAGGCGATCCGCAAGGGCCGCACCGCCGACAGCGCTTCGGCCGAGAACCAGTACGACGCGCTGAAGAAATACGCTCGCGATCTGACCGCCGCGGCGCGGGACGGCAAACTCGATCCGGTGATCGGCCGCGACGAGGAGATCCGCCGCACGATCCAGGTCCTGAGCCGGCGAACCAAGAACAACCCCGTGCTCATCGGCGAACCCGGCGTCGGCAAGACCGCCATCGTCGAAGGTCTGGCGTTGCGTATCGTCAACGGTGACGTGCCGGAGAGCCTGAAGGACAAGAAGCTGATGGCGCTCGACATGGGCGCTCTCATCGCCGGAGCAAAGTACCGCGGCGAGTTCGAGGAGCGCCTCAAGGGCGTGCTCACCGAAGTCCAGGCGGCGGAGGGTGGCATCGTCCTGTTCATCGACGAGATGCACACGCTGGTCGGTGCCGGAAAGTCGGAGGGGGCGATGGACGCCTCGAACCTCCTGAAGCCGGCGCTCGCCCGCGGCGAGCTGCACTGCGTCGGCGCCACCACGCTCGACGAGTTCCGCAAGCACGTCGAGAAGGATGCGGCGCTCGCCCGGCGCTTCCAGCCGGTGTTCGTCTCCGAGCCGACGGTCGAGGACACCATCTCGATCCTGCGCGGCCTCAAGGAGAAGTACGAGCTTCATCACGGGGTGCGCATAGCCGATTCGGCGATCGTCGCCGCTGCGACACTGTCGAACCGCTACATCACCGACCGCTTCCTGCCCGACAAGGCGATCGACCTCGTCGACGAAGCGGCATCGCGCCTCAGGATGCAGGTCGATTCGAAGCCCGAGGAGCTCGACGAGCTCGATCGGCGGGTGATCCAGCTCAAGATCGAACGCGAGGCGCTGAAGAAGGAGACCGATCAGGCCTCCAAGGACCGGCTCGCCCGTCTCGAACGGGACCTCGCCGAACTCGAACAGGAGTCGGCCGAGATGACCGCCAAGTGGCAGTCGGAGAAAGCCGAACTCGCCTCGGCGACCAAGGTCAAGGAAGCACTCGAACAAGCCCGCAACGAACTCGAACAGGCCCAGCGTGCCGGTCGCTACGACCGCGCCGGCGAACTCGCCTATGGTGTCATCCCGGGGCTCGAGACCAAGCTGAAGGAGCTCGAGGCCAAGGGCGGCGACGGCCGCGCCGTACGCGAATCGGTCACCGCCGACCAGGTCGCCGCCGTCGTCTCGCGGTGGACCGGCGTGCCGGTCGACAAGATGCTCGAGGGCGAGAAGGAGAAGCTGCTGCGGATGGAGGACGAACTGGCCAAGCGCGTCGTCGGCCAGGCCGAAGCGGTGCATGCGGTCTCGACGGCGGTGCGCCGGGCGCGGGCCGGCCTGCAGGACCCGAACCGGCCGATCGGCTCGTTCATGTTCCTCGGCCCCACCGGCGTCG
>ERZ1645192.3618-NODE-3618-length-12502-cov-4.994778_pt1 | contig 12502 bp, 8 predicted proteins | sample MGYA00575354_ERZ1645192 | MGnify/ENA primary metagenome ERZ1645192 (study PRJEB40844, sample SAMN11349763) | freshwater sediment metagenome | isolation source: river sediment | host: Sediment | place: India: Faizupur Khadar , New Delhi | collected 2017-02-21 ... | reverse complement strand
CGAACACTGAAGAAGAGCATACGTACCTTGCTTTCCATCGGCATTTTATGTCTGGTATGGGAGGTGCTGGCGATAACGGCCAACAATCCGGCTTTGGTGCCGGGGTTGCCGGAGTTGTTTGTTGCCTTGGGTAAGCTGTGGGTAACTCCGGAGTTTTACCTGTCTGTACTGGCTACCTTGGGTAGAGGAGTTGCAGGATTACTGGTTTCGGGGGTACTTGCCCTGTTGTTTGCTTTGTTGTTTGCCCGGCATGAACAGGTATACGGGTTGTTTAAACCGTTGCTCACCCTGATGCGGTCGGTTCCTGTTATCTCTTTTATTTTGCTTGCCTTGCTGTTTCTGCAGCCGGAGCAGATTCCTTTTATGATTGCCTTCCTTACCATGTTTCCGTTGCTGAGCGAGAATCTTACCAAGGGATTGCTGCACTTGCGTGCTCCGCTGTCGGTGATGGGTATGGTGTTCCATATGAACCGTACCAACCGGTTCACGCAGATTGTATATCCGCAGATTAAGCCTTTTCTTTTCAGTGGTTTGGCATCGGCGGCTGGCTTTGGATGGCGGGCCATTATCATGGGAGAGGTTCTTTCGCAATGTGCCTTTGGAATTGGCAGTGAAATGAAAAGGGCGCAGACTTTCATAGAGGTCCCCGAATTGTTGGCGTGGACTGTCATAGCGGTGGCTTTAAGCTTTGCATTCGACAGGGGGTTGGATAGGTCGAGCAGGTTGGATATTCCGGTGCGTTACAGGAAAACCGATTGCGCTCCGGCTACTTGCGGTGGACCGGAGGTGATACTCGAGCAGGTTTCCGTTGGTTATGGGCATCGTATGGTATTAGACAATCTCACCCTCCGGTTTGAGGGAGGACGGGTATACGGACTGTCGGCTCCGTCTGGCCGAGGAAAGACTACCTTGCTCCGTTTGATTGACGGTTCGCTGAAGCCGGCTTCGGGGAAAATAGGGAAAGGAAATATACAGGCTATTGCAGCTGTGTTTCAGGAACCTGCCCTGCTGAATCATCTATCGGCTACCGATAACATTGCTCTTCCCCTCGCCTCTTTCTATACGAAAGAAAAGAGTATGCAACTTGCCAGACATTTTTGTTCGCTGATGGAGCTGGATGAGGTGGCAGAACATCGGCCGGAGGCATTAAGTTACGGTCAGCAACAACGTGTGGCCATTGCCAGGGCACTGGCTTTCCCTTCGCCTTTACTGCTGATGGACGAACCGTTCAAAGGGCTCGACGAGGCGCTTACCGCTCGGATCATCAATCAGATCAAAGCATTGCACAAAATCAATAAACAGACTATTATCTTTGTATCGCATCAGCCGGACTCGTTGTCCTTGCTGGCAGACGAAACAATAAAACTATAACAAATGACTGAAATATTTTATTCACTTATCTCCAAGGCGTTGGGCATTCCGGCGCGTCAGGTTGAAAAAACAATGGGGCTGCTGGACGAAGGGGCTACCATTCCTTTTATTAGCCGGTACCGCAAAGAGGTGACCGGTGGCCTGGATGAGGTGCAGATTGGGGATATTAACGATCATTACGGCAAATTAAAGGAGGTAAGTAAGCGTAAGGAGACGATACTGGCTTCTATTGATGAACAGGGTAAGCTTACCCCCGAACTTAAAAAACGCATTGAGACCTCGTGGGATAGCACGGAGCTGGAAGATATTTACCTGCCTTACAAGCCGAAACGGCAGACCAAAGCGGAGATTGCCCGCAAAAAGGGGTTGGAGCCCCTGGCTACCTTACTTATGCTTCAAACAGCTCAGGATAGTACCAAAGCCGCATCGCCTTACGTGAAAGGTGAGGTTAAGGATGTACGTGAGGCGCTTCAGGGTGCCCGGGATATTATTGCCGAATGGGTGAACGAGGACGAGCAGGCTCGTAATACAGTACGTAATTCGTTTTCGCGGACGGCTGTTATTTCATCCAAAGTGGTTAAGGGCAAGGAAGAGGAAGGTAGCAAGTATCGCGACTATTTCGACTTCAGCGAACCGTTGAACCGCTGTTCGTCTCACCGGTTGCTTGCTCTGCGCCGTGGAGAGGCTGAAGGTTTTTTAAGGGTGTCTATCTCGCCGGATGCCGAAGGGTGTATCGAGAGACTGAACCGACGGTTCGTTAAGGGGCGTTCTGATACGTCTGCACAGGTGGAAGAGGCGGTTGGTGATTCCTTCAAAAGGTTATTGAAACCGTCTATCGAAACCGAATTTGCCAACCTCAGCAAAATGAAGGCTGATGAGGAGGCAATCCGGGTATTCTCCGAAAACCTTCGCCAGCTGTTACTGTCGCCTCCCCTTGGTCAGAAAAGGGTATTGGGCGTGGATCCGGGTTATCGCACGGGATGTAAGGTGGTGTGTCTGGATGCCCAGGGTAATCTGGTCCATAACGAAGCCATCTACCCTCACCCACCCCAGAACGAGAAGGGAAAGGCTGCTTCAAAAGTAGCGCAGCTGGTTAGCACCTATGCCATTGATGCCATTGCTATAGGAAACGGAACGGCCAGCAGGGAAACGGAGCAGTTTATCACCGGTATTCGATACGATCGCAAGGTACAGGTATTTGTGGTGAGTGAGAACGGTGCGTCAGTCTATTCGGCCTCTAAAATTGCCCGCGAGGAGTTTCCTGAATACGACGTAACCGTACGTGGTGCCGTGAGCATAGGCAGAAGGTTGATGGATCCGTTGGCCGAACTGGTAAAGATTGATCCCAAAAGCATTGGTGTGGGACAATACCAGCACGATGTGGAACAGGGAGCACTGAAGAAAAGTCTGGATCAGACTGTGGAGAGTTGTGTGAATCTGGTGGGTGGGGATGTAAATACAGCCAGCAAACACCTGCTTACGTATATTTCGGGACTTGGGCCGACGCTTGCACAGAACATCGTTAACTACCGTGCACAACATGGCCCGTTTGCTTCACGAAGAGAGCTTCTGAAGGTTCCTCGGATGGGAGAAAAAGCTTTCGAGCAGTCGGCAGGCTTCCTTCGCATCACCAGCGGCAAAAATCCGTTGGATAATTCGGCAGTGCATCCCGAAAGTTACTCCATTGTGGAACAAATGGCTAAGGATCTGAATTGTACTGTTTCGGAACTGATAGCCAACAAGGAGCTAAAAAAGAAATTGAATCTGCAGAAGTACGTAAGTGCTACAATCGGGATGCCTACGCTTACAGATATCATGGAAGAGTTGGATAAACCCGGCAGGGATCCGCGCCAGACCATCAAGGTGTTCGAGTTTGATCCGAACGTAAAGAAACTGGAAGACCTGAAAGAGGGGATGGTTTTACCGGGTATTGTTACCAACATCACGGCCTTCGGCTGTTTTGTGGATGTGGGTATCAAGGAAAACGGATTGGTACATATTTCGGAAATGGCCGACAGGTTTATCACCGATCCCACCCAGGTGGTGAGCATGCACCAGCATGTGCAAGTACGGGTTCAAAGCGTTGATTTAGTACGTAAGCGCGTTCAACTATCGATGAAAGGGTTAGCAAATGAAAGTAAATAAGACGAATGTTGCCAGGTTGCTGGACAAAGCCAAAGTGGCCTACGAACTGATTCCTTATGAGGTGGACGAAAGTGATCTGAGTGCCATACACGTTGCTGAGCAATTGGGAGAAGATGTGAACCAAGTTTTTAAAACGCTGGTACTGAAAGGTGATAAAACGGGTTTCTTTGTATGTGTGATTCCAGGACAGGGGGAATTGGATCTTAAGTTAGCCGCCAAAGTTTCGGGCAACAAGAATTGTGATATGATTCCCATGAAGGAGTTGCTTCCTACTACCGGATACATCCGGGGGGCTTGTTCTCCCGTTGGCATGAAAAAACAGTTTCCCACTTTTATTCATGAAACTTGTCTGAATTACCAGCAGATTTATGTGAGTGCGGGACAACGGGGACTACAAATCAGACTTTCTCCCTCTGATCTTATAAGAGAGGTTAGGGCTACGGTTTGTGTATTACTATAGATATTTAGCAGAATAACGAGACACTTTTTAGACTATATAGGGCGGGGATGCAAAAAAATGCATCTCCGCTTTATTTTTTTGTATTTTTTCATAGGGTATTTGATGGGTGGGCGATCTTAGAAGTACAAACAAGAATTGGAAGTATCCACACTAAAAACGTACAAATATGAAAACCAGGATGTATTTTTTATTTGGTTATCTGATGACGGCACTTTTGCTTCTCAGCAGTTACCCGTTGCAGGCTCAGGAAGAGGGCAACTATTTTATTGTAAGCGGAACAGTTAAAGACAAACAGACAAAGAAAAAACTTGAGTATGTAAATATCTCTGTTCCGGGAACCAACGTTGGTACCATTACCAACTCCGACGGTGAATTCACCATCAAGGTGCAGGACTCCCTGCAGGCCAAGGTGGTAGAAATTTCCCATATAGGTTACTACAATTACCGGATCGCGTTGACAGGTAATGATATGGTAGATGAAAACGTAATGCTTACTCAGAATGCGAATGTGCTGGAAGAGGTGGTTGTAAGAGCCCACGATCCGAGAATGCTTGTTGAGGAGGCTATGAACAGGATTGGCAAGAACTACAGTGAAAAGCCTACATTGCTAACTGGTTTCTACCGTGAAACGGCTCAGAAAGGCAAACGTTACATCAATATCTCAGAAGCAATTATCGATGTTTATAAAACTCCGTACGATGAGGATGCTTCCCGAGACCGTGTTCAGATTTTTAAAGGACGTGCTTTGTTAAGTCAGAAAGCCAGTGATACCCTGATTGTAAAACTTTTGGGTGGTCCGAATCTTTCACTTTACGTGGATATAGTAAAGAATCCGGATATTTTACTGGATAAGACAACTCTTGGCTACTTTAGCTTCCGTATGGAAGAGTCTGTAGTGATGGACAACCGCCCGCAGTATGTAATCAGCTTCCAGCCGCAGGCTATCCTACCCTACGCACTGCACTTTGGAAAATTGTATATCGACAAAGAAAGCCTGGCCTTTACAAGAGCTGAGTTTAACCTCAATATGGAAGACCGGGACAAAGCTACCAGTGCCATCTTAAAGAAAAAACCAGCCGGACTTCGCTTTCGCCCTGTCGAAGTTTCCTTCCTGGTTACTTACAAGCAGGTGAATGGTAAAAGCTATCTGAATTACATACGCAATGAGGTACGATTTAAATGTGACTGGAAACGCAGGCTATTCTCTACAAACTATGCCATGGTTTCCGAAATGGTGGTTACCGATAGCAAAGATCAGGCTGTAAATGCTATTCCATACAAAATGTCATTCAAATCAAGCCAGTCTTTATCTGATAAGGTCAGCGACTTCAGAGACGAAAACTTCTGGGGATCCTATAACATTATCGAGCCGACCGAATCTTTGGAAAAAGCAGCAAATAAATTGAGAAAACAACAGGAGTGATTGCTAACTTTTCCTATATTTGAAATTCATTTCAAATAATATCGCGGCATGCTGAATGATCTGATACTGATTGGGAAAATAAAGGAGGGCGACATAAAGGCGTACGAGGGGCTGTTCAGGCTCTATTACGAGCCTTTATGCCGCTATGCCGTTACCTACGTGAACCGGATGGAAATTGCTGAAGAGATTGTACAGGACCTGTTCTATATTTTCTGGAAAGAAAGAAGTAAACTACCTGTATTTCAATCTGTAAAAGCGTATCTTTACGGTGCGGTACGCAATCGGTCGTTGCAACACATCGAACATTTGCTGGTACAAGACAAATACCGTGAAGAGCGGTTGAACGAAGATACGGACAACGATTTTCAAACACCCCTTGAGTCTTTGGAATATAAAGAGCTTCAGGAACGGGTTGAGAAGACAATACAGAACTTCCCTGAACGCAGACAACGGATTTTTCGCATGCACCGTTTTGAAGGAAAAAAATATACGGAGATTTCGGCCGAGCTTGCACTCTCTGTTAAAACAATTGAGGCTGAAATGACCAAAGCTCTCCAGACATTGAGAAAGGAGATCGATTTATACATACATACAAGGTAAAAAAATGAAAGATAGAAATTTACATACAGATCAGACAGTACATACAGATCAGGCATGGAATGAATTGTATTCGCGGCTGGAACAAGATAATTTGATTCCGGCTCGTGGACAAAAGCGTTTGATGCGTCCCGTATTTGCGGGTATGGCTGCTGCTATTGCGGTGCTTTGCCTTTGCGGTGCACTGGGGATCTGGTTGTTAAACGACTGGGGAACAGATGAGCGTCTTCTCTCTCTTAAAAACGGTCCCGAAGACAATACGCTGGTAACGACTCTTGAAGATGGATCAATCATCTATTTAGCTCAGGATGCCACTTTAAGCTACCCAGAACATTTTGAAGCCGACAAGCGGTTGGTTAAGCTGGACGGTAATGCATTGTTTGATGTAAGTGGTAATAAACAGAGACCTTTCCTTATTGAAACGAAATATACCACTATTGAGGTGGTTGGTACAGCTTTCAATGTAAAAAACAACGGTAAAAATGATTTTGAATTATCGGTTCAGCGGGGATTGGTTAAAGTAACCCGTCTTGATAACGGTGAAAGTTCGTTTGTTAAGGCCGGAGAAACCGTAATATTGAACAAGAACTTATTTTTGAAAAGTCCGACAAGCGATATGGATCAGTTTGCCCGGTACACGGAACGGATTCAGTTTAAGGATGAGACCCTCGCTAATATTGTAAGGGTTATCAACCGAATGTCTTCGCAGCCCGTACAGCTATCTTCTTCCGAACTCGAAAACAGACGGCTTACAGTTAGCTTTTACGACAATTCCCCGGCTGCTATGACTGAGCTTATTTGTCTTGCACTGGGACTGACAAGTGAACAGAAGGAAGATACGTTGGTTATATCGGCTCCTTAAACAAATAATGGAATGAAAACTAAAGCCAACCTTTGTCTTCGTATGTTGCATGGATTGATACTATGCTTTATAGTATTACCCATCCTTGCACAGGAAAGCAATGTGTTGGATAAGCGCATCCGGTTACCCAAAAGTAAAGGGTCTATTTATCAGCTGCTTAATTTAGTAACCGACCGCTCCGATCACCTGTTTATTTACGATAGCAAGGTAGTAAATAACGAACAGAAAGGAAAAATTGCAAAAGGGACTTACACGGTCAGGGAAGCTATTCACGAAATTACAGGAAACAGCAAATTGGGAATGCGTGTAATAGGCAGGCATATCCTGCTTTACATTCCCACTGATACTATTAAAGTTCCTAGAGTAAAACCAATCCAATCCGATTCTGTAAGTTACACCTTGATAGAAGGGTCTGTTCACGACCGGTTGAATGAAGAGATAATTCCTTTTGCATCTGTTAATGTGCTTCATTCTTCGATCGGCACTATCACCAATCAAAACGGAGCCTTTAGATTGAAGGTTCCAGATTCAATACCAAATAAGACAATCCATATCTCGCATGTGGGATATCAACCGGTTGACCTGAACATTGATTTGTTGAGCAACAGCAACAGTCAGATTTATCTGGATCCACGTGTAGTTTCCATCCAGGAGATTATTGTGAGCCTGGATAATCCAATCAAAATTATTAATGATATGCTGGCAGGTATTAGGGAGAATTATCCGGATAAACCCTCTTACCTCACCTCTTTTTACCGCGAAGGAATAGAGTATAAGAAAAAATTCGTCAGCTTGTCTGAGGCTGTTTTCAAAGTGTATAAAGCCAGCTATCATTCGTCGTCTGCCGATCAGGTAAAACTGCTTAAGATGAGGAAAATCACCAATGAAGCAGTAAAAGATACCATTATATTAAAAATGAAATCGGGAATCAATGCGTCTCTGATGCTGGATCTGATTAAGAACATTCCTGATTTTCTATCTCTGGAAGGATTGGACAGGTATAATTTCAGTCAGTCGGACCTGACTGTTATTGACGACAAATTGGCACATGTTATCTCTTTCGTGCAAAACAAGAATGAAAATAGTCCGCTTTACAAAGGAGAACTCTACATTGATGCCGCCAATAAAGCCTTACTTCGGGTTAATTTCGAGATCAATCCCTCCTACATCCGCAAAGCAACTGACATGTTAATTGTGAAAAAAAGTAAGCTTTATGATCTAGAGCCCCAGGCGGTTCGTTACACCGTTTCCTACAAACAACTTAACAGTAAATACTACATAAATCACATTCGTGGAGATCTGGATTTTAAGGTAAAAAGGAAGAAAGCATTTTTTGGAAATTCAACACTGCATACTTGGTTTGAAATGGTTACATGTAAAATAGAGACTGCTGATGTAACCCGTTTCACCAGAAATGAAATGCTTCCAACAAGAACTGTTTTTGCTGAAACCAATTTTACTTACGATGAAGACTTCTGGGAAGGTTTTAATGTTATTCTACCGGAAGAAAAGTTGAATGAAGCAATTACCCGTATTTCTTCCAAAATAGAAGAAACAGGGTATTGATTCATTATTAATTATGATTGAAGCATATCCAGCAACATTAATAAAGCCATATTACTTGCTCGTAGCATATTCTGTTCACGGTTGGTACCGAAGTGGAATAATTCAGACCTTACCTTATCGCGGCAGGCTGCAGCAATCCAGACAGTTCCTACAGGTTTCTCGGGGGTTCCTCCACTAGGACCGGCAATGCCGGATGTAGCCACAGAGCAATCGCAACCAAGCGTAAGCAAGGTGCCCTTGGCCATTTGTTCTACTACTTCTTTGCTGACTGCCCCCTTTTCTGAAAGGTCAAGTGGTGATACACCCAACAGTTGCTCCTTTACACGATTGGCATAACAGACTATACTGCCAACAAAATAAGCTGAGCTTCCGGGGATGGAAGTTAGTTGGGCTGCAATACGGCCCCCCGTACAACTTTCGGCTGTACCAAGAGTGAGATTCATTTTTATCAGCAGCTCGCCAATCATCTCATGTACGGGTTTATCTTCCTCAACTATAATATTTTCACCTAAGATTTCACGCAACTTTAACGCTTGCTCGGTTATAATTCGTAATGCTTCCGATTCTGTATCACAATAGGCAGATAATCGTAATCGAATAATCCCAGGCTGAGGCAGATAAGCTAATTTAATGTATTCGGGCAGGGCTTCTTCAAATTCCGTTAGCTTAATAGCCAACAAAGATTCAGTGTGGCCCTTTACCCAACAAGTATGATGTTTAATGTATACGTCCTGAAGAAACTTTTTTTTGAGTCGTGGAATTATCTCGTTGCTCATTATCCATTTCATTTCGTACGGGACTCCGGGCATGGAAACCAGAATCTTACCATTTCTTTCAAACCAGGTTACAGGAGCTGTTCCGGCGGTATTCTGAATAACGGTGCAATCTTCAGGTACTAAAGCCTGATTGCGGGTAAGTTCATTCATTACTCTACCACCACGAGAGAAGATTGTTTCTATATTTTCATAGACTTCTTGAGAAAAACGTAAGCGGGTATGAAAATATTTACACAGTGTCTGCTTTGTAATATCGTCTTTTGTCGGCCCGATACCTCCGGTAACCAATACAATCTGAGCCCGGTTCATTGCGGCATCAAACGCATCAAGCATATCCTGTTCGTTGTCGCCCACCGTAGTACGCCACACGACACGAAACCCTTCATTTCCGAGCGCCTGACCAATCCAGGCAGAATTGGTGTCTACAACCTGACCAATCAAAAGCTCGTCTCCAATGGTGATAATCTCTACATTCATAACACGATAATTTATAAAACCACTCTTGAGAATGGTGCCGCATCCATTGCGCAAAAATCTTTATCCATGTATTTATAGTACCCGGTAATGGCTACCATTGCTGCATTATCAGTAGTAAATGCGAATTTAGGGATATGAATTTTCCATCCGTAACGGGCGGCATGATCATGAAACGCATCCCTAAGTCCCGTATTGGCAGAAACCCCTCCAGCCACAGCAACCTCTTTGATATTTAAATCTTTTGCTGCTTTACGCAACTTTGTCATCAGAATATCAATCACGGTAGACTGAAGCGAAGCACATAAATCTGCTTTATTATTTTCAATAAAATCCGGATCCTCCTTCAACCGGTCACGTAAAGTATAAAGGAAAGAGGTCTTCAATCCACTGAAACTATAGTCATACCCCTGAATATGTGGTTTATTAAACTCAAAAGCTTTCGGATTACCTTCATTAGCCAAACGATTCACAACAGGTCCGCCAGGATAACCTAACCCCATAACTTTTGCACACTTATCAAAAGCTTCGCCTGCTGCATCATCAATCGTCTGTCCTATTACTTCCATATCATTATAGGCATTCACCTTTATTATCTGAGAATTTCCCCCAGATACCAGTAAGCAAAGAAATGGATAGGTTGGCTGATCTGTATCATCGGGAGTTTCTTTTATAAAATGAGCCAATACATGCGCTTGCAGGTGATTGATTTCTATCATAGGTATACCTAGTGATGCTGAGAAACCTTTGGCAAAAGAAGTTCCTACAAGCAACGAGCCCATTAATCCGGGACCTCGGGTAAAAGCAACAGCACTTAATTCTGATTTATCAATTCCTGCACGTTTAATAGCTTCTGCTACCACAGGAATAATATTTTGCTGGTGAGCACGCGATGCAAGCTCGGGGACAACGCCTCCGTAGGACTGATGTACAGCCTGGCCGGCTATGATGTTGGACAACAATACGCCATCTCTGATTACAGATGCCGAAGTGTCATCACAAGATGATTCGATTCCAAGGATTGTTATGGACATACTATATTCTTTTTTTCTGCAAATTAACAAAATCTATCGCGATATTGTTGTAGTTTTGTACTTAAAATATAGTAAAGGTATCAGAGGTCTTAAATACATAATAATTTTTCTTCTTTTTATATTCTGGATATTCTATGCCGTACCGGTAATTCTGTTACATATACCCTATGTGCAACAGAAAATCGCACATACAGCGTCTAAAGAATTATCCGAGTACTTGCGTGTACCCGTAAAAGTTGGAAAAGTTGATTTTGAATGGTTTCACAGTATTGTGCTTGAAGATTTGTATTTGGAGGATCAGCATAAATCAGTACTTTTCAAAGCGAACCATGTTTCTGCGGGATTTGAGTTACTACCAGCATTGAAGGGTAAATTTGTTTTCACAACAGTAAGATTGTTTGGATTCGATTTGCATCTAAAAAAAGCAACTCCCCAGGAAAAGTTAAATCTTCAATTTATTATTGATGCCTTTGCAAGCAAGGATTCCGTAAAAAAAGAGACCAACGTTGATTTAAAGTTTAACTCAGTACTCGTTCGTAAAGGGAATGTGTCATTCGATGTGAGCAGTACTCCCGAAACTCCTGGTAAATTTAACGGAAAACATGTAGCTATAAAGAATATAAGCGCCAAGATATCCATCAAGGCTTTCAATAAGGACAGTATTAATGCCTCTATCAAGAAACTTAGCTTTACTGAGAAATCTGGATTCGAATTAAACAAGCTAACGCTCAATCTTACTGCAAATAAAGATAGTGCTTCTATTCAAAATTTTGAGGTTAAATTACCTCAAACCGCTTTAAAGATCGATAGGGCAAATGTGGACCTGACACAAGTAGACAGTATAGGACAGCTGGTTGATAATGCCAAGTTAACCTTACGGATAGCTCCATCGGAAGTATGCTTGAAAGATCTTGCCTCATTTGTTCCTGCTTTTCAGAATTTTGCCGACATTATCGAAATGTCGGCCGAAGTTTCAGGTAGTGTTGACAATATTGATCTGAAAAGACTTACTGTAAAGTACAGCGACAAAATGTTATTCTTAGGCAAGATGGAACTGAAAGGTATCACCCATCCGGAAGAAGCCTATGTGTTTGGTCAGGTTAACAAAATGTACCTGACTACCGGAGGTATTCAAGGCCTGGCGAATAACTTCAGCAGTAAACCTGTGGTTTTACCACGAGAGATTGTCAAATTGGGAACAATCAACTTTACAGGAGAAATATCTGGTTTTTTTGATAATCTGGTAGCATTCGGCAGATTATCATCTGCTATCGGTGCAATTCAAACCGACTTAATTTTTGGAAGAAATAAATCAAAGGGAATTGACACTTATCTAAAGGGGCATATGGCGACTTCCGGTCTTAAAATTAATGAACTTTTTGATGCCGGAAATCCATATGGAAATGTTGCCTTTGATATAACACTTGACTCCCAACGACCGGTAAACGGTAATTTTTCAGGAAATGTGAAAGCGCTCGTAACCGAAGTCGATTTTAAAGGCTACACTTATAAGAATGTAAATCTTACCGGGAATTTCAAGAAGAACGGTTTTAATGGGATGATTAAAGTTGATGATCCGAATGGAACATTATATGCCGAGGGCCTATTTGAACACCGTGGTAAAAATTCTGTTTTTAATTTTGTTGCAGACTTAAAGAGCTTTCGGCCTGATAAGCTTCATCTTACCAATGCATATGATTCTCCTGAGATATCAGGTACGTTAAAAGCCGATTTTACAGGGAATACGATTGATAATGTTGAGGGTAATATCCGCATTGACAGCCTGTTATTCAA
>ERZ1645192.3616-NODE-3616-length-12504-cov-13.041449_pt1 | contig 12504 bp, 13 predicted proteins | sample MGYA00575354_ERZ1645192 | MGnify/ENA primary metagenome ERZ1645192 (study PRJEB40844, sample SAMN11349763) | freshwater sediment metagenome | isolation source: river sediment | host: Sediment | place: India: Faizupur Khadar , New Delhi | collected 2017-02-21 ... | reverse complement strand
CGCCGGTGAGCGGGCCCTTGGTGATGACGGTGTAGCGGCCGCCGGTCGAGGCCATGGTGCCGGTGAGCGGTCCGGTGGCGAAGATCAGCTTGTTGGCGGGGGAAAGGGGCTCGACCTTGGCGCCGACCTCCTCGACGAAATATTTCGTCCCGAGGCCGCGCGAGCCGAGATACTCGAACGCCCACTCCATGTTGAGTGGCTCGGAGGTGCAGGTGCCGGCGGTCAGGTCGACGCGCAGGATCTTACGTTGCCAGGACATGTGCGATCCTCCTCGTCTCAGGCCGTGGTCACTTGGGTGTCGAGCTTCTCGGCCCAGGCGCGCATGCGGTCGAGGCCGGTCCAGCTCGCATCGACGAAGGTGATCGCACCCGTCGGGCAGGCTTCGGCGCAGGCCGGCGAGCCGGCGCACAGGTCGCACTTCTGCACCTTGCCGGTGTCGGCGACGTAGTTGATCGTACCGAAGGGGCAGGCGATCGTGCACACCTTGCAGCCGACGCAGGTCGTCTCGTTCACCACCTTGGCGCCGGTGTTCGGATCGGCCGAAATGGCGCCCACGGGGCAGGCGTGCATGCACCAGGCTTCGTCGCACTGGGTGCAGGTGTAGGGCACCTTGCGGCCGGTCGCGTGGAAGTCGAACACCTTGATGCGCGACTTCGAGGTGGCGAAGACCCCGTAGTTCTCGAACGAACAGGCCATCTCGCAGCTGAGACAACCGGTGCATTTCGAGGGGTCGATGTGCAGCGAATTCATCATGCCGAGCGCCCTCCCTTGGGTTCTGGAGTTCCCGCTCGCCGACGGAACGATGTGATCGTCTCCGCCTGGACGTCGAACGGGTCGTTTTCTTCTGATTTATTAGACAGCGGTGATGAAGCGGGGCTCCTCATCGCGTTATGCTTCATCGCGAATAACGAACGATTGTGATCGTCTCTTTCGGATTTCTTCCAATTCATAACAGTGAGAAGCGCATTTGCAATCGGCTCGGTGGGCAATTTTTCGTACCACGCGAACCGGTTCGATCGGAACGGAAACACTTCGTTTCATCGGCGATTCGAATAGAATTGCCGTTCCGAACCGTCGTCACCATGCCGGGCGGCCCGCTCTCCTCGGCGGGCGCCCGGACCGGGAGGTCGCATGATCGCCATACGCCTGTTTCTCAAGCTCGACCCGGAGACGCGCATCGGCCACGGCAAGGTGTCGCTGCTCGAGGCGATCGCCGAGACCGGTTCGATCTCCGCCGCCGGACGCGCCTCCGGCATGACCTATCGCCGCGCCTGGGAACTGATCGACCACCTCAACAAGGCCTTCGGCCGGCCGCTGGTCGAGGGCCACACCGGCGGTGCCGGGGGAGGGGGCGCGGCGCTGACCGATCTCGGCCGCGAGGTGGTCGAACGTTATCGTTCGCTGCTACTCGCCACCGAGGAGGCCGCCGCTCCCCATGTCGCCGCGCTCGAAGCGCTGATGCAGGCGCCGGAAGCCCAGGACGGGCTCGACGACGGCTGTTGAGGACGGGCCATCTGGCCGTCGGGCGGCATGGGCGCAGCCGTGTTCCGCCGGCCGAATCCGTATCGGACGACCTGTGCCGCCGATCGGCTCGGACGGTGCAATACGCCTCCGGTTATTGCGCCCTAAGGCCCTCGTCCCGCCGGGCGAAACCCCAGTTTCTCCAGCTCCGTCCGCACGCTCGGCTCTGCCGACGCCGCCAGGAACGCCTTCACCGCCGGTCGTTCGATCCGCGCCTTCGGGATGGCGAAGTCGTAGTGTTCGTCACCGAAGGCGAGGAAGCCGAGACCGTAGGGTTCGGCGACCGCGGCGATCGCCATGCCCCAGTCGGCGCGGCCCTGCGCCACCGCCGCGGCGACCGCACCATGCGAGCGCGGCTGGTTGAAGTACCCCTCCGGCCGCCGTCCGGCGAGGAGGCCGTCGAGGAGGAGGCGCGTCCCGGCGCCCTGATTGCGATTGACCATCAGGCAGCCGGGATCGGCCACCGCCGCTTCGATCGCCGCCGCCACCGTCTTCCCCTCGAAGCGGGTGTCGCCCTTGCGATGGACGAGGCCCTGGACGCGCCGCCAGCCCTCGACGAGGGCGATGTCGTCGCCGAGGAAGGGGCGGTTCCAGAGACCGGTTTCGGCGTGCAGGAGGTGGGTCGGGGCGATGTCGCATTCGCCACGTTTCGCTGCCTGGATGCCGCCGAGCGAGCCGAGCGCCAGTACCCGCACCACCAAGCCCTCCGCCGCCAGCCGGTCGATCACCGGTTCGAGCCCGATGCAGTGCGACCCGGCGATCACCAGATCGGGGACGCGCACGTCGGGGGTGAAGAGGGTCACCTCGCTCACCGTCCCCGCCGGCATCTGGTCGGCGAGCGCATCGATGCGGACGAACCCGTCGGCCTGGGCGAAGGCCGAGATCGAGCCGGAGCCCTTGAACACCGGATGGGCGATGCGTTCGCCCGCTGCCCCGTCGCCGAGTGACACCATGACGAATTCGGTACGACCGCGATCCGACGGCACCCGCACCGGCACGGTGGCGTCGAGTCTGGCTTCGGCGCGGGCGGGCAGCCCGGCGAGCCGACGCAACGACGGCACCACGAATTCGTGGAAGGTGAACATCGCCGAGGTCGGGAAGCCCGGCAGCACCACCACCGCCTTGCCGTCGCAGACGGCGAGACACAGCGGCTTGCCCGGCTTCAGCGCCACGCCGTGGGCGACGATGCCGGGCGAACCGAGTTCGCCGACGAGGCGGGCGGTGAGATCGCCGGCCCCCTTCGAAGTGCCCCCGGAGAGGATGACCATGTCCGTGGTCGCCAGCGCTTCGGCGAGCGCGGCGCGCAGCTTCGCCTCGTCGTCGGGGATGGCACCGAAAGCAACCGGTTCGCCGCCGTTCTCGGCGACCGCGGCGGCGACGATCGGCCCGTTCGAATCGTAGATGGCGGCGGGGCGCAACGCCTCGCCCGGCGGAACCAGTTCGTCGCCGGTCGAGATCACCGCCACCTTCGGCCGCCGGAACACCGCCAGCGAGCCGATGCCGCACGCGGCCATCATGCCGATCTCGCGCGAGCCGACGGTCGACCCGCGACGCAGCAGCACTTCGCCGCGCGCCAGATCGGAGCCGGCGTAGGCGAGGTTCTGGCCGCTCGCCACGGCGCGGCGGACGACGACGGTGCCCTCCGCCCCCGGCTCGGTCCATTCGACCGGCACCACCGCGTCGGCGCCGCGCGGCATCGGCCCACCGGTGGCGATCACCGTCGCCGCGCCGGCCGTGACCGCCCGCTTCGGCGCGATCCCGCAGGCGACGATCTCGCCGGTGAGGGCGAGCATCACCGGGGCGCTGTCCGAGGCGGAGGCCACGTCGGCGGCGCGAACCGCGAAGCCGTCCATGGTCGAGCGGTCGAACGGCGGTACGTCGATCGCCGGCACCACGTTCTCCGCCACCACCCGGCCCAGGCTCGCCGCCAGCGCGACGCTCTCCACGCCGATCGGATGTGCCGCCAGTGCCGCCTCGAAGCGGGTGAGCGCCTCGTCACGGCCGAGGACGGTGAGGAACTGATCCTGCTTCATGGGGTGCTCCGACGGCGAAGGACGAGGAGGGGGCGAGCGGCGAGCGGGGCTCCCTCGGCGAGGCCCTCGCTCTCCGGCGGCAGTTCGACGACGGCGTCGGCGCGGGCGAGCGCGCTCCAAGGCAGGTCGCCGGTGGCGAGCGGCATCCAGGTCGCGCCGTCGCGAGCGAGTAGTGCGATCTCGCTCATCCCGACCCGCGAGACGAGCTTGCGCGCCAACGGCCGCGTTTCCGGCATCGTCGGCGTCGCGCCGGTAAGGGAGGCGAGTAGCGGCTCGATCAGGCTCACCCACGCCACCAGGATCGCCTCGGGGCGCTGCGGTAGGACCAGAGCCGGCCGCGCGGCGACGTCTCCCCAGGCGAGCGTCTCCGCCCCGCTCACCGCCACGCCGTGGCCGAGGCGGCGCCCGCACGCGGCGAGCCGACCGAGCGCCGGATCCGCCGTGCCGATCTCCGGCCCACCGACGAGCAGCACCAGATCGGCCGCCTCGATCGGCCGATCGAGATCGCCGACCGTCGTCTCGCCCTCGATCGCGACCAGCGCCGCGAGGCCCGCCGCGGCCGCCACCGCCGAGGTCTCGGCGCGGTGGCGGATCGCGACGCGAGGCCGACGAATCGCGATCTCGCGCCGGCCGATCGCCGCGAGCACCGGGGCGAGGTGCGGCGCCACCACCTCGCCGGCGGTGACGAGGCACGTTCCGGCGGCGAGATCCTCGCCGGTCCGGCGCAGGTTCTCTCCCGGTGCCACCGACTGTTGCACGGCGGGGAGGCCGAGGTCGTCGCTCGCCGCGTCCGCCGGCACCACCGCGTCACAGCCCGTGGGCAGCGGCGCGCCGGCCGCGATGCGCACCATCCGGGCCGGGATCGCCGGCGTGTAGGGCGACGCTCCCACCGTCTCCACCGAAGCGACGGCGAAACCGCCGATCAGTGCGGTCGAGCAAGGTGGGATCGGGCCTTCGGTGACGACGTTCTCGGCCGCACGGGCGCCGATCGCCTGCGCCAGTCCCACGACGCGGGGCTCGACCGGGCGCGCCAGATCGAAGAGCGTGGCCCGCAACCGGGGGAGGGCGGTGAGAGCGGCCGGGGCCGCGTCGCGGAACATCCTGTGGTTCGCCCTCGTCTGCTGCGTCGACCCGGGCTCGTCCGGTCGACCGTCATGTTCGGCCGGACATGATGGACGCCGCGACAGGTCGAGGTCCAGATGGAATCGTTCGGCCTCGGCGACGGGACGGATCGTCGGCACGCCCGAGCCGGAGACCGGACACTCGGCCGGCCGAGGGTGGCGAAACCGGCGGCTGCCACGGCGGTGCTTGACCCGGATCAAGGGGTTCGACGTTCCATCGCCTATCGTCACGGTCCGGCGCTCGCGGGCGCGAGGAGGGGAGTTCATGAGACGGGACGAGGCGACGATCGCGCCCGCCGGGCTCGGTCACAACGCCGGCGGCGCGACCATCACCATCGAGGTGCGGCTGTTCAACAGCCTGACGCGCCACGGCGGACCGGAGGGGCCGGTGCGCCAAATGGAATTCGCCGCCGGCGCCACCGTCGGCGACGTGGTCGATCGGCTGCGGCTGCCGCCGGCCGACGTCTTTCTGGTGCTGCGCAACGGGCGTGACGTCTCGCCCGGCGTCTACGGCGGCGGCCTGTTCAATCGCGAGGCGGCGCTCGACCAGGGCGACGTGCTCGCCTTCTCCGGGCCGGTCCCCTACAGCTTCGGCTACGGCTCACCGGTGGTGTGACGCCGCCGGCCCCGCGTGCGCGCGTGCGCGCGAGATTTGAAGCCGACGCTTCCCGCGCGCACGCGTGGTTTGAATTGAAAACGACGGTCGGCACGGGAATCACCGGCCGAGATCGCGTCGTGCGCCGAAGTCGTCGCGCCTGTCCGCGGACGTGCCGACCGAATGAGAAGGACGACCGAAGCCGCGAATCCGCACGAAACGCGAAAACGCCCGTGCGTGCAACGACGTGCACCGCCGGACGAAAGGCGACCCTGGAACGATGATCCTGGAGAAGGAAAATGGCGGGAGTGACGGGGCTCGAACCCGCGACCTCCGGCGTGACAGGCCGGCACTCTAACCGACTGAGCTACACCCCCGCTGGACCGCTTCCGGGCGAGGCCCGTCGGCGATGGAGGGTCGTTTAAGGTGCCCGGCTTCCGGTGTCAAGCACATCGTACCGGCGAAGATTCCGCCGTCGGTTGGGGTCGGTGGAAAACCGCGACTTGCCGCGACCACTGCCGATCGGTCGGTACGGCGTCGGACGCCGACGTTCGCGTCATCGGGGTGAACCCGGTGGGGCGTCGGATCCCCCGGCCGTCTCGGCGGCTCTCGACGGGCGGAATCGGGAGATTGCAGGACGTCACGTTGCGTCGCCCCCCTGCATCCACGCTCCCTCGCGGCGGTGCGGTCGACCGAGGTCGAAACGCAGATGTGAAATTTCGAAGTGTGCCGGTGTGCCCGAACCCGCACGGCATCGGTCCCGGCGATGTCCGTCGCCTGTGCCACCGTCGTCGCCCGGACCCCACCGGCGCGGCCGCCACGCCGTGTCACGTGCTTTTTCGCCGGTGAGGTGCCATCTTGTCGGTAGACGGACCGAATCGCAGAAGCATCCGGAAAAGCACGGATTTCGGCGCTTCGTCGTGGCGCTGCGTCGAGGTCGCTTGGTCGGCCGACCCGACGACGATGGTCGTGCCACCCTCGACCAAAAGAGCGGGTCAAGGCGCTTGCGTCGCGGGGGTGGCTGGGCTAAGCGTGCCGTCGTGACGACGGGTCGCAGACGCGAATTCGTCGTATCTTCGCCGCATCGGCGCCGTGATCCCGAGATCACCGCCGCGCGCCGGCGAGAGAGGTCCGATCCACGATCTTCGGTCGCGGATCGCTTCCCGGATCGGGGGAGAGGAACGGGATCGCCATGCAAGCCCTGCTCAGCGAATACCTGCCGATCGTCGTCTTTCTCGCGCTCGCCTGCGTCATCGGCCTGGCTCTCATGGTCGCGCCCTTCCTGGTCGCCTACAAGAAGCCGGATCCCGAGAAGCTGTCCGCCTACGAATGCGGATTCAACGCCTTCGACGACGCGCGCATGAAATTCGACGTCCGCTTCTATCTGGTGTCGATCCTCTTCATCATCTTCGATCTCGAAGTGGCCTTCCTGTTCCCGTGGGCGGTGGCCTTCGGCGATCTCGGCTGGTTCGGCTTCTGGTCGATGATGATCTTCCTCGGCGTCCTCACCATCGGCTTCGTCTACGAGTGGAAGAAGGGGGCCCTGGAATGGGACTGATCCAACCGTCCTCGCCGCTGGTCGCTCCCGCCCCCAAGGGCATCATCGACCCCGCCACCGGTAAGCCGGTCGGGGCCGACGATCCGTTCTTCCTGAAGATCGACGAGCAACTCGCCGACAAGGGCTTCATCGTCACCGCCACCGACGAGCTCATCACCTGGGCGCGTACCGGTTCGCTGATGTGGATGACCTTCGGTCTGGCCTGCTGCGCCGTCGAGATGATCCAGATGGCGATGCCGCGCTACGACTGCGAGCGCTTCGGCTTCGCCCCGCGCGCCTCGCCGCGTCAGTCGGACGTGATGATCGTCGCGGGCACGCTGACCAACAAGATGGCTCCGGCGATGCGCAAGGTCTACGACCAGATGCCGGAGCCGCGCTACGTCATCTCGATGGGCTCCTGCGCCAACGGCGGCGGCTACTACCACTATTCCTACTCGGTGGTGCGCGGCTGCGATCGCATCGTGCCGGTCGACGTCTACGTGCCGGGCTGCCCGCCGACCGCGGAGGCGCTGCTCTACGGCGTCCTGCTGCTGCAGAAGAAGATCCGCCGCACCGGTACCATCGAACGCTGAAGTCTCGTGCGGCGTCACCGGACGCCGGAAAGGTCGTGGAAGCATGGCTCAATCGCTCCAGTCTCTCGGCGAGACCATCGCGACGAAGCTCGGGGACAGGCTCGCCGGCTGGTCGGTCGGCGTCGACATGGTGGTGCTGCGGGCGACGCCCGAGACCATCCTCGACGTGCTGAAGACCCTGCGGGACGATCCGGGCCTGAAGTTCGTCGCCTTCACCGACGTCTGCGGCGTCGACTGGCCGGCGCGCGAGAGGCGCTTCGACGTCGTCTACCACCTCTTGTCGCCGACGAAGAACGCCCGCGTCCGCATCAAGCTCGAGACCGACGAGGTGACGCCGGTTCCCTCCGCCACCGGGCTCTTCCCGGGGGCCGACTGGTTCGAGCGCGAGACCTACGATCTCTACGGCATCCTTTTCACCGGCCATCACGACCTGCGCCGCATCCTCACCGACTACGGGTTCGAGGGGCATCCGCTCAGGAAGGACTTCCCGATGTCGGGCTACGTCGAGGTTCGCTACGACGAGACCGAGAAGCGGGTGGTCTACGAGCCGATCAAGCTCGCACAGGAGTTCCGCAACTTCGACTTCCTGAGCCCCTGGGAGGGACCCGACTACGTCCTGCCCGGCGACGAGAAGGCGAAATAGGACGCGGGAGGGCGAAAGACGCACATGAGCATCGGCCCCGTGGTCCTGACGCTCCTGTTCGTCGTCCTCCTGATCCCGATCGTGACCACCGCGCGAGCGGTCGGAGCCTCGATCTGGGAGAGAACATGGGGTCGCAACTGGCGCTGGATGGCACTGGTGGCGGCCGGGTCGGTGATCGGGTGGCTGATCGCCAGGTTCGCAAATCTCCCCTGAGAGGGGGAGGGACGATCGATCGAGGGACCGCGCGATGGGCGCCGAAGCGACGGTACGCAACTTCAACATCAACTTCGGTCCGCAGCACCCGTCCGCGCACGGCGTGCTGCGCCTGGTGCTGGAGCTCGACGGCGAGGTCGTCACCCGTGTCGACCCGCACATCGGCCTGCTGCATCGCGGCACCGAGAAGCTGATCGAGAACAAGACCTGGGCCCAGGCGACCCCCTATTTCGACCGGCTCGACTACTGCGCCCCGATGAATCAGGAGCACGCCTTCGTGCTCGCCGCCGAGAAGCTCCTCGGCCTCACCGTGCCGAAGCGTGGCCAGCTCGTCCGCGTGCTCTACTGCGAGATCGGCCGTCTGCTCTCGCATCTGCTCAACGTCACCTCGCAGGCCCTCGACGTCGGCGCGCTCACCCCGCCGCTGTGGGGCTACGAGGAGCGCGAGAAGCTGATGGGCTTCTACGAGCGCGCCTCCGGCGCCCGCATGCACGCCAACTATTTCCGTGTCGGTGGCGTCCACCAGGACCTGCCCGAGAAGTTGGTCGCCGACATCGGCCACTTCTGCGAGACCTTCCCCAAGGTCGTCGACGACCTCGAAGGGCTACTCACCGAAAACCGCATCTTCAAGCAGCGCAACGTCGACATCGGCGTCGTCTCTCTCGACGAGGCGCTGGCCTGGGGTTTCTCCGGCGTCATGCTGCGCGGCTCGGGCGCCAAGTGGGACCTGCGCAAGTCGCAGCCCTACGAGTGCTACGACGAGATGGACTTCGACATCGCCATCGGCAAGAACGGCGACTGCTACGACCGCTATCTCATCCGCATGTACGAGATGCGCCAGTCGGCGAAGATCATGAAGCAGTGCGTCGAGCGCCTGCTCGGCAAGGAGAAGGTGGGCCCGGTCTCGGCCGAGACCCACAAGGTGGTGCCGCCCAAGCGCGGCGACATGAAGCGCTCGATGGAAGCGCTCATCCACCACTTCAAGCTCTTCACCGAAGGCTTTCATGTTCCAGAGGGCGAGGTCTATGCCGCCGTCGAGGCGCCGAAGGGCGAATTCGGCGTCTACATCGTCTCCGACGGCTCCAACAAGCCCTATCGCTGCAAGATCCGCGCGCCCGGTTTCGCGCATCTCCAGGCGATGGACTTCCTCAACCGCGGTCACATGCTCGCCGACGTCGCGGCGATCCTGGGCTCGCTCGACATCGTCTTCGGAGACGTCGATCGATGAGAACCGTCGCTCTCGCTCTCGCCGCGGCACTCGCCGGCACCTCGTCCGCGGCCCTCGCCGAGCCGCTGTCGACCGCGAACCCCAAGCCGCTCGCGGCGCTGCTCGCCGACGGCTACACGATCGCGTCGACCGCCCCGAACGGGCGGGCCGGCGAGGTCGTCCTGATCCTGCGCAAGGAGGCGACGGCCTTCGTGTGCGTGCTCACCGAAATCCGCGGGGAAGCCTACGGCGAGGCGAAGGCCAAGCCGGCGGCGCAGCCCTGCCTGCCCCTGAACTGACGAGGTCGCGGCCGAACCCCACACCCACCCGGTGACGAGGGGCGAAAGCGCAGCGATCGGGAACAACGAACGAAAGTCGCCGAGGAACCCATGAGCGTCCGCAGGCTCGCCCCCACCGAGGTCCAACCGGCCTCCTTCGCCTTCAGCCCCGAGAACGAGGCCTGGGCCGCGACGGTCATCGCCAAGTTTCCGGCCGGAAAGCAGGCCTCCGCCGTGATCCCGTTCCTGATGCGGGCGCAGGAGCAGGAGGGCTGGGTCTCCAAGGCGGCGATCGAGGCGATCGCCGACAGGCTCGGCATGAAGCACATCCGTGTGCTCGAGGTCGCGACCTTCTATACCCAGTTCCAGCTGGCGCCGGTGGGCTCGGTCGCGCATGTCCAGGTGTGCGGCACCACCCCCTGCATGCTCCGCGGCTCCGACGAGATCATCAAGATCTGCAAGAACCGCATCGCCCATCACGCCCACGAGGTCTCGGCCGACGGTCGCTTCTCGTGGGAGGAGGTCGAGTGCCTGGGCGCCTGCGTCAACGCTCCGATGGTGGCGGTCGACAAGGACACCTACGAGGACCTGACCGCCGAGACCTTCAACGCGGTGCTCGACGCCTTCGAGCGCGGCGAACGTCCGGCGCCGGGTCCGCAGAACGGCCGTAACGGCGCCATGGCCGAGGGCGGCCAGACGTCGTTGACCGATCCGGGCCTGTGGGACGGGTCCTATCGCGTCAACATCGCGGCGCAGGGCAAGTGACGACGACGCCGCTCGGCGACGGGTGGGTAGAATGAACGGTCCGGCGGCGACGCCGGGTGATGTTCGAGAGGCGATTGGGAAGAGACCGATGCTCCACGACAAGGACCGCATCTTCACCAACATCTACGGCCTTCGGGACAAGAGCCTGAAAGGCGCGATGTCGCGTGGCCTCTGGGACGGCACCAAGCAGATCCTGGAAATGGGTCGCGACTGGATCATCGACCAGATGAAGGCCTCGGGCCTGCGCGGCCGCGGCGGCGCCGGCTTCCCGACCGGCCTCAAGTGGTCGTTCATGCCCAAGGTCTCCGACGGCCGGCCCCACTATCTCGTCGTCAATGCCGACGAATCGGAGCCCGGCACCTGCAAGGACCGCGAGATCCTCAGGAACGATCCGCACCACCTGATCGAGGGCTGCCTTCTCGCCTCCTTCGCCATGGGCGCCAACGTCGCCTACATCTACGTTCGCGGCGAGTTCATCCGCGAGCGCGAGGCGCTGCAGGCGGCGATCGACGAGTGCTACGCCGCGAAGCTGATCGGCAAGGACAACGTTCACGGCTATCCCTTCGATCTCTACGTCCACCACGGCGCCGGCGCCTACATCTGCGGCGAGGAGACGGCGCTGCTCGAGTCTCTCGAGGGCAAGAAGGGCCAGCCGCGCCTGAAGCCGCCGTTCCCGGCCAACGTCGGCCTCTACGGCTGCCCGACGACGGTCAACAACGTCGAATCGATCGCGGTGGCGCCGACCATCCTGCGGCGCGGCGGCGCGTGGTTCGCCGGCTTCGGCCGTCCGAACAACACCGGCACCAAGCTCTTCTGCGTCTCCGGTCACGTCAACCAGCCGGCGACCTTCGAGGAGGAGATGGGCATTCCCTTCAAGGAGCTCATCGACAAGCACTGCGGCGGCATCCGCGGCGGCTGGGACAACCTGCTCGCCGTCATCCCCGGTGGTTCGTCGGTGCCGCTGGTGCCGGCCAAGGAGATCATGGACGCGCCGATGGACTTCGACGGCCTCAGGACCGTCGGCTCGTCGCTCGGCACCGCCGCCGTCATCGTCATGGACAAGTCGACCGACGTCATCCGGGCGATCGCGCGGCTCTCCTACTTCTATCGCCACGAGAGCTGCGGCCAGTGCACGCCGTGCCGCGAAGGCACCGGCTGGATGTGGCGGGTGATGGAGCGCCTGGTGAAGGGCGAGGCGGAGGTGTCGGAGATCGACATGCTCCTCCAGGTCACCAAGCAGGTCGAAGGTCACACCATCTGCGCGCTCGGCGACGCCTCGGCGTGGCCGATCCAGGGACTGATCAAGCATTTCCGCCCCCTGATCGAAGACCGCATCGCTTCCCGGAAGTCGATGCGCGTGGCGGCGGAGTGAGGAACGGGCATGGCCAAGATCAAGATCGACGGCAACGAGATCGACGTCGCACCGGAAGCGACGCTGTTGCAGGCCTGCGAGGCGGGCGGCGCGGAAGTGCCGCGCTTCTGCTTCCATGAGCGCCTGTCGGTCGCCGGCAACTGCCGCATGTGCCTGGTCGAGGTGAAGGGCGGTCCGCCGAAGCCGCAGGCCTCCTGCGCCATGTCGGTCAAGGATCTGCGTCCCGGCCCCAACGGTGAGCCGCCGGAGGTGTTCACCAACACCCCGATGGTCAAGCGCGCCCGCGAAGGCGTGATGGAGTTCCTGCTGATCAATCATCCGCTCGACTGCCCGATCTGCGATCAGGGCGGTGAGTGCGATCTGCAGGATCAGGCGATGGCCTACGGCATCGACGCCGGCCGCTTCGCCGAGAACAAGCGCGCCGTCGAGGACAAGTACATCGGCCCGCTGGTCAAGACGGTGATGACGCGCTGCATCCAGTGCACCCGCTGCGTCCGCTTCACCGCGGAGGTCGCCGGCGCCGGCGATCTCGGCCTGATCTCGCGCGGCGAGGACGTCGAGATCACCACCTATCTCGGCGCCGCGATGGCGAGCGAGCTGCAGGGCAACGTCGTCGACCTCTGCCC
>ERZ1645192.3615-NODE-3615-length-12505-cov-6.475422_pt1 | contig 12505 bp, 8 predicted proteins | sample MGYA00575354_ERZ1645192 | MGnify/ENA primary metagenome ERZ1645192 (study PRJEB40844, sample SAMN11349763) | freshwater sediment metagenome | isolation source: river sediment | host: Sediment | place: India: Faizupur Khadar , New Delhi | collected 2017-02-21 ... | reverse complement strand
CGTCTCACGAAAATCCGTGGCGCATTTCAAAAGAGTGATCAAAGCCGCCAGGATACTGGGTCTGAAGAATGCCAACACGTTTGTCGGCCGGGACTGGACAAAGACGATCGACGAAAACTGGCCGCGCTTTCTGAAGGTCTGGAAGCCGCTGATTGCCTTTGCTGAGGACAACGGAATCAAGGTGGGCATCGAGAACTGCCCGATGTCTTTCTCGAAAGATGAATGGCCTGGAGGAAAGAACCTGGCGGTGTCGCCCGTGGTGTGGCGGCGAATGTTTAATGATATAGATTCGGATAACTTCGGTCTCAATTATGATCCTTCGCATTTTGTCCTGCAGCGGATGGATCCGCTGTCGCCGCTACGCGAGTTCAAGAGCAAACTGTTCCACATGCATGCGAAGGACATGGTGGTGCATCCCGAGAAGCTCAACGAGGTGGGAATCTTTGCATTTCCGAAGGAATGGCACACGCCCCTAATGCCGGGGTTTGGTGATATCGACTGGGCGAGGTACGTGGCGAAGCTGAACGAGGTTGGTTACAATGGGCCGCTGTGCATCGAGGTGGAGGACGACACGTTTGGCAAGACGCTTGCAGGACGGCAGCGAGCGCTAAAGGTGGCGGGGAATGTTCTCAGGCCTCTATTCGGCGTGCAGGAACCTTGTGGGCTGCTTGCGGGCCAAAAAAACAAATAGGAAGTTAGGTTTTTCGACTTGATTCAGAAGCGGCGGACAATTTGTCCGCCGCTTTTTTAGACCGCATCTGGTTGAAAAGCCACGATTGCGAGCGGAGGCAGCGTGAATGAGGCGGCGCAGGGTTGGCCGTGGGACGGGACCTCTTCCGCGGATACGCCGCCAAGATTTCCGACGTTACTGCCGCCATAGACGGCCGAGTCGCTATTGAGGACTTCACGCCACTTGCCCGGGCACGGCACACCAAGACGGTAGTCGGATCGCGGGACGGGCGTGAGATTCATAATGACCACCATGGCAGGGGCGTCCTTGGCTCGACGGATGAATGACAGGACGCTGTTGTCATGGTCCGAGCAATCGATCCATGAAAAGCCGTGGTGTTCGTGGTCCAGTTGCCAGAGGCAGGGCTGGGCCTGGTAAAGATGGTTGAGGTCTTTGACGAAGTTCCGGAGGCCGGCATGGTAGGGGCCGGACTTGAGGAGCCACCAGTCCACCTGGCCGTTGGCGTTCCATTCGGCGCTTTGGCCGAGTTCGCCGCCCATAAAGAGGAGCATTTTGCCGGGAAAACACCATTGATACGCGAGCAAAAGCCGCAGGTTGGCAAAGCGCTGCCAATCGTCGCCGGGCATGCGGCCAAGGAGCGAGTTTTTGCCATGCACAACTTCATCATGTGAGAGCGGCAGAATGAAGTTCTCGTGGTGGTGATAAAGCATCGCGAAGGTCAGGTCGTTTTGATGGAAGCGGCGAAAGACGGGATCGCGTGAGAAGTAGTGGAGGGTGTCGTGCATCCAGCCCATATTCCACTTGAAATTGAAACCCAGACCTCCAAGGTAAGGCGGCCTTGTGACCAGCGGCCATGCGGTTGATTCCTCCGCGATGGTGATCACGCCGGGAAATTCCGTGTGTGCCAGATGGTTAAATTTCCGCATGAACTCGATGGCCTCGAGATTCTCGCGTCCGCCGTACTGGTTGGGAAGCCACTCGCCCTCCTTCCGGGAATAATCGAGGTAAAGCATTGAGGCGACAGCATCCACGCGGAGGCCGTCGATATGAAACCGGTCGCACCAGAAGAGGGCGTTGGCGGTCAGGAAATTGCTAACCTCGTGCCGTCCGAAATTGAAGATGAGGGTGCCCCAGTCCTGGTGCGAGCCGCGCCGGGGATCCTCGTGCTCGTATAAGGCGGTGCCATCAAACTGGGCCAGCGCCCAATCGTCTCGGGGAAAGTGAGCGGGCACCCAGTCAATCAGGACGCCGATACCTGCGTTGTGCAGCGCGTTGACGAGAAATTGAAAGTCCTCTGGAGTGCCATAACGGCTGGTCGGGGCGTAAAAGCCTGTGACCTGATAGCCCCAAGAGGGGTAGTATGCGTGCTCGGCGACGGGCAGGAACTCGACGTGAGTAAATCCCATTTCCTTCACGTAAGCCACAAGGGGTTCCGCCAGTTCGCGATAGCTCAGAGACTCGCCAACGGATTTTTTGCGCCAGGAACCAATGTGCACCTCGTAGATACTCAGTGGCGAGGCCAGTGGATCACGTTTGCCCCGCTGGGCAAGCCAAGCGGCGTCCGTCCAGGCAAACTTGCTGTTGTTCCAGACGATGGCGGCGTTTTTGGGGGGGCGCTCGAAGAAGAATCCGTACGGATCGGTCTTAAGAACAATGTGGCCGTGGCAGTTGCGAATCTCAAATTTGTAGTGAGCCCCCTCGCCAACGCCCGGAATGAATATCTCCCAAACGCCGGAGGCGCCGAGAGACCGCATGGGATGGCGGCGCCCATCCCACTGGTTGAAATCACCCACAACGCTGACGCGTTGCGCGTTTGGCGCCCAAACGCCGAAGCTGGTTCCCCAGACGCCGTCGATCGTGCGCAACTGCGCGCCAAGCTTCTCGTAAATCCGTCGCTCGTCGCCTTTGCCAAAGAGATACAATTCTGATTCGCCGAGCGTGGGCAGGAACGAGTAGGGATCCCTGGTACGCCGGACATTTCCCTCGCGGTCTATGACTACGAGGTCGTACGAATAAACGCGGTCCACCTCTTTGACGGCGCCTTCGAAGACATCCGTGCCGTGAATGCGCTTGAGGTGGATAACGGGTTTATCTTTTTCAAGGACAGGCTCAATGCGTACTTTTGCAGCCTCGGGAGCGAAGGCCCTGGCAACGAGGCCCTTTCCGGGGCCTAGGGGGTGTAATCCGAGCAACTGGTGCGGACACCCGTTGCGAACCTCGACCAAACTCCGCAATTCTTCCTGGCACAGGATCATGTTGATGGAACTTAGCAGAGCCGGCGCAGTTTGCATGGGAAAAGTGAAATGGGAGGGGGTCTCGATGTGAGACCAAAATCGCGCATTCAGCTTCCAACGTCGAATCCGGAGCTTCCCGGGCGCAGGGGCCGCGTTTGGCTTGCGCGGCTCTGTATGTGGGGCTACAACGTCAGCATGATTAAAGATCATTCCTCCGGAGTCTCGCGGCGACAGTTTCTTCGCACAACGGGCACAGCGGCTGCTGTGCTGGCGATTCCCACGATCATACCGGGTAGCGCGCTCGGGGCGAACGGGACGACAGCGCCAAGCGAAAGAATTAATTTGGGAATCATTGGGTGCGGCAGCATGGGGGTATCAAACCTCAACGTCTGCGCCCGGTTCCCGGATGTGGTGGTGACGGCGGCATGCGATGTCTGGGATGCGCGGCTGGAGGTCATCGTGGAGCGCTTCAAGGACACCTGCAAGGGGTATGAGGATTACCGCGAAATGTTGAAGCAGAAGAACCTGGACGCAGTGATCATCGCCACACCGCCACATTGGCACACTCTCGTGGCCGTTGCGGCGTGTGAAGCAGGAAAGGATCTTTATGTGCAGAAGCCGATGACTATGCACCTGGGCGAAAGTTTCGCCTTGCGCAACGCGGTGAATAAACACAAGCGGATTTGCCAGGTCGGCACGCAGATCCATGCCTCGGAAAACTACCGGCGCGTTGTGGAATATGTGCGTTCGGGAAACCTCGGTCACATCGGCGCCGTACGGACCTTCAATGTGTTGAATCAGCATCCGGATGGCATCGGCAGGGTGACGGCGCAACAAACCCCGGAGAGCCTCGGTTTGAACTGGAACCTCTGGTGCGGGCCGGCTCCGCTCAGGCCGTTCAATCCGACGCTGGCGCACGATGCGTACAATCACAGTTCCTGGATGGCTTACAGCGGCGGATGGACCCCGGGCATGGCGCCGCACATCATTGATCTGCCGGTGTGGGCGCTGGATCTGGGCTTCCCTATCAATACCAGCTCGGCTGGCGGGCGTTTTGTGCTCAAGGATGACGGAGATGTTTACGATCATCACGAAGTGCTTTGGCAGTACCCGGGACGCACAATGACGTGGATGTGTTCGCTCGCTAACAGCTATGGGTTCGATTTTCATGGCAACCCCGTGCCGCAGCGTCGCCTGGGCGTTTATTTTCACGGCACCAACGGAACCCTCATGGCCAATTACGGCACGATGAGAATCGTGGCTGAGGGGGACAAGATGAAGGATTTGCAGGAGCCCGAAAAATCGATTCCGCCCTCGCCCGGGCACGAGCGTGAATGGCTGGATTGTGTGAAAGCACGCCAACAGCCCAGTTGCAATCCCAATTACCACGTTCGCGTGGATGTTCCGGTTCAGTTAAGCCTGCTATCGCTCAAACTGGGGCGCTCTATTCGGTTTGATCCGGTCAAAGAGAGAATTGTGGGGGACAAGGAGGCGTCAAATCTTGCCGTCCCGAAGTATCGTGCGCCCTGGAAGTTCCCCAGGCAGTACTTGCACGCGTAGGCACAGGCGAGGGGCGGGGCAGAAAAAGCTGAGTTCTGAAATTTGAATCAAAAAGACCGGGGGTCGGCAGCTTGCTGGCGCCCCCGTGCCACCGTACGGTTCAACTTTGTGGCAGGTTGTCGCTGCGATTCTAAATGTATTATTGCGATCTGACGTTCCAAAGCCCGGCTGAGAATCTCGCTTTTGACGAGGCGCTTCTCGATGCTTGTGAGGACGGTCTTGTCGGGCCGGTTCTCCGGTTTTGGGAGCCTGCATCCGCATTTGTTGTCATTGGTTACGGCAACCGGGTAGCGCAGGAGGTGAATCTCCCCGCCTGCGAACGCCTGGGTGTGCCTGTTTTCCGGCGCTGCACGGGAGGGGGAACTGTCCTTCAAGCGCCCGGGTGCCTCAACTACACGCTGATACTGCGGATGGATTCGCACCCGAGCCTTGAGGGGATCACTGGAACGAACGAATACGTGATGGAGGCCAATCGGGCCTGCATATCGGCCCTGACTGGTCTGGCCGTTGAACGAAGGGGCCACACGGATCTTGCCACTGCAGGACGAAAATTCTGCGGAAACGCCCAGCGCCGCCGCAGGCATTTCCTCATCTTTCACGGTTGCTTCCTTTTGGACTGCGATCTCGTGCTAATGGAGCAAGTTCTGCAAATGCCATCCAAGCAACCGGACTACAGGCATGGTCGCGCCCACACCGACTTTCTCACCACCCTGAATGTCGCCGGTGACGACCTGAAATCCGCCTTAAAGGCTGCATGGGGCGCCGCAGAGATGTTGGCCACCGTGCCGCTGGAGCGCATGAGATCGCTGGTGCGTGAAAAATACAGTAGCACCGACTGGAATCTCAAAATGTAGATCCAATGGTGGGGCTTGCCCGTTAAAACGAATCGGCTCGGGGCAGGGCACGGAAGCAGTCCGCTTCTCAGTGCTCTCCGGCTCAGGCCAGCGTTTCGAGGTACTCTGCGCCGGTGTCTGTAAGGAGGATGCATTCCCGGGCCAACCCGGCAGGAACGAGGCAGAATGTTCCCGGGCCAAGATGCTGGACAAAGGAACTGCAGTGAACCTCGGCGGCGCCGGAGGTTACTCCGAGAATCCGCATTTCTCCGGCAGGCAGTGCGATTTGTGTTTTTGCCGGGAGCCTGCAAGCTGAGACCTTAAAGAGGGGATCACGGACGAGTGGGCGAATAGAGATGGCGCTCGGCTGCGGGGAGGCAGGGGGTACCAGGGCAGGCTCGAAGTCAGTGAAATCAATGCTTTCGAGGGACTGGCGCAGGTGCAGTTCCCGAGGCTTGCCGTCCAGGCCCACGCGATTCCAATCAAAGACTCTATAGGTGGTGTCCGAGTTTTGCTGGATTTCGAAAATCACGAGGCCTGCCCCGATTGCATGGACGCGGCCGCTGGGGAGAAACATCGCATCGCCGCTTTTCACGGGAATTCTATGAAAGCAGTCCTCGATGCCTCCGGCTGCGATCCGTTTTTCGAACTCCGCGCGAGTGATTCCCTGTTTCAAACCAACAAAGAGCTCGGCCCCGGGGTCAGCATCGGCGATGTACCACAACTCGGTTTTGGGCTCGCCGCCCAGTTCCCGAGCCTTTTGGGCCGGGGGATGGACCTGAAGAGAGAGCTTTTCGCGGGCATCGAGGATTTTGATCAGGAGCGGAAATCTGCCATTATGGAGGCTTGAGTGGCCCACGAGAGCGGTCCGATAGCGTTCTATAAGCCAGTGGAGGTCCTTGCCCGCCAGTGGGCCGTTGACAACGACGCTGAGGTCTCCGGGCCTGTCGCTCACCTCCCATGACTCTCCGACGGGGATTGCCGGGGGAAGCTTCTTGCCGTACAGGGTCTCGAGCCGTCTTCCGCCCCAGACGCGATCCTTAAAGATAGGCTGAAATATCAGGGGGTAGAGCGTCATAAAAGCTCAACTTCACAGCTGTCCACCCGGAACGGGTTGAAAATCTGAGACACACCTGCAGTTGCTCACGGGGTCTGCCGGGGCTCGCCGTTCGACGCTGGCGCAGCAACAGACCTGGTTCCCTCAGCGGGTTCCGCCGGTTCGGGTTTCTTTTCTACAAAATGACCGAACGCGCGGAATTTGGCGTATCGCGATTTCAAGCGGTCCTGTGTGGGAACAGCGATCAGGGCCTCCAGGTGCTTCAAAAGAACCTGCTTAAGAATGGCAGCCGCCTCTTCGGGAGCGCCGTGTGCGCCGCCGAGTGGTTCGGGAATGATTTCGTCCACCAACCCAAGGGTCAGCAGGTGTTTTGCAGTGATTTTGAGGGCCTCGGCCGCCTTCGCCGCTGCGGAGCGGTCCTTCCACAGGATTGCCGCGCAACCCTCGGGACTGATCACGGAGTAATAAGCGTTTTCCATGATCAGAACCTTGTCGGCCACACCGATTCCGAGGGCGCCGCCGGAGCCTCCTTCTCCGATGACCGCTGCGATGATGGGAACCTCGAAAAGCATCATCTCGCGAAGATTGACCGCGATGGCCTCGGCGATGTGTCGCTCTTCGGCGCCGATGCCAGGGTAAGCGCCCGCAGTGTCAATCATGCAGATAATCGGCAGGTTGAATTTCTCAGCCAGTCGCATCAGCCGCAAGGCTTTGCGGTAGCCCTCCGGATGAGCGGAGCCGAAATTCCTGAGAATGTTTTCCTTCGTGTCCCGCCCTTTTTGGGTGCCGATGACCATCACTTTGTGGCTTCCGATCGCGGCGAAACCGCCTACCACCGCCCGGTCCTCAGCGTACAGCCGGTCACCGTGCAACTCGGAAAAGTCTGTAAACGCCATCCGGATATAATCCAGGGTGAAGGGACGTTTGGGATGCCGGGCGATCTTGATCCGGTCCCAGGCGCTCAGGTTTTGAAAGATCTGCCGCCGGGTCTCCTCCAGCTTCTTTTCAATCAGATGCACCTCGTCCTCGACAGAAATGCCGAGCGAGTGCTCTCCGGAATGCCGCTTGAGTTCATCGAGCTTGCTTTGCAGCTCCAGGATCGGCTTCTCAAAATCGAGCTGATGTTTCATCCGGGCGCAGCCTACAGTTTTGCAGCCCGGCCATCAATGGCGTTTTCGATTCCTCGTTCATGCATATGTGCGGGTCAGGCTTCGGGCGGACGCAGGATTTTGCCGAACTCGGTTTCCTCGGGCTCGATGTCGATGCGGTGTTCTTTGCCTTGGGCGGTGGAAGCAAGGGGTGGCGTGGCTTGCGCTGCAGGCGTCGCTTTTGTGGCGGGAGCCACAAGTCCCGTTTGTGGGATGCCGGCTGAACTGGCTTCCGGCATTTCGTCCGGAGGCTCGGGGCTGTCAGCGGGAAGAACCCAGTTCTTCCGCGAATCGAGCCATGTGCGATAGCGCTGATAGCTCCACATGCCGTGATCGGCGCCCGTCTCGAGCGCGGAAGCGATTTTGAAAAAGTCGCGATTGCGGATGAAGTTCTTGACCGCATGCGTTGCGACAAGGATTTCGCATTCCGGCACGCGGATGTTCAACTCGGGGCGAAAGCGCAGTCGTTGTGTGATGACTGCCACCAGCGAGTCCGAGAGTTGCGCGGCAACAGACGGTTGCGATTCGGCGGGGAACGCGCTGACAACGCGTTGGAGCGCTTCGGCGCAGGTCGAGGAATGCAGCGTGCCCAGTACGAGGTGGCCGGTCTCAGACGCGCTGAGTGTGAGGCGCATTGTTTCCGGATCGCGCATTTCGCCGACCATGAGAATGTCCGGGTCCTGGCGGAGTGAATCCAGGAGCGCCTGCTCGAAGCTCGGCGTGTCTCGTCCAACTTCCCTCTGGCGGATGAAAGCCTTTCGCGGGCGGAAGAAATACTCGATGGGGCTTTCGAGCGTGATGATATGGCGTGCCTGGGAGAGATTCACTTCCTGGATGAGCGCTGCGAGGGTGGAGGATTTGCCGGATCCCGTGGGGCCGCTGACCAGGATCAACCCATGCGGGTTGTTCATGAGCTTCTTGAGGTCCGGGTGGAGATTGAGCCGCTCGATAGTAGCCTGGAAAGCCGTCAGGATTCGAATGGCAAATCCAACTCCGCGCGACGAGTAGAACATGTTGATGCGGCAGCGCACTCCCTGGATCGTCCGGGAAGAGTCGTGAGATCGTTGCTGAAGGAAGGCGGTCCATTCGGAATCGCCCAGCAATCCCCTTGCAAGATCTTGCAGGTCTTTCGCGGCCAAAGGCTCGCCGACGGTCTTGAGATTTCCCCGCACGCGCAGTGCGGCGGGCAGGCCGGGCTCAATATGCAAATCGCTTGCCCCTTCCTGTTGGGCCATTCTGATCAGAGCTTCCAGTTGCATCGGTTCGAATATAGCGGATTCACGACAATAGGGAAACGAAGGACATGAGGCTCAATGAAGCTTTCACGCCGTGGCTCCTCGCGGGGTCAGAACCAAAGCGGCAGAGGTTGCATTGGTTGCAGGCATGAGGGGTGCTCTTGGGCCAAGGGCCAACGCCTTGGCTGCCTCCGCGTTTCAAAGTTGCTGCGCGGCAGGCTTTTCGTTCTTGTTTGGTTGCGTTTCGTAGTTTAAGACCTGTCGCAGAATTTGAACTGATATGCTGAAAAGAATTTTGAATCTCTTCGCAGCCGGGCTTTCTGTTTGCGCTTTTGCCGGGATGCAAATCAACAGTCCGGACGGACACCTCAAGGTAACCGTTTCTGATGAAGGCGGAGGAATTGCCTACGGCGTATTCTATCAGGGCCGGGAGATCCTTGCCCCTTCGCCTGTCGGGGTGCAGTTGGACGGGGTTTCCTACGGGGCGTCTGATCAATTAGGCCGCGTCAAGAGCAGCACTATCCGCGAAAAATTCGCCTGGCGCGGGAACAAATCCAAAATTGATCTGCGGGGCACAAAGGTGGTCATTGAGGCAAAGCACGCCTCCGGTCGCGGATGGGAATTAGAGTTTCGCTGTTTTAATAATGGTGTGGCGTGGAGGGCGGTCGTGCCCGGCGCTGGAGAGCACAGGGTCACCGGGGAACGGACGGCCTGGACTTTGCCGCAGGGAACGGTAGCATGGTGCAATCCCGACACACTGAATTACGAGGGAGTTTACCGGAAGCATCGTGTGAATGAAATCCCGTCCAAAGAGTTTTCCAGGGGGATTGGCTTTCCGATTACTTTTGAACTGGCGGGCGGGTTTTACGCGGCGCTTACAGAGGCGGAAGTTATGGGCTATAGCGGGATGACGGCCGAGGCCACGGGCACGTGGACATTGAAATCGGCATTTTGCGACGATCCCGAAGGATGGATGATGGACGGAGACGTGCGAACACCCTGGCGTGTGCTGCTCGTGGGGGATAGTCTCGACAGGTTGGTGCAAGGGTCGGACGTGGTTCCTGCTCTTTGCGCGGCTCCGGACAAGGCGCTGTTCCCGAAGGGCGTTCGCACCGGCTGGCTCAAACCCGGCCGCTGTTTGTGGCAATGGTGGGCCTTTGACAATGCCGGGACGCTTTGGGAAAAGCAGCATTACTTTGTGGACAGCGCGGCGGCTCTCAACTGCCAGTACTATCTCGTGGACGAAGGTTGGGAGCACCCGGACCAGAAATGGTCAACCGAAGGAAAAACGGCGTGGCAGCGCATGAAAGAATTGTGCGACTACGCCAGGAATAAGGGCGTGGATATCTGGATCTGGAGTGGATGGACGCATAATCCAAAGAGACTTTGGCCGGGACTGGAAACTCCTGAAAAGCGCGAGACTTTCTTCAAGCGGTGCCAGGAGGCCGGCGTGAAAGGAACCAAGATTGATTTCATGGACAGTGAGTCGCACAAGATGCTGGAGTTTTACCAGGATTGTCTCCGGTTCGGGGCGCAATACAAAGTGATGGTAAATTTTCATGGCGCGAACAAGCCTGCGGGCGAAGCCAGGACCTGGCCAAACGAGATGACTCGCGAAGGCATCCGGGGCCTGGAATACAACAAGTGGGATGTTTTGCCGGAGGCGCACTATGCCACACTGCCGTTCACTCGATATCTCGCCGGGCACGGGGATTTCACCCCTACCACGTTCCAAAGCAAGAATGTGAAGGGCACCACGGTGTCCCAGCAGTTAGCCTGTGCAGTCATTACGTCTTCCCCCATTCTCTGCTGGGCCGACAAGCCGGAGGTCTATCTCGATAGTCCCGTGGTGGACTTCATACGCACGATGCCCGCGGTTTGGGACGAAACCCGCGTGCTGGCCGGCAGCCGCATTGGCGAACTGGCCGTCCTGGCCCGCCGCTCCGGAAAGTCCTGGTGCGTCGGAGCGGTCAACGGCGGTGACGAACAGAGCTATACGCTGGATCTTTCCTTCCTTGGCCGGGGCCAGCGAATGGCCGATTTCGTCATGGACACCCCTGGAGAACCTTTGAAATTCGCTGTTGACCGGGGAGTAGCCGTGAACGCCAGGACGACTCGCGAAATTCGTTTGAGCCGCGGTGGTGGATTTGTCGTTCGGATTCGGTGAGCGGGCGCATCAGAGGCGGTTTGACGGGGAACGCGTTCTTCACCAGAGTTGTGATGTGCGGACGGTGGATTTTGATTACGACCTGCCTGGAGAGTTGATCGCGCAGCATCCTGCAGCGATCCGGGATGCTTCGCGGATGCTGGTGTTGCATCGGGGGCGCAGGGAAGTCGAGCATTCGCGATTCAGCCGGTTTCCGGAGTTTCTGCGTGCGGGGGATCTGCTGGTCCTGAACGATTCGAAGGTTGTGCCGGCGCGCTTGAAGGGAAGCAACGCTGCGACCGGCGGCCGGTTTGAGGTATTTCTCCTCGTGGAAAACACCCGAAATGATTGGTGGGCGTTGATGCGACCCGGCAAACGTGCGCGGGCGGGGACGCGGATCCGGATTTGGGACAAAACAGGCGGAGACTCGGGCGTCCTGTGCATCGTGCTGGAGTCCAACGAAGAGGGGCACCGCCGGGTGCGATTCGAAGGCGCTGATGACATTCTGAAAATGATTGAGACTCTGGGCGAGGTCCCCTTGCCACCCTACATCGAGCGCAATAGCTCCGATTGGGCGGAGGAGGACAGATCCCGTTATCAGACCGTGTTTGCGCGGGCACCCGGTTCCGTGGCTGCGCCAACGGCGGGGCTGCACTTCACGGAGAACATGATTAGCCGGTTAAAGCACATGGGCGTGCGGGTCTGTTTTGTGACCTTGCACGTCGGGTTGGGAACGTTTGCGCCCGTGAAAGCAGAGCGCATCCAGTCGCATATAATGCACGAGGAACGATACGAGGTTTCGGCGGCGGCGGCGGCGGAGATCACTCGCACCAAAGCAAACGGCGGACGCGTGGTGGCCGTGGGGACGACAAGTTTGCGAGTGTTGGAGTCCGTCGCACGTGAACACGAAGGAACCGTGCCGCCATGCACGGGCAGGACGCGGCTGTTTGTGCATCCGCCGGGCACGTTCCGTGTGGTGGATGCGCTGCTCACCAACTTTCACCTGCCTCGCTCGACCCTGCTCATGCTGGTGTGCGCGTTTGCCGCCCCGGGCAGCATGGACGGGCGCGATTGGGTCTTGTCCGCCTATGCCGAGGCTGTCCGTGAGCAATACAGGTTTTTCAGCTACGGTGATGCGATGCTGCTCCTATGACTGAGCGACCCCCGAAAAAGCGAGCGCTGCCGTTTCTCCTGGTGAACATGGCGATGACCGCTGATGGTAAAATCGCGACTGCCAATCGGGCTGTATCCTCTTTTGGCAGTTCCCGGGACAAACAAAACCTGCTCGAACTGCGCTCGACCGTGGACGCCGTGATGGCAGGCGCCCGGACCGTTGATTTGAACAGCGTGAACATGGGGCCCGGCCCGGCGAAGTACCGCAGGCTTCGTGTGCAGCGCGGCCTGGCCGAGTACAACCTGCGGATTATTGTCAGCCGGAGCGGATCGATCAATCCGGGGGCGCACATCTTTACCAAACGCTTTTCGCGGATTATTGTTTTGACCACACACCGCGCGGGACAAAGGCGGATCGATAGCTTGAGGCGGGTCGCTGATGAGGTCAGAATTTGCGGTAAGAATGAAATCGATTGGGCTGGGACTCT
>ERZ1645192.3611-NODE-3611-length-12513-cov-9.648659_pt1 | contig 12513 bp, 12 predicted proteins | sample MGYA00575354_ERZ1645192 | MGnify/ENA primary metagenome ERZ1645192 (study PRJEB40844, sample SAMN11349763) | freshwater sediment metagenome | isolation source: river sediment | host: Sediment | place: India: Faizupur Khadar , New Delhi | collected 2017-02-21 ... | reverse complement strand
ATCTATCTCCGCACGCCGCAGTCAATGCCAGACGGCCCTCGCCGGAGGGATACCGAGCTGCTGAACAAATCGGACAATGAAAGGTCGGGCGTGCTATCCACCGCCATGTCGTTCCTCGGACTCTACCGCGATCCCGTGGTGGCGGAGGTGACTCGGCGCTGCGACTGGCGGATCGGCGACATCGTGGGTGGCAAATATCCAACGACGCTCTATCTCGTAGTTCCGCCCTCCGACATCAACCGCACCAAGCCGCTGATCCGCCTGATCCTCAATCAGGTCGGCCGCCGCCTGACCGAGGATCTTCAGGCCAAGGCTGGGCGCCATCGTCTCTTGCTGATGCTCGATGAGTTCCCGGCGCTGGGGCGGCTCGATTTCTTCGAGAGTGCGCTCGCCTTCATGGCGGGTTATGGCCTCAAGAGCTTCCTGATCGCGCAGTCACTGAACCAGATCGAGAAGGCGTATGGCGCCAACAACTCGATCCTCGACAACTGCCATGTCCGCGTCAGCTTCGCCACCAACGACGAGCGCACCGCCAAGCGGGTGTCGGATGCCCTCGGCACCGCGACCGAAATGAAGGCGATGAAGAACTATGCCGGGCACCGTCTCTCGCCCTGGCTCGGGCATCTGATGGTGTCGCGCTCGGAAACAGCCCGGCCGTTGCTCACCCCCGGCGAGGTCATGCAGCTTCCGCCGGCAGATGAGATCGTCATGATCGCCGGCACCCCGCCGATCCGGGCGAAAAAGGCGCGCTATTACGAGGATGGCCGCTTCAAGGAACGCATCCTGCCTCCGCCTGCGCTCATCGCCCCGAAACGGGTTCGGCCCGACGACTGGACAACGCGGCCGTTCCCGCCACGTCCCCAGCTTGCCGAGGTAAAGGCTACGACCGGCACAGAGGATGACGACCCGACCGAATCCGAACGCCGCCGGCAGCCCGAACTCAATCGGGTTCAACCCGTCGAGAAGTCGATGCCGATCGACAATCCGTTCGAGATCGACGCCGAACGTGACGAGTTCGAGGACGATGCGGCGCAGAACAGCCGGATGAACCGCCTCATGCAGGGCGTGGCGCGTCAGGTCTCGCTCGATCCCAACGATGGCATGGACCTGTGAGGCAGCGATGACGAAAGCACCCCGCAAGCAGCGCCTTTCCGTCTATCTCGATCCCGCAGTCATGAGCCGCCTGGCGGAGCACGCTGCGCGCCGCGATCATTCGCGGTCGCTCGTGGCTGAGGCGGCGATCGAATCCTTCCTGTCGCCGGATGCCACCGAACGGCAGGAAGCGGTTTTCATCAAACGGCTCGATCTCTTGGACCGGCGCATGACACGGCTCGAACGCGATGTCGGCATCGCCATCGAGAGCCTTGCCGTGTTCATCAAATACTGGGTCACGACCACGCCGACCCTGCCGGAGCCATCTGCGCAGGCTGCCCGTGCGAAGGCGGGCGAACGCTACGACCAGTTCGTCACCGCACTTGGCCGCCGCCTCGCCAAAGGGCCTAAGCTGCGGCAGGAGATCAGCGAGGATGTCTCCCAGCCAAGTGATGAAAACTAGGCCGGAACAGCGCGTTTCTGAAACAGCTCGGGGAAAAGCTGGAGAGCGATCCTGCCAGCAACACTTTCCGGCCCATCCTGCTCATTCATAATGGCTTGAGCAAATTTTGCGGAAACGCTCGTCTTCTTCAACAAGTCTGGCTCGGTGGTTACGGACAGAATTTTTCGCAGAAGGCGGGCAAATCTGAATCGCCGTTCGCTCGACAGGAAAGTGTTGATGACCTCCGTCAGGTTTCTCTGCGCCGAGCCAACCGGTTTTCCCGCTACGAATGACAAGATCGCGTTGAGAAGTGCCGCGGTGTCAACTTCATCCAAGAATGCCCAATCAATTTCTGGATCGCCAATTTTCTCGGCGAGTTCATTCAGCAAATCCCTTCGAAGCGGCCACCCAGTGCCACACTCCGTCGTCGCTGCGAGCCATCTATTCCGGAAATCAACGTGCCATGGCGGTGGCGGGGCAACAGCGAATGGCAAGCCTGACTCTGGCCATTCAAGTTCATCAAGGCTGCTGATCCGAGAGTTCCAGCCCGAACCATGCTCCCAGAACGCTCGAACGAGAAACCTACCCTTTTCGCGGCAGTCAGCAACGACGTCGTCATCAAGAGAAAACAAGTTCTTGTTATGCGAGTAAAATATATCCTCGAAAGCCGTTAGCAATTGCGCTCGTTCAACAGGTATGAAGTTCCAAGTCAGCCAAATGAGATGCCGCCCTTCGCGTCGGTAGAAATCTTCACGCGCAATGATGATCGGGATTTGCGTCGTAGCGAGCTGAATTTCGACGGCAATCGGTTTTCCGTCATACGTTGCGCGCACATCCGGCCGACGCCGACTGTCCCCATAGACAACATATTCGTCGACGACAACTGATCCTGGCGCGGTTAGCGGGTCTGCATTGAGTAACTCGGCGACAAGGTTCTTTACGCGAACATGTAGGGCACTTTCCTGTGCGCCCTGAAATTGTGACGCGCTGACCATGTCAGTTGAACTGGGTTCTCCTGTCCACCAAGGACAATTGCGCAGAGCACCCTTGTGATGTCGCCAGAATGGGAGTTTGGTATTGGGCTCACGCGGTGCATAAACTGGAAAGCCGCAGTGATCGCAGACGAAGGCCGCCTGTCCGTCGTTACGGGCTCGTGTCGCGGAGCGTCGGATATCCTGATAGCCATCGGCGTCAATCCGCAGCAAGTCATCGCTCGAAATGACTGCCATGTCACGGAGTCGGACAGCCCGCTTCAGCGTTCTCTGCACTCGTACATTCATCACCACCTCTAGCGACGGCGAATCGGCATTTGTCCGTCTGCGATTTTTCGATCATAGCAATGGAGCGATCTACGCTATCTCCTGTATTTGCACGCCACACTACTATGACGAAAAAACCTTGTTGAATCGGTCCAAAATCCGGCTCTTTTAATCAACCCCGCAAGGGGAAGGTGTGTCGATCCCCGCTGAACTCGGGGCGACATGAAGGCTTCACAACACAATCGGGAAGGTTTCGCGCGCGGCGCGCGAATGCTGCGCACGGCGCTCGGCCCGGCCATCGCCCGGTTTCTGGAAGACGCCTCCGTCGTCGAGGTGATGCTGAACCCGGACGGGCGCATCTGGATCGACCGTCTCTCCAAAGGACTGTCCGATACCGGCGAACGCCTGTCGCCAGCCGATGGCGAGCGCATCGTGCGCCTGGTCGCGCACCATGTCGGCGCCGAAGTCCATGCGGGCGCCCCGCGTGTGTCGGCCGAACTGCCCGAGACGGGGGAACGGTTCGAGGGACTGCTGCCGCCCGTCGTTTCAGCGCCCGCCTTCGCCATCCGCAAGCCTGCCGTCGCGGTATTCACGCTCGACGATTATGTCGCTGGCGGGATCATGTCCACGGCGCAGGCTGAGGCACTGCGCGCAGGTGTTGCGTCTCGTGCGAACATCCTCGTCGCCGGCGGCACCTCGACCGGCAAGACGACGCTGACCAACGCACTGCTCGCCGAGGTGGCGAAGACCGCCGATCGCGTCGTCATCATCGAGGATACGCGCGAACTGCAATGCTCCGCGCCCAACCTCGTCGCCATGCGCACCAAGGATGGCGTCGCCTCGCTCTCCGATCTCGTGCGCTCATCGCTCCGCCTGCGCCCCGACCGCATCCCGGTCGGCGAGGTGCGCGGTGCGGAAGCGCTGGACCTGCTCAAGGCATGGGGCACCGGCCATCCAGGCGGGGTCGGCACGATCCACGCTGGCAACGCCATCGGCGCGCTGCGACGGATGGAACAGCTCATTCAGGAAGCCGTCGTCACCGTCCCGCGCGCGCTGATCGCCGAAACGATCGATCTCGTCGCCGTGCTGTCCGGCCGTGGTTCTGCACGCCGGCTTTCCGAACTCTCCCGTGTCGAGGGCCTCGGCCCCGACGGCGATTACCGCGTCGTGCCCGCCGTCATGGAGGGCGACGGCGCTGCGGCTTCCACTTCCCACGCCCTCAGCACTAAACCCAAAGGAGACCCCCTGTGATCCAAGCCCTGCGCCTTTCGCGCTTCAATCAAGCCCGCCAGCGCCTCGCCATGACCGTCTCGGTCGCCACGCTGTCCGTGGTGATGGCGGCACCCGCCCATGCCTCCGGCTCGTCCATGCCGTGGGAACAGCCGCTCCAGCAAATCCTCCAGTCGATCGAAGGCCCGGTCGCCAAGATCATCGCAGTCATCATCATTATCACCACGGGCCTGACACTGGCCTTCGGCGATACGTCGGGCGGTTTCCGGCGGCTGATCCAGATCGTCTTCGGGCTGTCGATCGCGTTCGCGGCCAGCTCGTTCTTCCTGTCGTTCTTCTCGTTCGGCGGCGGAGCGCTGGTCTGATGGCGGGCGTCGTCGATCAGGGCGGAGAGGTGCCGGGCTATACCGTCCCGCTGCACCGGGCGCTCAGCGAACCGATCCTGCTCGGCGGCGCGCCGCGCGCAATAGCCATCATGAACGGCACGCTGGCCGGCGCTGTCGGTCTCGGCCTGCGCCTCTGGCTGGTCGGCATCGCCATCTGGGCGATCGGGCATTTTGCGGCGGTGTGGGCGGCGAAACGCGATCCGCTCTTCGTCGAGGTCGGCCGCCGCCATTTGCGCATCCCCGCGCATCTCACGGTCTGAGGGAAGCGCGGCCATGATGAACCTCGCCGAATACCGCAACAAACAAGCTCGGCTCGCCGACTTCCTGCCCTGGGTGGCGCTGATCGGCGCCGGCATCGTGCTCAACAAGGATGGCAGCTTCCAGCGCACCGCGCGGTTTCGCGGTCCCGATCTGGATTCGGCTGTACCCGCTGAGCTGGTCGCCGTCGCCGGGCGCTTGAACAACGCCTTCCGCCGCCTCGGCTCCGGCTGGGCGATCTTCGTCGAAGCACAGCGCCATGCCGCTGCGACCTATCCGAACAGCCTGTTCCCGGATTTCGCCTCCGCGCTGGTCGATGCCGAACGCAAAGCCGACTTCGAGGAAGCGGGCGCGCATTTCGAGTCCAGCTATTTCCTGACCTTTACTTACCTGCCGCCGGCCGAGGACGCCGCCCGCGCCGAGACCTGGCTCTACGAGGGCCGCGAGAAGACCGGCATCGACCCGACAGAGGTGATGACCGGCTTCGCCGACCGCACCGACCGGCTGCTGCGCCTGATCGAAGCCTTCATGCCGGAGTGCTGCTGGCTCGATGACGGCGAGACCCTGACCTACCTCCACGGATGCGTTTCCACGCACCGGCATCGCGTCCGCGTGCCCGAGACTCCGATGTATCTTGACGCGCTGCTTGCCGATCAGCCGCTCACCGGCGGGTTGGAGCCGCGTCTGGGATCGTCGCATCTGCGCGTCCTCACCATCACCGGCTTTCCGACCGCGACGACGCCCGGCCTGCTCGACGAGTTGAACCGGCTGGCCTTTCCCTATCGCTGGTCCACCCGCGCCATCCTGCTCGACAAGACCGATGCCACCAAGCTGCTCACCAAGATCAGGCGGCAGTGGTTCGCCAAGCGGAAAAGCATCGCCGCGATCCTGAAGGAGGTGATGACAAACGAGCAATCCGTGCTGGTAGACACCGATGCGTCGAACAAGGCGGCGGACGCCGACCTCGCGCTTCAGGAACTTGGTGCCGACTATGCCGGCATAGCCTATGTCACCGCCACGGTGACGGTGTGGGACGCCGATCCCCGCATCGCCGACGAGAAGCTGCGGCTGGTCGAGAAGGTCATTCAGGGTCGCGATTTCACTGCGATGGCCGAGAGCATCAACGCGGTGGACGCCTGGCTCGGATCGCTGCCCGGCCATGTCTACGCCAACGTCCGCCAGCCACCGATCTCTACGCTCAATCTCGCCCACATGATCCCGCTCTCGGCGGTGTGGGCGGGGCCGGAACGGGACGAGCATTTCGCAGCACCCCCGCTGCTGTTCGGCAAAACCGACGGCTCGACCCCGTTCCGGTTTTCCCTTCATGTCGGCGACGTCGGTCATACTCTGATCGTCGGCCCGACGGGCGCCGGCAAATCCGTGCTGCTGGCGCTCATGGCCTTGCAGTTTCCGCGCTACCGCCAAGCCCAGGTTTTCGCCTTCGATTTTGGCGGCTCGATCCGGGCCGCGGCACTCGCAATGGGTGGCGACTGGCACGACCTCGGTGGCGACCTGTCCGATGGATCGGAAGCCTCGGTCAGCCTCCAGCCGCTGGCGGGCATCCACGATGTTCCCGAGCGGGCCTGGGCGGCCGACTGGATCGTGGCCATTCTGATGCGCGAAGGTGTCGCCATCACGCCGGAGGTGAAGGAACATCTCTGGACGGCGCTGACTTCGCTGGCCTCGGCGCCAGTCGAGGAACGCACCATCACCGGCCTGTGCGTCCTGCTCCAGTCCAACGACCTGAAGCAAGCCCTGCGCGCCTATTGCATCGGCGGTCCCTACGGACGGCTCCTCGACGCTGAGCGTGAGCGTCTCGGCACCGCAACTGTGCAGGCGTTTGAGACCGAAGGGTTGATCGGCACTGGCGCCGCGCCCGCCGTGCTCTCCTATCTGTTCCACCGTATCGAGGACCGCCTCGACGGATCGCCGACCCTTCTCATCATCGACGAGGGCTGGCTGGCGCTCGACGATGGAGGTTTCGCCAGCCAACTCCGCGAGTGGCTCAAGACCCTACGCAAGAAGAACGCCAGCGTCATCTTCGCTACGCAGTCGCTGTCCGACATCGACGGATCGGCCATTGCGCCCGCGATCATCGAGAGCTGCCAGACCCGGCTTCTGCTGCCAAACGAACGGGCGATCGAGCCGCAGATCACCGCCATCTATCGCCGCTTCGGTCTCAACGACCGCCAGATCGAGATCATCGCGCGGGCTATGCCCAAGCGCGACTATTACTGCCAGTCCCGGCGCGGCAACCGCCTCTTCGAGCTGGGACTGTCGGACGTCGCGCTGGCGCTCTGCGCCGCATCCTCGAAGACCGATCAGGCCGCCATCGCCCGCGTCACCGCCGAGCATGGCACGGACGGATTCCTCGACGCCTGGCTGCGCCATCGCGGCGTCGGCTGGGCGGCCGACCTCATTCCCAACCTCACCAACAAGGAGAAACTGCCATGACCTTTCGCCGCACTCGTGCGGCGCGGCTCGCTGCCGTGCTGATGATCGCTCCCGTCGCTATCGCGCCCGTGCTGACGACGCCCGCCTACGCGCAATGGACCGTCTTCGACCCGTCCAACTATGTACAGAACGTGCTCACCGCCGCGCGGTCGCTCCAGCAGATCACCAACCAGATCACCTCACTTCAGAACGAAGCGCAGATGCTCATCAATCAGGCCCGCAATCTGGCGAGCCTGCCATACTCGTCGCTCCAGCAGCTTCAGCAGTCCGTCCAGAAGACGCAACAGCTTCTGCAACAGGCGCAGAACATCGCCTATGACGTCCAGCAGATCGACCGGGCGTTCCAGACCAAATACGGCAATGTCCCCATGTCGGGGACGGACGCGCAACTCGTCGCAGATGCCCGCTCACGCTGGCAAAATACGGTCGGCGGCTTGCAGGATGCGATGCGCGTGCAGGCAACCGTCGTCGGCAATATCGACACCAACCGCACGCAGATGTCGGCGCTGGTCGGGGCGAGCCAGTCGGCGACCGGGGCGCTTCAGGCGACCCAGGCCGGCAACCAGCTTCTCGCCCTTCAGGCTCAGCAGCTTGCCGATCTTACCGCCGTCGTCGCCGCCAACGGCCGCGCGCAGGCGCTATCGGATGCCGAGCGCGCCACTGCCGCCGAACAGGGCCGCGAGCAGCGCCGCCGTTTCCTGACGCCGGGCACGGGCTACCAGCCAGGCAACGCGCAGATGTTCCACGGCGACAACTGAGCGGGGGCAGCGTCATGGACGGCAAGACCCTCGCGCGCATCGGCGCCGTCATCTTCGTCGCGCTGGCGATCACCGCCACCGCGATCGAGGTGAACCGGTCTGCCGACCGGCCGGACGATCCGGTCTCGGTAGCGCAGCCCGTCACGGCGCGAGATCCTCTGCGCGCGGAACTCGCCCGCTGTGGCGGCATGGGCGAGGCCGGCGGACGCGATCCTTCCTGTCTGCGCGCCTGGGCCGAGAACCGCCGCCGGTTCCTGGGTCAGCCGGAGCCGGCCGCGTCCGCAGCGCCGACTGTATCGGACGCGCCGACGACGCTGTTTCCGACCGCGCCAGCTTCCACGCCAGACCAGAACGGGAGCCACTGACATGCAGGGCGCCGGCGTCATCGACCATTTCCTCGAAGTCTTCACCCGCTACATCGACAGCGGCTTCGGCCTGCTGCGCCCTGAGGTGGCGTACATCGCCACCACGCTGATCGTCATCGACGTGACGCTGGCGGCATTGTTCTGGAGCTGGGGCGCCGACGAGGACATCATCGCCCGGCTGGTGAAGAAGACGCTGTTCGTCGGCGTCTTCGCCTACATCATCGGCAACTGGAACAATCTCGCCCGCATCGTATTCGAGAGCTTTGCCGGTCTCGGCCTGAAGGCGGCGGGCACCGGCTTCACCACCGCCGATCTCCTGCGCCCCGGCAAGGTGGCGCAGACCGGCCTCGATGCTGCCCGGCCGCTGCTCGATTCCATCTCCGATTTGATGGGCTGGGTCTCGTTCTTCGAGAATTTCATCCAGATCGCCTGCCTGATGTTTGCCTGGGCGCTGATCCTGCTCGCCTTCTTCATCCTCGCCGTCCAGCTCTTCATCACCCTAATCGAGTTCAAGCTGAGCACGCTGGCGGGGTTCGTCCTCATTCCCTTCGGCCTGTTCGGCAAGTCCGCCTTCATGGCCGAACGAGTGCTCGGCAATATCATCTCGTCCGGCGTCAAGGTGCTGGTGCTCGCCGTCATCATCGGCATCGGCTCGACCTTGTTCTCCGAGTTCACGCAAGGCTTCAACGGCGCGACGCCCTCGATCGACGACGCCATGACCATCGTGCTCGCGGCCCTCGCACTGCTGGGCTTGGGCATCTTCGGCCCCGGCATTGCCAACGGCCTCGTCTCGGGCGGCCCGCAACTAGGCGCGGGCGCTGCCGTCGGCACAGGTCTCGCAGCGGGTGGAATGGTCGCGGCGGGGGCTGCTGCAGTCGGCACTGTCGCCTCCGGTGGCGCTGCCTTGGCGGGAGGTGCTGCCGCTGCCGCCCGCGGAGGCGCGACGCTCGCGGGTGGCGCATCCACTGCCTACAGCCTCGGCGCTGCCGGCCAGTCCGGTCCATCCGGCGTCGCCTCCGGTCTCGGCAATGTCGCGAGCACGGGCGCATCGAAGGCCGGCTCCGCCATCGCCAGCCCGTTCCGCCGCGCTGCATCTTCGATGCGCGAGAGCTTCCAGGCAGGCGGGCGAACCGTTTCCGGTGAGGCAGGCACCGAGGCCGGAGCGGATGCCGCGTCTGCACCGACCGCATCACCGGCCGCGACCGACAGCCCGCCCGCCTGGGCCAAGCGCATGAAGCGCGGCCATCAGATGACGCATGGCGTCCAGGCTGCCGCCCACGCTGTCAAATCCGGCGACGCCCACGGCGGCGGCGCTTCCGTCAACCTCTCCGAAAGCGACTGACCATGTTCAAGCGACCGTCCGCCCATTACGGCAAATCCCCGCACCCCGAGACGCCCTATCAGCGCGCCGCCCAGGTCTGGGACGACCGCATCGGCTCCGCCCGCGTACAAGCGAGGAACTGGCGGCTGATGGCCTTTGGCTCGCTCGTGTTGTCCACGGGCTTGTCGGGTGCGTTGTTCTGGCAGTCGATGAACGGCTCGATCGTGCCGTGGGTCGTGCAGGTCGATCGCCTCGGTCAGGCACAGGCCATCGCGCCCGCCACCGCCGACTATCAGCCGAACGACGCGCAGATCGCCTTCTACCTCGCGCGTTTCATCGAACAGGTCAGGGGTATCCCGGCCGACGCCATCATCGTGCGGCAGAACTGGCTGCGCGCCTACGACTTCACCACGCAGGCCGGAGCGCTGGCGCTCAACGACTATGCCCGCGCCAACGACCCATTCGCCAAGGTCGGCCGGCAACAGGTCGCTGTCGAAGTGTCGAGCGTCATCCGCGCCTCGCCGTCGAGCTTCCGCGTCGCCTGGATCGAGCGCCGCTATCAGGACGGATCGCTCAGCAGCACCGAGCGCTGGTCGGCGATCGTCACCGTCGCGGTGCAGCCGCCGCGCGACGCCGACACGCTCAGGAAGAACCCGCTCGGAATCTACATCAACGCCATCAACTGGTCGAAGGAGCTTGGACAATGACACCGACCTTCCGTCATGCCGGGAGGCCGGCTTTTACAATCCGCGCCGTTCCGACTTTCCGTAAATCCGGCTTGCCGCTTCTGCTGCTTTGCACCTCGGCGCTCGCCGGATGTGCCGGGCACACCCCGCCGCCAGAAATCTCTTATGACGATGCAGCGCCCGCCGTCATCGCCTCCGACCCGCCCGCGCCGGTCAGGGTGGTCGAGCTGCCCAAACCGCTGCCGCTTCCCGGCCAGTTGAAGCCGGTCGGCAAGGACGGAAAACCCGAACCGGAAGCCGCCGATCCGACTGTGCGCGTCAATCAGGCCAATGCCGCCGCGCGGATGCAGCCCGTGCGCAATGGCTTCATCAACTCGATGCAGGTCTATCCCTTCGTCGATGGCGCGCTCTATCAGGTCTACGCCTCGCCGGGGCAAATCACCGACATATCGCTTCAGCCCGGCGAACAGCTCGTCGGCTCCGGTCCCGTCGCCGCCGGCGACACGGTGCGCTGGATCATCGGCGATACCGAGAGCGGCACGGGCGCGGCGAAGGTCGTGCATATCCTGGTGAAGCCCACCCGGCCCGAATTGCTGACCAACCTCGTCATCAACACCGACCGGCGCACCTATCACATGGAACTGCGCTCCACCGAGAAGACCTATATGGCCTCGGTGTCCTGGCAGTATCCGCAGGACCAGCTCATCGCGCTGCGCCGCCAGAACAGCCAAGCGGAAGCGCAGCAGCCGGTCGCCAATGGGATCGACCTTGCCCGTGTGAACTTCCGCTATGACGTGTCGGGCGATCGTGCGCCGTGGCGTCCGTTGCGTGCCTTCGATGATGGCCGTCAGGTATTCATCGAGTTCCCGCGCGGGATCGGCCAGGGCGAGATGCCGCCGCTCTTCGTCGTCGGGCCGGAAGGCGCGACCTCCGAACTGGTGAACTACCGCGTGCGCGGCAACTACATGATCGTGGACCGGCTGTTCGCCGCCGCCGAGCTGCGCTTCGGGGCGGACAAGAACCAGAAGCGCGTCCGCATCTCCCGGACGGATGGGAGGCCCGCGTCGTGAGCGAGGAACATCCCGAGAAGGAGGAAGGGCGCAAGCCCGATGCGGCCCCTGCGCCAGAGGCAGAAGATGACGCTCGGCCGCTGACCGGCGAGCCGGTCGCGCCGATGCGGCTGCGTCCCGAGCCTCCGCGCGTCACCCGGCTGTCGCGCAAGGTGCTGGCTGGTCTCGGCCTCGCCGCCAGTGTCGGCGTCGGCGGCGCGCTCGTCTATGCGCTCCAGACCCGGCATGGTGGCGATCAGGGTCAGGAGCTGATTTCCACCGACAACCGCACCACCCCGGACGGGCTGGCCGGCCTGCCGAAGGATTATAGCGGTGTGCCCAAACTCGGCCCGCCCTTGCCGGGCGATCTCGGTCGTCCGATCTTGAACGCGCAGAATGCGGGCCAACCTCTGCCGACGCCGGGTATCGCGGGACCCGCGCCGGCTGGCCTCAGTGCGGAGGAGCAGCGTCAGGCACAGGAGCGGGAAGCGGCGCGCAATGCGAAGCTTTTTGCGTCTACCGAGACGCGGCCGACGAACACTACGACGGCCACAACTGCGCCTGCGCTGCAGCCTGACCTCTCCAGCCTCGGCCTCGCGCCGCAGCCGACAACACCTTCGGCTCAGGATCGCCAACTCGCCTTCCTCAACCAGACGCCGGACAAGCGCACGGTCTCGCCCGATCGCGTCGCCGCGCCCGCATCGAAGAACGTGCTTCAGGCCGGCGCCGTGATTTCCGCCGCGCTCATCACCGGCATCCGCTCCGATCTCCCGGGCCAGATCACGGCGCAAGTGACTGAGAGCATCTACGACAGCCCGACCGGCAAAATCCTGCTTATTCCGCAAGGCACGCGCGTCATCGGCCAATACGACGCCGGTGTCGGCTTCGGTCAGCGCCGCATCCTGCTCGTCTGGAACCGACTGATCTTTCCAAACGGCCGCTCGATCGTGCTGGAGCGCCAGCCAGGCGCCGATGCCGAGGGCTATGCCGGCCTCGAGGACGGCGTCGATTATCATTGGGGCGAGCTGTTCAAGGCCGCCGCGCTCTCCACGCTGCTCAGCGTCGGCGCCGAATCCGGTTCGTCGAGTGGCGAGAGCGACATCGTGCGTGCGCTCCGCAACGGTGCGTCGAACAGCATCAGCCAGACCGGCCAGCAGATCGTATCCCTCCGGCGAGGGCCGTCTGGCATTGACTGCGGCGTGCGGAGATAGAT
>ERZ1645192.3610-NODE-3610-length-12515-cov-7.689968_pt1 | contig 12515 bp, 1 predicted proteins | sample MGYA00575354_ERZ1645192 | MGnify/ENA primary metagenome ERZ1645192 (study PRJEB40844, sample SAMN11349763) | freshwater sediment metagenome | isolation source: river sediment | host: Sediment | place: India: Faizupur Khadar , New Delhi | collected 2017-02-21 ... | reverse complement strand
AATGTCATTAAGTCTCCCTTGTTCTCTGCAACGCCAACCCATCTCCCCAGCTTCTCATTTGTTTTACTGGGGAAACCTTTGTCATAGGATTGATAGTACACTGGTTGATACCACCAGAATGCAAGAAGTGGTGATATATCTGGTACCTGGTTGAATGCTGCTTCTATGGGGGACTTCCCTTTTAGGCTATCTACTGCTAGGCGATTCATTAAATATATAATGAACAATAAACATAATAGCCACATCTCGGGTGGCGCACCGCTTCTATCTAGTATTGTGTTGATCATTCTTTTCAACTCTTGTATACGCCTTTCGGCATAATTTTGATGTTGAAAATTCGGTTCGGACTGATGGTCCTTGATAGCATAATATCGTAGAATATCTTTAACGGCACGGCCTATCTCAACCTTTGCATTATCAGATATGAGCATATTTGGTGCTCCATAAGTACGAATCCATTCATGGATGGCTTGGGGCATATCTTTCTCAGACTTCATTGGTACTGCAAGTCCGAGTTGCGTATTTCGCGCGCAGAATATTTGTGCCATTGTGACCCCTCCATGTCCTGGAATTCCGTCGTTCAAGGCGGGCGTATCTGAGAAGAAAGTATCTGTCGCGACTGCGTCATTGAGTCGATCGACATTAGCAGCTGGAAATCGTGTTTTGAAGTGCATCCTGAATGGGAATCGCACGACAGAACGTCCGAACTGCGTACTAGCTGCCAAAGTTGCCTTGATTCGTTCGACAGACACCCATCCAAAGTGTGGTCGAAGTAGGTCGAATTTCGGCGTCTGTTTGACAACCGTCTGTTCTTGAATAACGCGACTGTGCCTTGCTTCATATAGCAATGCATCTATGTCGCGATCCAAGTTACCAGTAAGTTCACCAAAGTCATTGACGTCTGTGTTGTACGTCAATTCGTCATTCTCAAGATCGGATTGATAGGCTCCTCGATCGAAACCATCGGGATCATCTACATACTCATCATCGAGCTGTGCAGGATTCCAATCCGTATCTTCGGTGAAATATACATGAGGATAGTTCTCCATATCCTCATTGGTAGGATACCTCATATCCATATACGGTAGTCCGTTACGAATACTTAGAGGTATTACATAGCCATCAGGTGTGACAATCCTTTGTAGTCCAGGATGTCGTGCCTTTCTCGGCTTCTCATCGACGTCGAGGCCAAATGCCTCCATTTGTATTGCCGAATGTATCGTACGGCCTTTTCCATAATAGGCGTACTGAGGGAATAGGCCTATAATAGGGCCTCTGTTCGTATTCTCCACAAGCGCAGCACCTAATACAATTGGTAGATCGGGAACTGAAGCATCCCCGACTCCTTGTACGTCTGCATATACGCCAGTGACGAACTCTAGTACCTTCATATCACTACCTCCCAGTCCTCCGTTTGCTCCTCTATCTAGCATAGCACCTACTGGGGCAGTTGTAGTACGTACTATATTACATTTACATTGCGCCATATCTATGCGTATGTATCTATGGCCATCCTTTCCCATAGTCGTTGGGAGACTTGTTGGTGTATTTTGGTCGATGGATGCTTTTGCCATTAGAATACTTTTGAGCGTAACTGGACCACTAGGTATACTTCCCTGATCACTTGGGTTAGTACCTACTGTGGTCATATTGATCTCACGAACCCTGGTGTCATCCTTGAGTACTTGAGTCATGAGTGCCGACTCTTTTGCCACGTACTCATTTATTGCTTGATTGATCTCTGTTTTCCTTTCGGCTTTCGTGACTCGAGCCTTTTGTTGACGGGATTCTTTGCGCTTCTGGATGAAGTCGCGTCTTTCTTCACTCGTCATTTTCTGCCATACGTCACTATCTAGAAACCACTGATTTTTCTTTTTGTTTCTAGTATCTTTACTATTTCTTTTAGTTTCTGTTGCCTTAGCAATTCGAGTTTGTCGTCGAGAAGACTTATGTGACTCATCATAAGTGATGGCGGCAGTCTCAATATGAGCCATGAGTTCGCCAAACGTCACTTCGTCCATACCTTTGCCCTGTGTATGCAGCGTACCAGCTGCTTGTAACAAAGGAGACACCTGTCGAGCAATTGTGTCAAAGGTATCTAGTGACTGAGTCATCTCGGGATTCGGTTTGAGAGCTGATATAATCCAGCGCTTTTTCTCATCTGGATCTGTTGGCTTTTCCTGGATCTCATCAAGATCCATGACCATCGTTTTCCATTTATTGATAAAAGCTACAGCCCCCCCATTCCAATTAGAATCTAATTTGAAGTCATAAATAGTAGATTTTAACGTAGTTATTGCAGTATCGGCTACGCGAGTCAGTGTATAATATGCCGTCATCTCTCGGAACACGGCATTGGCATCGTGGTCCGCGGCATGTTTCCGTACATATGTACGTCCCGTAGACGTTTGGACAATCGAGCACAACACCTTGTAACAGAACGTGTTCTGTTCCTTATATAACGTGACGTCTTCGCCTTGGAGAGTCGTTGAGTCGTAGTTGAGATCAAATATTCTACCGACTCCTTGTATCAAAGCAGTCAAGAGAAGGTGGCGTCTAAAATTCAACCAATATTTATCTTCCTTGAGCGGTTTGTATTCTCCGACTTCTCTTTTCACTCCCTTATGGTAAGTTTCAAGGGCTGTTGTCACGTTCTCGTTCCCTATCCTGGGAACGACCCCGGCTATATTGCCCGCTTCTTGCGAATAATAAGTTGATCTCCACGTCCCGAATAGGGATGACGTCAGTGAAAACCACCTTCTAATCGGGGTAATTTGTTGGTTCTGAATCGAAAATTCCCTGAACCATAATTGTAGTTGCAGTACCGTTCTTCTTTCTACGACTGTCAAATGTCTTTGACGCGCCGGAAGAGTTTCTGGTACGGTTTGTACTTTGCTACTACCTGTTCGCGTGGGCGCTGGTGAACCCAATCTCGCGACTTCCGCTGGCGGTGGGGGTATAATTTCTGTAATAATTATACTCTCGAGATCTTTGATTGGATCTATCGCCAACAGGTCATAAATATCATTTATGCCAGCCAATTCGAATGCCAATCGATATGGTCCGTTGAAGACGGCTGGTTCTCTTGGTGGCTCCCCTAGTACCTCCGATAGCACATGTTGTAGTGCAGTTTTCGGGTTAACGGCTTTTGTATCCATCGAAACGTTTCTTATATGATTACTAGGGTTTACGAGCCTGTACTTGATTTAATGCTTTCAATAAACGTCGATTCTACGTATGTTTTTACTTAGTTTATTTATTTTAATTATCGACGTTCCCTATATATGATACCTTTGCAATTATCGGTCTCTTATGTATCTTCGCTATTATCGACTCGTTGAATATCTTCCGCCTTATCGGCTTGTTGTGTTTTAATTATTGCGTGAACTATAATTAGGTTGTAGATTGAACTAAGCCTCAATTTACCGTCGCAACGCCCGGCAAGGCGAAGTGTTTCTATTTGAGAGCGAGATCCGGCACGCTCCTAGGACACTGGGTCAACAAAGCCCCTATCGATACAACGGTTGTCCGACCGTGCTTGATAGCCGGGTAGATTTAGGCTGGTACCGCGCGTAAGCAACAGAGATACCTTACTGCTGCTACGCTAGTCAATGGTAATAAGCGCCCTATGTTCTACCGGACCGAATACGGGTGGCCCCCTTGCAACTGGGGTATGCTGGTTTTGTTAGGCTTGACTAGAGCCGCCTGCAGCGTGCATTAGCGTGCACGACCTTTCCCGTATTCCCAGTGTATCACTGGAGAACCTGTTAATTATACGAGCCGTACTAACACAGCGTGTCTATACTGTGTAATGCTAAACGAAAAAATATCACTAATGCTTATGGTTGGTGTTAGAATACTTATTTGTTGAAGAAACTTTTCGTCTTTGTCAGTTGCTGTTTATGTTTTACGATGTTATGTATTTTGATTTTATGAGCTTGTGAAAACTCAAAGAATCAATTGACAACACATCGTAAGCACACGTGAGCATAGTACATAAGACAAACAGTGTCAACAAGTAAGCAAGGAGAATTTTGTGTTCTCTTTGACACACTTCTGATAAGAAATATCAGTTGTCAAACCAAATTCAACCAGAAAAAATGCAAACAATTCATTCAAAATCATCCAAGTACGTGTTTTGGGTGTACGAATAGTACCAGAATTTCTATCGCGTTCGCCAACTGGTAGTATCGTATCTCTTCTCAGACGAGGCTAAGGGACGCAACGACGTGAGGCCTTTGAAGATGGCCCTTTCCAACTAACGCTGCCGGTGCCTTGCAAGGCGAATTTGCAAACCTGGCACATACGCAACCACACACGGTGTCCGGAACGATGTGGTTACCTGACTTTAGATAGTATAAACATAAATACCATGGTCGTCATTAGAAAAATATACGCTTTCAGTAGGCGTCCCCACCGATTACGAAAAACCACAAAATGACGAATTTTACGTAGAACAAACGATCAAACGCACAGCCAACTGCGACTGTTAATCTGACAAGTACAATACGAGTACGATAGCACTAGTGGTAGTGCGCCTACGATTGTTTACCTTAAAATTATAGACCTGAATACATCATTTTGGTTGTTCATGTATCATGCTAAAATAAAGTGACTTATTCTACTCAATTACTGTTCTGATGTAATCGTATGCAACGACATGTGCTGACATCCATGATTCAGCATGTCGACATGTGCTATAGCACATACACTCATTCATGTATCGTATCAGAATGGTATCTTTCATACGAATCTATTTGGATATTCATCGGCATGTGATAGCACATGCACCTACATATGTATATCATCGGCATGTGATAGCACATGCGCCTATGTAAGTATACTATCCGTAAGTGTTAGCACACGCGACTATATAAGTAAACTATCGGCATGTGTATTAGCACATGCGCCTATATAAGTATACTATCGACTCAAAGTCGACCGTCCAACCGACACCCGGTTGTCACTCCCCTCGATGAGAGTTGTTAGTATCTTATATCTATAGGTTTGCATCACTTGGGTCTCCAGCCCAAAACAGAAAGGGTTTGATTAATGGCCAAGCTAATGTGTGGCTCAAATTCTTCGTCAACACGTCACTGGGATTCTCTGTTCCAGCTATATGAAAGAATTTTAAGATACCACTTGCTATAGCTTCTCTCACTCTATGATAAGCTAAAAATTGATGTCTCTTCTTCAACATGGAATGCGGCAATATAGAACTTGTTACTACACTCTTGTTATCGCCAAACATATATGTTTTATCTTCAATGGGAACTCCGAAATACCTTAATGTATTCCGTAGATCCATTATTTGTTCTGTGGCGATTCTTGCCGCTACAAATTCCGATCCATAGGTCGCCGTCTCCACCGTTTCTTGCCGTTTTGCAGTGAAGTCTATCGGCGTCAAATTCAACATATGTAAAATACCCGTAGCACTTCTCCCCGTCACTAAGTCATGCAGTAGGTTCGCATCGACATAGCAAGTGAGAACTACGGTCTTCCCCAATGGTTTGGGCATATCCGGTGGAAGTTCTTCTTTGACATTTCCATATACCGAATAAGTCCAATCGACATCGGGTTCCTCTAGATGAGAGTAATCTGGTTCGCTCGTTCTGAACCTAATTGCTCCCATGTTGTACTTCTTCAAGTACCCAACGATTCTCTTCAATCGTTCCAAATGCCCTATGCGAGGAGCAGTGCGAAATCTCCCCATAGTCATTACAGCACAATTGATGTCATAACGACATAGCGATACAGCCCATTGAAGCGCTCCTATAATACTTTGATATTTCTTTATACCGTCGTTATCTAAGAATTCGCTAGTATCGAGCTCCGGATGATCGCCGGACTCTAATGGGGTGTTGCACTCTCGCGGCATTGTTCCAAACATACGCTCGAAATTCGCTAGCAGACGTTTGATATACGTCTTCGCTCCATAACATAATGTTCCATCTGGGTCTCGGAAAAAATCTCCCCCAATGTGGTAACTTATGCCTTCTTGATCGCGGAGCTTATATCCACCTACCTCTCGTAACATTTGATATATGTCGGTAGGTTCTTCTGCCATCACTGCAAGGTCATCTACATAAAGACACACATATTCATAGTGTCCGTTGAACTCTCGCATCCAAACTTCGTTATCGGCACGTGAAGGCCAAAATCCTATATCGCGCAGTGTGTCGGAGATTCGCTCATTGAATCTCTTGCCACTGCTGCGTAGGCCATATAAAGCTTTTACTATAATCAAAGTATGGCCGTGTAATTCTCCGAATTCCTCACCTGCAGTGAACACAACTTTTTCTTTTGTATATGCCTCCAGGTATGCTGAGGATATGTCAGCACTCGATATTTTAAGGTTATTTAATTCTCCAAGAAATACACAAATACGGAAGCTTCGCAACGATACAACTCCGCTGTATGACGATTCTTTGATTGGTTCCGTCATATGGCCTCCGGCCACCAGCCGAGCGCGCCTGCGTAAATCCTGCTTAACGTCAAAGACCCATAGCAATTTGATTCGCTGGTAACCCTTTGGAGTGGGCGCATATTTACCAGCATCCTCAAAACACTTATAATCGTTAAGCAAGTCAAGTTCTTTAGAACATGCATCCTTCCACTTAGTGTCTTTATTTCTTTTATCAATTATTTCTACCTCGGAATACCCATTAGGAATTTGGACTCCAAATTTATATTTAGGGATTCGCTTTCCTGGAGCTATTCGAGCCTGCTTAAGCATCCTTTGAAGCTTCTTATCCCTTCGCGCTAACTTTTTCAAACGCTTCCACCCTGGTTCATCGAGTAGACCATTCGCTTTCCCGTATTGTGCGACACTTACTGGGTCGTCTTTTGCAATTATGGTGAGTGGTTCCCATGTCTGCGAATCATCTTCCCAATGTACCAAGAGGTTCCACATTGACCCGTTATACTTAGCGTCTTTCGGTGTCAATGGTCCATCATGTCCTACAATCTGTCGGAAAGAGAACATGTTTCCTACCATCTGGAGTTCTCCATCAGGTAGTCCTTCTAAGAGGCTTTCTTCTCTTTCTATTTGTGCCTCTACAATATCACATAGTTCATTATAAGTAATAATTTCATCATAGTCATTATCACCTATTGCAACTAGAAATTTAATTATAGAACGTTCTGATTTGGCGTCGCGTTCCTCAATTTTTCGTACTACCTGTGCTCTAAGTATTTCCCCATCTGGCTCGGGCTTATGTAAAAATGAGATCCCGAGTAATTCTTCTGGGGTAAACTGGGGAAGTTTCGCATCAGGCGGATCATTGCACAAGTCTCCCGTAGACATTACGATCGGTTTGTGGGATACTTTTGTGCTAACCTCCCCTCCGACTGAGGCGAGACGATTGTTTGGATCAACATCAGAAACTGGTCGAACATTGCTACGCGCGACCACCATTCTTGTTGTTTCATCCATGATCCAGAATGTCATTAAGTCTCCCTTGTTCTCTGCAACGCCAACCCATCTCCCCAGCTTCTCATTTGTTTTACTGGGGAAACCTTTGTCATAGGATTGATAGTACACTGGTTGATACCACCAGAATGCAAGAAGTGGTGATATATCTGGTACCTGGTTGAATGCTGCTTCTATGGGGGACTTCCCTTTTAGGCTATCTACTGCTAGGCGATTCATTAAATATATAATGAACAATAAACATAATAGCCACATCTCGGGTGGCGCACCGCTTCTATCTAGTATTGTGTTGATCATTCTTTTCAACTCTTGTATACGCCTTTCGGCATAATTTTGATGTTGAAAATTCGGTTCGGACTGATGGTCCTTGATAGCATAATATCGTAGAATATCTTTAACGGCACGGCCTATCTCAACCTTTGCATTATCAGATATGAGCATATTTGGTGCTCCATAAGTACGAATCCATTCATGGATGGCTTGGGGCATATCTTTCTCAGACTTCATTGGTACTGCAAGTCCGAGTTGCGTATTTCGCGCGCAGAATATTTGTGCCATTGTGACCCCTCCATGTCCTGGAATTCCGTCGTTCAAGGCGGGCGTATCTGAGAAGAAAGTATCTGTCGCGACTGCGTCATTGAGTCGATCGACATTAGCAGCTGGAAATCGTGTTTTGAAGTGCATCCTGAATGGGAATCGCACGACAGAACGTCCGAACTGCGTACTAGCTGCCAAAGTTGCCTTGATTCGTTCGACAGACACCCATCCAAAGTGTGGTCGAAGTAGGTCGAATTTCGGCGTCTGTTTGACAACCGTCTGTTCTTGAATAACGCGACTGTGCCTTGCTTCATATAGCAATGCATCTATGTCGCGATCCAAGTTACCAGTAAGTTCACCAAAGTCATTGACGTCTGTGTTGTACGTCAATTCGTCATTCTCAAGATCGGATTGATAGGCTCCTCGATCGAAACCATCGGGATCATCTACATACTCATCATCGAGCTGTGCAGGATTCCAATCCGTATCTTCGGTGAAATATACATGAGGATAGTTCTCCATATCCTCATTGGTAGGATACCTCATATCCATATACGGTAGTCCGTTACGAATACTTAGAGGTATTACATAGCCATCAGGTGTGACAATCCTTTGTAGTCCAGGATGTCGTGCCTTTCTCGGCTTCTCATCGACGTCGAGGCCAAATGCCTCCATTTGTATTGCCGAATGTATCGTACGGCCTTTTCCATAATAGGCGTACTGAGGGAATAGGCCTATAATAGGGCCTCTGTTCGTATTCTCCACAAGCGCAGCACCTAATACAATTGGTAGATCGGGAACTGAAGCATCCCCGACTCCTTGTACGTCTGCATATACGCCAGTGACGAACTCTAGTACCTTCATATCACTACCTCCCAGTCCTCCGTTTGCTCCTCTATCTAGCATAGCACCTACTGGGGCAGTTGTAGTACGTACTATATTACATTTACATTGCGCCATATCTATGCGTATGTATCTATGGCCATCCTTTCCCATAGTCGTTGGGAGACTTGTTGGTGTATTTTGGTCGATGGATGCTTTTGCCATTAGAATACTTTTGAGCGTAACTGGACCACTAGGTATACTTCCCTGATCACTTGGGTTAGTACCTACTGTGGTCATATTGATCTCACGAACCCTGGTGTCATCCTTGAGTACTTGAGTCATGAGTGCCGACTCTTTTGCCACGTACTCATTTATTGCTTGATTGATCTCTGTTTTCCTTTCGGCTTTCGTGACTCGAGCCTTTTGTTGACGGGATTCTTTGCGCTTCTGGATGAAGTCGCGTCTTTCTTCACTCGTCATTTTCTGCCATACGTCACTATCTAGAAACCACTGATTTTTCTTTTTGTTTCTAGTATCTTTACTATTTCTTTTAGTTTCTGTTGCCTTAGCAATTCGAGTTTGTCGTCGAGAAGACTTATGTGACTCATCATAAGTGATGGCGGCAGTCTCAATATGAGCCATGAGTTCGCCAAACGTCACTTCGTCCATACCTTTGCCCTGTGTATGCAGCGTACCAGCTGCTTGTAACAAAGGAGACACCTGTCGAGCAATTGTGTCAAAGGTATCTAGTGACTGAGTCATCTCGGGATTCGGTTTGAGAGCTGATATAATCCAGCGCTTTTTCTCATCTGGATCTGTTGGCTTTTCCTGGATCTCATCAAGATCCATGACCATCGTTTTCCATTTATTGATAAAAGCTACAGCCCCCCCATTCCAATTAGAATCTAATTTGAAGTCATAAATAGTAGATTTTAACGTAGTTATTGCAGTATCGGCTACGCGAGTCAGTGTATAATATGCCGTCATCTCTCGGAACACGGCATTGGCATCGTGGTCCGCGGCATGTTTCCGTACATATGTACGTCCCGTAGACGTTTGGACAATCGAGCACAACACCTTGTAACAGAACGTGTTCTGTTCCTTATATAACGTGACGTCTTCGCCTTGGAGAGTCGTTGAGTCGTAGTTGAGATCAAATATTCTACCGACTCCTTGTATCAAAGCAGTCAAGAGAAGGTGGCGTCTAAAATTCAACCAATATTTATCTTCCTTGAGCGGTTTGTATTCTCCGACTTCTCTTTTCACTCCCTTATGGTAAGTTTCAAGGGCTGTTGTCACGTTCTCGTTCCCTATCCTGGGAACGACCCCGGCTATATTGCCCGCTTCTTGCGAATAATAAGTTGATCTCCACGTCCCGAATAGGGATGACGTCAGTGAAAACCACCTTCTAATCGGGGTAATTTGTTGGTTCTGAATCGAAAATTCCCTGAACCATAATTGTAGTTGCAGTACCGTTCTTCTTTCTACGACTGTCAAATGTCTTTGACGCGCCGGAAGAGTTTCTGGTACGGTTTGTACTTTGCTACTACCTGTTCGCGTGGGCGCTGGTGAACCCAATCTCGCGACTTCCGCTGGCGGTGGGGGTATAATTTCTGTAATAATTATACTCTCGAGATCTTTGATTGGATCTATCGCCAACAGGTCATAAATATCATTTATGCCAGCCAATTCGAATGCCAATCGATATGGTCCGTTGAAGACGGCTGGTTCTCTTGGTGGCTCCCCTAGTACCTCCGATAGCACATGTTGTAGTGCAGTTTTCGGGTTAACGGCTTTTGTATCCATCGAAACGTTTCTTATATGATTACTAGGGTTTACGAGCCTGTACTTGATTTAATGCTTTCAATAAACGTCGATTCTACGTATGTTTTTACTTAGTTTATTTATTTTAATTATCGACGTTCCCTATATATGATACCTTTGCAATTATCGGTCTCTTATGTATCTTCGCTATTATCGACTCGTTGAATATCTTCCGCCTTATCGGCTTGTTGTGTTTTAATTATTGCGTGAACTATAATTAGGTTGTAGATTGAACTAAGCCTCAATTTACCGTCGCAACGCCCGGCAAGGCGAAGTGTTTCTATTTGAGAGCGAGATCCGGCACGCTCCTAGGACACTGGGTCAACAAAGCCCCTATCGATACAACGGTTGTCCGACCGTGCTTGATAGCCGGGTAGATTTAGGCTGGTACCGCGCGTAAGCAACAGAGATACCTTACTGCTGCTACGCTAGTCAATGGTAATAAGCGCCCTATGTTCTACCGGACCGAATACGGGTGGCCCCCTTGCAACTGGGGTATGCTGGTTTTGTTAGGCTTGACTAGAGCCGCCTGCAGCGTGCATTAGCGTGCACGACCTTTCCCGTATTCCCAGTGTATCACTGGAGAACCTGTTAATTATACGAGCCGTACTAACACAGCGTGTCTATACTGTGTAATGCTAAACGAAAAAATATCACTAATGCTTATGGTTGGTGTTAGAATACTTATTTGTTGAAGAAACTTTTCGTCTTTGTCAGTTGCTGTTTATGTTTTACGATGTTATGTATTTTGATTTTATGAGCTTGTGAAAACTCAAAGAATCAATTGACAACACATCGTAAGCACACGTGAGCATAGTACATAAGACAAACAGTGTCAACAAGTAAGCAAGGAGAATTTTGTGTTCTCTTTGACACACTTCTGATAAGAAATATCAGTTGTCAAACCAAATTCAACCAGAAAAAATGCAAACAATTCATTCAAAATCATCCAAGTACGTGTTTTGGGTGTACGAATAGTACCAGAATTTCTATCGCGTTCGCCAACTGGTAGTATCGTATCTCTTCTCAGACGAGGCTAAGGGACGCAACGACGTGAGGCCTTTGAAGATGGCCCTTTCCAACTAACGCTGCCGGTGCCTTGCAAGGCGAATTTGCAAACCTGGCACATACGCAACCACACACGGTGTCCGGAACGATGTGGTTACCTGACTTTAGATAGTATAAACATAAATACCATGGTCGTCATTAGAAAAATATACGCTTTCAGTAGGCGTCCCCACCGATTACGAAAAACCACAAAATGACGAATTTTACGTAGAACAAACGATCAAACGCACAGCCAACTGCGACTGTTAATCTGACAAGTACAATACGAGTACGATAGCACTAGTGGTAGTGCGCCTACGATTGTTTACCTTAAAATTATAGACCTGAATACATCATTTTGGTTGTTCATGTATCATGCTAAAATAAAGTGACTTATTCTACTCAATTACTGTTCTGATGTAATCGTATGCAACGACATGTGCTGACATCCATGATTCAGCATGTCGACATGTGCTATAGCACATACACTCATTCATGTATCGTATCAGAATGGTATCTTTCATACGAATCTATTTGGATATTCATCGGCATGTGATAGCACATGCACCTACATATGTATTTCATCGGCATGTGATAGCACACAGACCTATATAAGTATACCATCAGCGCATGTGTTAGCACATGCGCCTTTATAAGTATACTATCGGTATGTGTTAGCACATGCGCCTATGTAAGTATACTATCCGTAAGTATTAGCACACGCGCCTATATAAGTATACTGTCGGCATGTGTGTTAGCACATGCGCCTATATGAGTATACTATCGCATGTGTGATAGCACATGCGCCTATATAAGTATACTATCGACTCAAAGTCGACCGTCCAACCGA
>ERZ1645192.3609-NODE-3609-length-12518-cov-5.352483_pt1 | contig 12518 bp, 7 predicted proteins | sample MGYA00575354_ERZ1645192 | MGnify/ENA primary metagenome ERZ1645192 (study PRJEB40844, sample SAMN11349763) | freshwater sediment metagenome | isolation source: river sediment | host: Sediment | place: India: Faizupur Khadar , New Delhi | collected 2017-02-21 ... | reverse complement strand
GTAGTTCAGGAACATCAGGTAGTTCAGGAACATCAGGTAGTTCAGGAACATCAGGCAGTTCTGGTTCTGATGGAACCTCTGGTTCAAATGGTACTTCTGGATCTTCGGGGACTAGTGGACCATCTGGTTCCGATGGAACATCTGGTAGTTCTGGTTCTGATGGAACTTCTGGTAGTGATGGAACTTCTGGTAGTTCTGGTTCTGATGGAACTTCTGGAACTTCTGGTAGTGATGGAACTTCTGGTTCTAGTGGAACTTCAGGTGAAACTGGAACAAGTGGTACATCACCGCTAGATACACCATTATTTCAAGGTGAATGGGTATAAAAATTTATGAGGTTATATTATGGCATTATATGTTTTAAATGATATAGTAAAGCATAATGAAGATACATTTATATGCATTCAAGAACATAATTCTAATAATGAATCAGAACCTGGTGTGGGTATTAATTGGCAGACTTATTGGGGACGTATTGTTGATAAGACAAAAATTATACCAATATCAATTGGATTATCTGATTTTATTGTTGCTAATAATTCTCTCGAATGGGAATGTATTTCACAAGATCAATTAAATTTGCTAATGTCTCCTGATATATTACATAATGATTTAATAGATAAAAGTGGTGGTCAGCCTGGAGAATATTATCATCTTACTAGAAGCCAAACACTATTAATTGGTTCGTGGATTGGAGCACAATCAGATCCTCAACCAGACAAATTAGTAAAAAACGGAAGTCCAATATTTAATTCTGTAACAGTTTCCTCTCTTCGTCTTCTTGAAAAAAGACCTGCTAATGCTAGACCTGCTATGGCTAATATAGTGGTTCAAGGAACACCGTTAGAAAATGATACAATTACTCTTAATAGTCAAATATTTACTTTTGTAGTTTCTCGTACTAATATATACGAAATTACAATTAGTGCAGATCTACCAACACAAGCAAATAATATTGTATTAGCTTTAAATACAGATCAAATAGATGTTATAGCTACTATTAATGATACACATGATTATGAAATTGATTTAAAAGCAAGTATTGGAGGAGAAGATGGAAATAATTATACAATCACAGGATCTGCGACAGGAATAACGATCAATTCTCTTGGTGGACATTTTGTATATGGATTGAATGGAACTGTTGCATTTGCTAATGAAACAGTTGCTATGGGAAATGTTATTTATCATAGTATAGACGCGAACACAATCACCGGTACTAATTGGCGAAGGATTATATTTAATGATTATGTTGGTGGTGGACAATAAATAAAAAATATGGTGTAGATAATTAGTTTTATCTACACCATATATAATTTTGAAAATAAAATAATTTAAAAAATTATTAAATATATATTGAAGTTTTCTATGGAGGAATAATTTATGTCTATAACAGCGAATTTAATAAATGATAATTGTACTAGTTTGACAGGATGGACATATGCTGCTAATTGGAATATTTTAGATGGTTTCCATTGGGATGGTAGTGTAACTGGAGATTTAATTCAAAATTTCTCAGTTACAGGAACTGCTGTAACTCTTGAAATAACAACTTATTTTAATGGATTAACTCGACCAACTCTTGCCACCCATTGGGTTTCCGATATAAGTAGTGCGAATTTAACATTTTATATTGGAACAAACACTAAGTATGTGTCACTATTTTTTTCTGGTAATGGGGATTTATCTTATATTTATACAACTGATGAGTGGACTTATGCAATTCGCATTGTAGATGGAGATCTGAACGGATATGGTGTCCATACATGGAGATTTGAAATTGATGAAATTTCTGATAGTTTTTCAACATATAAAGATGATGTACTAGTTGGTACATTTGCAATGGGAGACAGCAATACCTGGAGTCAAGCATGTTTTAAAGTAACTGGTACGTCAAAAACAGAAGGGCATATATTATCTATTAAAGTTGGTGATGGATTAGGAGATTTTGGAACAACTCAGTGGAAAGTTTTATATTATCCATTTTTATGTAATGGATATCAAAGTGATTCTAATAGTCCATATATTCCTTCAAGTACAGTAACCGTTCTTAATAATACAGAATTTAGTCGAGAAAATTATACATTTAGTAAATGGAATACTAAAATGGATGGTAGTGGCATTGATTATAATCCAAATGATACGTTTACTATTACAACAAATACTACATTTTATCCTATCTGGACAGTAAATGTTGGAGCTGATGCTTCTTTATATATACCAATAGATACTAGATATTATCAAGATGATGGACTTCAAATTCCAATACTTGGAATAGGTGGACAGGATTATTTAATTGAATTTGATTGCAAATTTTTTGAAAAATGGACAACGTTTACTGTTTGTAACGATAGACTTGGATTTATGAATTTTTATGATGTGATGTATCTTTTTCTGATCAGAGCTGCCACTCCATCACGCTATATTTTTGTAGATATATCAAATATTAAATTACATGATAAATGTTGGCATCATTTTAAATGTGTTAGAGAATCTGGTATAGTTAATGTCTGGATTGATAATTATTATCATATATTACCTAACGTATTAGATGGTTTTATAGACTGGGATCAGGAAGAAGATAAAAATTATTATTTTTATAGTTTAAAACCAACAAGATATAATGCCTTTCAAATAAAAAATTATAAAATTACAATAAATGGAACAGATGTTATATTTGATGCTCCTTTTGATGTTGATTATTTTGATAATTCTACTTATGCGAATCATCCATTTCCTTATCCTTCTAATGTAATTCAAATAAATGCAGTTTCATCTTCATCCATTACATATGATGTTAATACTGGAAGTGGAACACCACCAGTGGATAATAATAGTCCTTACACTGTTGGAACATCAGTTGTAACTCTTGAAAATACTGATTTGACAAAGATAAATTATCTATTTTCTGGATGGAATTTGTCAACAGATGGTCTTGGATTTCATCTTGATCCAGGAGATTCTTATATTGCTACTAATTCTTCAACTGTGTTTTATGCTGATTGGGCACAAACAATTGCAACAGGATATGTAGGGAGATCTTTTACTGATACAACAAATAACGGTGATTGGGCGGTGTTCCCAGACATACAGATAATGGTTGGTAGTTCACCTGGACACTATAAAATTGGTACAGCTGTATTGTTTGAACTGCCAATATCTATTCCTGAAAATTCTGTAATAACTTCTGCTTATGTTGTATTAACTGGAAAAGATGTATCTGGATCTTATATAAAAATGCGAATAAGTGGCCAACTAGATAATAATGCAGAACTTATAGCTGGATTTACACCATCTATTGAAAATTTTCTAAAAGCAAGAGGACTTGTTAGTGGTGGAACTGGATCTACAACAAATTATATTTATTGGGATGATGTTTTAGCGGTAGAGGGTCAACCATTTCAATCACCATCACTTATTAATATACTTCAAGAAATATCTAATCTAGGAAAAGTGACAAATATTAATTTATTTTTTGATGATTTTGATAATAGAACAGTTAATGGGATAAATGTTTTTGATATACCACCCAATGCTGCTAAACTATATTATTCATTTATAACAGGACCATTTACTGTAACATATGATATTAATGGAGGAACAGGTGTCGTACCAATTGATAATAATAGTCCATATATTGCTAAAACTACTGTAACAGTATTATCTTCAGATAACTTGATAAAAGAAGGTTTTGTTGCTGCTGGTTGGAATACTGCACCAGATGGTAGTGGAATACCATATTCTCCAAATGATACTTTTGAAATAATGTCGGATACTATTTTTTATGTGTTTTGGAAAAAACTACATAAGATTAATGATGTTGTAACTAACAATGGTAGTGCATATATATGCAAACAATTCCATATCCCATATGCTAATACTGAACCAGGGATAGGAGCTAATTGGCAAACTTATTGGAATTGTATGATTGATAAACATGATGCTCTACCAGTTCCTATTTTAGAAAATGATATGTTTTTTAGTAAAGTTTTAAATCCTGGAAGTGAATTTACATTCGATGAAGATTTAACTGATAGGAATGGTCAAACTGTAACTACTACTGGACAAGTGTCTGCTGAAAATGGGATAGGTACGTTTGTGCATAAATTTGAGGAAGAACCATATCAAGCTTATTTGTATCAAACCATTACAGAAAATACAGATTTAGGAGATAATGGTGATTTTGAAATAACTTTTTCTGATTTTTATTGTCAAGCAGATTTACTTATTAATAATACGTACATGCTAGCAATGTTTGGAGATATTGAAGTTGGTACATTATTATATTTTATATATGAAAGAACTACACCTGATGATAAGTTTCATGTATATTATATTAATACAGGAAGTCCAGTAGCTACTGATAGCTTTACTATTGCTGGAACTCAATTATTATCTCCGCATACATATTCTATAAAAAGAACCTCTGGTATATATACTATGACGTTTGATGGAAATCCTTGTACAAAAACGTCAAGTGATTTAGATGGGGTATCACTTCCAAGTTTTGTAGGAAAAACATATATACTTGGTTCAGCATCACCAGTAGAAGTTGATACATCTTATTTTTCAAATGTAAAAATTATTAGAAGTACTGATATTAGATATACTTGGGTAAGACAACCATTTACAACTACACTTAGACAAATTACAAATAAATTACATCATGATAATATTGCTGCTCTTGCGGCTGAAGATCAACGTGGTGGTTCGGGTTATTATCATTTAACTAAAAATCAATATGATAGTTTAACTGGTCCTTATGCACAAGTAATAGATTTAATAGGTTATTATGGAAGTCCAACATTCAATTCTATTTATGCTTCCTATATAATTCCAGAAGGTACACCAATAAATGCAGTTTCTGCGCAGGGAACAATAACTCTTAATAGTATTCCTGAGTTAGACGAATCTTTTATAATTGACAGTGCTCAATTTTCATGGACAACAACAAGAACACAAAATTATGAAGTTAGCAGAGGAGCAACAATATCTGAAACTATAGATAATATAGTTTATGCTCTTTCTACAGATTTATCAGGCGCTTTTACTATAACTCGTGGAGCTGGAGATACAGTCATTGTAGAATACAATACAAAAGGTATAATTGGGAACTCATTAACGTTTACAGAGGGTTCTATGGGTATGACAATGGATGGCTCTGGATATTTGGGTGGAACACGATCTGGAATTAATGGAACAGAGGGTAATAATGGTCAAATGTTTGCTGATAATAATTATTTTTACATTTGTACAGCAACAAACACAATTAATGATGCTAATTGGCGAAGGATTTTGTTTAATGGTTATTTTTAATGATATGTAATCTTAATCATTATAATTTTGAATCGGCACGAATGATTATTTGTTCGTGCCGATTATTTATAATTAATTTATTATAATATAAGGATAAATTATGGCTCATTATAATGTAAAACAAATAATAAAACACAAGAATAAAACATATATATGTCAAGTTGAACATGATTCTGATCCAATTACGGAACCTGGTGTTGGAGTAAATTGGGAAAATTATTGGGGACGTATAGAAAATTTATCTGAACTTATTCCCGTACCAAATGGAATAGAAGAATTTTTAACTTCTGTTCCTGGGTCACTTCAAGATTCAACTTATTTTGATTTTGAAGGAATAACACCAATTGATCGTTGTGGATATTCATGGAACACAACTGGAAATGTTACATGTTCTGATGGTAAATGTATTTTATCAACTATAAATGATAATTTAGCATATTTATATCGACCCATGGATTCTGCAACTAATATTACTAATAAAGATTTTGTAATGACATTTACTGATTTGAATACAACTGCAAATACAGCCATTATGTTATTTGCTCAAGGAAAAATCGATACATATTATTTTATTACTGGTATTCTTAATACTGTAGATAAACAAATTATGATTATATGTATATATGGTGGTCAAGCGTATATGTGTTCTTTTACTATTGATGATGCTGAATGGTCACCGCTTATCAATCATACATATACAATAACAAAGTCTAATTCAATATATACTGTGACAATTGATGGAAATCCTTTGACTAAAGGTACTAACACTCTAGATGGTATCACAACACCTATTGATAACGATGGAATTTATTATATCGGTACAATGACATCTTTAATAGAACCACCACCTACTTTTGATATAAATATTGGAAATTTTGCACTTCAAATTAATTCTTTAGTATGGACGCCGTCGAATATTTCATCATTAGCACAATCAATTGAACCATCTTTACCACATAATTCATTAGTTGCTTTACAAGGTGGACAGGATAATTATGAGCATGATCCACGTGATTATAGCCATATTAAAAGTCAACTACATGACTGGCTAACTGGACCATATGGACAAGTTGAAGAATTAGTAACAACAGGTAATCCAACATTTAGTTATATTAGTTGTCCAATTTATATATTACCAAAAACACCAAATAATGCACTTGCTGCAACTGGTAAAATTACAGTTTCTGGTACACCAGTTATTGATCAAACTTTAGTAATTGATACACAAACTTTTCTTTTTAAGGAATTAAGATCATTGACCGGAGAAATTACTATAAGTTCGGACAATAATATACAAGCACAAAATATCGTTGACGCCATTAATACTGATTTATCATCTGTTGATGCTTTAATTGATAATACAGATGTTAATTTAATGGCAACAATTATTGGAAGTTCTGGAAATTCTATAGTATTTACAACTAATGCGACAGGTATATCTGTAAGTGGGAGTGGAACTCTTACAAATGGTTTTGATCTTACACCAGCTTTTAAACATGAAGTTTGTTATAATACAAATTATTTATATTTATGTCAAGATAATGATGATATTGTTGTTAATGAATTTACATTTGATACAGATACAAGTGATTCTAATGGGAATTTTGTTAATGTAACTGGTGATATATCTGCCATAAATGGTGAAGGTGTATTCAACTTAGTAAGTGGAGCATCCACATGTTTGATAGAGAGAATTACAGAAGATACAGATTTAAGCGATAAGGATTTTAAAATCACTATTACAGATTTCAGAATGACTGTTGCACGCGACACTACAATATTAATGTGGCTAGGTGGTGGTAATTATGGTATTGCTATTTTACCATCAGTAAATTATATATATATGTCATATTGGGATAGTAATACGTTGACTAAGTTGTGGGCTTTAGGTACAGAATTTGATTACTCGATAAACCATACATTTGTTATAACAAGAACAAATTTAACTTATGCAATAACGTGTGATGGAGTTCCTTTAGTAGGAATTGAAGGGTCACCTACTATTACCGGAGAACATTGTAAATCTAATGTAGGTGGTACATTCTATTTTGGTGATGTTTGGTCAGGTAACCCTACTACAATGTATATTGGTAATTTAGAAGTTATGTTAACTTCTAGATTAGATAGAGGTTTAACAACTAATATTTGGACTAGAAGTCCTTTAGAAATTTTTTAAATAATTAAAAATGAGGTTTTGAACTATGAGTTCACCTGATACTATGTTTGGTGAAAATTTAAAAAAGAGACTTCTTCATTTTGGTACTCTTAAAGTTAAAGCACAAGAAGTTCCTGACTTAACTGCTATAGTTGAGTCAGGAACATTTTGGTATCATAGCGGCCATACACACACACTTATTAAGTTTAGTGGAGATGTAACAGATATATTTAACATACCTATTGAATATCCAAAATGGTATATTGTGGCCGTAAGTTTTTATGAAACTCAAGAAGTTGTTATTCTCGAGGGTTACGAAAGTGAAGATCCACAACTTCCTTATATACCAGATCAAAGATTTCCAGTAGCTGCAGTTTATTTAACACCAGAAACAACTGCCATTACAAATGATATTATATATGATATTCGACCAATTTTTCAATTAACTGAAGGGATGATTGGTGATCCTGGTACGGATGGAACATCTGGAACTTCTGGTAGTTCTGGAACTTCTGGTAGTTCTGGGATAGATGGTATTCCAGGTATTGATGGTACTTCTGGTACTTCTGGTGAATCTGGTTCTAGTGGAACTTCTACAAATGATACACGTTATATCGAAATTACTCTTGTTTCTGACGATACTGAAATTCCTGTTAAGTATAATATAACTGGTGATTTTGAGTGTCCAATGAGTGGAAATATAGTAGATGTTGGAGCATATATAACTGGTCCTGATACTGGAATAGATGGAATAATGGTTGTAGATATTCTTCTTAATGGAATTAGTATCATGGAAGTTGATAAAATAAGAGTTATGTCTGGTGAAAAATCATCTAGAACATCACCATATCCTCCAGTACTTACAACAACATCAATTATCGCTGGTGATATACTTAATTTTAGTATTCTTAATATACATACTACTCCAGCAAAAGGAGTTAGTGTTTGGTTAAAAATACAAGAACATTTTTATTCTAATGGAACAAGTCATAATGATATTGTTAATGCGTCGACAATAGAAATATTTGATCCAACAAGTACAGTAAATACTGTTGAAAAATATGCTGGAAAAATGGTTTTTGATACAACACAAAATAGACCATGTTGGGCATCTGGATCTGAACCAAATTCATTTTGGTATTATACAATTATAAATTCTACAGAAATTGAATTAACTAATATTAATAGTCAAATTAATCAAATGAAATATGACGGTATGATGATATGGGATATGACATATAGTAGAGTTTTATGGTGTAGTAGTTATCTTCCAGCTGGAGCATGGAAAGATGCTCTTGGAGATATTATTTATACACCATCATAATAGGAGAAAATTATGGCAAGAATATTTATAGATGGATTTGAAAATAATAGCATGGAATTTTGGAGTGTCGCAGGTAATAATTATATTGCATCAAGTTCTGGAGTTCCTGGCTTTAAAGGAAATTATTGTATGAGAATATATCAAAATGGTTATGCATTAAAAACTCTATCAACTCCTTTAGCGTCTATGAAAATGGCCTTTAAAATCCAGAAAATTTTTTCTGGTGGTTATGATCGTGATCTTGTTCGATTTCTTGATAGTGCAGACAATACTTGTTTAAGTTTAATTTTTAATAATATTTCACACAAACTTGAAGCACGCTTAGGATCATATAATGGAACTTTATTAGCATCTGGTAATACAGTTTTTAACAGTGGTGAGACTAGACACATAGAAATAGCATATGCACCATTAAACAGTGGTGGAATACTTACCGTAAGATTTGGTGGTGTAAATGAATTAACATATACAGGAGATACAACAGCTGGATTAGAAAACATTACAAAAATTATATTTGGAACAGCATCTTCTGATTATGGTGTCGATATGTTTCTTGATGACGTTGTAATAGATAATACAAATTGGATTGGTAATACATATATCCAAAAAGGACAAGTTTCAGGAGCAGGAACAACAACACAATTTACACCTTCTGCAGGAGCTAATTATCAATGTATTGATGAAATTCCTTATTCCGATACAGATTATAATTCATCAAATACTGTGGGTCATATAGATACATTTCCAATAACAGCAATAACTGGTGCCATAATATCTGTTAAAAGTGTTCAATTAGAAGCTAGAATTGCTTATGAGGGAACACCTACTCATATACAGCTTGGTTGTCGATCAGGTGGAGTGAATTATTTTGCCGACGATTTTCTTCCTATATTATCCTTCCGAAAAGTTTCAAAAATATTAGAACTTAATCCAGATGGAAATATAGAATGGACAAAATCAGCAGTTAATGCAATGGAAATTGGATATAAGTTAACAGTATAATTACTGGGGGGATAAAAATGAGTGATATTTATAATAGTAAATTAGCCAACTTTCTTTTGAAATTTAAAAAGAATGCAACAATATATGCAATCACTACAAGTAAAGATGTTTGCCGATATTCTTGTTTAAAAGAAAATATTTCTGAACAAATGAAAAGACATGAAGAAGTCCATAAAAAACAATTTAAGAAATATGGTTGGTTTAAATTCATATTATTGTATTGTTTAGAGTACGTTAAAAATGGATATCATGATAATAAATTTGAAATAGAAGCTAGAAAAGCAGAGTAATATAAAAGGAGGCAATAAATGTATTTTAAGATAGTGCCCATTGAAGATACAAAGTATACTAATATGGGAATGATAGAGGTAATGGCTGAATTCTATCTTGAACCTAATGATATTGGTTATGATGATTATATTGCTGAGCATCTACATAATCTTCCTATTGAGCCTTATCCAAACTTTGTTGTAGAAGGTAATATTTATTACATTAAAGATAAGGACGATTATGATGATTGGTTTAGTAAGGTAAAAAAGAAAGAAGTACTTACTCCTTTTTGTATTCATTCTATACAATTTGAATATGATGTTACAGAAGATGAAATTCTTTATTGTTTTGAGTGGGCTCTTGCTATGTCACATCAAAACTATCTCAAAAAAGACTTAATTTGTCAGAAAGGTGGACAATTAGTCAATCAGCCTTTTGATTACATTGGACGTAAAGAGAGAGGTGCAACTGATGATGTTAAAAATAACACAAGAAATAAAGTCGGAAACTTAAAGAAAATTGATTTTACGAAATTAGATAAAAGTAAACTGTATAAGGTGAAGTAATATGGCTTATATATCTATTGATGTTGGTGGTAGTGTAGATTACAGTCCTGTTGGAGCCACTGGAGTTCCTATAACATATACTGACAACTTTAATCTAGCGAATGTTTCAGGTATTCTAACAACTATAATGGTTATTAAAGGTGGATATGATCAATTAGATGCATATATTGGAACTCTAACTAGATCTGGTTCTACTGATTTTACTCCTTATGATTACGAATATCTTGGAACTATTTCTGGTAGTTACGGTACAATTACATTTACAGGAAAAAATTGTTCTGTTATAGCTGGTCAATATTTAGGGACATTCATGTCTAGAGGTATAGAAATTGCATATGTTCCAGGATACGATCCATCAGTAAAAATGTATCAATTACTTACAACAAACGTTTTTACTGCAGGAGGAACAAGAACATTCAAATACCCAAATGATGATCCTGTATCTGGTGGTGTGTGTGTTTGTATATATGCTACAGGTGATGCAACAGTACCTGACCAACCATCAAATGTGTCTGCAACTGATAATTTATATGATAAAGTAACAATAACTTGGACACCTGGAACTGGTGAGTCAAATGGTAATCAAGTATATAGGAATGGATCTGCAATTGGTAGTACAGTGCCACATGGAACTAATTCTTATAACGATATATGCACACCTGGTACATATTCTTATACAGTAAAATCAATAAATAGTATGGGTTATAGTGCATCTAGTGCTGCTAATAATGGTACTAGACTTGATGTACCAATCGCTCCAACAAATGTGTCTGCAACTGATAATTTATATGATAAAGTAACAATAACTTGGACACCTGGAACTGGTGAAACCGATGGTCATAGAGTTTACAGAAACGGGATCGATATTTCTGGAGCAGTAACTCATGGAACTAATACTTATTATGATACAACATCTGTCGCAGGTACCACATATTCGTATACAGTAAAAGCTATAAATCCTGCTGGACTTAGTTTAGCTAGTACCGCTGATAATGGAACTAGACTCGGTGTTCCTAATGCACCAACTAATGTATCTGCAACAAATAATTTACCTGCAGAAATATATATTGTTTGGATAGCTGGAGTAGGTGAAACAGATGGTCATAGAGTTTATAGAAACGGAACAGACGTTTCTGGAATAATACCACATGGAAATGATTATTATTCTGATACAAATGTAGTAGCAGGTACCACATATTCTTATACGGTGAAAGCTATAAATCCTGCTGGACTTAGTTTAGCTAGTGCTGCTGTTAATGGTAATGCGTTAGACGTTCCAGATGCTCCAACAAATGTATATGCAACAAATGATTTACCTACAAAAGTACTTATTATTTGGAATGCTGGAGTTGGTGAAACAACTGGACATACAGTTTATAGAAATGGAATCGATATTTCTGGAATTGTGCCTCATGAAACTAATTATTATGATGATACCACAGCTGTAGTTGGTACTACATATTCTTATACAGTAAAAGCTATAAATGAAGCTGGTCTTAGTGTTGCTAGTTCTGCTGTTAATGGTGTTAGACTTACGGTTCCAAGTGCTCCCACTAATGTATCTGCAACTGATAATTTATATGACAGGGTAACAATAACTTGGACACCTGGAACTGGTGAAACAAATGGTCACAGAGTTTACAGAAACGGAACTGATATTTCTGGAATTGTAGCACATGGAACTAATACTTATAATGATACAACTGCAGTGGTAGGTACTACATATTCATATACAGTAAAAGCTATAAATGCTGCCGGACTTAGTGTTGATAGTGTCGCTGATAATGGTGTCAGACTTGTTTTTTATCTTAAAGTATCTCAAATTTTTGCACAGTCTGAAAATGAATATGATGCTTTACAAAAAGTATCTCAAATTTTTGCACAG
>ERZ1645192.3607-NODE-3607-length-12524-cov-40.645200_pt1 | contig 12524 bp, 12 predicted proteins | sample MGYA00575354_ERZ1645192 | MGnify/ENA primary metagenome ERZ1645192 (study PRJEB40844, sample SAMN11349763) | freshwater sediment metagenome | isolation source: river sediment | host: Sediment | place: India: Faizupur Khadar , New Delhi | collected 2017-02-21 ... | reverse complement strand
TATCTCCACATCCTATGAAGGAAAGCACCCCGAGCATGGTTTTCGCGGACAGAAACGGCAACGTCATGGATTTCCCCGAGCTGGGCATGGTGGGCCGGAGCGGCGACTACTTCGTGCCCGTGCGGGCGGACGAGACCATCGAGCTGCCCATGGGTTCGCAGTTCTATGTCCTCCCGGACAGGCTCCCCATGGGCGTCGACCGGGAGACCGGGGAGGTCGTGGTGCTCCGGAAGAACCCCTACACGGGCAGGGGGCCCGTGTACGCCGTGGCGTCCTTTCTGAGCGCGGCCCACACCCAGACCTACCTCGGGGCGTGGGAGACCAGGCCGGGGGCGGAAACGCTCCCCCTGTTCGCCTACACCGCGGTGGGCTGGTCCGACGGGTTCGTGGCCACCGCCCTGAGGACCGACCCGTCCAGCAGGCAGGACCCGGACACCTTCCGCATGGACGCAGTGGAGAAGGGCATCGGGCTGTGGAGGAAAGAGCTTCCCGGGAACCGGCTGGTGGAGCACCTCACGCACTGCGCCACGTGCTATGCCTGCCCGGCGGCGCTCAACCTCTTCCAGGGCAGGGAGGAGGCCCCACTGCCCACCTCGCCCGGGTGCAACGCCCGGTGCGCCGGGTGCATCTCCCTGCAGGAGGGGTGCGGCCCGCCGTCGCCCCAGCAGCGGATCGCGTTCATCCCCACGCCCGAAGAGATCGCCGAGGTGGCCCTCCGGCACATCTCCACGGTGCCCGAGCCCGTGGTGAGCTTCGGCCAGGGGTGCGAGGGCGAGCCCCTGCTGGCGGCGCAGGCCATCCGCGACGCCATCGTCCTCATCCGCCGCGCAACCTCGAAGGGCACCATCAACCTGAACTCCAACGCGAGCCTCCCGGACCGGGTGGCCCAGCTCGCGGACGCGGGCCTCGACAGCTTGCGGATCAGCATGAACTCACCCCGGGAGGCCACCTACAACGCCTACTTCCGCCAGGGCTACCCCTTCGCTTCCCTGGCCCGGAGCGCCCGGGAGATGAAGAGCAGGGGCCGGTTCGTCTCGCTCAACCTCTTCGTGTTCCCCGGGGTCACCGACGCGCCGAAGGAGGCCCAGGCCCTCAGGGAGTACGTGGGCGAGAACGGCATCGACATGATCCAGTGGCGGAACCTGAACATGGACCCCGACGCCTACCTCGAGGTTCTCGGCCAGAAGCTCCCCGCCGGCATCGGCGTGAAGAGGCTCATCGGGGAGATCCCTGCCCGCCGGGGCTACTTCAACCCGTACCTCGGGGACAAGGGGTAGGCCCCCGGGGCAGGGTGCCTGCGGGGGGTGCCGGTCCCGCACCCGGCCATCGGGACGCTCACCGCTCCCGGGGCGGGGGCTCGCCTGAGCTGGAGCCCCGGGGAAGCGGGTGCGGTTCGAACTGCTTCGCGGCTCAGACAGGGGAGCGGGGGGCTCACGAGTGCCGGAGCCCCAGGGAAGCGAGGGTGGGCATGGCCACCTCCACCGCCTGGCGCCCCTTCTCGATGGCTTCCTTCGCCCGGTGAAAATCAAGGAGCCCGAGGTGGGCCAGCTGCGGGGCCACGACCACGTCCGGCGGGTCCCCCGCCATGCGGCTCCGCGTGATCCTCACCTGCATGATGTTGATCCCGGAAGCGAGCACGTCGAGCATCGAGGGCAGCCGGGGCTCGTCGGGGGAGAGCGAGGGCATGAGGGTGAGGAGGTTGCCCTGCAGCCTGCGGATCCAGGCCCCCACGTTCCCCGCCGGGATCTCGAGGAGCGGCGTGTCGCGCAGGTGGCGGCCGAGGATGTCCGAGTTGAGGTCCACGGCGATGACGATGTCGGCGCCCATGGCCCGGGCGAGGGACACGGGGACCGGGTTGACGAGCCCGCCGTCCACGAGCACGACCCCGTCGCTCATCACCGGCGTGAAAAGGCCCGGCAGGGCGATGGAGGCGCGCACCGCCTCGAGGGTGGAACCCTGGCGCAGCCAGACCTCGGCGCCATTGTGGAGCGAGGTGGCCACCGCGGCGAAGGGCAGGTCGAGCTCTTCGAGGGAGTGGTCGACGAAGTTGCCCCTGAGGAACTCCATGAGCTTGTCCCCCTTGAAGAGGCCGCCGCTCAGGCTCACGTCCATGAACGCGACTACGTCCCTTATCCCCAGCCCGAGGAGCCATGTCTCGAACCGGTCGAGCTCGCCCGAGGCGTAGGCGGCGCCCACCAGGGCGCCGATGGAGGTGCCGCACACGAGGTCGGGCCTGATCCCCGCCTCCTCCAGCGCTCTGATGACGCCCACGTGCGACAGCCCGCGGGCCGACCCGCCGCCCAGAACCAGCCCTGTTCTCGGCCTTCGGGGAGAACCCGGTCGCCCGCTTTCCCCCGACCTTGTCCCTTCAGCAAAACGGCCCTTAACGGCAGGGGCCGGCAATCCCTGTCCAGAGTCTTTTTTCGCCATCGTCTTCTCTCCCTCGTGCCTCATTCTAGCCCCCGGGGGCTGTCCTGACAAACGGAGAATCGAAGCGGGGCGTTTTCCGGAACGAGGAGCTTTTTCTCCGAAGGGGAAGAGGGCGGGAGACGAAGGGGGCGTGAACGCCCCGGGAGTCAGAACTCGACGAACCCGCCGGTGTCCCCGGGGAGGTCGACGGGCTCCGGGGGGATCCCGTGGTCCTCCTGCTCCCAGAACTCCAGGAGGAGCACGGTGAAGTCGTCGTCGAAGCGGTCCCGGGTGTTGAACGCCCTCACCTCGGCCTCGATGCGCTCGATGACGTCCTGGCCGTGCGTCTCTTTCAGCGCCCCGGCGAATGATCGCTTGAGGCGGGTCATGCCGTAGGGCTCCCCCGCCGCGTTCTCGGTCTCGAGGATGCAGTCGGTGTACAGGAGGAGCGCGTCGCCGTTCTCGATGCCCCCCAGGGTGACCTCCTCGTAGGAGCCGTCGGCGAACATGCCCAGGAAGAAGCCGTCCGTGTCGAGCTCCGCCACCTCGCCCGTGCTTTTCCGGTAGAGCAGGGCCGCGGGATGCCCCGCGTTGGAGTAGGTGATGGTCCGGTGCATGCGGTCCGTGAGCACGTAGAAGGAGGTGATGTAGTCCTCCTGGAGGATGGGGTGGAACTCCCGGTTGAGCATGTGGCAGAGGATTTTGGGGCTGGCCACGGTGGACGCGAGGTTGTGGAAGCTCATCTTGAACATGGACGACACGAGGGCGGCCGCCACGCCGTGGCCGGAGACGTCGGCGATGATGAACCCCGTGAGCCCCTGCCCGAGGTCCACCACGTCGTAGAGGTCGCCTCCGATGTGGATGGAGGGGATGAAGCGCGAAAAGACGCTCACCCCGTTCACATTCTCGGAAAGGCTGGGCAGCAGGCTCTTCTGGAGGCGGGCCGCCATCTTGAGCTCGTCCACCATCCTCCTGTTCTGGCCCTCGATGATGTCGCTCTTCTCCCCCAGCTCGGCGAGGGCCACGGCGAGCTTCGCGGCCTGCTCCTCCATGAGGTCCTTCGATTCGGCCGTTTCCATGAGGATCTTTTCCATGTCCTGCCTGTGCGCCAGGATGCCGGTGACGTCGGTAAACGCCACGACCCGGATGGTGCCGCTTCCGGCGAACTCGAACTCCCGCACGGTCCTCTGGATGTGCCGGGGCTCGCCGTCGGTGCCGGGCAGTTCCGTTTCGGGGGAGTCGCACTCGAGGATGAGCCTGACGTCACGGGGGAGCTCCTCTTCGTGCAGGCCCATCACCGATTCCCGGGGAAGGGAGGTGATGGATTCCGCCGCTGAGTTCCACAGGAACACGGTGCGTTCCGGTGAGAGGGCCATGATGCCGGACGGCAGGGCGTCGGTGAGCCTGACGATGAAGTCCTCGCCTTTCACGGCATGAGCCCCCTCATTTCCCCGGCCCGGGCTTGTTGTAGACGAGGGTGACGTCGTTGCCCCGGCCCCTGAAGATCATCCTGCTGAAGTAGCTCTTCGCGAAGAAGAGTCCGAGGCCGCTGCCGGCGGTGGCATGGGGGTCGCGCCCGAAGAGGGCCCTGTGGTCGAACCCTTCGCCCTGGTCGATGACCCGGTACGTCAGTTTGTCCCTGGTCATCCGGACGTGCAGGGTGACGACCTTCCCGGCGTGGCGGGGGTCGACGCTGCGCTTTCTGAGCAGCTCGGGGTAGGCGTTCCGGGTGATGGCCGCGGACTTCTCCTTCAGGTCGATGCCCAGATTCCCGTGCTCGATGGCGTTGAGCAGGACCTCGCCCAGGGCGGTCTTGAGCATGGGCACGTCGGGGCACACCAGCGAGGCGTTCGCCACGGCCTGGTTGATGACGTAGGGCAGCGCGCCCAGGTCGTTGCCGAACTTCAGCGTCTTGCGCTCCTCGAGGATGCAGGACAGGTCGGGCTCCCGGGCCTTTCCGGTGAGGGCGGCACGGGTGGAGATCCGGTCGATGGAACGCTTCAGGTCGCCGGGTTTCAGGGGTTCCCGGAGGTAGTCGCTCGCGCCGTTCCGGATGCACTCGAGGGCGAACGCCTGGTCCGGAGCAGGGCTCACCACGATGACCCTTGCCCGCGCGTCGGCCTCGAGGATGGCCCTGATGGGGGCGAGGCTTTCAGGCGAGGGCGAGGTTATGCCCATGACCACGAAGTCGGGCCTTGCCCCGAGCAGGGGGCCCAGGCAGTCGTTCGGGCCCCGGGCGAGGTCGAGGGCGAATCTCCGGGGGGAAAGGCCGCTGGTGATGGCCTTTCTGGTGTCGCTCGCTTCGGCGACGACGAGCACGGTCTGCCTGGGAGTCTTCATGCGACCCGCACCCCCCGGGGCCTACTCGGACCTGGCCAGGCCCATGACGAAGGCGGGTATCGAGCCCAGGGGAAGGACCTTGTCCACGCCGCCCAGTTCGATGGCGACCTTGGGCATGCCGAACACCACGCAGGTCTCCTCGTCCTGGGCCACGGTGACTGCGCCGGAGTCCTTCAGCTCCTTGAGGCCCCGGGCGCCGTCGTCGCCCATGCCTGTGAGGATCACCCCGATGGCGTTGGCGCCCAGCGTGTTCGCGGCTGAACGGAAGAGCACGTCCACCGAGGGCTTGTGCCGGTTCACGGGGGGGCCGTCCTTGATGGTCACGTAGTACCCCGTGGACCCCCTGTTCACGATCATGTGCTGTCCGCCCGGTGCTATGAGCACGGAGCCCCGCTTGAGGGGGTCGTTGTCGCAGGCCTCGGAAACCTCCATCGCCGTGAGCCCGTTGACCCTCTGGGCGAAGGACCGGGTGAAGATGGGCGGCATGTGCTGCACGATGAGGGTCGGCGGGGAGTCCTTGGGAAGCCTGTTGAGAATCTGCTCGATGGCCACGGTGCCCCCGGTGGAGGCGCCGATGACCAGGACCTTTTCCCCATCGCGGGCGGGCGGCATCCTCCGGGCGGCAAGGACCTCGTCCATGCCGTACCGGGGGGGCACGGTCAGCGGGGGCGTGATGGCCTTCCTCGGCTTTGACGTGGCAGCGGCCTTCACCCGGGACAGGATGTTGGCTTTCAGCTCCTCCATGCTCTCGGTGAGCTTGACCCGGGGTTTGGTGACGAAGTCCACCGCCCCCAGCGACAGGGCTTTCAGGGTGGCCTCTGCGCCCTTCTCGGTGAGCGACGAGAACATGACCACGGGCATGGGCGTGCTCTTCATGAGCTTCTCGAGGAAGGTGAGCCCGTCCATCCGGGGCATCTCGATGTCCAGGGTGATGACGTCGGGCTCGAGGTTCTGGATCTTCCGGACGGCGATGAGGGGGTCGGGGGCGCTGCCCACGACCTCGATCTGGGGGTCGCTGCTCAGGACGTCGGTGAGGAGCTTCCTCACGAGGGCAGAGTCATCGATGATCAGTACCTTGATGGGGCTCATGTCTCCGTCCTAGAAGAGGGTGAGGTCCCCTCCGGTCCTCTGGAGCTTTTCCTTTTCCTTGAACAGCTTCGACTTGTACGACTGTTCGGCCTGGATGATCTTCGAGTCCACCGTGGACTCGAGACGCTTGAGGAGCACCTTCGCCGTGTCCGGGAAAAAGAGGATCTTCCGGCCGGTATAGCCGCCCACGTCCTGCTTTACCACGGGTATCTGCTCCATGGCGAGGAAGGCCTTCACGAACTCGATGTTCGACTCGGGCACGCTGCCGTCGGTTTTCCGGACGTTGAGCACGTGGCCGCCGCCGAAGACCTTTGCCACGAAATCCTTTTTCGACCCGTTTTTCTTGAGGAGCTCGTTGATGAGCTGCTCCATGGCGAACATCCCGTACTTCGCGGAGGGGGACAGGAATATGCCGGTGGAGCGCACGTCGCCCGGGAGCATGAAGTGGTTCATCCCGCCGAGGCCGGTCTTCATGTCCTTGATGCACACGGCGATGCAGGAGCCCAGGACCGTGGCGATGATGTCCGTGGAGCTCACGTGGAACTCCCCCGGGTAGATGATCACCATGGGGCGTTTGAAGTGAGCGCTGTATTGCGTGAACATCCCCTACACCTTCTGATAGACCGTGTGCTTCAGGAAGCGGAACTTGTCCTTCATGTGCATGAGGGACTCCGAGTGGCCGATAAACATGTGCCCGTCGTTTTTCAGGTGCGAGTGGTACCTCTTCAGCAGGGCGTCCTTCGTCTTCGCGTCGAAATAGATGATGACGTTGCGGCAGAAGATGATGTCGAAGGGGTGCTTCATGGGGAAGGTCCCGTTTATGAGGTTGAGCTTCCGGAACGCCACGATGGACTTGCACGCATCGCCCACCACGTAGTTCTCGCCCGCGCGGAAGAAGTACCGGGAGACGTAGTCCCTGGGCACCGGGGCGAGGGCCTGGGCGGGGTAGGAGCCGGTGATGGCCTTCTGGAGGATCTCCGTGTCGAGGTCGGTGGCCAGGATCCTGATGTCCCACCCGCGCTCCTTTTTGAAGGCTTCGAGTGCGGTCATGGCAAGCGAGTAGGGCTCTTCACCCGAGGAGCAGCCCGCCGACCAGATGCGCAGCCTGCGGGAGCCGGTCTTCCTGCCCTCGGCGGCCATCCGGGGAAACAGGTCCTGGAGCAGGAAGTCGAAGTGGTGCATCTCCCGGAAGAAATCGGTCTTGTTCGTCGTGACCCGGTTGATGAGGTTCACGATCTCGTTGTCCGCATCCGGGCTCTCCCGGAGGTACTGGTAGTATCCGGTGAAGCTCTCGAGCCTCAAGGCCCTGAGCCTCTTGGAAAGCCGGGCGACGATGAGCTTCTTCTTCTTGTCGGACAGGGTGATGCCCGTCTCACGGTAAATGAGCTCCCTGAAGAGGAGGAACTCCCTGTCGGTGAGATCGAAGCCCTGGTCTATCAAGGTCAGACCCCGTCCACCACGTCCAGTTCGTCGTCGGACAAGAGCTTGTCCACGTCCAGCAGGATGATGAACTTGTCGTCCTTTACCCCCATCCCGTGGATGAAGTTTACGCCGATGCCCGCGGAAAAGTTCGGCCTGGGCTTGACGGCTTCTTTCGCCAGGGTCACCACGTCGCTCACCGCGTCTACGATCAGACCCATGATCCTGCCCGAGACCTCGAGGATCATGATGACGGTGAACTGGTCGTAGGGCTTTTTCCCCATGTCGAACCGCTCCCTCAGGTCGATCACCGGGACCACGATCCCCCGCAGGTTGAGCACGCCCTTGATGAAGGCGGGCACGTGGGGGATGGCGGTGCACTCCTGGTACGCGATGATCTCGTTGAGCTTGAGGATCGATATCCCGTACGTCTCGTTTCCCAGCAGGAACGTGACGTACTGCGAGGAAAGGCCTTTCGGTTCCGCTGCAGCTGTGGCCATTCCGCTACCTCCTGTATGGAATTCCCCGAAATCTTCGAACGCCTCCGGAGACTCCGCGGGTGCTTCGTGCTCTCGTCATGACTCTCCCTCCAGACGGGCGTGCCCCCTCAGAACTCCTCGAAGTCCTCGAAGGATTCGGGTCGGGGGGGGGTCTTCTCCCTGGGCTTCTGAGGGGTGTGCTCCGCCGGCTGCGCGGCCTGTGCCGGGCGCTGCGAAGCGGGAGCCGAGGCTGCCCTGACCCTGGGGGGCTTCTTCGGGGTCGGGGAAAGGGCGGTGTCCACTCCGGTCACCCTGAACTTGCCCACGATCTTCGACAGGTCCCGGGCCTCGATGCTCAGGCCGTCCGAGGTGCTGGCGATCTGCTCCACCGTGGCCGAGTTCTGCTGGGTGGTGGTGTCGATCTGGGCCACGGCCCTGTTGAGCTCGTCGACGCCGGTGGCCTGTTCCGACGAGGCGGCCGCGATCTCGTCCATGGTCTGGGAGAGGTCCTCGATGTAGGAGATGATCTCCTCGAGGGATTCCCTGGACTTCTTCACCATGATGTCGCCGGCGCTTATCTTGCGCACCGTGTCCTCGATGAGGTTCTTGATCTGCTTCGCCGCTTCCGCGGACCGCTGGGCCAGGGCCCGGACCTCCTCGGCCACCACCGCGAAGCCCTTGCCGTGCTCGCCCGCCCGGGCCGCCTCGACGGCGGCGTTGAGCGCCAGCAGGTTGGTCTGGAACGCCACTTCGTTCACCGTGACGATGATGTCGCCGATCTTTTTCGACGCCTCGGAGATCTCGCCCATGCCCGTGACGAGCTCCTGGGAAGCTTCCCCGCTGGCGTTGGCCATCTGCACCATGGACTGGGCCTTCTCCCGGCCCTGGGAGGCGTTGGAGGCGTTCTGCTTTATGGATGAGGTCATCTGCTCGATGGTCGCTGCCACCTGCTCCACCGCCGAGGCCTGCTCCTGCGTTGCCTGGGAGAGCCCGGACGTCCCCGCCGAGACTTCCTGGGTGCCGGTGTCCACCTGGACCGCGGCGAGCTTCACGCTGGTGATGACCTCTTCGAGCTTCTCCATGAACCTGTTGAACCAGTGGGCGATCTCGCCCACCTCGTCGCCCGAGAGCACGGGCAGGCGCAGGGAGAGATCGGCTTCGCCGTCGGAGATCTCCCGCATCTTCCGGGAGATGCCGGTGGCGGTCCGGGAGATCCGTCCCCCCACGAACGAACCGGCCATGGCGAGGAACACGGCCGCAGCCACGAAGATGAAGAGAATTCCGCCCGCATTCTCGCCCACCGCATTGCTGTTCAGGCTCAGGAACAGCAGGCAGAGGACCAGGGGCGCAAGGCCCGACAAAAGGCTGAGCAGCATCAGTTTCCCTCTCAATTTTCCCATCGTATTACCTCATCTTTCGGTTTTGTGGTGTGAATGGTGCCTCTCATCCCCCTGTTACCGGCGCGCCCTTCAGCTGAAAGCCATGCGTTCGATGCCGTGAACGTCGAGGATGAGGGAAACCCTTCCGTTGCCCAGGATCGTGGCGCCCGAGGTGCCCTCGATCTTCTTGAAGTTCTTGTCGATGCTCTTGATGACGGCCTGGGTCTGCCCGAGCACGTCGTCCACCAGCACGCCGAAGCGGCTGTCCGTGCTCTGCAGCACGACCACCAGGGCCTCGGTGGGGTCTTTCTTCTCGGAGGGGATGTGGAACAGGTCGTAGATCCTCACCAGGGGAATGTAGTCCCCCCGGATGTCCACGAGCTCCCCCTTTCCCTCGACGGTTTTCACATCTGCCCTGGCGGGTCTGACGGACTTGTCGATGACGGACAGCGGGATGGTGAGGACCTCGCCCCCCACCCGGACCATCATGCCGTCGATGATGGCCAGCGTGAGCGGGAGCTTGATCCTGAACGTCGAACCCTTTCCATCCTCGGAAAGTATCTCCACGGTGCCGTGGAGGTCTTCGATGTTCTTCCTCACCACGTCCATGCCCACGCCCCGGCCGGAGAGTTCGCCCACCTTCTCGGCGGTGGAGAGGCCCGGCGCGAAGAGCATCTCGAAGATCTCCTTGTCGGCGTAGGACCTGCCGGGGTCGGCCAGCCCGCGCTCGATGGCCTTTTCGAGGACCTTCTTTTTGTCGATGCCCTTGCCGTCGTCGGAGATCTCGATGTAGATGTTGCCTTCCCGCTGGAATGCCTTGAGCCAGATCGTGCCCTCAGGGGGCTTGCCCATGCGCCTGCGCTCCTCGGGGGGCTCGATGCCGTGGTCGATGGAGTTCCTGATCATGTGCTTGAGCGGGTCGCCGATCTGCTCGATGACGTTTTTGTCCAGCTCCGTCTCCGTGCCGCTCATCCTCAAGTCGATCTTTTTCCCGATCTCGAAGGACAGGTCGCGCACGATTCGCCTGAAGCGGTTGAACGTGCCCTCGACCGGCACCATGCGCACGCGCATGACCTGCTCCTGGAGCTCGCGCGAGATCCTCTCGAGGGATGCGGAAGCACCCTGGAGGGGCCGCGAGATGGAGCTGTGGTCAACCTCGCTCGCCAGCTGGGACATGCGGGCCACGGAGATGACCATCTCGCCCACGAGGTTGACGAGCTTGTCGAGCTTGTCCGTGTCCACCCTGATGGTGGCGGACTTCGCGATCTTCCTGCTCTGGGACTGGGCCAGGGCCATTTTTTCCACGATCTCCCGGGAGGCCTTGCCCTTTTCCACGAGGGCGTCGCCCGTCTTCTTGTGGTCCCTCAGGGCATCCCTGACGTCGTCGGCCCTGACGATGCCCTTTTCCACGAGGATCTCGCCGATGGGCTTCTCGGCCAGGCTCAGGTCCACGCCCTGCTTGAAGGTGTCGGAGATGTCCTCTATGGTGATGTCGTTCTCGTCCACCACGAAGAGGAAGATGTTCTGGATGTCGGAGAGGGGGCGGTTCGTGCACAGCTTCACGTCCCACCAGGTGTAGCAGGTGGTGGGGTTCAGGTGGTAGAAGTCCGGGACGCCTTCGGTGAAGGCGCTGCACTCGACGATGGTGCCGTTGTCGGCGAGCTCGCGGATGAGCATGACCGGGTCCTGGCCCGTGGCGAGGATGTCGGGCCGGAAGCGCATGGTGATGGAGAAGATGCGCTCCTCTGCCTGGTGCTCCCGCCGGGCCTTTGCCTTCGCCGGGGCCTCGGAGAGGGCCGCAGCGCCGGTGAAGTGCTTGAGGGTCAGGGTTGCGTTGTCTATCTCGTTCTTGTCCAGTTGGCCGCCCTCGGACGACGCGCCGATCATGCGCTTGAGGAGGTCCACGGAGGAGAGCAGGCTGGAGATGAGGTTCTTGGTGATCTTCAGGTCGCGGCTGCGGATCCGGTCGAGGATGTTCTCGATGGCGTGGGTGAAGTTGCTCACCTCGTCGAAGCCCACCAGCCCTGCAGAGCCCTTGATGGTGTGGGCCGCACGGAAGACCCGGTTGATGGTGCCCTCGTCGCTCTGATCCTCCTCGAGCTTGATCAGGCCGGCCTCGAGCTCCCTGATCTCGTCCTCGCTCTCCTCCAGAAAAACCTGAATCAGTTCATCTATCGCCATTGCCTACCTCATAAACTTTTTTGTCACGTACACGAGCTGCTCGGGCTTGAAGGGCTTCACGAGCCAACCGGAGGCGCCGGCGTTCTTTCCCTTCATCTTCATCTCCTCCTCGGACTCGGTGGTGAGCACGAGGATGGGGGTGTACTTGAACGGCGTCTTCTTCACCTCGGTGATGAAGGTGATGCCGTCCATGACGGGCATGTTGATGTCGCTGATGATCATGCCGATGGTTTCGCCGCTTTTCATGGCCAGGTTGAGCTTCTCGAGCCCGTCGGCGCCGTTGACCGCGTTGACGGTCTCGAAGCCGGCCTCCTTCAGGGTGTAGTTGACCGAGGCCCTGAGGGTGGCCGAGTCGTCCACCAGGAGGATCTTGCCCTTCATCAGGCTTCCTCCTCGAAGACCCCGTCGAACCCTGCGAGGAAGACGATCTCCCTGACCTTCTCGCTCGCCCCCCTGATGCGGAAGGACCCGTCGCTCACGGCCGCCTTCTTCATGGCGAGCACAAGCTGCAGGCCGGAGATGTCGATGTCGTCGACGTCCGAAAGGTCGAGCACGGTCTCGTGGAGCGTTTCGTCCAGCAGGGGTTCGACCTTCGAGCAGGCCCCCTCGATCTCGGAGGCGACGAGCTTTCCTGAAAACACCAGGGCTCCTGAAGAATCCTTGTGAATGTCCATGGCGGCTACCTCATGGATATGGGAAACAGCTTGTCCAGCTTCACTGCCTTGAATATGTTGTAGAGATTCTCGTGAATTCCCTTGATCTCGAAGCTCGAGCTTCCGCTGTCGAGACCCTTGAAGAAGATCAGTATCTTTCCGATTCCCGACGAGCCCATGGTCGGCACGAGGCTCAGGTCCATCACGACCTTTTTCGGGCGGAGCTTCAGGATCTTTCCCAGCTCGGTCCTGAGAACCTCGGCGGCCTCGGTGTCGACGGCGCCGGAAACCTTGACCGTCAGGGTCTCGTCTGTCTTTTTCGTGGTCACTTCCATCACGCTCTCCTTATGGGGCTGCCCTTGTCCGGGGACCCGCACCTCTTCCCTTCACCCATCGGATTTCCAAAGTGAGATCTTTATACAAAAAGGGGGAAAGGGAACGGGGGTGAAAAAAAGATCAGGCCTGCGTTCAGGCCCCGGTTCCGGGACGAAGCGAAGGGTGAGCCGAGAGGGTGGGGCACGGTAAACCTTCCCATCGAGCAGGAAGAACCCCGGCTACTGGTGAACTGCGAGGCC
>ERZ1645192.3606-NODE-3606-length-12527-cov-6.450369_pt1 | contig 12527 bp, 9 predicted proteins | sample MGYA00575354_ERZ1645192 | MGnify/ENA primary metagenome ERZ1645192 (study PRJEB40844, sample SAMN11349763) | freshwater sediment metagenome | isolation source: river sediment | host: Sediment | place: India: Faizupur Khadar , New Delhi | collected 2017-02-21 ... | reverse complement strand
CACTGATATTTCGTCGACCGGGTCGATCTCGTAAAAATCGTCCGGCGAGGCATCGACCGTTTCGTCTGGTTGGATGTCGTCCGTGGTCGTGTCGATATCATCGTCCGGAGCGACCAACGTGTCTTCGTCGGGAAGAACCGCCGCATCGTCGGGTTCTATCATGGTGTCGGTTATGATGATGACTGTGTCGTCTTCGACAAGTAATGACTCGTTCTCGGCGAAAAGCGTATCATCGTCAGAGGCGATAGTATCGCTTTCAGAAAGCAGGACATCGTCGTCGGGAGTGATAGTGTCTTCGTCGGAGATTATGTATTTAGCGAAATATGGGCTAAGCTTGTCGCCTGCGACCATAAACTCTCCGCCGACATAAAGAGTTCCTTTTCCATCGAAAGTAAGTTCCCGAACATAATTATCAACACCGCTTCCCATTACATTCCAATTGCTACCGTCCCATTGGGCAATATGGTTACTCGGCACACCGCCTGCCGTAGTAAAACGACCACCAGCGTAAAGGATATTATCATTATCCACGGCTAAAGAATAGACATGTTCATTAGTCCCCGTCCCGACCTTACTCCATGTGTTGCCGTCCCATTTGGCAATATATTTCAATGACACGCCCAAAAGGCCTCCTGCATAAAGAATGCCGTTTCCGCCCATTGCCAAAGCATGAACTGCAAAGGTTACACCGGTCCCAATTCCACTCCATGCCGCTCCATTCCATTTAGCCACATGGTTTGCCGACACCCCGCCTGCAAGCGTGAAGTCTCCTCCCACGTAAAGATGGCCATCAGAACCAAAAACAAGGGAGGACACATTGTTGTTTACTCCACTCCCCAACTTGCTCCATATCACACCGTTCCATTTGGCGATTCGATTTGCTGACACTCCGCCTGCAGTTGTAAATTCTCCTCCTGCATAGAGATCGCCCTCCCCATCCACTGCAAGCGCGTATACATAAGCATTCATCCCGCCCCCTAGCGGATCCCAAGAAAATCCATTCCAACGAGCGATATAATTCACTGTCGTTTCCCCGGCGGTCGTAAAAGCGCCACCAGCGTAAAGAATACCGTTTTCATCAACTGCAAGGGCGCGGACATCCCAATTCATCCCTGTCCCAAGTGTAATCCATGACGAGCCATCCCATTTGGCGATATAATTAGTTCTTATCGTCCCAGCATTAAGGAAAGATCCCCCCAAATACAATACATTGTTCTTGTGATCGTATGCGATGGCATATACCGCCATATTTATACCAAGGCCCAATGCTGTCCATGAAATACCATTCCATCGGGCGATATTGTTTGCAGCGACATCGCCTGCCGTATTAAATTCGCCGCCAACATATAAGTTTCCATTACTATCGAATGTAAGAGTGGAAACATAGGGAATGTTTTCTTGATAAAGACCAGCTCCAAGAGCATCCCACTGTGTGCCGTCCCATTTGGCAATCAATTTTGCAACAATACCTCCGGCGGTAGTAAAATACCCGCCCGCATAAAGTATTCCGGTCGCGTCAAATGCAAGAGCACTGACAGCTCCTCCCATTCCTGTTCCCACAGATTCCCATGTCACGCCATTCCATCGGGCGATATATTTTGCAGTTGTGCCGCCCGCCACAGTAAAAAAACCTCCGACATAAAGATTTTCATCTTTGTCAAAAGCAAGAGAATAAACTTCTTGATTTGCCCCAGAGTCCAAGGCACTCCAATCCACCCCATTCCATCGGGCAATATTATTAGCTGATATGCCTCCCGCACTATTAAACTGTCCTCCAGCATAAAGTTCTCCATTTTCATTAATGATAATTGCGCGAACAATGCCTCCCGTCCCTGTACCAAGTGCGCTCCATATTGAGCCATTCCATTTAGCAATACGATTTGCAGGTATACCGTCTATGCTTGTGAAGCCTCCACCTACATAAAGATTGTTTTCTTTGTCAAGAGCAATGGCGTCTACACCTCCCAAACTAGAAACCAAAGAAGTCCATTCAACCCCATCCCATTTAACTACACCTCCCGTTGACACGCCACCCGCACTGCTAAAAGAACCTCCCACATAAAGATTGCCTTCCGTATCAATCACCAGTTCAGTAGCTTTACCATTTAGTCCGCTTCCTAATGTTTCCCATGTATTCGTAGGAACATGGAGTCTTGCGATTCTGTTTGCCGGGATATCCTTGATAACAGTAAAATCTCCTGCCACATAAATATAATCGTTATATCGCGCCATCACATAAACACCGCCGTTTGCTCCGGGTATCTCTGGATTCATCGATACCCACCGTTCATCGCCGGGAACGGCGTAGCGGGCGGAGGGACCGCCGAGGTCGAGTGCCACCGGCGCTTCTTCTTCCCACGCGAATTCGGGCGGGGTGAGGTTGGCGGTGGCTGTCGCGGCGGCCGTCGGCATCTCGCCGCCGCACGCGACAAGCATCAATCCGATCATCGCAAGAAGTATGTTCCGCATGGACCCGCTCCCGGTTCAATGAAGATATTCCGCCGGATTTAATCAGAAATCGGAATGATTGTCAAAAAGAATTAAAGACCGTGGCGGTTATTTCGACTTGGTGATGGTGAGCGGCTTGTCGAGTTCGAACTGCTTCAGATGGCAGAGCTTGGTCCGGTTGGTGTCGAGATCCCACAGGTGCATCGGGTTTCCCTGACACAGCCGCCATTCGGGACACTTCACGCAGTCGCCGGTCCGCATCCATTTCCGGTCGCGGAATTCCTTGTAGCCGTGCTCCCAGACATCGATGAAGGGCTGTTCGAAGACATTGCCCTGTTTGAAACGGCGGTCGATATTGGGGCAGGCGAGTATGTCGCCGTTGACCATGATCCCCGCGACATTGACCCCGGCGCGGCAGAACCAGTCGTGACCGCGGACCCGGTGTTCGTAACAGCCGAGATAGCCCGATTCGGAGTAGGTGACCTTCATTCCCGGCTTTTTGCGGTAGGCGAGTATCTTCTGCATGAGATAATGGAAATCCTCTTTGCCGAGGAACAGTTCCGGCGTCTGCACCGCGCGGCCGATGGGGGAGATGGTGAAGAACCGCCACCGTTTGACGCCGAGCGACTTGACGAGGTCGTAAATTTTATCCAGTTCGCCGATATTGCGCCGGTTGACGCAGGTGATGACATCCATCACGCGGTAGAACGGGTTCTTGAGGAGCAGGTCGATGGCGTTGACCGCTTTGCGGAACGATTTTTTGTCGCCGCGCAGCCAGTTGTGCGTCTCCTCGAGGCCGTCGAGCGACACGGTGACCGAATGCATCCGCGCCTCTTTGGCCTTCTTTATCATGTCGGTGTCCCACGCGTAACCGTTGGTGACCATCCCCCACGGGAATTCGCGCTTGATGATCTCCTTGCCGAGCTCCCAGACGCCGGGATAGATCGTCGGTTCGCCGCCCGACAGCACGATCATCACCTTGTGGGAGTCGTACTTCGTCTTGATGCCGTCGAGCGTCTCGAGTATCTTGTCGGCGGGCAGGTCGGGCAGGGTGTCGTTCTTCTGGCAGTCGCTGCCGCAGTGGATACAGGCGATGTTGCAGCGGTGGGTCAGTTCGAAGAAGATATAGCGCAGTTCATGGAGACGGCGCTCGTAATGCTGTTTTAACGGGAGCAGCGCCCGTTTGGCGACGCGCTTGATATTCATTTCTTGACGAAGGGCCGCGATATCGGGCCGTAGTCGGTGGTCATCTCGTCGGGCTGTTCGATGACGGTGTCTGCATCACTTTTCGCTTCATCGTAATCGGTCGGGTAGGGGCCGTATTCCATCGCCGGTTCGTCGGGAACGACCACCGGTTCGTCGGCGTCGGTCGCCAGATCGTCGTAGTCGGTCTGCACCGGGCCGTATTCCATCGCCGGGTCGTCGGGGGTCACCACCGGCTCGTCGGCATCGGGCACTATCGAATCATCGTAGTCAACACCGATGTCGCCATAGAGCAACGCATCCCCATATTCATCGTTCTGGTATTGATCGTAGTCGGTCGGTCCGGGGCCGTATTCCATCGCAGGGTCTTTTTCGGGACCGCAGCCGATGATGGACATCGCCGCCGCCGTCGCCAGACACATCAGTTTATAAAAACCTTTCGTCATGATCGCCTCCTTCCCAATGACCGCCTGTTTAGTGGCAAGAACCGGCCAACTTTATCATATCGCGCCGATTTTTCCAGTTTTCCGGGGAGTTTTATTGGTCGTCGTCGGTGCCGATGATCTCGTCGTCATCATTGGCGAGATCGGCATCATATTCGGTGTAGACATCGCCGTAGACCGTGGTGTCGGCGTACTCGTCGTAGTCGTCTTGGTAAAGGTCGCCTTCGGTATCTAAGATATCGGCATCTTCGTCGATGTTCGCATCGTTGTCGACCGAGTCGTCAAAGTCAACGCCGGGGTCACCGTACACCGTGTCGGGATAAAAATCGTTATCTTCCGGCAGAGCTTCGGGGTCGGGAGTGTTGCCCCAGTCGATATCCTTGTCGGGTGAGGCCTCCGCCTCGGCGGCATCGTATCCGGTATCGGGTATCCCGTAAAGAGTGTCCATGCCGGTGTCGGTTTCGGAGGAAGGATCATTATTGCAGCCGATGAGCGACATCGCCGCCGCCGTCGCGAAGCACATGAGCTTGTAAAAACTTTTCGTCATGACCAACCCCCTTCCCGTGGAGACTGAAATAACGGAATATCCGTGGTCAGTATAGCCGTTCGGATATTATTTACAAGCAAAATCTTCGGGTTTCAGTCGCAGAGGGCGAGATCGTTGTATACAGTAAAACATCATTCTACTGTAAATCGTGTCAGGAACACGGAGCCCCCCCACGACGGGTCGGGGGTGTTGCCGTTATTGGTGGCGCGGCCAGCGAGAAAAATATCCCCATCCGATCCTGTTGCGATTGAGTTAATCCCGTTAAGATCGCCGATATCTTTCCACTGCTTGAAATAGAGGCGGTTCCCCTCGTAATCATAGGCGGCAAGAATGAACGAGTACATACACGCGTTTTCTTGACAAAAAGTTCCGTAAGAAACTTCTCCACCGGCGAACACATGGCCTTTGTCATCGACGGCCACGGTGTAATTGGAGTCCCATCCATCGGTGCCGAATTGTCGGACCCATTCCATGGCGCCGTCGGCGTCGAACATCGCTATGAAAGTGTCGGCGTCTCCAGCCGACGTATTGTTCGCGAAGGCGCCGGAAGTGATGCCGCTGACAAAAACAGAGCCTGTTTTGTCGACCGCGACGGCATAGCCGATATTCCACATTTCCGTCACCCCCCAATTCCGGCTCCAGATCTCGTCGCCGTCGGGCGTGAACTTTATCAAGAATGCCTTGCTGCGGTCGCCGCCGCCGTCGGGGTCGGCGTTGTCCTCGGTGCGGCCGACCACATACACCGCATTGTCGCCGTCCAATGCCACCGCGTGGGCCTGATCCTGTTTATCGTCGTTCCATTGACGCACCCAGACGATCTCGCTATCGGCGCTTATCTTCATGAGGAAAGGATCGTTGCCGCCTCCATAGGTATTGCCGTACAATGCTCCTCGGGTGGTGCCGGCTATATAACCGTTCCCGGCGGTGTCAACGGCGATGGCATCGGCCCAGTCTCGGGCATCGGAACCGTATTCCTGCGCCCAGACTTTTTCTCCGTTTTTGTCGAACTTGACGATCTGTATTTGATCGTTGTTGTACCCCGCGGCAAGACAGTTCCCGGCGGCATCGACCGCAACAGAATGTCCTTCGTGTGCGTTGAGGATATCGGCCGAAAGGGAACTCCATGCTATCGTGCCATCCGAATTGACCTTTGTCAGAAAGAAACCGCCTTCGGTCGATGCCGGTTCATCAATGCTGACTTCGCTGTTCTCGCCAGCCACGAGAAGAGACCCGTCGGCTGAGGCTATGACGGTCGTCGCCCTATCGCCTCCCGGTGAATCTTCGAACCCCCAGTGGATCGCCCATTTTTCAGTTAGTTCAAGTGGCGTCGGGTCACTATCGGGTAAAAAGTCATCGGAATCGGTGTCGTTGCCGAACACAACTTCCACATCGTTGTTAGTGTCGACCTGATCGGGTGCGCCATCATGGTCGCTCTCGGTTTTTTCTCCACACCCGATCATCGACGTGAGCGCCGCCACGACGATGAACATCAGCCGGTAAAAGTGCGTGGTCATGACAACCTCCGGTAGCTAGTCCTCGTCGCTGAGGAGCGTGTCGTCGTCGTCGTTCCCGAGGTCGGCATCGTATTCGGTGTAAACATCGCCATAGACCGTGGTGTCGGCGTACTCGTCGTAGTCGTCTTGGTAAAGGTCGCCTTCGGTATCTAAGATATCGGCATCTTCGTCGATGTTCGCATCGTTGTCGACCGAGTCGTCAAAGTCAACGCCGGGGTCACCGTACACCGTGTCGGGATAAAAATCGTTATCTTCCGGCAGAGCTTCGGGGTCGGGAGTGTTGCCCCAGTCGATATCCTTGTCGGGTGAGGCCTCCGCCTCGGCGGCATCGTATCCGGTATCGGGTATCCCGTAAAGAGTGTCCATGCCGGTGTCGGTTTCGGAGGAAGGATCATTATTGCATCCGATCAGGTTCATCGCCGCCGCCGTCGCCAGACACATCAGTTTATAAAAACCTTTCGTCATGACCGCCTCCAACGCCTAATCGTTATCCGAAAGCAGACCGTCGTCATCTGATTCGCCGACCTTATGGATCGTGATCGAGATATTCTTTTTTTCGTAGGTGCCCCAATCCCATCCGCCTGAACCTGCCAGATGATCCAATTGAATGTTCAATTCTTTGGTGGCATACAGGCCACCGTTAAGATCCCCATCAATATCCTCGAAAGTAAGGAAAGCATATTCCGTATCACTGAAGGATGTCGCTTCTTCAGATTCGATCAAAAAAGAGCCATCATTTTTAGTGAACATGCTTTGTGGAAACGAATAGAACTGATATTGTACAGTCACTTTGATGCCGCTGATGGGGTCGCCGCCTGTATTGGCGACCGTGCCGTCGACGTGGAAGGTGGCATACGGACAAGCGTATTCGTCTCCTTGCACGTCAGGTTCGTCCTCGTCGGGAATAACAATGGGGTCGTTGTCGACATCTTCGTCTATATCGGCGTCGGTCGTGTCGGTGTCAGTCATATCGGCATCGGTCGTGTCGGTGTCATCGCCGACCGTATCGTCAAAATCGACGCCGGGGTCGCCGTACACCGTGTCGGGGTAATAATGGTCTTCATCTATGTCGGGGACATAGGGTTGGTCGACATCTTCTTCCTCATAATAAATCGATTCGCAACCGTAAAGCGTATCCTCAAATTCATTTTCCTTATACTCATTGTCCCCGGCAGTGGTTTTGTTGCACCCGATCAGCGACATGAGTGCCGCCACGATGATGAACATCAGCCGGTAAAAGCGTGCGGTCATGACCAACCCCCCTCCCGTGGAGCCTGAAATAGCGGAATATCCGTGGCCAGTATAACCGTTCGGATATTATTTACAAGCAAAATCTTCGGGTTTCAGTCGCAGAGCGCGGCGGTTCCTTCGCATTCACAGGTCGCCGTGCATTCGCTGATATAGCGCACGCCGCCGTCGCAGCACCACGCGTTCATGTCGGTCGGAACACAGCCGCAGGAGCCGATATTGATCGCGTCGTCGTCGTTCACCTCGGTGTCGTCGGTATCGTTCTCGCCCCCCTGCGAGGCGCAGGTGCCGGTCTGCTGGGTCGCGCACTGGCCGCTGTTGACATTCAGGCAGTTGGCGAAACAGGTGTTGAAGACGGTCGTCACGCCGTCACAGCAGATGGGGGCGTATGCGGGGTTCTCGCCGCAGCCGCAGTCGTCGGGGGTGAGCGAAGCGGTCGGATCGCTGTCGCCCGAGACCGCCTCATCGACGGCGTCGTAGGAGTCCGCGTCGCTGACCGATGAGTCGGCCATGGTGAAATCTGCGTCGGAATAGCCTGTCTCCTCGTCGGCGCCGTCCTCATTCCAACTGTCGTCGGCGTTGGGGGCGGCGGTATCGGCGTCGCTGACGGAGCCGTCGGCGCTCGCGGTCGAATCGGCGGTCGCCTGATCGGTGGGGCTGTCGGGCCCTTCGGCGATATCTTCGGCCGGGTTGCCGCCCGTCGCGCCGTCGAACTCGCCCTCCTTGTCGGTGCTCCCTTCGGCGTTTGAAAGGCCTTTGTCGAGTTCGATGACCTGTTCGCAGGAACCGGCAAAAAGAAGCGCCAGAAGCGCCGCTATGATCGCGAAACTAATGCGCATCGCCATTCTCCAGAAGATCGCGGATCTCGTCCTTTTTATATCCGTCGGGGAAAACCTGCAAGTATTTTCTGCACGAAGGAAGGGTGCCGACGCTCTGCTTCACCTCGGCCTTGCACCCCTTGATGAGCAGTTCCTCGCGGAAGACCGAGCCGCCGTCCACGATGTCGCCGTGCGTCTTGAGGGCGGCGAGGATGTCGCCGAACCGGCCGTCCCGCTCATGGAGCCGCACGATCTCGAAGAGCGCCTTGTCCTTCTCGGGGCCGTCGGCCAGTTCCTTTTCGAACCAGCCCATCGCCGTCGCCGCATCGTTGGCCTTGAGGGCGCCGCGGCCGAGTAACAGGAACGAGGCGGGCTCTTCGACCACCGGCGCCTGCGCCATCGCCTTGACGGTGCGGCGTTCCTTGGGCAGAACGACCGTCTTGACCTCGTCGGCGAAGGTGCGCGACATGCCGCCGGAAAGGGCGACCGAATCGTTGGAGCGGCCGTCGATCACCTCGACGAGCCCTTCGGTGACCGTCACGGTCAGTTTCACGCCGTCGGTGTGGAGGGTGAAGCGGGTGCCGAGCACGCGGACGAGGTAGCGGTCGGCGGTATGGATGCGGAAATCGTTCCCTTTCTCTATCGCGACCTCGACGCTTCCTTTGGCGAGCCGCAGTTCTTCGGCGCCGTCGGCCGACAGGGTGGCTCTCCCTTTCACCGTCAGGGCGGCGCGGCCGTGGGATATCGCGACGCCGTCGGCGAAAGCGCGCGGGGTGGCGTCGAGCAGCGGGGCGGTCCGGGGGGCCGGGTCGTTGCCGGCGAACTTCGACTCGTCGGTGGTGGTACTGGTGGCGAACCCGAAGTAGGCCGCGACCACCAGCAGCAACGCCGCCGCAGCGCCGAGCGCGATGCGGGGGAGGGTGAACAGCGCCGCGAAGAAGCCGGGCTTTTCCTCTTCAAGGTGGCCGAAACTCCGCGCCGCGATGAGGTCTATCGCCGCGTCGTCGGCCGCCGGACGGGTCAGCAGCGGTTCGGTGGCGAGATGCCGCTCCAGCAGGTCGGCGCATGCGGCGCACCGGTCGAGATGTTCGGCCATCTCGGCGGTGAGTTCCGCTCCCCGCTCGGTCAGAGCGGTAAGCTCCGCGATGGAAAGATGTTTTTCGTTCATGATGCCGCGCCGTATGCTTTGGTTAGTAATCGTGCCATATCCTTCCGGCCGTTGTAGACGCGTGACCACACCGTCTGCAACGGTACCTTCAGGAGTGTCGCTATCTCTTTCAGGGTCAGCCCCTCCATCTCGAACATCACCAGCGCCATCCGTTTCTCGGCCGATATCTTGCCGAGCGCTTCGCGGACCTGCTCGCGGCTCTCGCCGGCCAGCAGCGCCGCCGACGGCGATTCCTGCTTCTCCTTCTCGGGCCCGGAGGCGAGGTTGGTGAAGAATTCCATCGGCTGGGAGACGATGCTCGGATCCTTGTGCCGTTTTATATAGCGGTATGCGGTATTGACCGAAACGCGGTACAGGAAGGTGGAAAAAGAGGCGTCGTGTCTGAAATTCTTCGCCGATTTAGCGAGTTCGATGAAAATCTCCTGCACGATATCCTCCGCCTCCGGTTTCGACCCGTAGATCCGGTACACCGTTGCGCTCACCTTGCCGTGGTAGCGCCGTACCAGCTCCCGCCACGCCCCCTGATTCTTGCTCAAAGCCAGGTCAAGCAGGGCCTCGTCCTTCATTTCTCCAAGAACCGGGTGTGTGATCTGCGCCACAGCCTTCATGTTCCTTTAGTGAACCGTTCTCTGCCTATTTATTGAGGTATTTTGTGAAACAAGCAAAAAAAACCGGAACTTTTTTAACACCCACCGAAATCATTGGGGAAAAACTTCCTAATGGTTTCCTAAAATTTTGCTTGACAATATATATAAAAGGGAGTTAAGTGGTAGCGGCTTCCGCTTGTGCGGATGTTTTAATTGTTTTTTTCTTGGAGGATATGATGAACAGTTACGTGAGCGCGGTACTCAACGACCTCAAGACCCGGTACCACTGGGAGAAGGAGTTCCTGCAGGCCGCTGAAGAAGTGCTTGACTCGCTTACCCCGATCGTCGAGCGCGAACCGAAGTACAAAGCCCACAAGATCCTTGAGCGCATCGTGGAACCGGAACGCACCGTCATGTTCCGCGTCCCGTGGATGGACGACAAGGGCGAGTTCCAGATCAACCGCGCCTATCGCGTACAGTTCAACAGCGCCATCGGCCCCTACAAAGGCGGCATCCGCTTCCACCCCAATGTGACCCTCTCCACCCTCAAATTCCTCGGCTTCGAACAGATATTCAAGAACTCGCTGACCGGCCTCCCCATGGGCGGCGGCAAGGGCGGTTCCGACTTCAACCCGAACGGCAAGTCCGACGGCGAAGTGATGCGTTTCTGCCAGTCGTTCATGACCGAACTCTTCCGCCACATCGGTCCCGACACCGATGTCCCGGCGGGCGATATCGGCGTGGGCGGCCGCGAGGTCGGCTATATGTTCGGCCAGTACAAACGGCTTGCCAACGAGTTCACCGGCGTGCTGACGGGCAAGGGGCTCAACTGGGGCGGCTCGCTCGTCCGTCCGGAAGCGACCGGCTTCGGCGTGGTCTACTTCGCCGAAGAGATGCTCAAGTCTAAGGGCGACTCGATGAAGGGGAAGAAGGTCGCGATATCGGGCTTCGGCAATGTGTCGTGGGGCGCGGTCACCAAGGCGAACGATCTGGGCGCGAAGGTCGTGACCATCTCCGGTCCCGACGGCTATGTCTATGACAAGGACGGCGTCAGCGGCGAAAAGATCGGGTACATGCTCGAGATGCGCGCCAGCGGTCGCGACAAGGTCGAGGATTACGCGAAGAAGTTCAAGGGTGTCGAATTCCACGCCGGCAAACGGCCGTGGGAAGTGGCGGTCGATGTGGCTCTTCCGTGCGCCATCCAGAACGAGATGGACGGCAAGGATGCCGAGACCCTTTTGAAGAACGGCTGTAAGGTCGTGGTCGAAGGCTCCAATATGTCATCCACGCTCGATGCGGTGAAACTGTTCGTCGAGAAAAAGATACTCTATGCGCCGGGCAAGGCTTCCAACGCCGGCGGCGTCGCCACCAGCGGCCTTGAGATGAGCCAGAACTCGATGCGGCTCGGCTGGACCCGCGAAGAGGTCGACCAGAAACTGCGCAACATAATGATAGGCATCCACAACTCCTGCGTCACCGCGGCGAAGGAATATGGCTTCGAGGGCAACTATGTCATCGGCGCGAACATCGCCGGTTTCAAGAAGGTCGCCAACGCGATGGTTGAGCAGGGTCTCGTGTAAATCCCGTCAAAGTTTTCTCCTTTTCTGACGCCGGGGGGCCGCAAGGCTCCCCGGTTTTTTTTTATCCGGCTCAAGAAAAAAGTTTCTTGCAAACGGACAACTTTTGTGAAAATCGTAAAAAGTTGTCTGTGTAGAGAGAACTTTTTTAGCACCATATGGTAAAACATCTTCTGCCAATGCTTTTCTTGCTTTGCCGGAATGCCTTTTTATAATCAGCGGTGTTTTTCATGAGGAGCGGCATGGACTCCGAACATATCAAAAACATCCTCCGAGGCGGGGAATCACAGGAAATAGAGTTCAAAGAGGGCTTCGGAGCCAAGGCCATCGTCGCGCTGAATGCGTTTGCGAATACCGGCGGCGGCAGGCTTCTTATCGGGGTCGCCGATAACGGCGAGGTCAAAGGCGTTGTAATGGGCGAGGAGACTGTGCAGGAGTGGGTGAACGAGATCCGGCAAAAGACCGATCCCGCCATCATTCCCGATGTCGAATCGGCGTCGATCGACGGAAAGACCGTCATCATTCTCTCGGTCAAGGAGTACCCGATCAAACCGATATCCTTGCAGGGACGCTACTACAAAAGGGTCGGGAACGCCGACCATCCGCTTTCGGCCGCCGAGGTCTCGGAAATGCATTTGCGCACGCTTCAGTTGTCGTGGGACGCATATCCGTATCCCGGCGGGAAAATGAGCGATCTGGATATGGACAAGGTCGAGGCCTTTTTGCGGAAAGTGCGGGAACGCGGAAGATATGCCGTGGCGAATACGCCGGAAGAGACTCTTGGCAAGTTGGCGTTGGTGAAGAAGGGAATCCCCACGAATGCTGCCATGATCTTGTTCGCGAAGGAGCCTATCGGTTACGATGTCCACGCCGGTCGCCTGAAAACGCCCGATATGATCCTTGATGATCGCATCATCAAGGGGACACTCTTCGATGTCCTTGACCAAACGATGCGTTACATCATTGGACATTTG
>ERZ1645192.3603-NODE-3603-length-12529-cov-51.103896_pt1 | contig 12529 bp, 8 predicted proteins | sample MGYA00575354_ERZ1645192 | MGnify/ENA primary metagenome ERZ1645192 (study PRJEB40844, sample SAMN11349763) | freshwater sediment metagenome | isolation source: river sediment | host: Sediment | place: India: Faizupur Khadar , New Delhi | collected 2017-02-21 ... | reverse complement strand
CGTGGAGCCTTGAACGCATAATCGGCTGTGCAAATACAGCACTGACCGGCATAATAAATCTCCTTCCGGGCCGTCCGGTTTAATTGGTTGGTTGGTTCAGTGGTCCAACCATAAATGATTTTAAAGCCAATGTCAAGAAAATTCGCGGCCTACATTGCATAAAGGAAATGTGCGTTTTCCTTAACGGGGAAACTGTTACCTCCTCATGATTTTATTAGCCGATTGACGACTGACCCTGCGTACCGCCGGATTTCTGCGGGGGAAGCACTTTCGGTCGAATTTTCTTCCAATTTTCCCCGACCGGGCAGACACGCATACATTCAATGCAATTATCTACATCCGTAATATAAGTCTGCCCCATTTCCACCAGGAGATCCCTCTGTTTCAAATGTTGACGCACCATTTTGATATATCCCGGCCATTCCCCAAAACTGACAGGCGGCAGGCGCTTGAAACCGGAGCTCCAGTAGGCAAAACATGGGTCCACATCATAGCGGTCTGCTTTCAATGCCCCTGACGGACAAGCATTTACGCATCGCTTACAGTCGAGACAAAGATCAAATTTCTTCCCTGGATCAGCTTCGAGGGGCGCTTCCGTCACGATGGCGCACAACCGCTGATGTGGTCCGAATTCGGGTGTAAGCAGCAGGTTGTTACGGCCCATCTCGCCCATGCCGCAACTGATCGCTGCGTGCTTCAGGGAGAGAAAACCTGATGTGCGGGTCTGGCGGAACTTCTTACCGGTTTCGGGGTTGTGTTTGAAGATCTGCACCGGTTTATCTGCAGAAATCGGAAGGGAGAGAAAACCCTGCTGTTCAAGCAGGCGGCCGATTTTTTCAGCGGTTTCATCCAGCAAGCGGGAGGTCTGCATTTTGTTTCGCGTCCAGAGCATGATGTCCGGTGAATACACAGCCCCCAGCGAATGAGGCACAGCCATGACAATAACGCTCCGGGCGGACGGCAGCAGTGCTTTAACCGGCCTCAGCGGATGAGTTGGAATAAGATTTTGCGCATCGGCAATTCCCACCAGATCTATGCCTTCAGACTGAATGAACTTCTTAACGGTTCGGGCATCGATTTTATCGATAGTCTCTGTGCCTGACATGCTCATAGAACACCACGCTGGAGAGGTTTCGGAATCTCTGATTCACAGGGAACACCTGTAGCGCATAGGCCGCATCCATAGATAAAGATGTGATAATGCTTATTGCAGTAAGGAATGGATTTGCCCACCCGCTGAGCACAGGCTTCCTTGTCATGGGCCTTCTGGGCCGTTATGGCTTCCACGGGGCAGCGCTTTGCGCACTGCATGCACTCGATCCCCTGGTAGTGTCGACAATAGGCATGGATGTCCTCCGAGCGTTTCCGGTTGGGCTTAAGCTTCAAATTAACGACGAAACTGCCAAACCTTACCGCCGCACCTTTTTCCGTGATCATGAAGTCATGCATCCCGAATGTTCCCAATCCGGCGGCATAAGCCATATGTCGATGGGACCAGGGAGACGCCCATCCGACTTTCGGATAGCGCTTTTTGTTGAACAGGGGGGTCACGTCCGGCGAAACGGCCAGGATGCCTCTCCCCATCAGGTCGGTAACGATTTCACGCACAATAGTCTGGCTGAACATTTCACCCAGAAGGCGCGTCTGCGCCCATCTTTCGGATAGCCAGTCAACGGCGGCGGCATTATCCCGTTTGGTTTTTGGCGAAAAAGGCATGACAAAAGAAACCACACTAAGATCTTCGGACGCGGGCGGTTCGACCCCGTTATTTTCCGCTTGCCAGCGCATGATTTCGCAAGGGGTGAAATGGTGAGGCCCGATAATCTCCTTGTATTGTTCCAGGATCGGATCATTGCCGCGGACAAAGCCAACCAGCGGTTCCTCGTAAAACGGTTCGCCATAAAACGGATAATCCATGACATTGTCCGGATGATTGGCAATTTTGTCTTTAAGGGTCTGAATAAACCACGCTTCATCCGGCAAGGGGTGAGAATCCTTCAGGTGAGCGTTCTGATTCAAAACGGGTTGTTTGGGGAAAAACTTTCCGTGCATCTCCCCGATGGCATTTTTAATCCCCTCCATGTCGGACAGGAAAGAAAAACGACGATAGCGATCTTTCATCAATTTGCGTTTACCCATTTTGTTCCGCTTTGATAGGACATGGGATATTTGTGATCAACTATATGAAACTCACTTCCGCATTTCAAGGAAATATTTATACGACACGTGCAGCGTGCGGTATTGGTGTTTGTCGTCGAGTTCGATGGGTTTTGATGAGTGGTTGAAAGAGAGCAACGGGTCAGCTCAGCTCCAACAGCGGAACCTGCATTATCTCTTCAGGCCCGGAGGCGGGTACGTGATATGATCTCCAGCTTGCTTGCATCAGGCAAGTCATCGAAATATGCGCAGTAGCCTGCTACCCTGACCACCAGCCCCGGATACTTTCCCGGGTGTCGTCTGGCATCCTCAAGTTTCTCGGCATCCAGCACATTGAGCTGAAGCTCCATGCCGCCCTGCGAGAAAAATCCTTTAACCAGCGAAGACAGGATGTTCACGCCCTTTTCGCCCGCCAGCGTTTCGGGGTCGAACCTGAGATTCAGTGCATAGCCGTTCATGGCCAGTCTGGAATCCACATGGGCAACCGAATTGAGAAGAGCTGTGGGCCCGAGGCGGTCTTTGCCGTTGGCCGGTCCCAGACTCGGGGCAAAAGGCTCGCCGGAAAGCCTTCCGCTTGGCAGCGCAGGCGTCCTTTTTCCGAAAGCGACATGGCAGGTTACGGAGTAGAACCCCGGCACATACCGCCCGCCGCGTGTGTTTGTGTGACTTGTGAGGGCATCATGAAAGATATGCGCTGCAAGGTTGGCATAGCCGTCCGGCAAAGGATTGTCGTTGCCGAATTTAGGGGTTTTCAAGAGTCCCGACCGCAGTACGGCCGCATTCTTAAAATTACTTTGGACAGCCTTGATCACGTCCGGCAGCGAATATTTTTTCTGACCAAAGACCACCTCTTCAATTGCCGCAAGTGAATCGGCCACATCGGCCAACCCCACACCCTGCACGCCGCTCGAATTGTAATAGGCGCCTCCTGCGGTCACATCTCTGCCGTTTTCAATGCACCCGTCAACAAGCATCGAGGAAAAAGGCGTCGGGTGATAGTCACGATTCCCCCTCTCCATGACCCGAAGGTCATCCACCATTCTTTTGACCATGAACTCCACCTGCCTGCGGAATGCGTCAACAACTTGATCCATGTTGGCCATCGTCAAGGGATCAGGCGTATCAGCACCCAGCCTGGTTTTTTTCCCGAACCTTCTGCCCTGATTGAGCGCAAGTTCAAGGCACAGTGGCAGGTTCATCAGTCCGGCATCCGTCGAGAAAAAACTCTTGCCCGGCAGCGCGAGTTCAACGCAGCCGACAACGGCATAGTTCCTGGCTTCGCTGATAGGATAGCCGTGAGTCGTGAGCGCGGAAATGGCCGCCTCGTCGCAGAAAACCGCGGGGACACCGCCGCCTTTCCTAGCCACGTCAACCACGCGCCGCAAGTAGGATTCGGGGCAATCCTTATGGATCCTGGCCTGATAGTTGGGATCTCTGAGGCCCAATTGTTCCATGACATCCAGGAAGATATAAGAGAGTTCGTTGGTCGAGTCCTCGCCCCCTTCAGTGAGGCCGCCCACAATTGCAGCCTGAACGACGAGATAGCCCCCGTGATACTGGCTTGTCCGCTCTGAGATAAGGAATACATGTTCGACGGCCTTGGCTGAAAACAAAAGCAGCAATTCCCTTGCCTTCTCGGGCGTGATTCTTCCGGCCTCGAGATCGGCTTTAAAGAAAGGATAGAGATATTGGTCGATCCGGCCGAAGGATATTGCGGAGTTAAGCCCCTCCAGATTCACGGCCATGTGGAGGAGCCATAAAGCCTGCAGTGCCTCATGAAAGGTCTCGGGCGGGTCCATCGGCACTTTGCGGCAGATGCGGGCAATCTCTCTTAGCTCCGAGGCGCGCAAAGAATCAGGCTCACAATCAGCCAGTCTTGCCGCTTCCCCGGCCAGCCTTACCGCATAGATCGAGAGCGCCTCGCAGGCAATCTGCGCCGCCTGGTAAAAGTCACCGTTTTTGCCCTTCAGCTTATCAGAATAGCCCCTTAGTCCCAGGTTAAGAGCCTTTTCATAATTCGGCAGGAAGTGTCCTATGCCACCGGCCTCGTTGATCAGATAGTAGGTGGCGTTCAGTTGCTCTTTGACGTAGCGGGCCATTTCGCCAAGGTGCGGGGAAAAAGCCCTGAAGGCCATATTCCGCATCATCCAATAGGGGTTTACTTTCAAAAAAAGGTTGAGGCGCTCCCTGAACGGGATTTTGAAAGGCGTTGTTTTACGCCTGTTTATCCAAAGGAGCTCTTCACTCATGAAGACGCCGGCCAGTTCAGGCTGCATGATCGCCGAGATGCGGCTGCTGCCCATATTCCCGACAATCAACTCGTCGTCATAGATATTGATTTTTTTATTCTCAAGGATGTGCTTGAGAGCCTTGGCCCTGCGCAAAACCATAGGCTCTTTTTTGTTGTCATGCCTTTTAAAGCACTCGGTGACAAGCAGGGCGCGCTCCGGGCACAGGCTGACCGGTGTGGAGAGAAGCGTCTCCCTGATCCGCTCGTAGCGCGGATAGGCCTGGGCGTCATCTCTATTTTCTTTAAGCGCTTGCGTCTGCATATCGGTTGACTATCATCATAGCACTGTTTATTTATTTTGAAAGAGGAAAAATACACGGCGCCATTCATTACGGGATGAACTCTAACTGAATTTGTGGTAAAAGTACTAACGTTAGTTCTGAATTCATAAGATACATAACGACCATTTTAGAAAAGACTAAGAGCTTGAACCGGAAGCCAGTTGGTTGCTTAATTATCCAAACCTTGAATGAGGAGGAGATATGAATACAAGCGATAAAATCTGGAGAGATGAGCACGGTGTCTGTCACGTTGCAGGGAAAGACAAGACCGAAGTTTTCGGACTGATGGGATATGCCCATGCCAAAGACAGGGGAATGCAGATCCTTTTAATGCGTATTCTGGGACAGGGCCGGGCGTCTGAAATCCTCGATTCAAGCGATGAAGTGCTGGGAATCGACAAATTCTTCAGGCGAATGAACTGGGCCGGCTCAACTTCTTCGGAAATTAAAAAAATCTCTCCCGAAGCAGAAAAAATAATTGATGCATACTGTCATGGAATAAACAAGGCTCTTACAGAAAAAGTTCCGTGGGAATTCAAACTTTTCGGTTATCAACCGGAGCCCTGGCGCGCGGAAGACGTGATTCTTATCTCACGGATGGTCGGCTATCTCACCCTGGCACAGTCCCAGGGCGAAATGGAAAGATTGCTTATCGAGTTTGTCCAGGCAGGCCTGGATGAAGAAAGATTAAACGAGCTTTTCCCGGGACTACTCGGAGATCTCAATATTGACCTTGTAAAAAAAGTAGAACTTCAGGAACGGCTCGTTTCTCCGTCATCTCTCTGGAATATCGCCGCACCATTGATGATGGCATCCAATAACTGGGCAGTCTCAGGGAAAAAGACAGCTTCGGGAAAGCCGATTCTGGCCAATGACCCTCACCTGGAAGTAAACAGGCTTCCGAATATCTGGTATGAAATGGTACTGCAAACCGGGGACACCTATGCCATGGGCGGTACCATGCCTGGCGCCCCGGCTCTTTTAGTGGGTCGAAATCCGAACCTGGCATGGAGTGCGACCTATACCTTTATGGACGCTACGGATTCCTGGATTGAAAAATGCAAAGGCGGCAAATATCTCCGTGAACCTGACCAATGGCTGCAATTTACCGAAAGGGAAGAAATAATAAAAAGAAAGAAGAAAGATCCCGTAAAAATAGTTTTTTATGAAAACAAACACGGCGTCCTTGAAGGAGATCCGCACAAGGAAGGATATTACCTAAGCACTGCATGGGCGCCTGCATTTTCAGGTGCTGCCACCCTGGACAGTTTTATTAAAGTGCTTGACGCCAAGACGGTTACGGAAGGAATGGATCTTTTCGGCCGCGTCGAAACATCATGGAATTGGATCCTCGCGGACAAGGACGGAAATATCGGCTATCAGATGTCCGGTCTGATGCCGAAAAGAAGGAAAGGGATCAGTGGATTTGTTCCCTTGCCGGGCTGGGAGGAAAAAAATGACTGGCAGGGATTTGAAAAGCCGGAAGACCTGCCGCGCTGCTACAACCCCGAGTGCGGCTACTTTGTTACAACCAACCAGAACCTTAATCCATATGGAAAGGTTGAACCCATCAATGTCGGCATGGGACCCTATCGCTCAGACCGGATTGGCAAACTTCTTTCTGAAAACAATAAAATTACCTGTGAGTATATGTTCAAATTACATTATGACGTATATTCAACGCAGGCTGAATTATTCATGAAGATTCTCGGCCCTCTTCTTCCTGATACAAAACTGGGGAAAATTTTCAAGAACTGGAATTTTGAATATTCTGCTGATTCAGAAGGAGCATTTCTTTTTGACAGGTTTTATAAAGAACTTTACCTGGATGTTTTCGGCAAGAACGGTTTCGGCACAGAGGTTGTTGCGTATATCGACAAACACACCGGCATGTTCAACGATTTTTATATAAACTTCGACCGGATACTCCTTTCTGAAAAATCATTATGGTTCGGCGGCAGTAAAAGAGAAGATCTCTATTTACGGGCAGCTGAAAAAGCGTTGAAGGAACCGCTTGAAAAATGGGGTAATGCCCGGAAAATCATGATGAAAAATATTCTTTTTGACGGCAAGCTTCCAAAATTTTCAGGGTTCGACCGTGGACCCATAACGATCATCGGAAGCCTCGCCACACCGCACCAGGGACAGATTTTTGAAAGCGCCGGCAGACAAACCTCTTTTGCTCCAAGTTTCAGGTTGGTTACGGATCTTGCCACGGACGATATCTACACCAATTTGGCGGGAGGACCGTCCGACCGGAGATTCTCAAAATGGTACTGCTCGGATTTGGAAAACTGGATATCGGGAAAATACAAAAAATTAAATGTCAATTCTGATAAAAAGCAAAAATTATAAAAAGAGTTCTCAATATTTATTTTTGATTTTTGTTTGCTGATGGATAAAAGAACGCTCCCGAACAGCCGGGTGAAGCCGAACGGGAGCGTAGTCTGTAGGTATCATCCTTCCCTGTTAGCTCTCCGGAATCACTAACAATGCATAGACGAACTTTATTTTTTGATAAGGTGAATGCACTCTCAGAGGACGATTTATTTTTCGGTTTCTCCTGAAAGAAATCCCGCTTGGGCATACTTGGGCATCGGGTAGGAATAAAATCCTTTTTTCGTCTTGGCCCCAAGTTCACCCCTGTCCACATATTGTTTCAGAAAGTCCGCATTCACCTGAATCTGATTATCCGGGATATCTTGTGTATGATGCGCCCAGTAATCGTTGACGCTCCACACGGTCTTCAGGCCCATCTGGTCCATTATTCCGAAGGGCCCTATGGGCATGCGCATAACACCCATCCACGCCCGGTCAACGTCCTCGATGCTCGCCACGCCTGTGGTCACAAGCGTCATCGCGGAGGTGAGGAGGCTGGAGATCATGGCGTTGAATACATAGCCGTTGTTTTCCCGGTGCAGCATGATGGCTATCTGGCCGATGCTCACGGCAAAGTCGTGAACCAGTTGAACCACGGCCGGGTCTGTCCCCGGGTGGGGCATGACATCCACCACATTATTGATCCTCACATCATGAAAATGAAGCGCTACGAGCTTTTCCGGCCTTCCTGAGGCTTCGGCGAATTCCGAAGGCATGAGCAGTGAGGTATTGGTGGTAAAGATAGTCCGTTCCGGGCAGAGCTTGTTGAACTGGGCAAAGACTTTTGCCTTCAGCTCCGGGTTCTCGGGTACGGATTCGCTGATAATGTCAGCGTCTCTTGCCGCTGCCTGCGGGTCAGAGGTGGCGATGATGCGCCCCATGATCTCTTGAAGTTGATCCGTCGTGATCTTGCCCATAGGTACGAAGAATGATGATCCCAGCTTTTCAATGCGCCGCACGGACGCTTTCAGTATGTCGTCTGAAATATCATAGAGCGTGACGTTGTAGCCGTGCATGGCAGACACAAAGCCGATCTGCTGGCCCATGGTGCCCGCCCCCAAAATGAGAACCTTCTTGATGTCGTTAAGTTCCATATGCCGCCTTCCTTTCCTTATGCCGGTATGCCGGCATCACTGACAAAGTGATTTACTCCAGGGCTTTTACCACATGTTGAGCCGGAGTACATCGTTATTTTGATTATCTCAGATCTTTAAACGGAGCTGAATGGATTGAGAATGTCAAACGCGGGGATGTTCGAGAACGATCTTGATGGCGCCTTCTCTGCCCTTGGAAAGAAAAGCCTTCACCGCATCGCGCCAGCGTTCCATCGGAAAACGGTGCGTGATGAGTCGGCCTACGGGCAGGCGCTTTTCCGCAATGAGACCGGCGGCGATATCAAAGGAGGAATGCGACCCTTCTTTCAGAACGTGGCAGTTGATGCCTGTTACCTGAATTTCCTGGTGCCACAGGGGCGAATAATCGATTTTCCCCGGTTTGAAGTTGACACCCACAATCACCACCGTGCCTTTGCTTCTTGCCCACCGAAGTGCGTGGGTGAGGCTGTCGTCATTGCCGATGGTGTCATAGATCACATCAAATCCTCCCAGAAGTATTTTATTGCCGAAATACCCCTCGAAGTATTTTGCACCCGTCAGCTCGGCGATGCGGTGATAAGGATCCGTCTCTCCCATGATGACATCGTCGGCGCCAAGGGTGCGAGCCATCTCGGCCTGGACGGGATAGCGTGCCAGGGCGATCACTTCAGCATCTTTCACCATCGCTTTGACCGCCGCAACGGTCAGCAATCCAATGGTACCGCATCCCACGACAAGCACACGGTCTCCCGCCGCGGGCGAATGTTTTCTCACCGCGTGCACAGCACAAGCCATCGGTTCGAGCATCAGGGCTTCATCATTGGTAAGGCCGTCTGGAACTTTGAAGGGCTGTGCCCGGTGCATCACCATCCGGGGAGAAAACCCGCCGCCCACGTCCATAAGGGGAAGCTTTCGCGCCCCCAGGTTCTGACAGAGCATGTATTCTCCCTGAGCACATTGCGGGCACATCGGATCCATTTCCATCTGGAAGCAGGAAGGCCAGTCTATGCGGAGACAAACCCTGTCACCCTTCTGAAATCCGCCAACATCATCTCCGACCTCCATGACTTCCCCGATCAGTTCATGGCCGAGGTACTTTCGCGCAATACCAGGCGTCGCAGCAGGAAAACATTTCGGGTCCATTTCCATGAACATGAAGTGGATATCGGAACCGCAGAGTCCGCATGCCATGTTCCGCACCTTGAGCCACCGGGGATTGGGAATTTCCGGCTCCGGCACCTCAGCGTAGCGGGTTGTTGAAAAAGGCAGAAGCGCCGCGTAGCGATAAAAAAGGGAAGCGGCCTGCACCATCACGATCCTTGGAAGACTGTTATCGAAGTAAAGCGCCTTCATCTTTCCCTCCGGAGACTAGATTTCATCCTTATCAAAGACCGGTCGGCAAACTGGCACAAGCACGCACTGTTTTCAATGCTGCCGATCCCGCGTCCATGCCTCTTGCGTTATTCGTTAGATCTACAGCACGCCTGTTTATTGCAGGTGTACGTTATCATTTTTTCGTAACGATCAGGTGATCGAGTCCCATTTCACGCAACGCAACCGGAAACAGTTGAAAGGCCGGTTTGATCACCGGTAAAAGCTTCAGCATGGCGGTCACCTTGCCGCCCTGTTTGATGATGCCTTTGGTGATGCCCGCAATGGGGTTTTCAAGACCGAACCAGAACCGGTGTGAATGGTCAGCCGGCTGCTTGGACCACACATCCGCCTTAAGATCGCAAGGTCCCAGATAATAGGTGCCGTAATAACCAGGTTTACTGGGCGGATTCTTCAGGTCGATGGTGATCTCCGCATCGGGATCCGTGTACATGAATTTGATAATGATGCCCGCCTTGCTCATTTTCGTGCCGATTTTTTCGTCCTGCAATACCCTGCCCAGAAAATACCCGTATATCTTGTACAGATCCTCGGCATCCTTATAATACTGGCTCATTTTCATTCTCCTTTAAATAGATTGTTTACCCTTTGCGCTGGTCGAAACGCCTGCCAAATATCATGCCGGCGACTCCTACTTTAAGCATCTGGATAGTTCCACCCGCAACGCCCCACGCTTTCGCGTCGCGGTACATGCGTTCCATGGGAAATTCCGTGCTGTAGCCGTATCCTCCGAATACCTGCATAGCCGTGTTTGTTACGTCCACCACCATCTCATTGGCGTAAGCCTTGGCCATGGATGCCTCGTAGATCGATGGAAGCCCCTGCCCTGCGCCACTCACGGCACGATAGACCAGAAGCCTTGCCGCATCGATTTTTGCGGCCATATCCACCATCATAAACTGCACCGCCTGAAATTCGCAGATGGGCCTGCCGAAAGTCTTGCGTTCCATGGCATAGGCTTTCGCCTCTTCGAAGGCGCCGCCCGCTATGCCCAGGCACATCGCCGAGTTGCCACACCGCTCGATGTCGAATGTCCACATGAGCTTATTGAACTCGCCCGGCGGAATGATCAGGTTTTTCTTCGGAACGCGCACGTTGTCAAAGATGAGATCGCAGGAGGGCATTCCCCGGAGGCCCATGAATTTTTCCTGCTTGCCGAACGTGAAACCGGATGATCCCTTTTCCACCAGCAGGCCGCCGATTCCCTTGTATCCTTTCACGCCGCCAAAGCGGGTATAGACCATGTAATGGCTGGCGTGCCCCCCTCCGGTAATAAAGCATTTCCGGCCGTTCAGCACATAGGCCTCTCCGTCCTCCACCGCGTGTGTCGTAAGCGCCGTAAGGTCCGAACCCGCTTCCGGTTCGGTCATGCAGACAGAAACGCTGCGCTCACCCTTGCAGACGCCCGGTATAATGGTTTTTTTCTGTTGCTCCGTCCCGAAAATGTCAATGACCCGAACCGGCCCGACGTTGGATTCGAATACCGGCGCCGCGATCATGGGGCTGAACTTGGCCAGTTCTTCAATGCAGAGGATCGCATTCAGGGCCGGCTGACCCCCTCCGCCATATTCGGCCGAAATGGTCATTCCCAGTAATCCGAGATCCGCGTATTTCTTCAGCAAGTCGTAGGGAAATTCTCCCGTCTCATCGACATGCCGGGCCAACTCCTTAAATTTTTCCCGCTGGCCCATGGTTCTGATGGTTTCAATGAGCATTTTTTGTTCTTCATTCAGTGTAAAATCCATTTTCAATCCTTTGCTTTGATGTATTAAATTAAATCAGGGAAACCAGTTCCCTGACGTTGTTTGCCTTTTCCAGATTCAGAATGGCGTCAACAATTCGATCCAGCTTTTTCTGATCCCGGTTCCTGGCAAAAAACTTAACTTTTTTTGTGACATCTGAGGCTTCCATCGGGTCGCGCGGATCGCCTTTGGGGATGTCCACCTGCTTGACCAGCCGCTCGCCGTTTTTTAGCAGGATCTCCACAAGGCTCGCAGTTTTGTCCGGATACATTTTATTGAGATCATCATCCGTCTTCACCGTCACTTTCTTTCTCAGCGCGATGATCGCCGGATCAATAATGCGCCGCTCCGTGAGCTGCGCCGGCCCCAGTTCGCCATCCAGGATACAGGCCGCCACGACATGCGGAATGGAGAATTGCGCTGAGACGAAACTGCCGCTTTCCGGCACGCCCTTTCCTACAGCCAGAGCGGCCACGCCATAAGTCGATACGATGATCGAATCGATATCACCGGACACGATTGTTTTTTCTTTCATCAGGGACAAGGTTGCCTGCGCTGCGCCGTGCGTATGCCGGCAGGCTGTGTATGGCTTGAAATAAACATCGGTGATGGAATAATGCTCGCCCAGCTTCTCCGTTATCCGTTCCGGTTTGGCATCCACCTTCATGGTTATCTGGGTGATGCCGCCCTTAAGTTCCGTTCCTTCCAGGACATACGGGCTGCCCGTAATCCCTTTGCCCGCCAGACCCGCCGCCAGGATACCGGCGCTCGCCGCCTGGCCGCCCTGCACGATTTTTACGGTGTAGCCTCCCATAAGCTGCTCCGCCATGGAAACAGGCAGGATATAACCAGCAATTCCGATGGCGTTGAGCATCTCCGGATAGGCGTGACCCATCAGCTTGGAAACCGCAACTGCCGCGCCCAGCGTGCCGCAGGTGCCGGTGGGAAGAAATCCGGACAGCGTGTGAAAGGGATGCATGGCAGCCGCCGCTCGGTTGGACACCTCGTAACCCGCCACCACCGCTTCGATGAGGCGAATGCCCGAAAGCCCCAGGTTTTCGGCAACTGCAAGCGCCGCCGGGATCACAGAAACTCCCGAATGATTGCCGCCAAAGCGGAGCCCGTCCTGCGCCTCAATAGCTTCGGCGGTCACACCGTTGATGAAGGCGGCGTTCTGCAGCCCGGTTTTAAATC
>ERZ1645192.3601-NODE-3601-length-12532-cov-24.045524_pt1 | contig 12532 bp, 9 predicted proteins | sample MGYA00575354_ERZ1645192 | MGnify/ENA primary metagenome ERZ1645192 (study PRJEB40844, sample SAMN11349763) | freshwater sediment metagenome | isolation source: river sediment | host: Sediment | place: India: Faizupur Khadar , New Delhi | collected 2017-02-21 ... | reverse complement strand
TTCCTGCAGGCCAGCGTGAGGCAGAATGGGAATTTTCGATAGATGCCACAAAGGTCCCGAATCCCGTGACAACCTTCTACATCCTTCCCGTGAAGATTGTTTCCGTGAATAATGACATTACAATCAGCGGTAACAATTACATCAGGCTCGTGAGAATCCTTGCCAGGAATGAGTTCGACGGCAAATACAAGATGAAAGGCTTCATCATGAGACCCGGCGACACCGGAGGCCTCGAAGGATGGTTCAGGGATCAGGATTACAGTCTCAGCACTGTCAGCGGCAACGCGGTCAAGATGAACAGGGTCCAGGTATGGGCTAACGGCTCAAACGTAGGTGGTATCGAGGCCTGGACAATTGTCGTTGACAATACCGGCACCTCGCCATATCCGATCACTCTCCTTGACAATGTTCAGGGCGCTAACTTCATCATGGTTCCGGGCTATAACAGCCGCTATGATGCAGCCTCCAAGACATTCTTCTGGAGCGTTGAATGGGGTACGGCAACTCCCAAAAACAGGGGATGCACAGATACTCTCGTATACGTAGGCCCAAGATAATCGGCGGCCTCTCATGTTATGAAAAAACCCCGTACGTGCGGGGTTTTTTCATTTTATCATAAAAGCAAAAATTGCAGTGCTATCTTCGAGGCTCCCTGAGTACGGAAAAGGTCGATTCCTCCCCCGTCCTGATTACAGTTGACCTGTCGGAGACAACCCTTTCGCCATACCCTTTCAGAATTACCTTCCTTATTCCAAGCTCACCGCCGTAAACCTTCACCTTCAGTTCCTTCACCCTGCCCCTGCCCGAAACAACGCACTCTCCCCATGCGTACCCGTTTGACCAGAACGTGACCCCTTCAGAGGATCTTATCCGGAATGACTGGTCCACCGGTGAATAACTGAACCCTGTACGGGCTGCAAGGGCGACCCAGCCCGTCATCCCTGACTCCGGTTCAAGGCCTTTTTCAGTCTCCTCCATAGTTTCTGCAAGCTTTCCGTACAGGAAATGGATCATCTTGTAACTATTCTTCTCCGGGGCTGAAGTTACGCCTGACCTTTTCCCGCTATAGTCACCCACGTCCGGCATATGAAGCTTGCCGTCAGCTGTCCGGTATATCCTCTCTGACCGCAGGTCGGCCAGGTCAGCCAGAGAAGCTTCCAGAGTGCGCTGCGGCAGATCCGATGCAATCAGGGTTCTGACGAACAAAATTGTATTTGATTCAAGCATAGGCATGTATGGAATTATTTTCTTGGTAACATCCCATGCATTTACAAAATCCAGCGAATAGAAATTTATATTATTGCCTTGACCCAGGGGATTCTTCCGGACAGGAAAATGCCAAGTAATAATGAACCTGAAATACCTGCTCTGGCCAGGCCCTATAGTATCTTTGACAGCCAGAGACGCGAATAACTGCCCTTCAGGCTTAACAGGAGGCTCAGTCAGGTCGCCGTCACCGGAAAAGTCATCACGGACCTCCTTTATTGCGCCGGCCAGGTCTGAGGCGGCAGATCCGGTCCTCCAGGAGATTGTATCCTCTCCAGCCGTCGAAAGGGCAATGGTTCCCCTGGTGCTGTCAATCTGGCCGGCACTACCGGATGACATGAATATTCCCTGTATGTCTCTGTAAATTATATAGTCATTGTTGCCCTGGACCGAACCAGCCGTTCCAGCCTCCCCGTCGGGCCTGATTGCCGGTTCGCTGCCGTCAATGCCGGTGAAGTTCCTCATTGTGCCGCATACTGACACTATAACGTTGTTGATTGTTTTGTTCCTGACCTCGAAATAGAGGGCTGCAACCGGCAGGCCGCTTACTTCCGGCTCACCCGGCACCATCGGATTAAACGCCTTTATTGTCACATCCACAGGCATTTCATTGTCAGAGAGATGAACCTGTCCGAAAGGAAAAGCTGCATCAAACGAAGCATTGGCAAATCCCGGAAATCCATGGAGCAGGTCATTGTCTCCGCCGCCGTCCTGATCCCTCTCCCGGCAGGCCGGGCCGGTCAGGGCTCTGACGACAGGGTCTGAGCTACCTGTTGTGGCATAGATTGCAAAGAAGGGAGCATTCTCAAAGGAACCTGCTGAACCAGATCCGGTGAGAGGCATGTCATTGAGTCTCCAGTCCTTCAGTTCGCCGTTCCCGGCAATGGAGACCGTCCCTGTGCCTATTCCTCCCAGGGGCAGCGCTATATTGCACAGGTGATTCCTGTCATAGGATCTTATCACCGGCCAGGCATCAGGCGCGGTTACAGTCACAGAATTGTCAGAACAGGAAAGGGAGGCCAGTGCTGTAAAGACAACCGCCAGGAATGATGAGCTTCTGGTTTTCATATAGAATCAGCTACTTCCCGGCACCTACCAGGGTGATCAGTATTACACCGCCGGCACCCCTGGAACCGTAGATTGATGCATCCGAACCCTTCAGCACGGATATTGACTTAACCTGCCGGGGACTGATGTTATCTATCGAATTGACAACCACACCGTCGACAACAAAGAGCGGATCGGTGCTGAGCATTATTGAGTTTATCCCCCTGATTGTGATCTTATTGCCGTTGACTGATACACCCGCTACCTTTCCCTGGATCATGTCATAGATGTTCGTATAGCCTGAATTGAGATCATCCTGGCCATCGATGTAACCCACGTCCGTGGTCAGATCTTTTCTCTTTACAGTTCCGTAAGCCACCGCTATGTCCCTTTCTCCATCGGGCATCTCAAATCTGAAATTCCCTGACACCTCCCTGCCGTCAAGAACAAAATCGACCGCGGAGGCACCGTCATACGAAGTCACCACTGAGCCCATATTCCTGGTGTATGCACCCAGACTCTTCACATCCGGCCTTATCCGTATCCTGTAGGTTCCGTTACTTTTTGTCACCACTCCGGTGCTCAGCCCGTTGGCTATTATCAGCACTCCGCTAACCGGCGCCATGGTTGTATCGGTAACCGTACCGGTGACTGAAATCATCCTGGCCCGTTTCTGTCCCATTACCTGCCCGGCTGCGACAGTAACAATCAATATCAGTATTAAAGTCCTTGCTCTCATGAATTACTGTTTAACATCACGCAAGTTACGAAATAGAGAACCATTTCTCAAATTCATCCGGTGGAGCCCGGCGTTCATCTCCGGTTACTGTTCTTACCGGGCTGAGTTTTACCTCTTTATTTTTTTACTACTTTTGCAGGCCATCGGATTGAATATTATTAATCAATTATTTATGACATTTGACGAGCTTGACCTGGACCCCGAAATTCTTGATGCAATTGAATACATGGGTTTCAGGGAGACAACACCGATACAGGAAAAAGCGATACCCGTGATCCTTGAAGGACATGACCTTATAGCCTGTGCACAGACCGGTACCGGGAAGACGGCTGCTTACCTCCTGCCGGTGATGAATGACATAGCCTATCACCGGCCGGCACATACCCACACCCTTGTGCTCGTTCCCACGCGTGAGCTGGCTCTGCAGATAGACCAGCAGATACAGGGCCTTGCATACACCCTTAGTATTACTTCACTTGCAGTCTACGGCGGCGGTGAGGGCAGCGCCTGGGACCAGGAGAAGGCGGCTTTGACGCATGGGGCGGATATCATTGTTGCAACGCCCGGAAGGCTGATCTCGCACCTCAACCTGGGTTATGTAAAGTTCGATGAGTTGCAGGTACTTGTCCTCGATGAAGCAGACAGGATGCTTGACATAGGTTTTTATGATGATATAATGAAGATCATCTCCTTCCTGCCCAAAAAGCGTCAGACACTTATGTTCAGCGCCACAATGCCCCCGAAGATAAGGTCACTATCGAAACACATAATGAATCACCCGGCGGAGATATCACTGGAGATTGCAAAACCGGCAGAAGGCGTTCTGCAGGCCGTCTATCTGCTGGAGGAACCACAGAAGCTGCCGCTGCTCAACAGCCTGCTTGCCGACAAACCCGAATACCACAGCATCCTGATATTCAGCTCGACAAAGAAAAAGGTGCATGAAATTGTCAGGGGACTCCGTTCACGTGACTATGCGGTTGAAGGTATCTCATCAGACCTTGAGCAGAAGGAGCGTGAAGAGACTCTTCTGCGCTTCCGCTCAAGGCGGACGCGTGTGCTGGTCGCCACCGACGTGCTGAGCCGGGGTATCGACATAAAGGATATCAACCTTGTGGTCAACTTTGACGCACCGTCTGACGCTGAGGACTATGTGCACCGTGTGGGACGCACGGCACGCGCTGACACCACCGGGGTGGCAATAACACTTGTAACCAGGGCTGACATGTTCAAGCTGCAGAGGATAGAGAAACTGATCGGCTACCAGGTGTACCGGGCACCGCTGCCCGACTTCATCTCTTCAGTCCATCCTGATGACAGCGCCCACCGCCCCCCTCGCCCCCGGTCGGGCAACAGGAAGTTCAGGCGCCGCTGACATCTGTAGCGGCATCCCGCGACAATGCTGTCTATGTTTTAAAATCGAAGCCGGGAAGGATTGTTGATTATCTGATTGTTCTGTAACTTTGAGTTCCACTAATCCTATTCCCGATGACATCAGATGATAAATCAATGATCATTATCGGCGCAGGCTTTGCGGGCCTCGCCGCTGGCATCTACGGTCGCCTCAACGGCTACAAAACAGAGATTTTCGAGATGCACAGCCAGCCGGGCGGACTGTGTACCTCCTGGAAAAGACAGGGTTACACCTTTGACGCCTGCATTCATTGGCTGGTAGGCTCCAATCCCAATACCAGCATGAACCATATATGGCAGGAGACAGGCGTCGCGAAAGGGAGAAAATTCGTCTACGCCGACGAATTCTATCGCGCCGAAGGCGCTGACGGCAGAACGGTTGTTTTCCATGCCGATCCCGCCAGGCTCGAAAAACACCTCCTTGAAATCTCCCCGGCAGACAGGGAGCCCATTACGGATTTCATCAAGGGCATCAGGATGTGCTCGAAATTCAATTTCCCGTCTGATAAAGATCCCTTCCTTACAAGACTCCGGAAGCAGATCGGTACCTTTCTTACCTTCATGAAATACGGAGGAGAGTTTAAAAAATGGACAACAGTCACAGGAGAGCAGTTCTGCAACCGTTTCAGTGATCCTCTGCTGAAACAGGCTTTCCGCGAAATTTGGATACCTGAGTTCTCGATGGTATTCCTCTTTTTTACCTTCGCTTATCTTCACCAGCGTAATGCAGGATACCCTGTGGGAGGTTCAATGCCGATGTCAAAAGCCCTCGAGGCGCGATACAAATCGCTGGGCGGGATCATACACTATAATAAAAAGGTGGCAAGGATACTCACCTCTGACGACAGAGCGACAGGGATCAGGCTGGTAGACGGCACCGAAGTGTTTGCCGGAAGAGTGGTATCGGCTGCTGACGGTCATGCCACACTTTATGATATGCTTGACGGCAAATACCTGGATCCCGCCACCCGCGAGCCATACGAGAAATGGCCTGTTTTCCCTTCGCTTCTGTTCGTATCACTTGGCGTAAACCGCGCATTCGAAGATATCCCGCATAGTATCTCGGGATTATCCTTCCCGCTGAAGGAACCGGTCATGATCGCTGATAAACAGCGTGAAAGGCTGCCGGTCCATATTTACAACCAGGATCCGACACTGTCACCGGAGGGAAAGACAGCGGTAACTATTATGCTTGAGTCAGACTATTACTACTGGAAGAAGCTGTCTGAAGACAGGTCTGCATATGTCAGTAAAAAAGAAGAGTCAGCCAGCCTGATCATCAGCCTTCTTGAACAACGGTTCCCGGGAATTACTGAACAGGTTGAGGTTACTGATGTTGCAACACCTCTAACCTTCGAACGATTCACGGGTAACTGGAAGGGTTCATTCGAGGGATGGCTCATCACCCCGGAAAATGCCAGTACAATGATGAAGCCCATGTCTCAGACAATTCCGGGGCTTCAGAAATTCTATATGTGCGGCCAATGGGTTGAGCCGGGTGGCGGGCTGCCGACATCTATCATGTCTGCCCGACGCCTCCTGAAACAGATATGCAGGGAAGACGGAAGACGTTTTTCTGCAAATCATTAATTTTCAGCTTATAACTTACTGACGGAAGCCACAGCCGGCCCCGGCGAAATTGGTTCGCGGCAAAAAATCAAAAAAAAATTGCCGTTTGAGTGAACTATGCCTGACGTGTTTTTGTTTAAGTATTGTAATTTAAAACTAAACACCAATGAAAACATCAGGCACTCTCTCAGGAAAAGGAAAAGTTGCGGCAGCAATGTTTCTTGCTCTGTCTATATTTGTTGTAAGTTGCAGCAAAGAAGATATATACACTCCTACATCCGAACTGCAGGATGAAACTGAAGGATTGGTTGACATAGCAACAATCCTTGAAAATAGTGAAGAATATTCTGGCCTTTTTATTGAACAAGATGATATGCTTAAGCACGGCGGACAGTCAGCTTACAAAAGGCCTCCGACATTTTACAATCTTACAATGGCGCTGGTCAAGACTGACCTTCTGAAGGTGGTTGCAAAAAACCAGTTAACGGTTCTTGCACCTACGGATCAGGCATTCGAGGCTCTCTTCCGCCAGCTTGGCGTTAAAGGAATAAGGGATATTCCGGCAGAAACGCTCAAGCCAATTCTTTTGTACCATGTTATTCAGGGAAAGGTATGGTCTTCCCAGCTCAAGGCCGGATTCACACGCACACTCAACGGCTCTGCTGTGGAGGTTAAGCTTGGCAATGGCGTGATGTTCAATGATGCAAGTGTTCTTTTCGCCAACATCAGGGCTCTCAATGGCGTTATCCATGTCATCGACAAAGTCCTCCTGCCTCCCAGCCAGAGCCTTGTTGATATAGCTGCAGGCAACCCCGCTTTCAGCATACTTGTGACCGCTGTCAAAGCAGCCGGTCTTGACGGTGTGCTTGCAACCGGCGGACCGTACACGGTCTTCGCCCCCACAAACGATGCTTTTGTCGCACTGCTTGCTGAACTTAAACTCAGCAGCGTCGAGGAGCTTATCGCAGCAATCGGAGGCGTGGAAGGACTTAAAAAGGTACTCCTCTACCATGTGGTGAGTGACCGGGTTTACTCAAGCGATCTGCCTGCGGGCCCGCTACAGGTGACCACGGTACAGGGAGAAAAGTTCACTGTAAACGCATCTATGCTGAAGATTACCGATGCTAACGGTCGTGAAGCAGGCCTTGTTCCCTCTCTGCTCAATCTTCAGGCTAAAAACGGGGTTATTCATGTAATTGACAGGGTAATACTTCCCAAACTGTAAGCCAACCATTTAACATTGAAGAGGTGCTTCCCGGAGGAGGCACCTCTTCCTCTTTTTAAGAGAATAAAACCATATTCATGGGCGAACCTGTCTTGACAAATCGCTGTTATAAACGTAAATTTGTATAACGGTGGGAAGCACGGGCTACAATGACAATCAAGGGGGACAGCATGAATCTGGTGGTTGTTGTTTACTGCACCACTTGCCGTCGAATAATCAGACAGCTAATCTTTAAACTTAATCCTATGAAAATCAAGCCCGTTATTTTGCTTGCAATCCTGGTCACCCTCGGGGGCTGCGACTGGATCAGAAACCTCGGAGAGGTCGATTTCGACACTGACCTGGTGGTTAATGTTCCCATAAACAGCGATTCCAGGAAATCTGCAGTTGCCGAAGTGTCTGTCGAGGACTATAACTTCCAGGGCTCTGCGGTTTTATCCCTTTCAGAAAATGAAGAGATCGAGCCCTATATGGAAAAACTGAGGGAGATAGACCTGAAGTCACTTGAAGTTACTGTAATCGGTCTCCTGCCGACGCAAACCCTCATTACAGTATCACTGTCAGTGACGGGCGTGGGTACTCTGTGTACTGTAAACAACATCACATCACTCAACAGCACATTCACTCCCGAAGTGAATTCCGACCTGCTTGAACAAGCCGGACAGAAACTCCTCGATGAAGGCTCGGTCACAGTCACAGTCAGCGGCTCTGCCACCGGTCCGGTGGCAAATACAGTTTCACTGAAATTCGATACCAGGGTGACCGCAGGTGCCCTCGACTAGAACAATCTTAATTACAAATAATTAATATGTTCCCGCGTCATTTAATAAATGATCCGGGAATTTTTTTGTATTTGCACAATAAAATATTATATCTTTACATTATATAATTATCTTATATATTATAAAATGATACAATCTGATCTGATCAAGGGTTCGCTAAGAACTATAGTACTCAAGTTGCTTAAGGAGAACGGCCGGATGTACGGATATGAAATTACCCGCAGGGTTGAGGAGCTAACAGCCGGTAAAATAAAACTTACTTACGGCGCACTCTACCCTGTGCTCCATAAACTTGAGAGTGAGGGGGTGCTTGTCACGGAGGCGGAGAACTTCAACAACCGCATCCGGATATATTATAGCCTGACTGAGAAAGGCCACTCATTGGTATCGGAAAAGATCAGGGAACTGATGGAGTTTATTGAATCTCTTCAGGGCATTGTCAACCCGCAGACTGGTCCGAGCTATGCCTGAGCTGACCTTAAGTGATATTGACCTTATCAGGAAGGATGTGATGAGCCAGGAAATCTGCTTCTCACACCTGGCTGATGAGATAATTGACCATCTATGCTGCGACGTGGAGAATGAGATGGCCGGAGGTCTCACCTTCCATGATGCGTACCACAAAGTGAAGGGTTCCCTGGGGCACAGGAGACTCAGGGAAATACAGGAGGAAACTCTTTATGCTGTCGACACCAAATACAGGAATATGAAAAACACAATGAAAATTTCAGCAATTACCGGTACAATTATGATCGGTTTTGCGGCCCTGTTCAAGATCATGCACTGGCCAGGCGCCGGTATTATGCTTACCCTCGGAAGCCTTCTGCTGGCTTTCGTATTCATGCCCTCAGCACTGACGGTTCTCTGGAAAGAGACACACAGCGGCAAGAAACTTTTTCTTTATATCTCGGCATTCATTACTGCGATGCTCTTCATTTTCGGAGTGACTGCAAAGGTACAGCACTGGCCTATGGCCGGACTTATACTGGCTTTAGGGTCACTCTCCGGGATTTTTGCGTTTGTCCCTGCCCTGCTGTCCGCCAAACTGAAGGATCAGGACAACAAGCCGAAAAAGATTGTCTATATCCTGGGTGCTGCAGGGTTGATCTGCTGCATCATGGGATTGCTCTTTAAAATCCAGCACTGGCCACTGGCTACCATTCTCCTGACATTAGGGTCTGCAGTAATTTTCTTCGCAGTATTTCCATGGTACGCCTGGCTGACCTGGAGAGAGGAAAGAAACGTCAGCGCCAGATTCATTTTCATGGTTGCCGGCATGATAATTCTGATGTTACCGGTTTTAATGCTTAACCTCAGCCTGCAAAGAAATTTTGACGCAGGTTACTACAAGCATCATGAAGAACAACAGGCATTGTTTGATTACAGTTTCAGATCAAATCAGTCGTTTATCAGTCAATGCAATGACTCCCTGGCCCTGCCCATCCTTAAGGATTTGAATAACAAGACCCTGGAACTCATTTCAGTCATCAGCAATACCGAAGCCAGGCTCATCGCTGAAGCGGAAGGGAAACCCGGAGTGCCGGCAGTTTTATCCGGTCAGACAGCTGAATCTGTGACCGGGCCGGTCATACGGTTTAATGCCCTGCACAATCCGTTCCAGACAGTCGTGTTCAGCAACTTTCTGATGAAGGACTCAGGTCTGCGGAATGATCTTGCCGCTGCCCTGAAGAGTTACTCTGATTACCTGTCAGGTCTGTTGCCTGCCGAAAAATCTGAAAATTACGTAAAACTGCTTGATCCTGCGGTTTACCTGCCGGAAATAAATCCCGAAACTGACAGGATCTCCATGATAACAGGTCTGCATATGCTGGAACTGATGAAAAACGGTATCCTGACTGCAGAGTCATATGCATTTGCGTCGATTTCGGAAGTAAACAACAAGTAAAACCTGAGACAATGAAACAGAAGATATATACTTTAGGGATTGTCACCACGTCAGTAATCTTCCTTGGCGCTTTGCTTAAGATCAATCACTGGCCTGGCGGAGGCTATCTTTTAATTATTGGCATTCTGATGCTTATAATTGTATTTCTCCCCCTTGCTCTGAGAAATCACTACAGGACTGAAGGCGGGAGAAAGAATTTGCTGCTGTACATAGTTACATGGCTCACATGTTTCGTAGTGTTCGGTGGAATGCTTTTCAAACTGATGCACTGGCCGGGGGCGGGTAAAGCCCTGCTGATTGCCCTGCCATTCCCGTATGTGGTTTTCCTGCCGGTTTTTCTGATTGTAACATCCAGGGATAAGAATTTCAGCATTCATAATACTGTTGCTGTGCTTTTCCTTCTTGCAGCCACGTCAATCTCCTCAGCACTGCTTGGTCTTAATGTTTCGAAGGAGAAGCTTAATGACAGCATGCGGTTGTCCGGAAATTATAACAGGGTTGAGGTGGTGCTTGATCAGATACCAGCTGCTGCCGGTCAGGCTACGTTCACAAAAAAAATCGATGAACTCCTGGGCATTATTGATGACTACCAGGGCAAAATATTCACCGTTGAAGGTCTGTCTGAGGAAGACTGGAATAATGATCCGTGGATATACCCCCGTCCGGACGCAGCATCTGTCCTGGACAAAGCCCTGGTGATTGCCGGGCCGAATCAGGCGTACGACACAAGGCTTCAGGAAGGGCTGGGTGATCTTGTCAGCGAACTTCAGAAGTCAGCCGCCAATGAAGAGATATCAGGCAAAATACCTCTGATCTTTGACTTCTTTGAGACCCCCGAAGACAGCCCGGGGTGGACGAAGAGCATGTTTATGGTACCCCCGCGCGTCTGGTCATTGATTTATCTTGACGGACTCGAGACGAACCTGAAACTCTTACAGTCAGGATTATGATCAGAAGAAACTGAGCCGTCTGGCGGAGTTCAAGTCATCATACATCTTACAAAAGACAATCTGACTGCCTCATCCCATGAGGATTTGCGAAGGTTTTGGCACACCCTTTGCAATATCCTCTGTGAAGAGCGATCTTCATAAAACTTAAAGAGATGAAAAAGTCAGTTATCACATCGGTCCTCGCAGTTCTGGCAGCCTTAACGACGACAGTCGGGGCACAGAATTACCCGAAGGAATACCTGGGTCTCCCCGGTGACAACCTCAACCTCTACGCGGTCATGGACCTGTTCCGCAACGCTCCCACTCTTGAAGCCTTCGAGAGAAGCCTCAACGAGCAGGATTCACGGATCAACAACCTCGACCTCAACGGCGACTGGAGGGTTGACTACATTGCCGTATCGGACTACCGCGACGGCAGGGTTCACAACATCGTTCTCCGCGCGGTGCTCGGACGCAACGAGTACCAGGATGTAGCGGTGATAGTTGTGGAAAGGCTGAAGAAGAAGAGGGTTGTGATACAAATCATTGGCGACGAGCTTCTCTACGGAAGGAACTACATAATAGAACCTGTCTACGCCAAAAAGCACAGGATCAGGCACGAGTACAGCCCGGTCTACTACGGAGGCGTGACAATATACAACAACTACTACTACGACATCTGGGACTGGCCGGTGGTTGTCCACATCTACAGTCCTTATTACGACGGATGGAGCTCATCATGGTACTGGGGTTACTACCCCACCTGGTACGAGCCCTGGAGTCCCTGGTACTGGGACTACTACTACGGATACCACTCAGGATGGGACCATCACTACCACAACTACTACCATCACAGTGACCGCTACAGGTACCACAGGTACAACGACTACTACTACCACAGTGTAAGGCAGGAGTCGCCCCAGGTACAGCGCAGGGTTGCAGAGGGCAACTACAGGCAGACTTACTCGCGTCCCGAGCAGAGGGCCGAGGGGAGGGATCTGCAGCGCAGGACCCGTGAAGCGATAACTGAAGGCACCCGCAGCCAGGCTCCGGCCAGCACCGGCACCAGGCGCCAGGCATCACCTCAGGCAGTGAGCGGAACGGTGCCTGCAGACGGCAGGAGAACTGCTGCAGGATCTGCAGGGCGTAGTGCCGCGCAGACAGACGCAGTCAGGAGGACCTCTTCCGAAACTGTCAGCAGGAGTACTGACGAGAACGGTCAGGTCAGGAGAACCAGCTCCGGAACCGTCAGCAGGGAAGCTGCTGGAACCGAAACAGCCAGGAGAAGCACTACCGGCACCGTAAGCAGGGATGCAAACCCGGCCGGGGAAGCCAGAAGGACTCCTGCAACTGTAAGCAGGACCGATCAGAACGGTGAGCGTAACCCGCAGGCAGGTGAATCGGCCAGAAGGACTGCCATCTCAAACCCGGCCACGGTGAAGAGTGCAGAAAGCGAGGCCGCTGAAGCCCGCGAGGCACAGGCTCGCGAAGCTCAGGCTCGTGAGGCACAGGCTCGCGAAGCTCAGGCTCGTGAGGCACAGGCCCGCGAAGCTCAGGCTCGCGAGGCACAGGTACGTGAGAATGAAAGAAGGGCTGCTGATGCAAGGGCTGAACAACAGCGCGCTGCAGAGCAGAGAGCTGCCGAACAGAGAGCTG
>ERZ1645192.3600-NODE-3600-length-12533-cov-6.057461_pt1 | contig 12533 bp, 9 predicted proteins | sample MGYA00575354_ERZ1645192 | MGnify/ENA primary metagenome ERZ1645192 (study PRJEB40844, sample SAMN11349763) | freshwater sediment metagenome | isolation source: river sediment | host: Sediment | place: India: Faizupur Khadar , New Delhi | collected 2017-02-21 ... | reverse complement strand
TTTCGCCGACGAACTCGTGGATGTTCTACTGGGGCGGCGGAATCTACCAGGACATTACGAGCGGATTCGTTCCGGGCGAGCGCTACACGTTTGGCGGCGCGTTCTTCATGGAGAGCGGCAACCCGTTGAGAAACGGGGACAAGCACGGCCGGATCCAGGTGGAGTTCTATAACGCGACGAACGGGCTGATCTCGTCGGCTACGGCATATCCGATGGTCCAGACGAACAGCGTGAGAGACGCCTGGTTCGGTTCCTCGGGTTCGGTGACAGTCCCGGCGGGCGCGACGACGATGCGCGTGCTGGTGCGGTGCAACCAGACGACCGGCGGCGATGGTTCGTTCGCGGCGGACGATATTTACGTGAAGAAGGTGGTTCCGGCGGTGGCCGAGAAGTTCGCGGGCCAGCACGGCACGCACGGCGTCGTGCTTCTGCAGTACCTGAACTCGACCGGCGGCGTTCTCATCACGTACGAGAGTCCGTACTTCACGACGAACACCACGGCGGGGGTCTGGACCAACCTGGCCGTTTCCGGCGTGGCGCCGGCGGGCACGGTGAGCGGGCGCACGGTGGTGGCGATTCTCGGGTCGAGCGACGGGTTCTCCGGAGCGCTGTGGTTTGACGATGTGACCCAGAGCTATGTTTCCAGCGGGACGGTTTCGGGCCTGCTGCACAATCCGAGCTTCGAAGACGGTCCTTCGGGCAACTGCTACAACCTGCAGACGAACAACGATCTACCGTCGTGGACATGGAATGGAGGCGATAATGCCGGGTTTATCGCCACGGACTATGTCAAGGATGGGTCGCAGTCGCTGGTGATAACCTATCCGCTGAACGGGGTTGCCCAGACGATCGCGCTGGACACGAACGGCCAGACCTACACGGCGAGCGGCTACCTGTTCACGCCGTCGGCGTCGCGGTTCACATCGGACGGCACGTCGTACGGGCTGCTGGACCTTTCATTCTACGCGAACGGGTTCTATGTGACGAACTACACGTCGCAGCGCTTCGGCGGAGACACGCCGGCCGATCAGTGGACGAACTTCACGGTGAGCGGAGCGGCGCCTGCGGGGACCGGCATCACCGCCGTGTTGAGCTGCACAATCTACTCTGCCAATCCGGGCGAGGATTACAACCTGGGTGGCGTCATCTACTTCGATCACCTGACGCTGACGGGTTCCTCGGGCGGTCAGCCGTCCGAATGGGCGCAGTGGCAGCAGTCGAACTTCGGCAGCACCAACGGCGCCAACACCGGGTTGTATGAGGACTATGACAACGATGGGTACGTGAACTGGAACGAGTTCGTCGCCGGCACGCAGCCGACGAACGGCGGGTCGCTGCTCTCGTCCTTGTCCGTGCGGCAGGGAACGAACACGTACGTCATTCGCTGGCCCAGCGTTGCCGGTCGGTACTACAAGGTCAATCGCAGCACGAATCTTGCAGCGAGCGGGTTTGCCGCGATCACGGGCGGGCTTGCCGCAACGGCGCCGGAAAATGTATATACGGACTCGCCGCCGACATCCGTGACCCTGTACTATTACAGGGTTTCGGTGACGACGAACATGCCTTGATCGACGCGAGGACGGCGATATGCATCAAATGTTGGGGCGGTGCCTGATAGCAGTGGTCTTGGTGTCGGCTGCAGGCGCCGCCGCGGCGAAGCCGCAATTCAAACTGTACGACCCGGGCACGGAAGAGATTGTTGACTACGAGAAGTACGGGGAGTTCCAGAATGTCGGAACGAAGGACTTTCGTTACGTCATCAAGGACAAGGAGGGGCTGGCCCGCGCTTCGGGGGAGGGAATCGATCCGAGCCTGGCGATCACCAACAATCCCGAGTACCGAAAGGCCTTGAAGTCTGGAAAGCTCAAGGGCGATTGGTGGAAGCACGTTGGAACGTCCAATCCCCAGTTGGACTACTTCGTATGGGCGCACGCCCCGGAAGATCCGGGCGTGCGCCTTTTGTATGTGGGGAAGGCCATGGAGAAGGGCGGGTACCTGATGCACGCGCTTAAGGCCTACCGCTCGGCCATGATTCTCTATCCTGATTCCGCGTGCTGGAGTTCCGGATCGGAGTTCCAGTGGGATGTGGCAACGGCCGCGTGGAATGCCGTCCAGAACCTGCTGCGCAAGCATCCGGAGTTGAATCTTCGATTGGTGGGGGCGGATGTGGTGTCGCGCGCGGATCCGTCAGGACTGAACATCATTGTGCGGCCAGGGAAACTCGAAAGAATTTCTGTGCCGGTAATCGTGCCTGAGGAGGATTCGGACGAGCCTGTTTCCTCCGGGTCTGTGGAAACCAATACGACCCCTGACAATACCAACGCCGTGCCGGAGGTTGAAGGGGTTGCCGAGGAATCCTATCCGCCCGTCGCCCCGGACGCTGAGATCATGCGGCGCGGGACGGGAACTGTCCAACTGGTTCAGTACGGCGACGAGTCCTGGAAGATGTTTGTCGATGGCCAGCCCTACTTCATCTACGGCATGAACTACGCGCCGGTTCGCGTCGGCGTGAAGCCGTGGGAGTGGAACTGGATGTGGTCGGACGAAAACACGAACGGCGTTGTGGATTCCTTCGAGGTCTGGGTGGACGCCAACCGGAACAACCGGCAGGACGATGAAGAGCCGATGACCACGGATTACGAACTGATGAAGCAGATGGGGGTCAACACCATCAAGTTCTATGTCACGGATGCGGAACTTCCCTGTCTGAATACGCTTCTGCTTCGGAAGATGTTCGCCGAAAGCGGCATCCGGGCGATCGTCGGCAACTTCCTCGGCGCGTACTGCAACGGATCGGGCGCGAACTGGGACCTTGGCACGGACTACACGAACCGGAAGCAGCGCGACAACATGAAGGCCTCCGTGAGCAATCTCGTCATGAAACTGCGCGGCGAGCCGTGGCTCCTTGCCTGGGTTCTGGGCAACGAGAACAACATGGAAATGTCGGGCGATGTCAATGCCACCAGGACGAATGGATCGCAGTATCCGGATACGTTCTCGAAGTTCCTGAACGAAGTAGCGAAGATGATCCATGAACTGGATCCGAATCATCCGGTGGGTATCGGGAATCTCCTGACCGGCCTTGTCGAGTACTACGGAAAGAATGCGCCGGCGATCGATTTCATCGGGATCAACAGCTATCTGGGCGAGGAAGGATTTGGGGCGACCTGGCAGAAAGTCAAACAGACCATGAATCGGCCGGTTGTGATCACGGAATACGGGTGCGACTCGTACTACACCGACAAGGGTCCGGACGAGGAAATGCAGTCCAACTATGCCATCCGGAACTGGGAAGACATCGTCTACAACAGCTCCGGACAGTTGGGCGCAGGCAATTCGATCGGTGGTTTTTTGTTTGAATGGCTCGACGAGTGGTGGAAAGATTCCATCAATTACTTTGAGGATCCTGTGGATCACCAGACAACACGGGCGGTGTTCCCGATGCCGTTCCCGGACAGTTTCGCGCAGGAGGAGTGGTTTGGCGTCATGGGGCAGGGTTCGGGCACCGCCAGCCCGTTCCAGCGTGTTCCCAAGAAGGCCTACTACGATCTTCAGAAGATATGGACTCAGACATCGGAAGATGGAAAGGAGGACTAGGGGCGAGACAGAGAAACGGTCAATGTGAGTTGGGTAGTGGTCATACGTACAATTAATCGAATCGGAGGATAGTGCTATGTCGAAGAAATTCTTTGTTATGATCGCGGCTGTCGTCGCGATGGTCCTGCCTGTGGTTGCCCAGGAGCCGGCGGCTCCTGCCGAAGAGGCGGCTACGGAAATTGCAGCTCCGGCTCCTGTGGAAGCTGCTGTCCAGTCGGGGATGAAGGTCACGTTGCCGTGCAAAGTGTACGGGAACTGCGAGGACGAGGGCGAAAGCGTCTTTATTGCCTCCGGATGGATGGGAAGCACAGATGCCATTGAATACGACGATTGCTGGAAGGAAAATCCGCATGCCGGCGAAAGCTGCATCAAGTGCGTTTTCAGCGACCCCAAGGGTTGGGGTGGAATCGTCTGGCAGAACCCGGCGAACAACTGGGGCGATGAAGAGGGCGGTATTGACCTGACCGGCGCCAAGCAGTTGAGCTTCTGGGCTCGCGGCGAAAAGGGCGATGAGATGGTCGAGTTCAAGATGGGGCTGATCGCGAAGAACAAGCCCTTCTGGGACACCGGCAAAGCCAGCCTTGGCAAGGTCAAGCTGACCAAGGAGTGGAAGCAGTACATCATGCCTCTTGAGGGCAAGGATATGAGCCGCATCATGACGGGTTTCTCCTGGACGGCGAAAGGCCGTGCAGAACCTGTCGTGTTCTTCCTTGATGACATCACGTACGAATAGCGGATGTCGGCAGTAGTCTGCATGGCGCCCCGTCCCGATAATTTCTGGGCGGGGCGTCGTCGTTTGGGGGCCGAAGTAGGGAGGGGCATGAATGCATTACGAATGTGTGTTGCCGGATGCGTGGCCTTCGCGGCTGGGGTGAATGCCTTTGCCGAGAAGGCGGCGAAGAGTTCTCCGGACGGTGCCCGGTTCCCGTTTGTGGAGAAGGCCGCGCTGCCGTGCGTTGTCTACGGGAACGCCGATGACAAGGACAAGCGTCTGTGGGCTCCCTCGGGGTGGATGGGTGATGTCGATTTCATCGAGTTCGATGACAGCTGCAAGGACAATCCTCACAGCGGTTCGACATGCATCAAGGTGACGTTCAAGGATCCGACGGGTTGGGGCGGGATTGTCTGGCAGAACCCGGCGGAGAATTGGGGCAATGACCCGGGGGGTGTGGATTTGACCGGCGCCAAGCAGTTCGTCGTGTGGGCCCGTGGCGAACATGGCGGCGAGGCTATTTCTCTGAAGGTCGGCGGCCTGGGCCGCGACAAACCGTACTTCGATACGGTGTCCATCGGGCGCGAAAATATCCATCTGGGAAAAGACTGGAAGCGCTACACTCTGCAACTGGGAGGAAAGAACCTCCAGCGCATCATATCGGGTTTCGTGTTTGCCGTGCAGGGCAAGGGACCCGAAACGATTGTTTACCTGGACGATATTCGGTACGAATAGCAATGGCTGAAGGGGTTGTCTATCATGGCGAGTTTGCGTTTCAGATGTCATCATTGCTTTCGGAAAATCGAGGTGGATGAGAGGGGTGCCGGCCTGGAGGTCCCGTGTCCTGAATGCCACCGGTCCATTCTGATTCCAAGCCGCGATGAGGCGGAGCGCCTGGCGGAGCGCCAGAAGCTGGATACACAGCCCATTGCCGCTCTTCCCACAATCAAGTTGTCCCTTTCAGGCAGACGCCGGGTCCGCCGATACCGGGTTGTTGCCGCCGCGTGGATTTTCCTGGTTGTCGCGGCCGTAGTCGCTTTCCAGTGGCGGTCTGCGCTGTTCGTTGCCTCGCCGCTTCTGCTGGCTTCTTTCATCCTGAGCATCGCGGTCTTTGCCCAGAGACATCTTGTCCACGGCGCGCTGATTCTCGCATGCGCGCTGTGCCTCGTTCCTGTGTTGTTCCCGGGGATTATTCCTCCGACGGTGAAGGGCAAGCCGCTCTACATACCCGTGTTGCGCGAAGTGGAGCGCATTGTGGTTGTCACCCAGGAGGTCGCTGTTGCGTCGCAGACGGTGAGTGAAGAAGAGGAGGAGGATTCATCTTCCTCGCCGGCCTCCAAACCCATCGAACCCAGTCTGCCCGCCGTGTCGAAGGCGGACCGTTCATCCGGAAGCCACGCCCTGCCATTCCGGGTCTACACAGATTGCGATGACGGTGTTCAGCCGTACACCCCGTCCGGCTGGATGGGGAACATATCAGATATCGACATCGATGAATGTTGTGCGCAGAACCCCCGCTCGGGGGCGAGTTGCATCAAGTCTTCCTACATGGGAAAGGGGAAGTGGGCGGGGGTGGTGTGGCAGGATCCGCCCAACAACTGGGGCGATATGCCCGGCGGTTACGACCTGACAGGCGCTCGCCGGCTCACGTTTTGGGCCAGAGGCGTCACGGGTTCCGAAAAAGTGGAATTCAAGATCGGCCTCCTGGGGGTCAGCAAGCAATTCTGTGACTCGGCCAAGGCGACGACGGGCAAGATCCAACTCACGACGCAGTGGAAGCAATACACGTTGGATCTGGGGGGTAAGAACCTCCAGCGGATCATCACGGGTTTCTCCTGGATCGTTGAGGGCGGGGCAACGCCTGTTACGTTCTATCTGGACGATATTCAATACGAATGAACGGACGTGTTGCGGGCCGGGCTTCGACATTGACGGCGCGGCACCCCTCTGCTAAACGAGCATCTTCCCTCGCCGGAAGGAAAACCGGTGTGATATCTCTGATCGCTTGAAATGGAGTTGCGGATGGACCTCAATTTGATTGCCAATACGATACGCGGTTTAGCCATGGATGGCGTTCAACGGGCCAATTCCGGACATCCGGGGATGCCGATGGGTACGGCGGACTTTGCCTCTGTCCTTTTTCTGAATGTCCTGAAGCACTGCCCGTCGGATCCTCGCTGGATGGACCGGGACCGGTATGTCCAGTCGGCCGGCCATGGTTCAATGCTGCTTTACAGCCTGCTGCATCTTTCCGGATACGGGCTGACCCTTGACGAGTTGAAGAATTTCCGCCAGTGGGAGAGCCGGACGCCCGGCCACCCGGAATATGGAATGACGCCGGGAGTGGAGACCAGCACCGGTCCGCTGGGGCAGGGCTGCGGCAACGCGGTTGGGATGGCGCTGGCGGAAGCCATGCTGGCCGCGAAGTTCAATCGCGAAGGCTTCAACATCGTGGATCACCGGACCTATGTGATCGCGGGAGACGGTGACCTGATGGAGGGCATCTCGCACGAAGCTTTTTCTCTCGCGGGTCACATGGGGTTGCACAAGCTGATTGTCTTCTATGATTCAAACCGAATCACGATCGAGGGCGGCACGGACCTCGCGTACAGCGACAACGTTCGGAAACGGTTCGAGGGGTACAACTGGAATGTGCTGGAAATCGACGGTCACGATATGGCGGCAATCCAGTCCGCGCTTGATGCGGCCCGGAAGGAGAATCAGCGGCCCACGCTGATCATCGGTCACACGCATATTGCCAAGGGCAGTCCGCATCTCCAGGATTCTTCGGAGAGCCACGGATCGCCTCTCGGCGTCGAGGAGGTCAAGGCAACCAAGCGGGCGATCGGCCTTCCTCCGGATCAGGAATTCTGGATTCCGGACGACGTGAAATCGGCATTCGCCGAACGGCGCCAAGTGCTCGAGGCGGAGAGGACCCGGTGGAACGGACTCTTTGCGGCCTACGAAAAAGCTCATCCCGAACTCGCCGCGGAATTCAAGAGGCATATCTCGAATGAACTGCCTGATTTGAAGGGGTGCATTCCGTCTTTTGACCCGGCCAAGCCCCTGGCAACCCGGCAGGCGTCGGGCGCGGTGCTTCAGAAACTGGCCGCGGCTTTGCCGCAATTGGTTGGCGGGTCGGCCGATCTCGGCCCGAGCAATAACACCGCGCTCAAGGGCTTTCCGTCCGTGTCGCGCGGAAAGTATGACGGCCGCAATCTGCACTTTGGCATCCGCGAACACGCCATGGGCGCGGTGATGAATGGGATGGCCCTGCACGGCGGGTGGGTCGTTTACGGGGGAACCTTCCTGGTCTTTGCCGATTACTTCAAGCCCTCGATGCGCCTTGCCGCGATGATGGATCTGCCGGTGATCTACGTGCTGACGCACGACAGTATCTTCCTGGGCGAGGATGGGCCGACCCATCAGCCCGTTGAGCAGCTTGCGGGACTCCGATCCATTCCGAACATGACGGTGATTCGTCCCGCGGATGCCACGGAGACGGCGGCGGCATGGCTGGCCGCTCTGGGAAATCGCAAGGGTCCGACGGTGCTCGTCCTGACCCGGCAGGCCGTGCCAGTGATCGACCGGTCGAAGTGCCCGTCGGCTGAGTCCCTGGGATGCGGCGCGTATGTCCTGTGGCAAAGCGGGTCCGGGCTCCCCGATATCATCCTGATTGCGACGGGGTCCGAAGTGGCCTTGGCACTCGACGCGGCCAGGGAACTCGCAAAGGATGGCGCCAACGTGCGCGTGGTCAGCATGCCTTGCGCCAGTGTGTTTGACGGTCAGCCGGCGGCCTATCGCGAAGAAGTGCTGCCGTCCGCTTGTGCGCGGCGGCTGGTGCTCGAGGCGGCCTCGTCATTTGGTTGGCACAAGTATGCGGGTTCGCGCGGCGGCACGGTGTGCCTGGACCGTTTTGGGGCTTCCGCACCGGCCAAGGTCCTCGCGCAGAAGCTTGGATTTACTGTGGAAAACGTTGTGCGTGCAGCGAAGTCGATGTAGCGCGGGCGCTGTTGTCTTCGTGCGGGAAACGGCTGGGTCTGTACCCTGTAACATATTTCTGGATTACCGCGCGGGATAAGGTACATTCGCGCTCTGCGATCATGAAGAAAGCCACTCCCAGAAAACCCGCTCACACGGTGACGACAAAGGATATTGCCGATCGCACCGGCTTGTCGAAGATGACCGTATCCCGGGTGCTCAACAACCACCAGTACGTCAGCGAGGAGACGCGGCGCAAGGTGATGGCGGCGGTCCGGGAGTTGGGCTTCACGCCCAATACGCTGGCCAAGCGATTTTTCACGGGCAAGACGCGGCTGCTGGGCGTGGTCATTCCCCTGGAGTACATGTTCAGCTCCTACTACTTCAAGGAGTTGTTTCAGGGCGTGCTCGAGTGCGCGGAAGAGCATGGGTATGACATGCTGCTCAATGACTCCACCTCGAAGAGAATGCCGCCGCTGGAGAAGTGCCGCGGACTTGTGAAAGGCAAACTCGTCGAGGGCCTGCTCCTGGCCGCCCCGATGACCTATGACGATTATCCGCTCGTGCTGACCAAGGAGGCTGTCCCTCTTGTCGTGACGGGCGAGACCGCGTGCGGGGAGAAAGTCAACCGGGTTGGAATTTCAAACCGGGAGTGTGCCCGGGACGCGGTGCTGCGTCTTGCGAAGCTCGGACACAGGCGGATCGGTGTACTGACTTTCGACGAAAAGCACCAGGAGTCGCAGGAGCGTCTTGCGGGCTACAAGGAGGGGTTGGAGGCTGCGGGTCTTCCGGCCGCGGCCGATCTGATTGTCCCAGCCCATTACAGCCGAAGGGAAGCGTTCGCGGAAGCCCAGCGCCTGCTGAAGGCGCATCCGGATGTGACGGCCATTTTTGCGCTGAACGAGGGCATGGCCGTGGGGGCGGCCGACGGGTTGTGTTCGATGGGCCTGAACATCCCGGGCGACATCAGCCTGGTGTCCTTTGATGATTCCGCGGAGATCGAGAACTACGATCCGCCCATTTCCGCCATTCGCCAGTTTCCGCACAAGATTGGTCACTCGGCCTGCAAGATGTTGATCGGAATCCTCGAGGGCGAAGCCCGGCCGCGCAAGCCGCTGTCTTTGATGATCGATACGCAGTTCATGGAGCGATCCTCGATGGCACTCGCCTCAACGAAGAGGGGTCGAAGATGATTGACCTTCACGTTCACTCCACATTCTCGGATGGTTCGCTCACGCCGGAGGAGCTGATCGGGGAGGCGGCTCGGGCCGGTCTTTCCGCCATCGCGTTGACGGATCACGACACCACGGCGGGGGTTCCGCGTTTCCTGGAGGCTGCGGCGTCCTGCTCCATGACTGCCATCGCCGGCGTCGAAATCAGTGCTGACGTCAAGGTCGGCACCATGCACATGCTGGGCTACCTGCTGGACCCCTCGAATCAGACGCTGATCGATCGGTTGAAGTGGCTTCGCGAAGGCCGTGAAGCGCGCAACGCGGAGATCCTCGGCAAACTGAACCAGTTGGGATTCGGTCTGACGTGGGATGAAGTGGCCGCGTTTGCGGGCGAGGATGTTGTCGGCCGTCCTCACTTCGCGCAGGCGCTTCTGGCGCGCAAGATCGTGAAGGACAAGGACGAGGCCTTCGACAAGTACCTGGGCAAGGGCAAGCCCGCGTACGCGGACAGGCGGCGGATGACTCCCGAAGACTCCATCCGGCTGATCTGCGGGGCCGGCGGAGTGCCCGTGCTGGCGCATCCATTCACGCTGAATCTTTCCCTGGGAGCGCTGAAGAAGCAGGTCGCCGAGTTGCGCGATTTCGGATTGGGCGGAATCGAGGTCTTTTACTCCGAACACACCCGGGAAATGACGAACCAGTATTTGAATCTCGCGAAGGAGGTGGGCCTGGTCGCGACCGGCGGATCCGATTTCCACGGCGCGATGAATCCCGATGTCAAGCTGGGCTCGGGATTTGGCTCGCTGCATGTGCCGGACGACGTTGTCGCCCAACTTCGCGCCCGGAAGCGGTAGTTCTTCGCCCGCGCTTTCTCGATGCGCTTTTGTGTCGCTTTGACCTGCCGGAATGGGAATATTCGAAAGACGTCGTATGGCGGACAGAAATGTCAGAACCATTCGCGAACTGATTTGGCTGCAATACGCCAGGTCGATGGCTCGAACCGCCGGCGTTTCAGACGGGTCCGGCGAGTTCGTGCGTCGCACGCTGGATGAGCTTCGGGCCGATGCCAGGAAATGGTCCGTCATCACGCACGACGATTCGCTGCTGGCGGGACCCGATAAACGATGCGCGTATTGCGGGGGCGTGACCGATCTCTCCCACGAACACCTGGTTCCCAGTTCGCTGGCGATCACTCCGAAATGTCCGGAGTGCGACACCATCCAGACGCTTCACAACAAGGTATGGGCCTGCAGGAAATGCAGCGCGGCAAAAGGCACGATGGGCCTGTACCAGTTCTACCAGCACCGGTCGCACGGCAGAAAGAAGTTCGACGAGGCCATACAGCCGCTCCTCGAAAAGAAATATCTCAAGGTGGTTTACGACTGTCTCGATTGCGCCAGGAGCCTCGATTGCGGCGACGTGGATGGCGATGGCGAACTGACGGTGCTGGATATCGATTATGCCCTTCAGTTGAAGGGCCGGTTGTGGAACGTGCTGCTGTAGGGTGATCGCTTTCGAGGCGCATCGGAAGCGCGTAGTGTTGTTCAATAGGCCATGATCACACTTTGCGAAGTGTGATCATGCGGGAACAGGATGATTCTTCCAATCCTTGGAAAAACGACATGAAAAACTTCCAAGGTTTGGAAAATACTGGGCCTTCCATGAATGTGACCTCTGCCGTCCGCGCTCTCCAGTCGCTCGCGAATCCCCGGAACGCGGCCGGCATGGCCCGGTTCGGGATCAACACCGCCGGTACACTGGGCGTCAGCATCCCCGCGCTCCGGAAGGTGGCGAAAGGCATCGGCACGGATCATCCCCTGGCGCTTGCGCTGTGGAAAACGGGCATCCACGAGGCGAGGCTTCTCGCCGGCTTCATCGGCGATCCTCGCGCATTGACGGAACGGCAGATGGAGTCCTGGGTCCGCGACTTCGATTCGTGGGACGTTTGCGACCAGGTTTGCAGCAACCTGTTTGACCGGACGCCCGTCGCCCATCAAAAGGCAATGGCCTGGAGCCGGCGCAGGGAGGAGTACGTCAAGCGAGCGGGATTTGTTCTCATGGCCGCGCTGTCCGTTCACGACAAGGCGGCGGCCGATGCCGCGTTCCTGAAGTTCCTGCCCGTGATCAAACGCGAGGCCGTGGACGAACGCAATTTCGTCAGGAAGGCCGTCAACTGGGCGTTGAGACAGATCGGGAAACGGAACAGGAACTTGAACGCTGCGGCTGTCCGGATGGCCGGGGAGATCAAGAATCTCGATTCGCGCGCCGCCCGCTGGATCGCCTCGGATGCCCTGCGCGAACTGAGAAGTACGAAGGTCCAATCCAGGCTGAACCGCCGATGAACAGGGATGGATGAAGAGGAGCGCGTGAGCCGCGCCCATCCGCGGATGACGGAATCCATGGGCGGGAAACACGGTCCGATCCTCGCCGGTGTCGTTCCTTTTGAGTCAACAGGGCGCTCGCGGCCGGTGATTTCGTAGTTTCCTTTTTCGACGAACGCTTCTATCCTTTGCGGGCAATTTTGGAGGCATTTCATGGACCAAGGACCGAAGGAAAATGAGTTTCGCGAGCAGCGGATCGCGAATATGAAGCGGCTTGAGGAACTCGGATACACGCCGTGGGGGCAGGCCTTTGAGCGAACGGGCCGGCTCGCGGATATCATCGCGGGGTTCGAGGAAAACAGGAAGGTCAGAATCGCGGGACGCATGCTCACGAAGCGCGTGATGGGCAAGAGCATCTTCGCGCACCTTCAGGATGGCAGCGCACGCTTCCAAGTCTACGTGAAGAAGGATGTCGTGGGCGAAAAGGCTTTCCAGGCCTTCGAAATCCTCGACCTCGGCGACCAGATCGGCGCGGAGGGGGAGTTATTCGTGACGAAGACGGGCGAGAAATCGCTCAAGACCACGTCCTGGACGCTTCTTTCGAAGGCTCTTCTGCCGCTTCCTGAGAAGTGGCACGGACTGCAGGACACGGAGCTGCGGTTCCGTCACCGGTACCTGGACCTCGTGGCCAACCCGGAGGTCATGTACCGCTCGATGAGCAGTGTGCATGCGGCCAACATCGGCATGTGG
>ERZ1645192.3598-NODE-3598-length-12537-cov-13.745874_pt1 | contig 12537 bp, 12 predicted proteins | sample MGYA00575354_ERZ1645192 | MGnify/ENA primary metagenome ERZ1645192 (study PRJEB40844, sample SAMN11349763) | freshwater sediment metagenome | isolation source: river sediment | host: Sediment | place: India: Faizupur Khadar , New Delhi | collected 2017-02-21 ... | reverse complement strand
CCTTCTTCTGTGCCACGTTGCCGCCGACGTAGACCGTCAGGGCCAGCGAAACGACGGTGACCCACATGCCGCCGTCGACCATTTCGAACCAGCGCAGCAGCGTGCCGAGCAGGACGATCAACAGCGTCAGAAGGAACTTGCGAGACAGGTAGCGCGGGTTCATTTCTGCTCCTCATGGGTCTTCTTGACGATGAGGTCGGCCAGACCATTCAGGTCCTCGTCATTCAGGTCGATAGGAACGCCCTTACTCAGGCCGTTCTGCGAGATGAGCCGCGCACCAGTCGAGAAGGAAGTCACGACGAACACGGCGATCATGACCGCCGGTGACGGCGTCCCGTTCAGGAACACGACCGAGACAGTCTCCATGCCGGCCAGAATCATCGAGATGTAGTTGCCCCACATCGACCATGCCTTCTTGGCCACGTCTTTCCAGTTGGGAAGCAGTTCGAAGTTCATTCGACCTCCAAGGTTATCCGCTCGCCGAGGTCAGAAGCTGCCTCGCAGAGCTTTATGAGGGTGTCAGAAATGTCGGAGCAAGGGACGACCCCTTTCGGACCGATGATGCGCCCCACAATGCAATCCGCCTCGGCGAAGCCGCCGATCCACCCGAATCCGGCGGCGCGCACCAGCGGGATGTGGCCGTGCGCTGTGGCGGTGGATACCTCCGCGTTGTAATGCCCCGGCGGCAGCTCGTCGCGCTCGTTCCCGGGTCCTACGTGGCAGAACGGGCGGTTGTTCACGAAAAGCCGTTTGCCATTGATTCGCAGCCTCATCACAGCCCTCCATAACCGACAATGCGGGTCTTGTGCTTGCTCCTTTCCCACTCGGCTTTCGCCATGGCGCAGTACGAAGTGAAGTCCGTCTTGAATTTCTCTGCCTTGACCGGATCGAAGAGGTCAGAGTCACGCTTGTCGTACCCGCGATGCATCATCCACTTGAGCAGGTAGTAGTGGTGTTCCTCCCCAATATCGGGGAAGCTGAATGTCAGGTTGCTGCCATCAGGCTTGACCGAGGCAAGCGGCAGGCGATAAACGTCCAGCAGGACCTGATCATCTTCCTTGGGCACTTGCACCCATTGCACGAGGCCGCGCTGCCGGCCAATCACCATGTACCGGACAGGGCCGGGAGTCTTGTCCATGTAGAGGGGCCGGATGACCCCGTAGTCGTCCCGCGACATCTTCATCAGGTCGGTGATGTTGATGATGTCGACGATTTCGTTGTCCGAACCCCGTACCGCCCGCATGACGCGGAGGATACGGGTGTCGATTTCAGCAGTGTTCTCGCCCGCCTTCACTTCGAGGGTGCAAAGCGGCGACGTACAGTCCGCCACCCCGCCCGTAAGTCGAACGAACATCTTGTAGGCGTCGTCCATGTAGACGAGGACCTCTTCGTTCGACCACAGGTAGGGTTCTTCCATGTCGCCGGTTTCCCGGCGAAAGAGGCGAAGCAAGTATTCTGCGTTCATAGGTTAGCCTACGGCTTGTTCCTCGACATAGAGATGCCAGAGGTTTTCGACTTCCTTCTTGTCGGGAGTGAAGTCGGTGATGAGCTTCTTCAGCGCGGGAAGGGCGGGAATGCCTTGGCCGGTGAAGTCGCCACGCTCGTTGCGGTCCTGAAGCTGCTTGAACGCGTCGAGCAACTGCCGAGTGCGCTCTTCGACCGGGACTTCGTCTTTCGCCGGGGTTTCTTCCCCGAGCACCGACTCAACATCTCCTTCGACCGGGACGGCCCCGAACATCTGGACTTCCTTGTGAAGCACCGGGGGCACGTACACCGGGACTCCTTTCGTGAACTGGATGCTGTGGCCGGTGGTGGCGATGAAGCGGTAATCGCGGTGCAACTGAAACATTGCCATGAGAAATTCTCCTGTGTGGATGGAATAACGGGGGCCGGAGCCCCCGTTTTAAAGTCCGCTGTTACGCGGGAGTCGCTTCGTTGGCGCGGTCGTCGATGGTGTAGCGGACGCGAACGCGGAGCTTACCGGCAGTAGCCGTCGCCGTCAGGCTGGCAGTAGTCAGGCGAATGTCCTGACCACCGTTGGCCAGCAGCGGGTTGAACGTGGCGACCGTCAGCTTCGCGCCGGCGGCGGCTGCGTCCAAGTCCTGTGCATTGACGAGCGCCGTGGTGGAACCGGCAATGCCCAGCGACAGGGTAGCGCCTGCACCGATGCCGACGAAGGCAGTCTCGACGATGACAGCAACGTCATCGATGACGGCCCCGCGCGGCATCTTGATGCAGTCGAAGACCAGACCAGTGGCGGCAGTCAGGCCCGACTCGGCCGGATCGACCGAGTTGGCGACGGTCGAACCGAAGGTCTTCTTGACGCCATCGGCAGAATCGACGACCCAGTCGTTGTAGTTGGCGACGAACTCGGCGACCAGCGGCCATTGGGCAGAGCGAGTAGCTTGCTTTTTCATGATGTGCTCTCCTTATTGAGCGAAGTCAGCGGCGATCACACCGAAGTCTTCGACAGTTCCGCCGGAATACTGGGTGTAGAACTTCGGCTTCTTGAAGCCGAGAATCTTGCCCGTCGAGATGCCTTGCTGGTTCTCGTAGTCGAAGCCCTTCTCGACCCATTCCGGATTGCCGATGTCGGCAAAGCCCAGCGCCTGCGCGCCGCAGAACAGCACGCGGCAACCGTCGACCGTACCACCGCCCCACTTGCTGCCGGAGGCCGCAGTGCGGGTATTCGGCACGTGGCGGAACTCGTGGAACACGAGGTCGTCGATCTTGATGGACGAGCCGGTGAACAGCGGGTTGGATTCGCCGCGCGGCATGGCATGACGCAGGTTCAGCATGAAGGTGCTGTCCAGCTTCAGCTTGGCCATGGCCTGCGGAGACAGGAAGACGTGGAACACTTCCTCGCCGCCCTTCGACTTGACGCCACGGATGTAGTTGTCCTTGGCGTAGGCCTTGAGCTGCACGAAGGCTTCCCAGCAGGGGTAGTCACCGGTGCCGATGGCCCCGCCGACGAGGCTGGAGTTGGCGGTGTTGGTGACGAAGTCCATGTTGCCACGGTCCCACACCAGATACCGCTTGGCCGAGGGAGCAGACACGTCGCCGGCAAACTCCAGATACGGGAGGTCCGAACCAACGCGGGTGCCGCCGGAGTTCTTGGTCGAGTACGCCAGACCGGCCAGCGTCAGGAAGGCCAGCTGGTCGGTACGGTCGGCCAGCCAGTAGGCCAGCACGTCGCGGGAGTTCTCGCGGAAGGTGACAACCGACTTCTGATCGGCCATGCGGCCTTCGTGGCGGTTGGCGTGACGCAGTTGGTCGATGAGGATGACCTGATCGAACGACTTCATCGCTTCCTCGTTGCCTTCCAGCGTGCGGTCGCCGGCGATACCATCGCCTTCGAGATCGGTCAGCAGGGTGATGACGGCGCGTGCGCCCTTCTCGGACTTCTTCAGCTCGGTCACGTGCTGAATCATCGAGTTGGCGTCCTTGCCGAGGAACTGGTTGACGAAGGACATGTTGCGGGCTTGACGCCACAAGTCCATGGACCACGTGGTTTTCTGTTCCGTGGTCAGTGCTGCAAAATTGGTGTACGACATAGGGGTTCTCCGTGGTTGTCGTCATCGCTGTCAAGGCTTTCGCCCATCCCACACTTGTCGCAGTGCTTTGCGTCCGTTCGTTTCGCTGGCGGAAATGCGAGTACGACAATGACGGCGTCGAACCGGCTCTGTGTCGCTGTAGCTAGCGGGTGACCAAGTACAAACCCTTGGTCAGGGTTGTTGCTGACGAACTTTATCAGAGTCCGTCAGCGTATGCAACAACGTCATAACGTAGAACGACGCCCCGGCCTATACGAAGTCTCCCCGCAGCTTGGCACGCGTTGCATCAGGCAGCGCGGCGAATTCCTCGAAGCTCATCTCGGTGACCACCGGCAACTGACCTGTCTGGCCGTGCCGGTCGCTGTCGGCACCGACCCGCTTGGTGCTGGGCGGCTGGCGAGAGGCGGCATCGAGATTCTTTGCGACGGCGGCTTGCTTGCGGTCTTTCTCGGGGGCGCGATCCAGCCCTTTCCTGCCGTCTGCCGCCGGCGGGGAACGGCGGGCCATGACGCGCTCGACCGCCTTGAGCAACGCTGCCGAGCGGGGCAGGCGCTCGCGCCGTGCTATGCCGGCCATGATGTCGGCAACCTCGTCGGTGAGGTCCTGATCGAACTCTTCGCCTTCGTCGTTAAGCTCCGGGTACTTGGCGTAGATGGCGTCGACGGTCATCTCCCAGCGAATCTGCTCGCGGGTCTCTTCCTTGGCCCGGGCAGTCTTGTCTTCGGCATTCTCGTTGTCGATGAGGCGGTTCAGCCGGTCGATTTCGTTCGACAGCTCAGTCGCCTTGGCATCCTCGCCGGCAATGAGGGCCTTGTTCTGCTGCGCGCGCAGTTCTTTCACCTGTTCAATGGCGGCTTCGATATTGGCTCCACGGGTGTATTGCTTCTGCTGCTCGCGGATCGCCTGCAACTCCCGTTCGGCGGCTTCCGCCCGCTCACGCTCGCGGCGTACCGCTTCGTCGAAGCGCGCCTTCGGAATGACGGTGTCGCCGCTGGGCTTCTTGGCGAACTTGCCCTTTTCGTCGCGGGGCGGGGCTTCGGCGGCATCCTTGCCTTCATCCTCGTCCTTGTCTTCTCCACCGGTTGCCAGACGAACATCGTCTTCGGCGTCGTCGTCAGCGGGCGCGCCCTTGCCTTGGCCGGTGTCGTCGTTGCTGGTTGCCGTCGGGGTGAATTCATCCCCTCGATCCCCGCCGCCACCGCCGCCACCGCCACCGCTACCGTCGTCGACGGGCGACATCAGGATGGAACCAAACAACTTCGTGTAAAGGGTCATTTCTTTTCTCCTTGGGAGGTTTGCCCGCGTTGGGCGTTGAGTTCAGCGGCGCGGGCTGCATCAGCCTGTGCCGCAGCTTGCTGCTCTGCGATCATCTTGTCATGCTCGTGCATGTCGTCCTTGCGGGCCTGCTCCCGCTCGGCGTGGGCCTCTTCCATGGCGAACTTGCGCTCGGCCATGCTGGCTTCGTGCTGGAACTTCTTCTCGTCCCGCTGAATCTCCGCGTCGACCTTGGCCGCTTCGACCTGTCCGTTGTTGTTCCCGGCTTCGAGGGCAAGGCGGGCCTCTTCCTGCTGGATCGATGCCAGTTCCTTCTCGGTCTTCGCCGCCTTGAGCTTGGCGTCGGCCTGTTTCTGCATCGCTTCCGATTCCAGAACCGATACCTGCGCCTGCTGGGCACGCAGTTCCAGTTGAGCGCGCTGCTGGGCTTCCGGACCGTTCGCGTCGGCCTGCATCTGCTTCAGAATCTCGCTCTTGCGAAGCAGGCGGCTGTTCTCGATCAGCACTTCGGGTGGCAGGTCGATGCCGGCCTCGCGCATTGCCATGGCCTGTTCGAACTGGCTGTCTTCGAGGGTTGCACGGAACGGTGTGGAGGTGATGATGATGTCGTATTCGCCGATGGTCAGGTCGTTGACCAGCTCGCCTTCGCCGTTGACGGAGTTCACCTCGACGGTCTCGCTCTCCATCAGCAGGTTGCGGTGGGTGATATTCAGGACGCGCGGCTCGGTATAGTATTCCTGCACCAGATCGAGCACGTTCCGGGCGATCAGGTAGTCGGTGCGTTCGAGATTGTCCATGACCTTGGTCATGTTGATGCTGCCCCGGCTCTGCTTGGCCTGAATCGCCTTCGCAGCCACGTCCTCGCGGTCGAAGCCCATCATCGAGTCGCTGATGTTGCTGATCGTCTTGATGTGCTCTTCAGCCTTGTAGCTCAGACGATCGAGTCCCTGCGGGGTATTGTTCGGCTGGATTTTCTCGGCGTTCGTGATGTCGTCCAGTTCCAGTACGAGGCCGGTGGAGGCCCCGTTCTGCTCCAGCTCTTCGACGGACATGTTCACCAGCGCGCCCTTGCGTACCTTCCAGCCGCTGTTCGCCGTCGTGTTGATGACGTGCAGCTCCTGACTGGATACCTTGTTCAGCAGTTCCTGCGGCCCCAACAGGTTCTCGACGAGCCCGATGGTGCGCCCGTAGCGGAAATAGGGGAAGTAGGGCACCGGAGTGAAGTGCTTGTAGGGAGACCAGTCGTCGTGCAGGACCACGTTGTCGGCGGTGACGGTCCAGCGAATCCGCTTGACTAGCTTCTTCGTGGTCGAAACACGGTGACCGGCCTTCTCCAGCACGGCGGCGATACGGTCCCTGTCCCACGTCATCGGCACGGGGCGCATGTCGCCCGTTTCGATGTCCACGAAGTGAAGCTGCTTGTCGATGCGCCGGTACTGGCGCTCCAGCAGGCGCACGTTGCGCCGCACGCCGTGCGGTTCATGTACCCCGTAGTAGCCGGCCAGCGGCAACACGCCGCCGAAGCGGTCGCGGACCCGCTCGATCGAGTCGTAGCCATACGGGAAGGCGCTGCCGTCCTTGTTCTTCAGGTACTCCGCGTCGTCCTCGGTGTAGAGGACGGCGATGTCCTGCGGGGTGACCCACTTCGAGATGAAGCAGTCCATCCAGCTGTCGGGATCATATTCCTCCGCATCAGGGTCGATGACCACGTTCTTGCTGTTCAGGTTCGTGATCTTCACCTCGCCGATCATGGAATCCGTGAAATCCAGACGGACATCGACGAAGCCCCGGCTGCGGATCACGCCGTCGGCGAACAACTCGCTGCGCGCCCACGGGAGCTGGTTGTTCTGGCTGATCTGCTTGAACACCTTCGTCATCACTTCGGCCAACTCGGGCGTCGCGCCTGATGCTGGGCGGAAGATTGTCTCGCTGCGGTTGTAAATCTGCTCGCCGAACAGGGTGCCGAGCGTCGAGATGATCTTGTTGATGGTCAGCGCCGGCCGGCGGGCCAGCGTCAGGGCGTTCAGGTCCTTCTGTAGCCACTGCTCCCCGGCGAAGAAACGATCACATTTATCCGCTTTATTAATAAACTCCAAATGCCCCCGGTCTCGACAATACTGAAACCGCGTCCATTGCTCCGACGCCAAAGAATCATTAACTGGCATATGTGTTTCCTTTGCGTGCGTTCTCCGAGCGCGACAGCATCTGGAGATTATTCAGAACGTGCAGGCCGCAAACGCGCTCCCCGGCGATCGGCACGATGTGGTCGACTTCCATCCCGGCTTCGCGAGTGTCGCGGTAGAACGCACGAATCGCGTCGATGTCCGCCCAAGCCGGCGTAGCCCGCGACAGGCGGCGGTGCTTGATCCAGTTGTATTCGCGAAAATACGCCGTGACCGTCGGACGGTTGGCGGCGACGTACGCCTTGTTGCGGGCCTTGGTCTTTTCCGGGGCCGCGCGGTATGTAGCCGACGCACGGGCGCGCTGCTTCTTAGCGTAGTCCTCGTCTTCGGCGTATTTCGCACGGCGGCGTGCGTTCTCCGCCTCGGCGTACCGCGCTGCGTTGCGATCCTTCCATGCCTTGCGGGCCTCGCGCTGCTTGGCGCGACGGTAATCAGCGTAGGTGGGGAACTCGGCGGAGGGTTGGTAGAGACTCTTCATTTCAGGAAGCGCAGCTTGTACTGCGTGGAGGCGATGAGCGCGCGAATCTCGTCGGCGATGTTGTGCAGGTGCGTGTCATCCTTGTGGAATTCCGCCGAACACTCGTCCACGCACTCGCGCAGGTCGTCCAGCATGACCACTGCATCGGTCGGCAGCGTGTAGGGCTCGGCCTTCTCCCACTGAATCAGTCCGTATTCCCCCTGCCACGCCTCGGCGAGGGCATCGGCGAGCCCGACGATCTCGTCATAGAACTCGTTGAGCGCCTTGTGGGCGGCATAGCTCCGTGTCTTGAGGTGAAGCACGTGTGCTGCGGTGCGGGAATGAAACAGTTCGAGAATCAATTTGCCAATCATGGTCGCCCTCATCAAGTTGTGCGGGAGTCTATCAGTTACGCCGCCATGTGGGAAGCGCCTTCTGCCATCGACAACTCACGCAGCCTGTCTCTCCAGCCCTTCATCGGCTTCGGTGCCGGCGGCTTCTTCGGCACGTGATTCAGCGTCAGGCGCGCGCACCACGCCGCCGAGTCCACTTGGTCATCGTTCGCCCCGCCGGGGAACACCATCAGCTCCCGCACGAACGCGTCCGTCCAAGGCCGATCCTTCCAGATGAACACCTTCTTGAGCTGCATGCGCCCCTTGAGCGGGCTCGCCCGGACGATCTTGTCAGTCAGCGGCTGCAAGACCTCGAAGGCCTGAAACACCTGCCGCTCGATGCAGCGGGTCTCGAACTGCGCGCGCAGGGTCTTCCATATCTGCCCGTCCTCGACACCGAGGAAGTCCGGCCCGTAGGCCTCGATCTGGTCGATCATGTGTTCGACGATGGCGTTCCCGTCGTCGCTGCGGAAGCGCAGCACGTCGATGACGTAGAGATTATTGTGCTCGTCCTGATCCATCGTCGTGCATACCGAGTAGTCACTCGTCTGGTTCTCGGTGATGGCGAAGTCCCACGCCTGAAACCTCGTCACCTGATGCCGCTGCGGAGGCGAGTGGAAATACTGCACCATCTCCTTCGTAAAGTGCACCCCGTCATCCGGCGTCGGGTTCTGCTGGTACAGGGCGTTCCACACACGCCTCTGTCCGCTGCTGACGAGGTTCCGCTTGATCCGCAGCATCGCATCGGTCGTGTAGCGCGCCGGATGAAGCGCCGTCCCGATCGGCCGGGTCATCTGCGCCCCGTCGGGCACCGGCATTCCGGGCCTGATCTGGACGATGGGCTCCCCCGGCTCGCGCCACAGGATGTACTCGTCGCCTTCCTCGTTGAGCGCCGGATACTTGACCACCTCGAACACGTCGCCTTCGCCGCTCTCCATGACCTGCTGAATCCGGCCGGCCCAGTCTCCCTCGTTCCACCACGTGTTATGGCTGACCAAGCCGTTGGCGATGAAATTCTCGGTGTGATCCACCTGAACGTCGTAGACATCCTCTTCGCGGTCGTAATCGATTCTTACAACCTCATCCAGCATGAAGTCGAAGATACGCTGCGGCGGCAAGTGCCACTCGCTCATTACCAAGGTGTCCGATTCCCGCGTTGCAGGCGTTGCATAGCAGCCCTCGTACTTTCCCAGTGTCGTGGCAATGGTCGACGGCGAGCTTGTTTTTCCAGTGGGCGGGAGAACTCCCGGCCTCCGCGTGCTTGCCACAAATCGCGCAGCAGCCTTTTTGAGCCTCGTACATAGCGTCGTATTCTGCGGCGGTGATGCCGTAGCGGTGCTTGAGTCTAGCATTTCGGCGAGGAGCGGCTTTGTCTGAGTCCGACCGATGTCCGTCCGCCCATCGCTTCTTGGCATAGTGCGATTCACATAGTCCGCGACATTTCGCAGGCTTGTCGCACCCCTCGGCAGCGCACTTAACGCCTCGCCATTTGCCCCGCTGCCCTTCACGGTTACGATTCGATGGGCTGTAGTCAAGTTTTTCAGTCTGGTCCATGACACCTCTCCGTTAGGCGCGACAGTCAGAAACGGGTGTCTCTGGTTCGCTCTGACGATCTTACCAGACTTCGTCTTAATTTTATACACGGAATCTCGACCGCTTTTCTTGACCGCCGCGACTCTGGAGGCGGCGAGCGCCCCCGCCGCATAGGTGGCGATCATGTCAGACGCTTTCAGAGAGTCGAGCCTGCGCTGGGTGCCGTCGGCCATCATTACCGGGGTGTCGCCGGTCATGCACATGATACCCAGCACACCGCCGCCGGGGGCCAGACGGGTGTAGGCCGTGGACCCGTACCACTCCCACGTGTTCTCCTTGATCGTTACCGAGTCCGCCGCCTCGATATCCTTGACCAAGTCGTCGAGCAGAAGGACATGAGCGCCTCGGCCTGTGATGCCAGTACCAACGCCAGCAGCCAGATAGCCACCGCCAGCCAAGGTGTTCCAGTTCTCGACAGACTGGGAAGCAGGGTCCAGACGCATATCAGGAAACAATACTTGATAAGCAGGGTCACGGATGACATCTCGCACGTACCTCGAAAAAGACAGCGTCAGGCTGGAAGTGTGGCTGGCCGCGATGATTTCCCAGTCCGGGTGCTTGCCCATGATCCACGGCGGCAAGTGGCGGGAGCCAAGCTCGCTGTTGTGCGTGGCAGTGAGCTGCTTCCCGATGACGTACAAACCGTCACGGCTATCGACCTGAATGCAGCGCCCGCCCCGTGCCTCTGCGGCGGGCACCCGCTCGACGCTGACCAGCCCGACCCGGCGCTGCGCAGCGGCACGGGTGACTCGCTTGCGCGCCAGCGCCACCGGAATATCCATCGTCGGTTGAAATCCAACCACGTAGCAGACCTGCCTGCCCTGAATACCAGAAGTGCTCAGCGTCGGCTGAACTTCTCGCAAATACGGGCGCAAACCCAAACCTGCGCACAACTGCATCACGTCGTCGGCAAGCAGGCGGCTCACTGTGGTTATACTTATACGGCCCCACTTATCCGTAGTGCCGTCTGTATCCACCAGCCCCGCCAATAACTCCAGTCGCAGCGGCGTGCAGAGGCGCTGATATTCTGATGGGAGTCGCTTCTGCTCGTATATTCCGAGGGCTTGCAATTCTTTCGTCATCCGCCCGGCGACGTTCGGGCGTGGCCCACTGAAATAGGTAGTCAAAACCCCCGTAGTCTTGTGTGAGCATACTGCGGAAACCGGGTAGCCGAGCGAGACGATCTTGTCGACTATCGCGCTGTCCTCCCGCGCCCCGGTTATGCACGCCTTTCCGGCACTTCCGTCGCCGAGCCACGCGCCGAGTGTGTACGGATGGAGGGTATAGCTGCTGCCGGAGTAGTTCAACGGGGCAACTACCGGGAGCTGGTAAATATGCCGGTTGCGATTGGTGACTTTCGGCGGCGAACCCAGATGCGAGGGGCGCAGGAAATGCCCGGCTTCCAGCGTCTTCCATGCTCCGCGCTTGCGATCAAACAGCGTCCACTCGTGGTTCTCGTGGCAAAGGTAGCTCGCCCCGTCCGAAAACGTCATGCGCACGTCGGCTACGTCAGGGGCGGACACTCCGACGACCGTTACGGACTTGCCAGAGGGGTGAAACACCTCGTCCCCGGGCTGGAGGTCTCCGTGACGGCGATACCCGCTTGGCGTTGGGACCAAGGTGTCATCCGCGAGCAGTTTTCCGCTTCGCGGGGGCATCATCAGGAGCAACCGGGGAGACAACCCTTGTTCTACCTGCTCCACGAACCGCTCCAGCCGGCGGCAGATGTCCTCATGCACCCATCCAGCCATGTACTTCGGCCTGAACCGCTGCACGAACGGCAGGAACCGCCGTCGGCACATCTCGCGCATGGCCATCTCCCGCTGCGGAGACAGGGCTGCTGTCGCCTGATCGAACTGCGGGGGCTGATAGGAAGCCGCTTCGACGGCGGTATCGGGCATCCGGAAGGGCGGCGGGGCCGGCCGGGGCGGCGGGGCCGGCCGCACGACCACTTCAGGGTATTTGTCGCCCGATTTCGGGGGCTCGCGCCCTTCCTCGACACAGAACGGGCACATGTCCCTGTCGTCCAGTGTGCTGGCGAGGCGCTCGACTCCGCACGTCAAGCAGGACCGGTAATCATCCGCCACAGGAAGGCTCCTCTTCTTCATCCACCACCACGGTAGCTTCCCCCTCGATGACCCTCAAGAGGTCCTCGTCTGACATGGACATGAACTTCGACTGCAAACGCTTCTGGCTGTCCGTGATCTCAAGGCGCTTCACCTCCGGTGCGTAAAATCCCAGCATCTTGCCGACCTCGGTCCATCCCCGCACCATCGTCATGGGGTCCGCGCCCAACCGCGCCAGATTGATCGCCTCCATGAATCCGTCGATCACGTCTGCCCGGGAAATCTGCGCGGCGCTGGACAGCTCGTCGCGGGCGTTCCTCAACGCCGCCTGCACGGCATGTGACTTCGCCACTACGTTGCCTATATCGTCCCTGTAGTATCCGGCCTTCTTGGCGGCTCTGTCGAGGCTGTCGCCATTCATCACGTTGTCGACGAAAGCCGCCTGTTTCTCGGAAAGCACGATCGATGGTGGACGGGGGGATGTTACGGCCTTTTCTTTCGGCTTGGGCTGGCGAGGGCGGGGCACTTGGGGTCCTTGGAGAAATTTTTTGCAAATATATCAGAGGGGGTGCCCCTGTGTAAAAGGGGGGCGGGGGGTCCGGGAGAAAAAGTCACCGGGGAAAAAGGAGTCTCTTCAGGGGAGGGAAGGAAAAATTGGTGGGAAGGTATATCCGGTGGGAAAGCGAACTTGGCGGGAAAGTATATCCGGTGGGTATGTACCCTATCCCCCTTCGTATCATCGAAGGGGGTGGCTTCGGATTCGGTTTCGGGTTTCCGAATAAGGAGTCTCTTCCCTCAGCCCGTCAAGGAGAAACAAATGACTGCTTACGAACAACTTCAGGCCCTGAAGAACAAGGGCAACGCTACCGTCAACACTAACGAGAAACCCGGTGTTCACAGGGTGCTTGGCAACGCAGTACATGCTTCGGCTAGAACGGGTGAGCGCGTGATGACTACGCTGTCCAGCGTGCGTGAGATTTGGCAGGCGGGCCGGCTGTCCGTCCGCGAAGAAGTCGC
>ERZ1645192.3596-NODE-3596-length-12538-cov-12.101899_pt1 | contig 12538 bp, 8 predicted proteins | sample MGYA00575354_ERZ1645192 | MGnify/ENA primary metagenome ERZ1645192 (study PRJEB40844, sample SAMN11349763) | freshwater sediment metagenome | isolation source: river sediment | host: Sediment | place: India: Faizupur Khadar , New Delhi | collected 2017-02-21 ... | reverse complement strand
CTTGTAGTAGCCGTCCTTGAAGATCTCCCCCTCCATCTTCACGAGCATGTCGAAGAGGGCCATGTTGCGCTTGCCCCGCTCGGGCGTCCGGGGGGCCTCGATGTGAAAGAGGATCGCCCGCGTGTAGCTGTCGAGCACCTTCCGGGTCTCCTCCGGGGCGGGGGTCGTCGGGGGGCAGCAGTGGCTGTGCCGGTAGGGGCAGCCAAAGAGGCACTTCATCCGCACCCACGCCGCCGTGACCACCGTGCTGGGGTGGATCACCTTCGCGTGGTTGACGCCTGCCGCCAGGGCCTTCGTGATGTACTTCTCCAGATCCGCTGTCTGCATGACACTCTCTCCTTTGCCGGGTTGATCGGGGCGCCGCCCGCGTGTTTGCGCTCCCGTACTCATAGAGGAAACGGGGCCGTTTGTCAAAACCTGCCGCCGCCCGGTCGGGCTTGCTTTTCCGGCCGAACCCGGATACGAAGAGAAATCATGAGAGCCACTATCCGGGCCACCCTGCTGCTGGTGCTGCTTGCCGCCCTCGCGGCCCCGTCGCCCCTGCGCGCCGAGGGCGAGCTGCGCCTGGCGGAGCTGGGGGATTTCCGGCTCGAAGGCGGCGGCGTGATCCGGGAGTGCCGCGTGGGGTACCGCACCTTCGGCCAGCTCAACCCGGGGCGCTCCAACGCCGTCCTCTTCCCCACGTGGTTCGGCGGCACCTCGCAGGATCTCGTCAACCTGGGCCTGATCGGGCCGGGCAAGCTGGCCGACACGTCGCGCTGGTTCGTCGTGGCCGTGGACGCCTTCGGCAACGGCGTCTCCTCGTCGCCCTCCAACAGCAGGCTGCAGCCCGGCCGCGCCTTTCCCGGGTTCACCGTGCGCGACCTGGTGAGGGCGCAGCACCGGGTGCTGTCGACGTACCTCGGCCTCGAGAGGCTGCATGCCGTCATCGGCGTCTCCATGGGGGGCATGCAGGCCCTGCAGTGGGCTCGCACCCTGCCCGGTGTTGCGCAGCGGGCCGTCTGCATCGTGGGGACCCCCCGCACGGACCCGTCGGATCTCGTCCTGTACGACGCGGGGCTTCGCGCCCTGGATGCGGCGGGTTCCCTGCGCGGCAGCGAGACCTGGGGGCCGGACACCGCGGCCGCCCTGATGGCCCTCATTGCGCTCACCCCCTGGCAGGGCGGGGGGCGCCTCTCCCCGCAGGATGCGGAGGCGGCCCTTGCGCGGTACGATGTTGCGAACCTGGCCCGGCAGCTCGGGGCCATCGCGGGGCACGACATCTACAAGGTTCCCGCCGCGTCGTCGGAGAAAGCGGCCGCCGGGGCCATCGGCGCGAAGCTCCTGATCGTCGTCTCCAGCAACGATCTCCTGGTGAACCCGGAGCCCTCCCTGGCTCTCGCCGCGGCCCTGAAGGCGGAGACCCTGGTGCTCGAGAGCCCGTGCGGCCACTTCAGCATCCTTTGCGAGGGGGAGAAGATCACCCGCGCCGTCTCGGCATTTCTGAACCGAAGGGATTGAAAAACAAGCCAACATGGTGTACCCCGTTGGTACGTCAGGCACAGGGAGGGCCACAGGATGAAAAAGGCAAGAGCGGTGAGGCTGGATGCGTTCGGCGGCCCGGAGAAGATGACCGTCGCCACGGTCGAGCTGCCCCCGCCCGCGGCGGGCGAGGTGCAGCTGCGCCAGACGGCCATCGGGTTCAACTTCATCGATATCTACCAGCGCCGGGGCGTCTACCCGATCCCGCTGCCCACGGGCCTTGGCCACGAGGCGGCGGGCGTCGTCGAGGCCGTGGGCCCCGGCGTCGCGGGCCTGCGCCCGGGGGACCGGGCGGCCTACATGAACGCGGGCCTCGGCGCCTACGCCGACCGGCGCAACGTGCCGGCCGAGCGGCTGGTCCCCATCCCTGCCGGCGTCTCCGACGAGGAGGCCGCGGCGCTTCTGTTCAAGGGCCTCACGGCCCAGTACCTGCTCAAGAAGACCCACCCCGTCAAACCCGGCGAGATGGTCCTCGTCCATGCCGCGGCAGGCGGCGTGGGGCAGATCCTGTGCCGCTGGGCCAGGGGGCTGGGCGCCCGGGTGATCGGGACGGCAGGCTCCGAGCAGAAGTGCGCCGCCGCCCGCGAGGCCGGCTGCGACATCGCCGTCGACTATACCCGCGAGGATTGGCCGCAGGCCCTGCTGAAGGCCACGGGGGGCAGGAAGGCCGACGTGGTCTACGACTCCGTCGGCAAAGCCACCTTCCTCAAATCCCTCGACTGTGCGGCCCCCTTCGGGATGGTGGTCATCTACGGCGCAGCCTCCGGGCCGGCCCCGGCGATCGAGCCCGAGCTGCTCAACAAGAAAGGCTGTCTCTTTCTGACCCGGCCCTCCGTGTTCCCGCACAATGCGGACCCGGCCGTGTTTCGGGCCAACGCCGCCGTCCTGTTCGAGGCGGTCTCGGCGGGCCTGGTGAAGGCGCAGATCGGCGCCCGCTTCACACTGGACGACATTGCCGAGGCCCATCGCGCCGCCGAGTCGCGGGTTACCCGGGGAGCGACCCTGATTGTCCCCTGACGCCGCGCCTCAGCCCCGGACCGAGCAAAACCCGACGGGGTGTCGGGTACGATACCGATGCGTGTAGGGATGACGTCATGCTGAATTTTCTGCCGTCCTTTCTCGTGGGAGTCATCGCGTCCTTGCTCCTGGCCGTCAACGTGGTGGTGTGGGTGTCGCTGCTGCTCGTGTTCGCCATCCCGAAGTTCCTGCTGCCCGTCCCGCCTCTGACCCGGCTGCTGAACCGGATCCTCCACTGGATCGGGGAGATCTGGATCGCCTGCAACAGCGCCTGGATGCGCCTGACCCAAAGGACCGAGTGGGACGTGCAGGGGCTCGAGGGCCTGAACTACCGGGGCTGGTACCTGGTGGTCAGCAACCACCAGACCTGGGTGGACATCTTCGTGATGCAGCACCTGCTGAACCGCCGCATCCCCCTGCTGAAGTTTTTCATCAAGCGCGAGCTGATCAAGGTGCCCTTCATGGGGCTTGCCTGGTGGGCGCTCGATTACCCGTTTCTCTACCGCCACAGCGCCGCCTACCTGGAGAAGCACCCCGAGCAGCGGGGCAAGGATTACGAGGCCACGCGCCGGGCCTGCGAGAAATTCGCCACGATTTCCACCAGCGTCATGAACTTTCTCGAGGGCACGCGCTTCACCCCGGCCAAGCACGCCCGGCAGCGGAGCGAGTACCGGTACCTCCTGCGGCCCAAGGCCGGGGGGCTCGCGCTGGCTCTCAACGCCCTGGGCGGTAAATTCCATTCCCTGCTGGACATCACGATCGTCTACCCCGACGGGATCCCCACCTTCTGGGAGTTTCTCTGCGGCAAGGTCAAACGCATCACCGTGCGCATGAGGACCCTCGAGGTCCCGCAGGAGCTCATGCAGGGCGACTACGAGGGCGATCCGGCCTTCCGCGACGCCATGCACCGCTGGGTGCAGCAGCTCTGGCTCGAGAAGGACCGGCAGATCGAGACGCTCCTGGCGCAGGCCCGCGCCCGCTAGCCGCAGGCCCCGTGCGGTCTCGGCCCCGCCGCCCCGGGGATCCCGAAAACCTGGACGGGGCGGGTTTTCCCCGGACGGCCCGAAAGGCCCCGGTCGCTCCCGTTTTCCCCGTCTTCCTGCATGGTTTTTGCATCCTTCCGGCTCTCGGGGCACCCCTGCCGCGGCTGCCCCGCACCATCACCCCGGGAGCCTGTCAACCCATGAAAAACCGCCCTGCCTCTTCCTTCATCGCCGTTCTTGCCGCCATCGTCCTTCTTCTTCTGCTGCTGAGCCCTTCCCCCGGCGCCCTCGCGGCCCCGGCCGCAAAGGACAAGGTCGCCCTCGACGTCATGAACGACGCCGTCAAGCAGACCGTCAAGCAGACGGGCACCGAGGCCGCCGGCGTGGGCTCCTGGATCAGCCAGCAGAAGTACAAGGGGCCGCTCACGGGCGGCACGTCGGACCACGACATGCGCGTCATCCTCACCGGCGAGACCGACGAGGCCAAGATGGTCCAGAAGTGGAAGGATTTCCAGGGATCCCTGAAGAGCAACATCGAGGCCGCGGGCAAGGCAAAGGGGTTGAGCCAGGCCGAGATCAACAAGCTCGTCAGCAGCACCAACGTCTACCCGCCCAACCAGGTCATGGCCGGCGTGGAGAACGCCGACGATGCCGCCGCGAAGTTCAAGAGCCTCAAGGCGGCCCCGAGCCTCGGCAACGAGCCCGTGGAGGGCCTCTGGGGCAAGGGCGCGAAGGGCTACGCCCAGCACTACGAGTCGAAGGCGGGGCGGCACTTCTTCGTCGACCAGAAGTCGGGCCGCGTCGTCGCGGGCGCCACGGACCTCGTGCACCTCGAGGAGGGACTGGGCGTCTTCAACACGGCGGGCGAGGTAAACAAGGGAAACCAGTGGGCCCAGAAGGCCCTGGAGAAGCTCGACACCGAGGGGGCCGCGAAGGCCTCCAAGCACGTCGAGCGGCTGCGGCAGTCGCTCAACAAGGCGCGCAGCCTCGAGCGGGTGGGCATGCGCGCCGACTACCTCGACGACATCGCCCGGGGCGCCGTGAAGGACCCCGCCGCGATCCGCGAGGCCGTCGAGCGGGCCCAGCGCGAGCTGGGGCTCCTGGAGAAACTCTCCCGCGAGGCCAACCCCGCGAACCGCGAGCTGCTCAAGGGCATCCTCAACGAGAACCTGGGCAAGTGGGCGCAGATGCGGGGGACCTTCTGGAAGTACGCCAACAAGGTGCCCGCGGACAAGCTGCTGCGCGGCCTGCAGCTCTTCGGCTACTACGCCCGCACGAACTACGTGGCCGGCATGGCCGCCGAGGACCTCCGCTCCGGCGCGCTGGCGGCCCTGCCCGAGCTGGGCTACATCGCCGGGCTCGTCCCGGGGCTCGCCATGGACATGGCCGTCTGCACCCTCGAGGCCGCCCGGGTCGGCGCCTTCAACACCGTCGCGAGCTTCCAGGAGTGCACGAGCCTCGTCGAGGGCATCTCCATGGTCAAGGGCCGCGAGAGCGAGCACAAGGGGATGACGGTCGAGCAGATGGCCCTGCGCTTCCCCGACACGCCGGAGGGCCGCAACAAGCTGACGAGCTTCATCTGGTACCAGTCCACCAACGCCTCCTACCGCGAGCAGGGCGGGCAGCTCGTCTCGGACCCCAACGTGGCCAAGGCCGTCTACAACAAGTGCGCCAACGACCTCGTCTCCCGCTGGCGCGAGCAGCGCCTCGTGTGGATCGGGGAGTTCAACAAGCACTACCGCGAGTACATGCGCCTCGTGGCGGGCAACCGCCCCGTCCTGACCTTCAGCCCCTCCGACGAGGTGCCCCTGCGCGACCAGGGCGGCGGCAAGAAGGCCGCCGTCGTCACGATCTCCGCCTCGACGTCGCAGAACCGCGACCGGATGAACGAGGCCTTCGCGAAGATGAGGGCCGCCCTCAAGGCCCTCGAGGGCAAGGGGGGCGACGTGCTGTTCGTCTCGGAGAAGTACCAGATGGCCCTGGACGGAAAGTGGCTCGGCGCCGAGTACTCGCCCGTATCGAAGACATACACCTACCGGGCCCTGGGCAGCCACAGCGCGGCCCTGCGGCACGAGCTGAGCCTCGCGGCCACCGTCGTCTCGGCCGACGTGGAGGAGCACTCGCTGCTGGGCGGCACTCGCAAGGCCTTCGAGGACACCGTGTCGGACACCTTCAGCATCGTCGAGGACGTGCCCCGCGGAAGCCTCCGCGTGAGCGGCCCCGCGCGGGTGAAGGTGAACCAGCGCTTCGGCCTCACCGCCGAGATCGTCGGCGCGTCCGTTCCCGCGAGCCAGCTGGCCGTGGGCTGGGCCAAGTCGGGCCGGCGCATCGGCAGCGCGCAGAGCCTCTCCACCGCCGAGGCCGGGGCCGGCACCTACACCTACCTGGCCGAGCTGTTCGCGAAGCAGGGGGGCAAGTACGTGAAGCTTGCCGACGCGAGGCACACCGTGGTCGTCGAAAAGGAAGAGACGAAATCGCCCGCCAAGCCGCCCGAGAAGAAACCCGGTTCGACCCAGACGCAAACCGCACAGAAGCCCCCGGAGAAGAAGGACCCCCCGCCGCCCCCGCCGAAGGCCTGGGAGGCCCTCACCGAGAAGGAGCGCCAGGGCGTGCTCGACTGCCTGTGCCGGTGCAACAGCTCGGCCTCGTCCAGTGTCGCCGTGGGCTACAACCCCAAGCCCTCCGATGCCTCGCCCAGCTGCGCGAAGCTTGCCAACGGCCCCTGCATCAACCAGGGCTTCGGCTGCTGGCGCCACTTCCCCGACGGCGGCAGCGAGTGCGCCAGGGGCTGCTACAAGCGCTACAACGCGACCGGCGCGCCCGCAAGCGCCCTCAACGCAGGCAAGGACGGCAAGTAGAACGCCTCGCGGCAGACATTCAAATCCCCCTCATCCCTCTTTGAAAAAGGGGGAAAGAGGGGGATTTCGTTTCCTGCTCGAACGAAAATCGTAGGCTGGAACCGACCATCCCGGAATGACCCCCGACCGATAACCCGCCGATTTCATTTCGAATTTAAGCCCGCTGTTCCATATCGGCACGCCCGCGACAGGCGCCCCGCCGTCCCGGCATCAGTGTAACCTATTGATTTGTATGGCAATTATTTTTGTCCGGCCCTCGGCACGCTCGATGCGATTCGCGGTAGGGCAAGAGGAGTGATTGCCATGATCAAGACACTGTTGGAACAGCGGAACATGCACAGCCGGGCTTCGGCCATCCTGTTGTCGATCCTGTTTCTGGCCTCGATGTCGTCCTGCGGCGGCGGCGGCGAGAGCGGCAGCGTAGGGATCGGCGCGTCGGCGCCTTCGCTGGTTTCCATCGAAGTGACACCCGTCGCCCCGGTCATCGCCCTCGGGACGGAAGCGCAGCTGAAGGCCACCGGCATCTATTCCGACAACAGCAAGAAGGATCTGACGGCATCCGTCGCGTGGTCCTCTTCGGATGACAGGGTCGCCACGGTAGGCCAGGGGGTCGCCAGGTCCATGGCCCGGGGCTCCGCCGTCATCGGTGCGGCATGGGGAAGCGTCTCGGGAAACAGGACGCTCACCGTGACGGACGCGACGCTCGTTGCCATCCAGGTTTCCCCGGTCAACCCGGAGGCGGCCCTGGGGACGACCCGGCAGCTGACCGCCACGGGGGTTTTCTCCGACAATTCCGTGCAGGACCTCACGCAGCAGGCAACCTGGAGCGCAGCCGACGGCGCGGTCGCCTCCGTGAGCAGCGATGCCGCCTCCAGGGGACTTGCCGCGGCCGCCGGAATCGGTGCGACCGCCGTCACCGCCGCGCTGGACGGTGTGACCGGGAGCACGGGCTTTACGGTTACCGAGGCCGTCCTGGTCTCCATCCAGGTTACGCCTTCGCATCCGTCCACGCCGAAAGGGATGACCCTGCAGCTGACCGCAACGGGCATCTACTCCGACAACACCGCCCAGGATCTGACGAAGCAGGTGAGCTGGGATGTCTCCGAGCCCTCCGTCGTCTCCGCGAGCGCCAGCGGGCTGGCCGAGGCCCGTGCCGTCGGCTCCGCAGACGTCAGGGCGGCACTCGACGGGGTGACGGGGAGTACGGACTTCACGGTCACCGAGGCGGCCCTGGTCTCCATTCACATTTCACCGGAAACTCCCGGCCTCGCCAGGGGAACGACCCGGCAGCTGACCGCGACGGGCGCCTATACCGACGACTCCACCAGGGACCTCACGAAGGACGTGACCTGGGGCACCTCCGACCCCTCCGTGGCCTCCGTCAGCAACGCCGAGGGCTCCGACGGGCTGGCCTCGGCCCTCAATGTCGGCCTGACCGCCGTCAGCGCGTCTCTCGGCGCCGTGACCGGCACCACCGCCCTCGAGGTGACGGCAGCGGCGCTGGTGAGCATCAACGTCAGCCCGGCGAACCCGAGCCTCGCCAAGGGGACGACCTTGCAGCTGACCGCAACGGGCGCCTGCACCGACGGCTCCACCCAGGACATCACCAAACAGGTGACCTGGGGAACCTCCGACCCCTTCGTGGCCTCCGTCAGCAACGCGGCGGGCACCCACGGGCTAACCACGGCCCTCGGCGTCGGCTCCGCCGCCGTCAGCGCGTCCCTCGGCCCTGTGACCGGGAGCACGACCCTCGGCGTGACGGCCGCCGTGCTGGTGTCCATCGAGGTGGATCCCCATGACGCCGTGACGGTCGTCGGGGTGACCCGGCAGTTCATCGCCTCGGGTATCTATTCCGACAGCACGGTGCAGGATCTGACGCAGCAGGCGACGTGGCTCTCGTCGGTGAAGAAGGTGGCCGCCGTCAGCAACGCCGCCGACTCCAGGGGTCTCGCGACCCCTGCCAAAGCCGGCTCGACGGTCATCTCCGCTGCGCTGGGCGGCGTCTCCGGCAGCACGACCCTGACCGTCAGCAAGGCCAGCCTCGTGTCCGTCACGGTGAAGCCCGACGGCCTGAGCATCCGCGGCGGCGAGACCGTGCAGCTCGAGGCGTGGGGGCATTACTCCGACGGCATGACCCTGGACATCACGAAATCGGCCACCTGGAAATCGTCGAACAACAAGGTCGCCAAGGTCTCCAACGCAAAGAAGGAACGGGGACTCACGACGGGCGTCAAGAAGGGCAAGGCGACGGTCTCCGCCAAGGTGGGCAAGATATCGGGCGCGGCCACGCTGACCGTGTGGGAATGACCCTGTTTCCCCTGTCCGGCATGGAGTCCCCTCACTTCCTTTGCCGCACCCTCCTTTTCCATTTGTCGCGCTTGCCTTCCTGCGCAAATGAATGTATTTTGAATTCACGATTGCGCTGCACCTCATTCCACATGGTGGATTCACACCGATTATGGCGATTCGGAGCCGCTCGCGGAATAAAATCGTAGTCCTGGCCGACGACCTGACCGGCGCCAACGACACGGGCGTACAGTTCGCAAAGCAGGGCCTCGAGTCCCTGGTCCTGATCTCCCTTCCCGATCCCCCCCTGGAACTCGACGAAGACGTGCTGATCGTCGACACGCAGAGCCGCGCCCTGTCCCCGGCGGAGGCGTATGAAAGAGTGGCCCGGGCGGTTACCCTCTTCAAGGACCGGGGTCCCTTTCAGGCCCTCTACAAGAAGATCGATTCCACCCTGCGCGGCAACCTCGGCGCCGAGATCGACGCCCTCATGGACGTCTGCGGCTTCGAGCTTGCCGTCGTGGCCCCCGCCTTCCCCAAGAACGGGCGGATCACCGTGGGCGGCTGCCACTTCCTGGGGGGCGCCCCCCTGGAGGCCACCGAGATCGCCCGGGACCCCGTCTGTCCCGTCGGCGAATCGCACCTCCCCACCCTGATCGCCAAACAGACCCGGCGGGCCGTGGGGCACGTCGGGATCAAGGACGTGCTGGCCGGCTCCGACGGCATCCTCGATGCGATGAGGCGGCTGGGCGCCGAGGGCCGCGAGGTGCTGGTCTGCGACGCCTGGCAGGACGATCATCTGACAATGATCGCGATGGCCGCCGTGCGGCTGGGGAGACCCGTGCTGTGGGTGGGCTCGGCGGGGCTGGCGGAGTGCCTGCCCCTGGCCCTGGGCCTGGGCGCCGAAACGTCCGACAAAAAACCCGTCCTGGTGATCGCGGGCAGCGTGAGCGCCGTGACGCGGGGCCAGGCGGCCCGGCTGCGGCAGCGAGCCGATGCGGCGTACATCGAGACGGAGCCCTGCGCCTTCCTGAAGCCTGACGCGGCACGGGTCGAGACAAACCGGTGTTTCCAGGCTGCGGTCAACGCCGTCCGGTCCGGGAAAGACGTCGTGATCGTCTCCGGGCACAGCGACGAGGTCGTCGCCCGGACGATCGAAGAAGGGCGCCTCTCGGGCCTCTCCCCCCGGCAGAGCTCCGAGGCGGTTGCCGAGGCCCTGGGCGCGCTGTGCCGCCGGATCGCCCTGAACGAGAAACTCGGCGGCCTGGTGCTGACCGGGGGCGACATCGCCGTGAGCTGCTGCCGGCACCTCGCGGCAAGCGGCATCTCCGTCCTGCAGGAGGTCGCCCCGGGCATCCCCGCGGGCGTGCTGAAAGGCGGGCAGTGCCCCGGCCTGGGTGTTGTGACAAAAGCCGGCGCCTTCGGTTCGGCCGATGCGCTGTGCAAGGCCGTCGACTTTCTGAAGCTGTTCCGAATTTCCCCGGGGGCGGACAGCGCCGCGTGAGCGTGCCGCGGCCGTTCCCGTTTGTGCACACGACGACTCATCAGGAGAACCCCGAATGACGACAAGACCGATTATCGGCATCAGCATGGGCGACCCGTCGGGAATCGGCCCGGAGATCGCCGTGAAAGCCCTGGCCCGCAGCGAGACCTACGAGATCTGCCGTCCCCTGATCGTGGGCGATGCGAACGCCCTGAAGGACGCCCTGCGGATCACCGGCCTGGATCTGGCGATCAACCCCATCGCGGCCGTGAAGGACGCCCTGTTCCGGTTCGGCACCCTCGACGTCTACGATCTGAACAACGTGGACATGGCAAAGCTTCAGTACGGCAAGGTCTCCGCCATGTCGGGCCATGCCGCCTTCGAGGCCGTCCGGAAGGTGATCGAGCTGGCCCTGGCCAAGGAGATCGACGCCACCGTCACGGGGCCCATCAACAAGGAGTCCATCAACCTCGCGGGGCATCACTACTCGGGCCACACGGAGATCTACGCCGACTTCACCGGCACCCAGGACTACACCATGATGCTCGCCCACGAGAACCTGCGCGTCGTCCACGTCTCGACGCACGTCTCGCTCAGGGAGGCCTGCGAGCGCGTCAAGAAGGACCGGGTCCTGCGGGTCATCAAGCTGGCCCGGGAGGCGTGCCGGAAGATCGGGATCGCCGAGCCCCGCATCGGGGTGGCGGGTCTGAACCCCCACGCGGGCGAGAGCGGCATGTTCGGCCGCGAGGAGATCGAGGAGATCATCCCGGCCATCCAGGCTGCCAAGGCGCTGGGGATCGACGCCGACGGGCCCGTCCCGCCCGACAGCCTGTTCTCGAAGGCCAAGGGCGGCCTCTACGACATCGTCGTGGCCATGTACCACGACCAGGGGCACATTCCCCTCAAGGTGATCGGCTTCAACTGGAACCCGGCGGAGCAGAAATGGGACTCCATCAGCGGGGTGAACATCACCCTCGGCCTGCCCATCATCCGCAGCTCCGTGGACCACGGCACGGCCTTCGGCAAGGCGGGCAAGGGGACCGCCTCGGAGCTGAGCCTCATCCACGCCGTCGAGTATGCCGTGAAGATGGCCCTCCAGTGACAGCGCAACGCGGATTCCGGCGGGCCCCCGCGTCGGGGGACCGCGATGAGTGCGGTGCGGAGCGGCCCCGGGCCGCCGTGAAAACTTTCAACAGCAAAAGGAGGATGCAATGAAACGAGTACCCCTGTTGTCATTGGTGTTGGCACTGGCCGTCCTGATCGCCGTCCCGTCGGCGTGGGCGGCCGACCCCGTCAAGCTGGTCTTCGCCTCCGCCTACGCGCCGGTCGATCACCAGAGCCAGACGCTCGTGAAGTTCGGCGAGCTCGCGGAGAAGTACAGCAACGGCACCCTGAAGGTCAACGTCGCCGTCGGCGGCGTCCTGGGCGGCGAGCGCGACGTGGCCGAGGGGATCCAGGTGGGCACGGTCAACGGGGCGATCCTGGGCGGGATCCTCCAGAACTTCGATCCGGCCATGTCCATCCTCGAGTTTCCCTTCCTCTTCAAGAACGACGCGCACGTGCGGGCCGTCATGGAAGGGCCGGTGGGCGAGAAGATCCGGGCCCGGCTGATCTCGAAGACGGGCATCCGCATCCTCTACCACGTGATGCGCACGCCGCGGGAGCTGACCACCAAGAAGCCCGTCAAGAGCCTGGCCGACGTGAAGGGCATGAAGATCCGCGTGCCCGAGATGCAGGCCCACCTGGAGACGTGGCGGGCCCTCGGGGCCACCCCCACGCCGCTGGCCTTCACCGAGGTCTACACGGCCCTGCAGCTGGGGACGGTCGACGGGCAGGAGAACCCCCTCGGGGTCATCTACGCCAACAAGTTCTACGAGGTCACCGAGTACCTGGCCATCACGGACCACCTCGTGGGCTTCATGATGATCGTCATGAACGACGCCGCGTACAAGAAGCTCACCCCCGTCCAGCAGAAGGCCCTCACCCAGGCGGCCACCGAGGCCTCCCGCTTCAACGACCAGCTGCTCAAGAAGATCAACGCCGACATCGAGAAGCAGCTCTTTGCGAAAATGAAGGTCACGAAGATCAACAACGCCCCCTGGCGCGATGCGGCCAAGAATGTCTACAAGAGCTTCCTGAAGTACGAGGGCTTCGAGGATCTCTACCTCTCGATCCGCAAGGTCGGCGAGAAATACTGATTCCAGGCATGACAGGCGTGCGACGAGGGGAGAAGAGGGAATCGACATGACGCGGTGTATGGACATGCTCGAGGCGGCGATCCGCTGGACCGTCGTCGCGCTGCTGGCCGTCATGGTGGGGGCCATCGGCTCGCAGGTCTTCGCCCGGTACCTCTTCCACCAGTCCCTGTACTGGACGGAGGAGCTGGGCCG
>ERZ1645192.3595-NODE-3595-length-12539-cov-7.880167_pt1 | contig 12539 bp, 10 predicted proteins | sample MGYA00575354_ERZ1645192 | MGnify/ENA primary metagenome ERZ1645192 (study PRJEB40844, sample SAMN11349763) | freshwater sediment metagenome | isolation source: river sediment | host: Sediment | place: India: Faizupur Khadar , New Delhi | collected 2017-02-21 ... | reverse complement strand
TTCAGGATGCACAGGGCGACGTAGCCCGCCAGCTCGACCAGCTGAACACCCTCATCACCCAGGGCTATAAGTATTTCGTGATCATCCCCCAGGATACCAGCGCCACCGAGCAGATGGCTCAGCAGATCAAGGCAGCCGGTGGTGGAGCAGCATTCTCCAACATCCAGCCCTCCGTTGCAGCTTTGAAAGTCGGCAAGGACTTCTATCTTGCTTCCTCCCCCGAATTGGTCGCAGGCCAGTATCAGGCACAGATCATTGACGAATACTTCACCAAGTATCCTGAAAAGGCTCCCGGCAAGGTCCTGAACATGCTCTACCTCCTCGGCCAGCTCGGTCACCCGGCTCAGATCAGCCGGGAAGCAGGTTTGATCGATACCCTGAAGAGCCTCGGTTACACCGTCAACCTGATCGCCAGGGACACCGCCGACTGGTCCCCTGACAAGGCACAAGAGAAGATGGACACCTGGCTTGCAGCTCACAGAGGCAAGTTCAACCTCGTAGTGGCGCAGAACGACGGTATGGCCCTCGGCGCAGTGGAATCCTTGATCACCAATGGTTTGGTGGACAACGATCCCAGCGACGGCACCATCCTGACCTTCCCGGTCATCGGTATCGACGCAACCGCCGACGCTTTGAACTCCATGGACCAGAACAAGCTCTATGCAACCGTTCTGCAGGACTCCGTCGGACAGAGCAGCACCGCTTTCGAGCTCGCTTATGCCATGGCTACCAAGGGTAGTGCAACCGGCATGACCGCTTGGGGCATTGCTCCCTCCAGCCAGGTCATCAGTGAAGAGCCGGCAAATGATCCGGCCGTCATCGCACAGTGCTATCTGGTTCCCTTCAAGCCCGTCACCAAGGCCAACTACAAGGACCTGATGTAATGAGATCTTGTGTCTCCTGCCTTCGGGCGGGAGACACTTCATGAACGCCGAGAGCAAAGAGGAAAGAGGAAGTCACATGGAAAGCACATTCGCCTTGGAAATGGAGTCGATCACCAAGGTGTTTCCCGGAGTACGAGCCTTGGACGGTGTCACCTTCCGGGTGAAACCCGGGACGGTACATGCCCTCATGGGTGAGAATGGTGCGGGCAAATCGACGTTGATGAAGTGTTTGTTCGGCATCTACAAGGAAGACGAGGGGACCATCAAGCTCAATGGTGAAGTCCATCATTTCAAGGATAGCCATGATGCCCTGCAGAATGGGGTATCGATGATTCATCAGGAACTTTCCAATGTTCCTGAACGTTCGGTCGCCCAGAATATCTATCTTGGCCGCGAGCCCTTGAAGAAAACGGGCTTGATCGATCACAAGCGCATGAATGAGGATGCCAAGGAGCTGCTCAAGCGCCTTGAGATGGATATCAAGCCCGATTGCAGAATCGGCTCACTGTCCATCTCGATGCAGCAGACCTGTGAGATCGCCAAGGCGGTCTCCTACAACAGCCGCGTGGTGGTGATGGACGAGCCTACCAGCTCGCTCACCGATAATGAGGTGGCTCACCTGTTCAAGATCATCCGCCAACTGAAGGCCCACAATGTCGCGGTGATTTACATCTCCCACAAGATGGAAGAGATCTTTGCCATTGCCGATGAAGTGAGTGTCATGCGGGATGGAAAAATGATTGGGACCTATCCCATTGCGGATCTGACCAACGACAAGTTGATCAGCCTGATGGTAGGCCGGGAAGCCAACCTTCGCTTTCCCACGGTGAAGAGCAGCATCGGAGAGGAACTTCTTCGGGTTGAAAACCTCACATCTCTCAATCCTCGTTCCTTCAAGGATATTTCCTTCTCGCTGAGGCGAGGTGAAATCTTGGGCATCGGTGGCTTGGTGGGTGCACAGCGCACCGAGCTGATGGAAGCCATCTTCGGAGTACGAGATACCAGTGCGGGAAAGATTTTCATCAAAGGTGTGGAGATTTCCGACATCAAGCCCCGCAAAGCCATCGAGCATGGACTGGGCATGATTACCGAAGACCGGCGAGGCAGCGGGATTTTCCCGCTCTTGGATATCTCCACCAATACCTCGATAGCGTCCCTGAAAGAGTACCTGAGTAAAATCGGGCTCCTCAAGCACAAACAGCTCAAAGAGGAAGCGGCCAAGTATAACGAAGCTTTGAAAACCAAGACGCCGACGATGGAGACGATGATCCAGAACCTGTCGGGGGGAAACCAGCAGAAGGTGATCATCAGCCGCTGGTTGATGACATTGCCGGACATCCTGATCATGGATGAGCCGACGCGCGGCATCGATGTCGGGGCTAAGTATGAGATCTATCAAATAATGGGTCAGTTGGTTGAACAGGGGAAGGCCATCATCATGGTCAGTTCCGAAATGCCCGAGTTGATCGGGATGTCCAACCGTGTCATGGTGCTGTGCAGCGGTCGTTGCACCGGCATCCTGGACAAGCAGCAGTGCAGCCAGGAAGCCATCATGCGCCTTGCCACCCAGTTCATGTAGGATAAGAGGGAGAATGACCGAATATGGAAATGAAGAAACTACTGAATGACAGTAAGAAACTCGCAAGCCAGTACACCACCTGGGTTACGTTTGTCGGCCTGCTTTTATTGCTGTCCGTCCTTACCAAGGGAAACGCCCTTCGCTGGAACAGTATCCGCAACCTGCTGATCGCCGAGTCGGTCCGCTCTTTTGCAGCACTCGGCGTCGGCATGATCATCATCACCAAGGGCATCGACCTCTCCATCGGCTATGTTGTCTGCCTCACGGCCAGCGTGGCTGCCTCCTTCGCCCAAAACCCCGACTATGCTTCAGCAATCTACGCCGGACAGAGTTTTCCGCTCATCGTTCCCGTGGTCGCCGCGGTTGCAGCCGGTGGGTTGTTCGGACTGTTCAACGGGTACTTGATAGCCTACGGCAAACTGCCTCCCTTCATCGCCACGCTCGGTTCGATGTCCATCGCCAAGGGTTTGCAGCTGATTTATACAAAGGCTGCCGTTGTCGGGTCGCTGAACCAAAACTTCAAGAACATCAGCCAGGGCAGTGTCGGTCCGATTCCCAACCTTATCATCTATGTCATCATCGCTGCCTTCATCGTCTGGGTGGTGCTCAAGCACACCAGACAGGGTACGCACTTCTATGCAATCGGCGGGAACGCCCAGGCCGCCCGTGTGTCGGGTATCAATGTCGAGCGTGATTTGATGATGGTGTACACCTATGCTGGAATTTTATACGGCATTGCTGGTACACTGCTTGCAAGCCGCCTTGGCCTTGCCAATTCGCTTACCGCCAATGGCATGGAGTTGGACGCCATCGCCGCCGTCACCGTCGGGGGAGTTTCCCAAAGCGGTGGTGTAGGTTCAGTCAGTGGGATGATGGTTGGTGTTTTCACCATGGGTCTGATCAACTACGGTATGTCCTTCCTCGGTGTGGACAGCTATTACCAGCAGTTGGTAAAGGGCTTCATCATCATCGTGGCTGTCTACTTTGATATGAAGAAATACGCACGCAGAAGCTAGACAAGGGGTACACCATGGGCAAGAGTGAGACAGCAACCATCAAGGACGTTGCCAAGTTGGCTGGTGTCTCCATTGCAACGGTTAGCAGGGTCTTGAACAAGCTCGGGGTGGTCAACCCCGAGACCGAGCGCAAGGTGCTCTCGGCAGTGGCCATGCTGCACTATCAGCGCAATGCGGTAGCCAGGTCGCTCAAGCTCAAGGTCACCAAGAGCATTGGGATCATGGTCCCGGAAATCTCAAATACGTTTTTCACAGAAATTGTAGAACAGCTGGAACATCTGCTCGGTCCGCTTGGCTATGCCCTGCTGGTCTGCAGTTCGGAGAATTCGGTAGTTGAGGAGAAGCGCAAGCTCTCCTTGTTGCTCGAGCGCAATGTGGATGGCTTGGTTGTCATCCCCGTCAGCGATGTGGGAGATCATTTTTGTACACCATCACTTTCCAACACTCCGTTTGTGATGATCGACCGGAAAATCGAGGGCCTGGACTGTGACATCATCCTGACCGACAACCGTCAGGGAGCCTATGACGTCACATCAGCCCTCATCCGGGAGGGGAGAAAGCGCATCGGCTTTCTCGGAGGTGATGCTCACGTCCATACTTCAGTAGAGCGCCTCCACGGGTATTTGGAGGCCATGAAGGACAATCACCTGGAGGTTGAGAAACAGTTCATCCTCCTTGGAGGCATGACACAAAAAGCCGGCTACACATTGATGCAGCAGGCCTTGGCAATGGAGCAATGTCCTGATGCCTTTTTCATGGTCAATGACATGGTCCATATCGGGGCCACCAGCTATCTGATGGCACACGAAGGACAACAGATACGCAGCCGAATGGCGTTTGCCGCCTTCGACTATCTCTACTATGCCCCGTTGTTGCAGTTCTGCCACTATGCAGTGGCTCAGCCGCTTGATCTGATCGGAGAGTCGGCCGCCCGGATTTTGATCCGGCGGATGGAAGGCGACAGGGAAGGTTTCCCTGCCACCATCGTGCTACAGCCCACCATCCATGCGATGAGAGAGAACGGGGGGATCGTCACCGACAAGAAGTCCAAGGCCTCCCTGTACGACCACTCCCCCCGATTCAACAAGGTCTTCAGTTAGGAAGCTCCTCGTCAAAACAGACAGCCACCTTGCCGCAGGCTCCGCTTGCCATCAGGGCATACGCTTCATCAGCCTTCTCCAGGGGGAATCGGTGGGTGATGAGATCCTCGGGGTGGATGTTCCATCGCACCAGTCTCTCAACCAAGTCCTCCATCTTCCAGATGCTGGTAACCCAACTGCCGTAGATGGTCTTCTGGTCGTGCAGCATATCTTCGCTGGGATTGAAGTGGACTGTCCCTCCTTCCCCGACGAACGCAATCCTTCCCCATTTGCGGGTTGCCTTGATCGCCGTGGCCCTTCCTGGATCGCTTGCAGAGCAGTCAAAGGCCCTCTCGACTCCATGGCCGCCGGTTACTGCCTTGACTTGGGCAACATTCTCATCGGAGGGGGTGAATACGTGATCGACCAGACCGAGCTTTTTTGCCAGTTCAATACGGGCGCTCTGGCTTTCAATGCCGATGAGCTTGTTTGCACCCATCGCCTTGGCCAGCATGAGGGCGGCAAGTCCCACCGGACCGAGTCCGACAACCAATACTGCATCGTTGCCGCTCACCCCGATTTTCTCGATGGCCTCATAGACGGTTCCAAAGCCGCAGGCCACTTGTGCGCCGTCGGCATAGCTCAGCTCGTCGGGAAGCAGGACCAGGTCCTTCTCATCGCAGAGCAGGTACTCAGCCATGCCGCCGTCACGCTGCCAGCCGTAGGCAGCCCGCTTGTCGCTGGTGCAGCTGATCATGAAGCCCTGGCGGCACTCGTGGCAGACACCGCAGCCGCTGATGTGGTAGACGATGACGCGATCGCCTTTTTTGAATCGCTTCAGGCCTTCGCCTTCTTCAACAATCTGGCCGCAGGGTTCATGGCCGGCTATTACATTCTGATAGCCTTCAGGGCCTTTGCCCAAGTGCTCGCGGTAGATGCATCGGATATCGCTGCCGCAGATTGTGGTGCACTTGGTCTTTACCAACACCTGGCCGTATCCCGGCTTGGGTACTTCATACTCTGCGAATGCCACGGTGCTGTTGCCGGGCAGCATTGCCCCTTTCATCATGCGTTTGGTCATCTTACTCCTCCTGTACGATAGCTCTGCGGGCAAGGAATCGTTCCATCCTCGTCCCATAAGTCATGCCATGAATCGGCTTCCTTCCATAAGAATACCTGTCCCTTGATCAGGCGGTTGTTGCATTCGGCACCGCCGAGGAGATCGAGCTCCTCTTGCGTGAGAGGAGAGCTGAGAACACTTTCCAGGTTGCTTCTCAGGTTCCGCTCCTTGGTGGATTGGGGGATGGGAACGATGCCGTTGCCCCGTGCCCATTTCAGACAGATTGCCGCCGGGTGGACGTTGTGCTTTCTTGCAAGCTCGACTACGATCGGGTGCTCCATGTCCACTACATCCTCACTGGTGGTATCACGCTCGGGACGGTTGGGGGAGCCGAGCGGACTGTAGCCGATCGGGATGATGTCCTGCTCGGCCAGATAGGATCGGAATGCTGTCTGCTGGAAACAGGGATGCAGCTCCATCTCGTTTACCACAGGCCTGATGGAACACGATTGCAAGAGCAACTTCAGCTTGGGCACCGTCATATTGCTGGTACCGATATGGCGGACCAATCCTTGACGGACCAACTCCTCCATGGCCTGCCAGGTTTCCATGAACTCTTCATGAATGTAGGGCCGGGCGTCCGGACTGCGGCTGGAGACATCGCACTTGGGTGGATGGTAGTTGGGAAACGGCCAGTGGACCAAGTACAGGTCGAGGTAGTCAAGGCGCAGGTCCTTCAGGCTCTGTTTTGCCGACGCAATGACGTTCTTTTTCCCATGCATGTCGTTCCAGACCTTGCTCGTGATCCAAAGCTCTTTTCTGGGTATGGTGCTTGTATGGAGCACCTCCCCGATCTCCTTCTCATTGGCGTAAACGCTGGCACAGTCAATGTTGCGATATCCAATTTCCAAGGCAAGCTTGACGGCTTGGGCCATTTCGACGGCGCTGACATGGTCGCTGCCAAAGGTTCCTACTCCGATCACCGGCAATTGTGCACCCGTGGCGGGAATGGTAATGCTTGTGTGACTCATGCGGTCCTCCTCATCTCAAGCATACGGGGTTTCTCAGATATTACAATGCTTGATATGCGAAAAAGCTATATCGTTTTGCGAATATTGTGATACACTCACCGGTAATGAAACAGATTGGTTTGAAACTAAGATTCCAAGATGGCTATGACATGGCCGTCGCAAGCGGGGTGGTGCAATATGCAAGAGCAAAAGGTGATTGGCAGGTCAGGGGGCAAGGGCCGTGGTTCTTCTCCCTCGATCAGGAGGCGCTGTCGGAGTGCGATGCCCTGATCGCCCGCATCGAAGACGACCAGGAGGCGCTCCTGTGCGCCTCCTTGGGAATCCCGGTCGTTGATATTGCAGGCTCCTCCTCTCTCAAGCTCTTCAGTCAAGTGCGCAATGACGACTACCAGACCGGAGTGAGTGCCGGAACATACCTGAAGAAACTAGGCAGCAGGAACGTTGCCTGGTGCGGAGTCGACCAAGTGCACTGGGCACGTGAGCGCTTTGTTGGATTTGCCAGCAGCCTCAGCATGAATCCTTCGGACATTGCTTCCTTTTCACGGCCGCTTTCCTGGTGGAGGCAGTTGTATGAACCGTCGCAAGAGCTGGAATCATGGCTGGCGGGGTTGGAAAAACCCATCGGCTTGTTCTGTTGCAACGATCTTTCGGCGATGAAGGTCGAGCTGGCCTGCCAGCGGCTTTCGATCAGCATTCCCTCCGATGTCATGGTGCTGGGGGTGGATAATGAGACGTTGCTTTGCGAGTTGGCCAGCCCTTCAATTTCCAGCATCCAGCCCGACTGCAAGACGATCGGGTATGAGGCATCGGCCATGCTCGATGCGATGCTGAGCAACAGGCAAAGCGGGATGCATATCAGACGCATCGCTCCCGGCTCTGTTACCGAGCGTGAGAGCACCCGCTTGGTGTTGTGCGAAGATGAGCAGGTTGCGAATGCTCTTCGCTTGATAAAAGCACGTGCCACGTCGGGCTTGACAGCCAGTGATGTTGCAAGCGAGGCGACGATTTGCAGGCGCGCCCTAGAGATGCGGTTTCGGCAATTCCGCAAGCATACGATATGGGAGGAGATAACCTTTGAGAAGCTCGAGCAGGCCTGCCTGTTGCTGAACCACTCGAATGCAACCATCTCGCAGATCAGCGAACAGTGCGGTTTCGGTTCAGCCCATCGGTTCTACAGCTTGTTCAAGCGTGCCTATGAAATGACGCCCAATCAATTCCGTTCCAAGAAACAACGCTTCTGATACTAGCCCCTGCCATCGCATCTATGGCATGATGGCGGTAGAGGTATGCCATGGAACTTATGCTTGATACTGCGAATCTTGCTGAAATCGAGAGGGGCCTTGCGACCTATCCCATCAGCGGGGTGACTTCCAATCCAACCATCATAAAGGCTGAGGGAGGCGTTGACTTTTTCCCCCATATGCAAAAGATAAGAAAGCTCATCGGCGAGCAGCGAAGCCTGCATGTGCAGGTCGTCAGTACCGATTGCCCTGCAATACTTGCAGAAGCCGAGAAAATCATCTCGTTGCTCGGCCCTTCCACGTTCATCAAAATCCCGGTTACCGAACAGGGGCTGGAAGCGATCCGCATCCTCTCCAAGAGAGGAGTCAATGTTACTGCAACCGCCATCTATACCACGCTGCAGGGTATTCTTGCCATGCAGAGCGGGGCCCGATACTTGGCTGTCTACTACAACAGGATGCTGAACATCGATATCGATGCGGCCAAGGTAATCAAGGAGTTGAGCTCCCTTTTGTGGGCGAACAGCTCCAGCTGCCAGGTCTTGGCGGCCAGTTTCAAGAACATCAACGAGATTACCACAGCGTATGCAAACGGGGCCGGTTGCTGTACGGTCCCCTACGCTTTGCTCTCCACCGGCCTTGCCATGCCCTCGATCACCAAGGCTGTCCAGGATTTCTCGAAGAACTGGGAAGAGGTATATGGGAAACGAACACTCCTCGATCTTTGAACTGGCTCACAACGCACTCACGTATCGTCATCTCGAGGATGGATATATACAATTATTGCGATTCAATGAGAGTGACGGCCAGCCGTTCAACTCCCATCCTTTCTATCAGGCCATGGCCAAGACAAGTGCATCGATCTGCCTGCGTTTTGATACAAAAAGTGAGACGGTGGTGCACATCAAGCGGTACCATCAGTCACTGCTGGCCAAACGCGGTGGTCAGGTGCTCGATTTCGCAGCCCTCTACGGAAGGCCGCTTGACCTTTCCGAGACAATCGATGTGAGCATTGATGGGCAGGTGTCGCACCATCCTTTGGTAAGCGGCCCCCTTGTATTCCAAGCAGGGCGGGCTATTGCCATCCATTTGCCGTTGCACCATCAGGTGGGGGTTGCATTGGAAGGGGATGTGACTTCTGTTGCCAAGCAGAAAAAGACTCTGCTTCTGATGGGGGATTCCATCGTCCAGGGTGTGGGCATCCACCATCCTTCACAGAATCTGGCAAGTCAGCTGGGTTCCATCCTTGGGGTACAGGTTATCAACCAAGGCCTTGCCGGGGCGATGATCAATGCCAAGTTGGTGCAAAAGCTGGAGCTTGATCAACCTGTTGCCTCGATCCTGGTCAGCTTGGGAACCAATGACTGGACGATCAGGCAGACACTTGCCGAGATCCGAGGGGAGATGTTCGCCCTGTTGGGGCGAATCCGAAAGTTTTATCCCAAGGTCCCGGTTCTCCTGCTGACTCCGCTCTATCGCACCGATATTTTACAGGAAAAGCCTATGGGCAGCTTCAAGGAGCTTGCCCGGGCCATGGTCCAGGCTACGCGATGTTTTGCAGGGGTCGAAGTGGCGGATGGCCTCTCCCTCTCACTCAGGGATGCCTACGATGACCAATTCCTGCATCCCGACCACAGAGGGATTTCGTTTCTTGCCAAGTCGCTTGCCCCTCTGATTCCCTTTCAGCGGTAGGTTGCTTCCAGGAAAGCAACCGCTTCCTTGATGAGGTTCAATGCGCGTTCAATGTTTGAACGCTGCGTGCCGAAGTTCAGCCGAACGAACTGGCGGTAAGCCGTCCCTCCGAACCAGGTCCCGTCGTTGAAGGCCAGGTTTGCCCGTTGGCCGAAAAACCGGGAGAGCAGGCCTCCCTGGGCACTGGTTGAGCTGTCATAGAGCTGTGGATGTGCCTGTGCATCGCGTTCAACCAGGTCAAGGATGGCCGAGCAGTCCAACAAGCCGATGAATGAAGCCCGGGGTTTGATGAAAACAAGGGAAGGGACTTCCTTTTGCAACGTGTTCTCAATGATGTCTGCGTTCTTCTGCAAATAGACGAGCAACTCGTCAAGCCATTTTGCCCCGCTTTGATAGGAGGCAAGGGCGAGGGTTGTGGCAACCAGGGAAGGCTCGGCGATGAAGAGCTGCTCGAGACGGGTCAAGTAGCGCTGCTTCATGTCGGGATTGTTGAACAAGGTGACCGAGTAGTGCTCCCCGGCGATGTTGAAGGTCTTTGAGGGAGCCATGCAGACCACGGCTTCACAGCCGACCTGCCTTGCAGGTTCGAGCAGCGTGATGTGCTTGTCATAGCTCAGGTCTGCATGAATCTCATCGCAGATGATGACAACGTTGTTCTGCTTGGCTATGCCGCAGAGGCGGACAAGCTCCTGCTCGGAAAACACCAACCCCGTGGGGTTCTGGGGGGAACAGAAGATCAGGATCTTGGCTTGCTTGCAGAGTTGTTCATAGGCATCCCAGTCAAGGCTGAATGTATGGCTGTCCCGGTTGTATAGCAGAGGCCAGCCTAGTACATTCCGGTGCAGGTTGTTGACAATCCTGATGAACGGCTGATAAGCGGGAAGCGGTATGATGATACCGTCCCCCTCATCGGTAAGCAGCTCCACCAGCACTGCGATGCTGGTGAGCACTCCCTGGCTGATCACCACTTGGGCGGGCTGGATATCCATCTGATGACGTGCCTTTGCCCATGCACAGAAGACTTGCCGTTGGTTGTTGGCATACGGATAGCCGAAGATGGCGTGTTCGCTGAGGTTTCGTGCTTTTTGTGCTACCTCGGCAGCGACAGGAAAATCCATGTCTGCAACCCAAAACGGTTCTGCATCAGGATTTCCGCACAGGCTCTTGATTGCTTCCTTGTTCCACTTGACGGAGAGTGATGAACGGCGGTCGACCGACCGATCAAAATTATACTGCATCAGGGCGATACTCCACGGTGTAGGTCGAACGCGGATTGGGATACCTTCCGCTTTTCACCTTCTGTTTGAAAACAATAGCCTGGGTCGGGCAGCGGTGGTAACAGCCCAGGCAGCCGGTACAGGCCCTGTCGAATTCAGGTTTGCCGTTCACCATCTCGATGTTGAAGGAAGGGCACATGCGATAGCACAGGCCGCAGGAAATGCAGGCATCGGTGACGGTGAAATCGAGGGCCGTGTCCATGAAGGCGCGATGGATGGGTACCATGAAGTGGTTGATGGCAAGCCGGCTGAACGGCGGACGGAAGGGAAGCCTGATCTGTTCCTGCTTGATATCCTTGGCGATTTCTGCAATCTTCCTATCGGCTTTTGCATAGAGTTCGTCGATTTTCCCTTCTGTGGGAGCGGCCAGCAACGGAACATATCCATCAGGCATGACTACATGGTTGACATAGCTGGTGATCGCCCCGGCTTCCCTGAGCACCACATCCATGGCCTGGAAGGTGTATGCTTGGAACATGTACCGAGTGGCTATCTGGAAGAGGTACTTGACCGGACCCAGGTCTTGTTTTGCAAAAACTTCCTGGATGAAATGGGTTACCAGATTGGGAGGAAACCCTTTATAGACGGGAAATACAAAGCCGACCTGCTCGGTAAGTTCGAATGCCTGGTTTTGCATCAGGTGCGGGATCATCAAAATCCGGCAGTCGCCAAGCTCCGAAGCAAGACGCTTTGCGATGTAATAGCTGTTTCCCGTTCCGGAAAAACAGATGAGTGTTGTTTTCATGCAAGGGCCCCGGGGTCGAATGATGAGAGCAGGGAGCAGACATTTTGGGTGTCTTCATCGCTTAGGTCGAGATTGGTGACCAGACGCACACTCTCTCCTTCCGTGTTTGCCAGGATGCCGATGCGCGCAAGCTTCTTCACTACATCTTGGGCGCTGCAAGATGGGACGGTGAAGAATATGATGTTGGTCTGCACTCCCTGGATATCCACTTCAGCCCATCCGGTCTTGACCAGGGTGTCGGCGATCGCCTTTGCGTGTGCATGGTCGTCCTTCAGGCGGTCGACATGATGCTGGAGGGCATAGAGCCCTGCAGCAGCGAGAATGCCGGTTTGCCGCATGCCCCCTCCGAGCAGCTTGCGTACGGTAAGGGCTTGGGAAATGAACTCCTTGTCTCCGCAGAGCATGCTTCCCACCGGGCAGCCCAGACCCTTGGAAAGGCAGAAGGTGATGGTGTCGGCATACTTGGCATAGGTCTTGACCGAAATACCGGTGGCTGCCTGTGCATTGAAGACCCTCGCTCCATCCATATGAACCTTCAGGTTGTGGGTGGATGCAAAGTCCTTGATCATCTCAAGGTTCTCAAGAGGGTAGCAGTATCCTCCGATAGTATTCTCCACCTCGATGAGGGCCGTAGCAGCCATATCGTAGGAACCTTGCTTGACCAAGGATTGGAGATCGGTTGCGTTGAGCACTCCCCGAGGTGCATGAACGGTGATCGGCAGGGCTCCGGCTATGGCTGCAATGGAGCCGATCTCATGCTGGATGATATGGCTGTTGGCTGCACACAGGACTTCCTTGGTCCGTCCTGCCTGGATGTACAGGCTGATAAGATTGCCCATGCTCCCCGAAGAGACAAAGAGAGCTTGTTCTTTTCCGGTAAGCTCGGCTGCCAGTTTTTCGAGTTTGGTCGTGGTGGGGTCTTCCCGATAGACATC
>ERZ1645192.3594-NODE-3594-length-12541-cov-13.695179_pt1 | contig 12541 bp, 13 predicted proteins | sample MGYA00575354_ERZ1645192 | MGnify/ENA primary metagenome ERZ1645192 (study PRJEB40844, sample SAMN11349763) | freshwater sediment metagenome | isolation source: river sediment | host: Sediment | place: India: Faizupur Khadar , New Delhi | collected 2017-02-21 ... | reverse complement strand
TTAAGATCGAGTAGACACCGGCGCAATCCAAGGGGCGATTGAAGTATACTTTTTAACACCATGCCGGACCTGAAGACCCTCTTGGCAAGTTATGACCTTGCTTTCTTGCGCGATATCGCCGAACTCTGGGGGATTGAAACCCAGGCTGGCGACCGTCGTTCCGTTCTCATTGAACTCTCCGCAGCAATGGCCTCCCAACAACTTTTCGATGAGGTATTCGCCTCTTTGCCCCATACGGCTTCTGCTGCGCTCACCAATCTGGGCGGGCTTGGCGGCAGAATGGCATGGCAGGCTTTTGAGCGTGCCTATGGCGAACTGCGCCCAATGGGACCTGCCCGGCGAAAGCGTGAAAAACCGCACCGCTTTCCGCAAAACACCACTGAGAAGCTTTGGTATTTAGGGCTTATCGGTCGGGCTGCCTTGCGCGAAAACCAGGAACTGAGCGAATTTGCCTTCATTCCTGATGAATTCCTGGATTGGCTGCCGAAGCCCAGCAGGACAGATGCTGAGGATAATACCTCCCGACAATTACCAGCCTGGTCTGGCTCCAGGGTGACCGTCTTCCCAGCTCGAGGTGACCAGATCCTCGATAATCTCTGCACACTCTTTGCCGCGTTACGCATGGATCTCGTGCAGCAACTGCCCCGCTTGAGTGAAAAAGAGGAAAGTTATTGGCAGTTTCTTCAAACCCTGGCGAAATCCCTGAACCTGCTTGATGAAAAACAGCAGCCTAACGAGAACGCGCGTGTTCTTCTTGAAAAACCGCGTGGAGAAGCGTTGAGATGGCTGGCGCAAGCTTGGGCACAATCCCCCGAGCTTGATGAGTTGCGCCTGGTACCGCAAGTGCACTGTGAGGGTAATTGGAAACACTCCGTGATCACTCCGCGACGGGCAATTCTTGATCATCTCACCGTACTCCCGTCCGAAACATGGTTCAAAACCCAGGATTTTGTCGATGACATCCGGCAACACCAGCCAGACTTTTTGCGCAGCGGCGCGGAATACAACACCTGGATCATCAGCAGCACTGACGCCGATGCCCGTTTACTGCATGGCTTTGAGCACTGGTCTGACGTAGAAGGTCAGTACATTCGTTTTCTGATCAGCACGCTGCTGGTTGAATTGGGCATGGCGCAAATCGGTCAATTGACCGATCAACCTGAGAGCCAGGTTTTCCGAGTCACTTTGGCGTTTTCAAAACTGCTACGGTCGGACGTGACCCTGGAGCTGCCAGGGGAAGATCAACCAGTCCTGGTGGATCGCGATGGCAAACTCGAAATGACACCGTTGGTGCCGCGCATCGCGCGCTACCAACTTTCGCGCTTTGCTGAATGGCGCACGCTGCGCCCGGACCGATTCGTTTTCCAACTTACCCCAGCCTCGCTGCAGGCTGCCGCGGAGCAGGGCTTGGAGCTAAAACACCTGCAAGCCTTGCTGCGGAAGGTTGGCAAGCCCGGTATTCCGCCCGCCCTGCAGAAAGCGCTCACTCGCTGGGAGACCCACGGATTGGAAGCCCGCATAGAGCCGCTGGTCGTTTTACGCCTTGCGGAGCCCGAACTGCTCGAAAAACTGCGCGAGTCGAAGGCTTCAGGCTGCCTTGGTGAAGTGTTAGGACCGACTGCCGTGTTGGTAAAACCGGGTTGTGGGTCCAGGGTGAGGGCAGCCTTGCGTGAACTGGGCATCCTGACCGACCTGCACGGAGAGGGTGAATGACAATGCGCAAACCCGGCTTCTTAGGTAAGCTTTTGCGCTTCAGTTTTCTCCTGGCTGGGCTAAGCGGCTTTTTACGGCTTTATGGCGCCATCAGGCAGCAACCTGACATCCTGACCTTCAGCCAAAAAGCCTGGCTGCCAGCTTACCTGATGGTAGCAGGAGGCTTGATGGGGGTGCTCAACATCGCCATCTGGATTTTTCTGAAACGAAAATTCGCGGTACCCATGTGGCTGCCCTGGGCAGGGGTTTTGATGAATATCATCGCTTACTGGTCTGAACGCCTGTTGCTTTGGGCGCCGACCCAGCACGGCACAAACGCGCTATGGGTAATTGCTCTGAACGTTGCCTGGTTACTGCTGGCAGGATTGAGCCAATATCAAATGAAACGGAGACATTATGAGCACGAATAACCAGGAAATTGAGGTCAAGTTCCTGATCTTTAACCTGCCTGCCCTGCTTGAAAATATTAAGCGCCTTGGCGCGTTTGAGTTGCGCCCGCGCATGCTGGAAGTGAATTTGCGTTTCGACACTTCGGACAGGAGACTAAGTAATCGCGCCCAGGTGCTGCGCCTCAGGCAGGACGACCAGGCGATCCTGACCTTCAAGAGCCCAGGCGAAATTGTGGACGGGGTCATCTCACGCACTGAACTGGAAGTGGTGGTCAGCAATTTCCAGTCCACCCGCGCAATCTTGGAAGCGTTGGGTTTCCAGGTTTTCATGACCTACGAAAAGTATCGCCAGAACTTCCAACTGAACGGCCTGGTGGCTTCAGTTGATGAAATGCCCTACGGGAACTTTATCGAACTCGAGGGAAGCAGTCCGGAGCACGTGCGCGCGACCGCGGCTCTTTTGGGTTTGGATTGGGATCAGCGCATCAATCTCAGTTACACGGCCCTGCTCGGCCTTTACAACCAGAACACCGGGCATGCCTTGCGGGATATTAGCTTTGAAGCGTTTTCAGGGTTGAACGTCCTGCCTGAAGAGCTTGGCCTGGCATACTCGGATCTTGATTCTTAGCAAATCCTACCATTTCTCCCAACGAACAATCTCGCTGAGCGGTTTGCGCGGCCGGGCTGAAGGCTGCTCGGCTGGATAGCCAATCGGGATCACAGCCAACACAAACTTATCATCCGGAATGCCCAACACAGGCCGAATTTCTGATTGAACGAAAAAACCAACCCAACAAGTGCCTAAACCCTGCGCGTCTGCTTCAAGCAGGATGTTTTCAGTGGCAATCGCTGTGTCGCGAATGGAACGTTTGAGCTCCCAGTCTGGGCTGTTTTCGTCGAGGTACAAGCCCGGCTTGGTTTCCATGCGCGCGGCCATGTCCGCTACCGCCACAATGAAAGCCGGTGCAGTCATCATCCAGGTCTGCCGGTGGCAGGCTTCCATCACTGCCAGGCGCTGCTGTTCGCTTTGAACCACGATGAAGGTCCAGGGCTGCTTGTTGTTGCCCGAAGGTGCCAGCCTTGCTGCTTCGAGCACGGTTTCCAGCTTCTCCGGGTCGATGGGATCGGATGTGAATTTTCGGATACTTCTGCGATGTCGGATTGATTCGATCATTTTCACCTGCCTTGGTATTAGTTTAGCCGATATCTGATATGAGTCCTCATGAAAATATATCTTGAAACTCTATAAATTCCCAAAACCATTGTAGGGAACAGGCCTGCCTGTTCCACGATTTCTCGGTTGACGCAGGCGTCAACCCTACCCCTTATGTTGTGTGCGTAGTCATAGGTTTTGTCGGAGTAAGCCCGAAAAATGTTAAGCTAAGATAGAGGGTCTGTCGCATTCTTATTCCGACCTATAATCTTTCCATAGACATGGGCAGACATAAAGTTGTCCCTGCCTGAAATATTGGTCTAGGGGTCGTTAAGGCAGGCGAATCAGACCCAATAATTGTCAAATGGGTTAAAATAGAAACATGGTTTAACATGCGCGAGATTACACCGTCTTTCTTTCCAGATCTCGAGAAGCACGTTGAAGGTCAGGTGCTGAGAAAGACCGCGCCTTTTCCCATTGAGAGTTATCACGACCTCGTCCGCAAAGTTGCCCAACTTTCCTTCCTGAACAAGGATTTTCTACTTTTCTACCGTGGGCAGGACCAGGACTACCAGAACAAAGCCGGTTCCAGCACGTTTTACCCCGCCATCTACCGCAAGGAGATCCTGACCGCCCAGGAAATTCGCTCCCGTTTTGAATTGCTTGAAGTGGCTACCTACAAGCTGATTGAGGCCTTCGACCGCGAAAAGCTGGATGGTCGGGTTGACATCCGGCGCAAGCAATACATCGCCTGGAGCATCCTGCAGCATTACGGCGTCTGCGACACTCCCCTGCTCGACCTGACCCAATCCCTTCGCGTCGCCGCCACTTTTGCGCAGCTCGGCAACAAGGCTGAACGCGGCATGGTGTACGTCTTTGGCTTGCCCTACACCACCAACCGCATCACCTACAACAGCGAGCAAGACCTGGTGATTGTGCGCCTGCTTTCCATCTGCCCGCCCGAAGCCTTGCGCCCGTACTTCCAGGAAGGTTACCTGTGCGGAACGCTCGATATTACCGATACCTACGCCAACAAATCTGAGTTGGATTTTAAGAACCGCTTGATCGCCAAATTCTCCATCCCCACAGCGGCATCGTTTTGGGGCAGCGGCTTCTCGCGCATCCCGAAAAACCTGCTCTTTCCCGACAATGACCTGATCGAAGCGATTTGCATCCGCATCCGTGAAGAGATCATCAACGAGATGAAGTCAGTCTTTGTTAGCTGATTTGACTGCTAGCTTTTTATTTGTATTAAGGCGCTACCGGTAATAAACCCAAAGGATCATTATGACAGAGTTAATGCCTGATAACAGCAAGAAACATCGGCAGTTCATTTGGACTTCCGCGATGAACCTGATTTTCCTGTTCATCCTGGCTTTGTATACTCGACCTATGATGCAGCAGGGGATCGCACTCCTGCCATCAGATGGAGACGCATTATCTCAATGGATGTACGTGATCGCCCCGTCTGCCTTGGGTTTAGTTGGGCTTTTGCTGGCCTTAGCCTGGAAACCATTGAGTAGAGGAGTTATCGTCTTGTTAGCTCTGCATTACATATTAATGATGTCAATTGTTCTTTTGTTAGGCTATGTTGACGTGACACTCCTACTCGCTGAGTTGCGTTCCGGCGCTTCAAACGCGCTTATCCTCTTGATCATTCTCGCAGCCGTGGTGTTTCTGTTTGTCTTTAACATCAAATCACTCAAGGACCTTGACCTACCGTCGATTTTTGGCAAGAGATAACGTTTTCCAGCACAAAACCTAAGATTTTTTACATAAATCCGCCTGGATTATCCTGAATATTTGATATTCTCCCGGAACTAAATGCGGTAAAATCCAAAATGCTTATGGAAAAGAAAAAGAAGGTCCGCAACTCAGCCAAAGCCGTCATCATTCGGGATGGAAGATTGCTGGTGATCATCAAGCGCGACCAGGATGGTACCTACGCAGTACTACCTGGCGGAGGGCAGGATTGGGGTGAAACCCTGCCGGATGCGCTGACGCGGGAATGCCTGGAGGAGATCGGTACCGAGGTGAAGGTGCGAAAGTTGCTTTTCATCCGGGAATACCGGTCCGATCGACATGAATTCGCGGAGGTCAGCCCGGATGTGCACCAGGTGGAGTTTTATTTCAAGTGTAAAGTTAGCAAACATTACGAACCTTCACAGGGTCACCTCCCCGACAACGGGCAGGAAGAAGTTCGCTGGGTATCATTGGATAAGCTTGATGACATTCACCTTTACCCCCGCACCATTTGCTCAGTTCTGACGGATCTCAAGCACAGCGTCTACCCCTTTTACCTTGGCGATATCAACTAAACATCAGTAGTGATAGCGGCACTGCAAGAAATCAATCTGCCCATCCCGCACCAAATACACAATCCTGTGTTCATCCGTCAAGCGGCGCGACCAGGCTCCGCTATGCAGGTATTTGAGGGGCTCAGGCTTCCCGATACCCGCGTGGGGATCCCGCAGGATGGCTTCGATCAAATCAAAAGCACGGAGAGCCAACTTACGATCCGTTTCAACCCAATAACGTAAATCCTCGAGAAATTCGGATTGAAATACGGCGACATAGTTGCGTTTAGTCAAGCCCTACCTCGTTTTTGAGTTCATCCAGGGACATAATGTTCCCTTCATTTTTCAATGCCTTGCCGAGGGCTGAGAGCAACCGCCCAGCATTGGCAGGAGAACGCAAAAGGTAGGCGGTTTCCGTCAAGCTCGCCAATTCGGAAGCTGCAATCATAGCCACTTCCTCCTGACCACGACGCTCGATGATCACCACCTCACGGTCCTGCGTGATCCGGTCAAGCAGATGGGCAAAGTTCATTCTCGCCTGGGTGTAGTTTGTGCTTATGGTCATATTTTCTCCTTCTTGTACAGTATTACTGTACAATATTCTGTGTTACTTGTCAAGACCTAATACGACGTCTTCCCACACAGGTATAATTACCCCACCAAAACTGTCCATGCCCCGGAGGCATATTATGCGCCAAACCTTTTTGACCAATGACCAGCTGCTTTTCCTGCAAACCGAGAAGCAGAGCCTGAACGAGATCCTGGCTTCTTTGAAGACCTTCAACCTCAGCGATGAGTCTCTGCAGAACCTACGCAAGGCAATCGATCAGCTTGACGAACTCTTTTTGATCGTGGCAGTCGGTGAATTCAACGCCGGAAAAAGTGCGCTGATCAATGCGCTGCTGGGCGAAAAGGTGCTGACCGAAGGTGTCACCCCCACCACCGCTCGTGTCACCCTGGTTCGATTTGGCGAAGCGGTGAACGAGCAGATCGTGGACGAGGGTTTTGCCATCGTCACCCATCCCATGGAGCTGCTCAAAGAACTGAACATTGTTGACTCTCCTGGCACCAATGCCATCAACCGCCAGCACGAACGCCTCACCAACGAATTTGTGCCGCGTTCAGATCTTGTGCTGTTCGTCACCTCAGCTGACCGCCCCCTGACTGAGAGCGAGCGGATCTTCCTCGAGAAGATCCTTGCCTGGGGCAAAAAGATCGTGATTGTGATCAACAAAAGTGACATCCTTGAAGATGACCAGGCTCGCCAGGAGGTGGAAACCTTCGTCCGTGAAAATGCCGCCCACATCCTCAATACCCAGCCTGAGGTATTCAGTGTTTCAGCCCGGCTGGCACAAAAAGCTGCGCTTGCGGGTTCTGGCACGGAACGAGACGCTTTGCATACCAACAGCAGCATTACCGCCCTTGAGCGCTATATCACCGAAACCCTGGACGACAACTCCCGGCTGGATTTAAAGTTGCGTAATCCGCTGGGAGTCAGCGCTCACCTGGTGACAGAAGCGAAAACCCGCAACGACGCTCAGACACACGAGATCAGCGAAGATGTCACCCTTTCGGCAAACCTCGAAGGCATGCTGGAAACCTATCGTCGCGAGTTGGCAGCCGAGCTGCCGCCCCGCCTGGCTGAAGTGGAGAATATCCTCAACGGTTTTGAAAATCGCGGGCAGGATTATCTGGACAACACCATGAAACTGACCCGCATTTTCGACCTTGCCAAACCGGACAAGATCAAAGCGGAGTTCCAGGCAGAGGTCCAGGCGGATGTGGCGGAAGAGATTGACGGCAAAGTGCGAAACCTGATCGACTGGCTGGTCGACAAAGACCTGAACGTCTGGTACCAGGTGGCAGGGGCGCTCGAACGCCGGCAAGCGCAATCCCAGCGGGCGATGCCAACCAGCGCCAGCCCTCAGACGGAACGCCGCCGTCAGCTGATCGACAGCGTCAGCACGACCATCAAAGCCATCGTCAACCAGTACGATCGCAAGCGCGAAGCCGAACAGCTTGGCACATTCGTGCAGGAGTCAGTAACGCAGACCGCCCTCTTCGGCGTAGGAGCCGTGGGCATCGGCGCACTGGTCGCGACCGTGCTCACCACCAAAGCCCTGGATGTGACCGGAATCGTCACCGCCGGCGCGCTGGCTGTTTTGGGTCTGTTCGTGATCCCCTACAAGCGCAAGCAAGCCAAGGAGGCTTTCAAGGATAAAATGGCGGAACTGCGCGAAAACCTGATGAAGACCCTGAGCGCCACCTTCAATCGCGAGAGCGAGAGCGCCATCCAGCGCCTGGAGAGCAACATCACCCCCTATACCAGCTATGTTCAGGGCGAAAAAGCCCGCCTGCAGGCTGACAAAGAGACGCTGGACAAATTGCAGAGGAAGTTGGAAGAACTCAGTCTTTCCATTCCCAAGCTGTTGGTCAAATAGAAGCACTAAAGAAGAGAGGCAAAAGACTTACAAGGGTCTTTTGCCTCTCTCTATTTCTAACGTAAAAGAAGGGGTGGATTAACCCTTGTGATCCACCAGCGTTCCTACTTTTTCGCCGCAAACAGCGCGCATCAGATCGCCGGGTTTCCAGAGATCTAAAACCAAAATGGGCAGGTTGTTTTCCATGCAGAGGGTCACCGCGGTTGAGTCCATCACGTTGATCCTGCGAGCAAGAATTTCAAGATAGCTGAGTTTCTCGATCCGGATGGCATCCGGGTTGGTTTTTGGATCCTTGTCGTAGATACCATCCACCTTGGTGGCTTTGATGACCACATCCGCTCCGATTTCCGTTGCGCGCAGAGCAGCCGCGGTATCGGTGGAGAAGTATGGGTTGCCAGTGCCGCCGCCGAAGATGACCACACGCCCTTTTTCAAGGTGGCGGATGGCTCGCCGGCGGATGTAGGGTTCTGCCACGGTGCGCATCTCAATCGAGGACATGACGCGCGTCATCACCCCAATTTTTTCGAGGGCGTCCATCAGAGCCAGGGCGTTCATGACCGTTGCCAGCATGCCCATGTAATCCGCAGTCGCGCGATCCATGCCGACATTCTCGCCCGTTGCGCCGCGCCATAGGTTGCCAGCGCCAATCACGATCGCCACATCCACTCCGGTTTCATGGACTGACTTGACCAATTCCGCAATGGTACGCGCCTGACCAGGGTCAATGCCTTGTCCGTTGGGGGCGGACAACGATTCGCCAGAGAGTTTGAGCAGGATTCGCCGATACTTCGCAATGTTGTGATTTTCAGTCATGCTTTCTCCTTTGTATGGTACTGGCAAAATAAGAGCCAACCATTCGGTTGGCTCTTTTGTTTATTACGCGGCCTCTTCCTCTTCGGCAGGCTTTTGGGTGGTCTCACCCAGTGCCCATCGAACGAAGCGGCGGACGACGATGCGCTCGCCCAGGGCAGCGACGCGGTCGTTGATCAGGTCAGTAACGGTGCGGCTTTCATCGCGAATGTACTTCTGGTTGAGCAGCACGGTCTCATCTTTGAATTTCTTCATGAAACCATCCACGATCTTGGGGATGATGGCTTCGGGCTTGCCCTCAGCGCGCACACGGTCGGTGATCAGGGCGGTTTCTGCGGCGATCACTTCTTCGGGGATGTCCGCTTCGGAGACATACTTGGGGGAAGCGGCAGCAATCTGCAGCGCGATTTCGTGGGCAAGTTCTTTGAAGGTATCTGATTTGCCAACAAAGTCGGTTTCCGAGTTGATCTCAACCAGGACAACCAGGCGACCTTCACTGTGTACGTAGAGTTCCAGGCGGCCTTCGGAGGCTTCGCGATTGGCACGTTTTTCGGCTTTCTTGAGGCCTTTTTCGCGCAGTTCTTCCAGGGCTTTTTCAAAATCGCCGTTGGCGTTTTGCAGCGCGCTTCGGCAATCCATGATGCCGCAGCCGGTTTTTTCGCGCAGTTCTTTGATCATGTCAATGGTGATTTCCATTTTCTTTCCTCTCTTGTATCAAGCTCCGAAAAGCTCTTATTCCTGGGCTGCCGGTGCTTCTGCTTCGGTCTCAGGCTCGTGCTCATAGACGATCTTGGCACGGGTTGCATCGCCAAGCAGCATTTCATCATCAAGTTCTTCATCTTCGTCGATGCGGCGGGAAATAGTGGAGCGGGTTTCGACCACGACTTCTTCTTCCACGTCCTTGCGCATCATTTTGCCTTCGATGACTGCGTCAGCCATGCGGCCGACCAGGAGTTTGATGGCGCGGATAGCGTCGTCATTGGAGGGGATCACGTAATCGATGTCGCTGGGATTGCAGTTGGTATCGACCAATGCGATCACGGGGATGCCCTTGGAATTGGCTTCGCGCACGGCGGTATCTTCACGCTCGATATCGATGATGAAGAGCAGGTCGGGCAGGGATTTCATATTGCGGACACCGCTCAGGCGGGTCTGCAAGCGGGTGATCTCGCGCTGGATCAGCAAACCTTCTTTTTTGGTGAGCTGATTGATTTCGCCGGTCTCGAACATTTTTTCGAGGCGGGTCAGTTCAACGATACGCTGCTGGATGGTGACCCAGTTAGTCAGTGTGCCGCCCAACCAGCGCTGGTTGACGTAGGGCATGCCACAGCGTTCGGCTTCATCCTGGATAGTTTCCTGGGCCTGGCGCTTGGTCCCAACGAATAGAATGCTGCCGCCAGCGGCAACGGTGTCGCGAACCTTGTTAAAGGCGTCGTCGAGCAGTTTGACGGTTTGTTGCAGGTCAATAATGTGGATTCCATTGCGTTCGGTAAAGATGTAAGGACGCATCTTGGGATTCCATTTGTTGGTTCGATGTCCAAAATGGACGCCGCTCTCGAGGAGCGCTTTCATAGAAACAGCGGGCATGATAACTCCTTTGCGTTATGCCTCCGCCCGGTTTTGCGACTGCTCCGAACCCATTTTCTGGGCACGCGGGAGGGTCTGATCCTGGGCGTGTGTAATAGTAGTCCCCGGCAAATACCGGAGCCGTTGCATAGTATATCACAGAGTCTGGTGAGTCAAGCCACAAAATTGTTATTCAAATAAGACATCCCACAGATGCACGTGCACAGGCTCGCGTTCGTCAAGGCTTTCTATGCTCAGGTTGAGCGACTTCACAGCCAGCTTCTGTCCAAAATCCAGTCGGATGGGATGGATTGCTTCCGTGCCAGCGTCAAAAGCCTCAATCTGGTGATATTGCCCTTGGTCATCGATCAATTCCACGCGAATAGCGCTGCGCACATTCCCCAACCAGACGGAGATCGCCTGCAGCTCCAAAGGTTCGCTGAACACCAGCGTCAGGTTGAGCGGATTGGCCTCAAAGGTGCGGATCAGGGTGGCGCGGTCGCCATCGAAGGCATCCGCGATCTGACCAATATCCAGAAGTGGATGGGTCACTTCGACCGTCTGCCCAAAAAGCTGCACTTGCTCCACCTGTGGTTTCTGCCTCTCAACCAGCTCAGCGGCAAAGATCGCTTCCGCGCCAGGCGCGTAATCCAGTGAGACGAAGTAGAAGCCTGGGTTGCCATCGGGGTAAGGCAACAAATCGAGGACTTTGATATCCGCAAACTTAGGGTTCTCGAGCAACGCGGCGTATTCCTCAGGCGGCAGAATGAAGACTTCTCCATCTTCAAAGGGAATGAAGTAAGTGGTGTGCTCGCCGAGCGTGCCCATCTCGATTGGCAGCGGATCGCCCAGGAAGTAGCGCATGATCACATCGGTGTTGTTCGCCCAGGTGGGGCTCAGGGTTAGCCGGGCCTGGGGATGGGCTTTCTGGAAATCTATGATTTTCGCGCTGAGCTGCTGCCCGCCCCATTGCATGCCGTAGAGGGAGTAATCGCTGTACCAGGTCGGTCCGTTCACGATTGCGTCACGCGTCATCCAGCCCGCCGCGGCTGCCAGCGCCAGGGCCAGGCTCACCGCAGGCAACCGGTTTTTTTTCATTTTCGCGCTTAGCCAAACCAGCGCCTCGTTCACCCCAAGAGCCGTCAAAAGCGCCAGCGGTACCACCATCACCAACAGGCGCGTGATGGCCACATCCACCAACGCCGCGCCGCTCGGCGCAACCAGCAGCGCGATCAGCAGAATGTAGATGTCAGGCTGCCGCCACTGGCGCAGGCAGCGCCACAAACCAAGCAGCGTAAAGGGCAGGAACAGCCAGGGCAAGTGCCCATAACCCTTCATCAGGTGGCGGATCAGGTCCTGGTCGTTGGGGAAATACCAATAAAACGGGGTGAAACCTTTCAGCCAGCGCCAAAAGAACAAGCCAAACTTCTCCAGCACGCTGATGCCACTGACCCAATACGAGTGGACGATGCGCAGATGTTGCGCGAATGCTTCAGCATGCGTCAGCCGGAAAACCAGGTAAGGGGCAGCCAACAGCACCAGGGTAGCTAAGCCCCTTTGCCAGCTTTTGGGATTCTCAAAATGATAGCGCCAATCAACAAGCAAAAAGATCACACCACTGAGAACCACCACCAGCTGCAGGGGGCTGTAACTGTAAAAAGCCAACGCTCCTGCTGCCAACGCGGGGATCAACCAGCGGCGGTCCCTGAGGCGGTAATTGGCATACAGGAATAGAAAAAGGCAGTATAGCGACGCCCCGAGCGCGGTTTCGAAAGCGGTACGCGAGTGTAGGAACCAGGCCGGGATGGCGCTGACGATGTAAGGGGTCAGCCACCAAAAGCGCGCTTTGAGATGGTCGCGCAGGTAAAGCCCGCCAGCCAGAGGGAAGAGTAAGGTGATTAATGCCGGTAGTCCGCGCGTCAGCCAGATGGAATTGGGCAGCCAGGTGATCAGGACCTGCAGCCAGACCGAGAGCGAGAGGTTGTATTGCCCGCCGTTTTCAAAGTACACTGGGAAGAGGCTGCCATCCAGATCGCGCAGTCCCCGGGCAACCAGGTCCCTGGCGGTCATGGTCTGAATGGCTTCGTCCGAGAAGAAATAGATCGGGAATTTATCCAGGGCAATGAAGCGCGTCAGCAGGTAGAGCACCAGGCCAAGCACAAAAAGAATGGT
>ERZ1645192.3589-NODE-3589-length-12546-cov-10.259547_pt1 | contig 12546 bp, 8 predicted proteins | sample MGYA00575354_ERZ1645192 | MGnify/ENA primary metagenome ERZ1645192 (study PRJEB40844, sample SAMN11349763) | freshwater sediment metagenome | isolation source: river sediment | host: Sediment | place: India: Faizupur Khadar , New Delhi | collected 2017-02-21 ... | reverse complement strand
TCTTGCAATTCCTGAGATTTGATCAGTTCTTGATAACGTTTTTGAATCGGTATCAAGGTATCAACCACAGCTTGCGCCAAATCTTCCTTGAAAGTTTGGTAGGTTGAGTTCTGGTATTTTTCAACGATTTCGGCTATATCCTTGTCGCTGATGGAAGCGAAAATTGTAATGAGATTTGCCAATCCCGGTTGATTGATGGGGTCATAATTGATTTTAGCCAAGGAGTCGGTGACAGCGGATCGGATTTTTCTTTTTATCGCTGCTTCATCATCAAAAAGTGAAATATATCCTTTGTCAAACTCGTCTGATTTTGACATTTTTTTATTTGGTTCCTGTAAATCCATGATTCTTGCGCCAACTTCAGGTATTAATGGTTCGGGGACGGTGAAGAAATCACCATAAAAATTATTGAAGCGATTGGCTATGTCTCTTGTCAGTTCCAGATGTTGTTTTTGATCTTCACCCACAGGAACATAATCGGCGTCATATAACAATATGTCCGCAGCCATCAAAGCGGGATAAGTGAATAGCGAGGAAGTGATAGAAGTTTCCTGTTTTGTACTCTTGTCTTTGTACTGTGTCATTCTTTCCAATTCGCCCATATAAGTGTTGGATTGAAGAATATAACCCAATTCGACGTGTTCTTTTATTTCTGACTGAATGAAAAGCACAGTTCTCTCTTTCTCCAAACCGCAGGCTAAATACATTGCAGCGATATCCAAGGTTCTTTTTCTGAGTTCGGCGGGCACTTGTCTAGTGGTGATGGCATGCATGTCCGCAACAAACAAGAAGAATTCATCATCCTTACGATTTTTCTGTAATTTTACAAATTGTTTGATAGCCCCGATGTAATTTCCCAATGTCAGGGTACCGGTCGGCTTGATGCCGGAAACGATTCTTTTTCCCATTTTTTTAACTCCTTTTCAATAAAAAACGTCCTTCCTAATTAATAGAAAGGACGAAATAGATTTTTCCGTGGTACCACCTTAGTTCCGGATTGTTGTCCGGCACTCAATGTCTTTGTTAACGCTAGTAGACAAGCGGATGTGATTGGCATCTCTCCCTGGTCCATTCATCCTTTGCTTTATTAAAGACTTTCACCAAACGTCTTTTCTCTTTTTGAATAAAAAATTTTAGGATTACTATTCCAGTTCTTCGATTTCTTGAAAAGATTATAACATGATTATCCTTTTAAAACAAGTTCTAATTCATCAACTAATTCATTTAAGCGATTAACAACGGCTTTAAAGGCATCTTCCTTGGTTAAATCGACACCAGCTTTTTGCAGTTGCACTACTGGATATTCTGAACCACCGGATTTGAGCAGGTTGATGTAATTGTCGAATGCATTGGCTTTATTGTTTTTGACTTCTTCATATAGCTTCAAAGAAGCAGCGAAAGAAGTTGCATATTGATAAACATAGAAAGGCGTATAGAACAAATGTGGAATATATGCCCAAACATATTGCTTCACTTCTTCCTTGGTGATGTCCAAGTCGTAGAATTCCTGATATAGATCAATCATGATTTTTGATAAAACGTCAGCGGTGATTGGTTGTTGGGACTCTATCAATTTGTGAGCCTCAAGTTCATAAATTGCAAATAAAGTCTGACGATAGAAAGTAGCGAGAATATCATCAATCGCTCTTTGTAATAGTGCAATTTTTTCGTTTTTGGAAGCATCCGATTCATTGATGATATAATCCAATAGATTATGTTCATTGAAAGTGGAAGCGACTTCGGCTACGAAAATTGTATAATTTTGCAAGGTTGACGGTTGAGCTTCGGAAGCGTACATCGAGTGAATGGAATGCCCGGCTTCATGAGCAACCGTAAAGACATCGCCCAATGTTTTTGAATAGTTCAACAAAATGAAAGGATGAAGGTTAGGCATTGAACTTGAGTAGGCTCCAGTCCTTTTTCCCGGTTGTTCATTAACATCGACAAAACCGTCTTTTAACACGTCTTTGGCCTTTTCCTGGAAATGTTCAGGTAGGTGTTTAATGGAATTGAAGAATAGTTCCTTCGCTTCATTATACTCGTATTCCTTATCGGTCTTTACCAAATCCAAGAATCTGTCGTAGGTATGGTATTCATCAAGTTTTAGATGATCTTTTCTGAGTTTAATGTACTTTTTGATTGCGGCTGTGTTCTCTCTGGCAACCTTTGTCAGGTTATGATAAACAGAAGTCGGTATGTTATTGTTGAATAAATAACTTTCCAAGGATGAAGCGTATTTTCTGTTCTTGACTTGAGCATAATCCGCGTCAAGTACGGTTTTATAAATTGATGCATAAGTATTTTTGTGAGCTTCATAATATGAGAATACAGCTTCGAATATTTCTTTTCTTTCTTCAGGTGAATCACTTTTTTGAATGAAAGCGCGATAATTGGAATTGGTAATTTGGACGATTTCTTTATTGTCCAACATCACGTCAGTTCCTTCGATATCAGCCACTGATAAGGAAGAATATAGACTTCTTCCGGAATTGGCAAGTTGAGAATAATTTGCCAGTAATGCTTCAGAGGCATCATCAAGAATATGCTCTTGGCGCTTGAACAGTTTTTCCATTGGAAAGCGAAACTCTTCCAAGGTCTGATCTTGGTTGATGAAACTCATAACTTTTTCCTTGCCCAAGGCAATCAATTCTGGTTCTTCAAAAGACAGAGCTTGTTGAAGACGGGCGAAAGCTATCTGCACTTTTTGAAGACGTGCGGAGTTATCCGAATCTTTTTTGTTCAAATCGCTCAATAAAGAAGCGTATTGATAAGTTCTTAAACCAATTTGCTCGAATTCTTTTTGTAAAAGGAAGAATTCCTTGAAGCTAGAAAACTGGTTCAATTTGCCTTTATAACCAGCAAGTTTGTCAATCAAGGTTATCGATTTTTCATAACCTTTTTCAAATTCATCAAGATTATTGAATAAATAAGTTAAATCCCATTTCATAATTTTGTTATCCTCCATAAAAATTTGCTAGTAATATTATAACACCATTTTGAAAAAAAGTTGTTTAAAATACGTGTAATTATGATATAATACTCTAGAAGTGAGGTAGAGATTATGATTACATTATATACAAGTTCAAGTTGTTCCTCATGCCGAAAAGCAAAAAGATGGTTAGACACAAACAATATTCCTTACCGTGAAAAAAATATCATCGGCATAAAATTGACAAGAAATGATATCATGAATATGCTGAAATATTCAGAAAATGGTTTTGAAGATATAATTTCCACCAGATCTAAGATCTTCAAGGAAAGCAATCTCGAACCAGAAGAAATGAAGTTTTCTGAATTGGCAAACTTTATCATTGATAATCCGACAATTCTCAAAAGACCTATAATCATCAATGATCAAATTATGCAAACAGGTTATAATGAAGACGAAATCCGTGCTTTCATTCCGAGAGAATTCAGAAAATTTGTAGTTTGTGATGAATGTAAGGATGATTGCGAATACAAAAATTGCATCAAACAAGCAATGCAAGAGGCAAAGAAGGAAATATAGTTTTAAAATGAAGAGAAATCTTCATTTTTTTCTTCCATTTATTTTTCTAAGTAATTGAAAAGTTTCTTGAAAACGCTTTATTCAAGCATAGTTTATTGATAATTCGAGGATTTTATAGTAAAATACTTATGTATTCTATAATTTAGGAGGAAAAATTATAATGGCAGTAAAAGTAGCAATTAACGGGTTCGGAAGAATCGGACGTCTAGCATTCAGAGAAATGTTTGGCAAGAGTGATTTTGAAATCGTCGCAATCAATGACTTGACAGATGCAGAACAGTTGGCATATCTATTAAAGTATGATAGTTCCCAAGGCAGATACAACAAAAATGTATCTTATGTAGGTACAGACATTGTTGTTGAAGGCAAACACATTCCAGTTTTATCACAAAAAGATCCAGAATTATTACCTTGGAAAGATTTAGGTGTTGATGTTGTTTTAGAATGTACTGGTTTCTTCGTTTCTGACGACGCGGCTGGCAAACATCTTAAGGCTGGAGCTAAGAAAGTTGTTATCTCTGCACCTGCTAAAGGCAATATCAAAACCATCGTTTATGGTGTTAACCATGACAGTCTGACAAAAGAAGACAAAATTATTTCTGCAGCTTCTTGTACCACCAACTGCTTAGCGCCAATCGCTAAAATATTGGATGACAATTTTGGTATTGTAAAAGGTTTCATGACCACAGTTCATGCATATACAAATGACCAAGTTACTCTTGATATTCCACATAAGAAAGGTATCCATACAAGAAGAGGTAGAGCAGCAGCGGCTAACATCGTTCCTACTTCTACCGGAGCAGCAGCAGCTGTCGGTTTAGTATTGCCACAATTAAAAGGCAAACTTGATGGTATCGCCTTGCGTGTTCCAGTAATTACCGGTTCAATCGTGGATTTGGTACTGGAATTGAAGAAAACTGTAACAGTAGAAGAAATAAATCAAGCAGTTAAAAACGCACAATCAGATACAGTTGGCTATACAGAAGATCCAATCGTATCGTCAGATACAATCGGTATCACTTACGGAACGTTGTTTGATGCACAATCCACTCTTGTAATGGATGTCGATGGCAAACAAATGGTTAAAGTTTTATCATGGTATGACAATGAATATTCATTCACTGCCCAAATGATTAGAACTTTAAAGGTTTTTGCAAGCAAATAATCATTAAAAAGCATCTTCGGATGCTTTTTTCTTTATCAGGAGACTTTTAAGAAATGATGGATTTATTCTTTGAATGGCTGAATGTAATTCGCCAAATAATCCAAGACAACATTTGGTTGGCTCCACTTTTTGGAGTTGTTTTGCCATTCGCTGAGGCAATCCTCCCATCATTTCCCCTGACGGTGATTGTCGCTTTCAACTTAAGCGTGTTTTCTGTAGCATATGGAACGCTGAATGGCACAATCTTGACGATTTTACTGTCAACCTTGGGTTCGTTTTTGGGGATGTTCCTGATTTTCATTATCATCCGTTTGACTGTCGCCGATTATTTCGCCAAAAAAGTCAAGGAAAACAAGTTTGGCAGGATTTTTCTTAATGTGGTCGAAGGTAAGAAAGTAGTCGTAGTTTTGATGTTGATGTCCAATCCATTTCTACCTTCATCGATTTTAAATTACGCATTATCATTAACCAAGGTGAAAGTTTCAAAATATATAATGCTCACAATAAGTTCAAGACTAATTATCATATTGTTTCTGGTTTTCCTTGGTTCAATATTTGATATTCAAACCCACCCTTTGAATGTTTTATGGATGATGTTGGTATACTTCGCTTTATTGGGCGGTTGGATTCTCTATCTTTGGATTAATCGCAATAACGATAAATCAGTATTTAAAGACTCAGAAAAATGAGTCTTTTTTTAAGAAAATATCACATATAGGATGAAGAGAAAAGATAAACATGCTATAATAATTTTGAGGTGATCATCATGGACAAAAAAGAATACATTTTAAGAAGAAAAATATTAATGGATGAATTGATGGATAATTCTTTTGCATTACTTGCTTCGGGAGAAGCAATGCACAAGACTTGGGATCAATTCCACAAATATATACCTAACCGCCATTTCTACTATCTTACCGGACTGGAAAGAGAGAATTTCTTTTTATTCATGGCTAAAGACCAGGATAACTATTTGGAATACATTTTTATTGAAGAGGCTAGCGATTATGCCAACAAGTGGTTGGGAAAAAGATTGACCAAAAAGGAAGTTGAAACTATCAGTGGCATCCAAGAAAGCAATATTTTCTTTGTGCAAGATTTCTTGACTTTCATCTCCAATCGCATCATGACAGACTCAAGAGCGGCATTGTTATCAAAAACGCCAACCAATCTCTACTTGGATTTATTCCGTTACAAGAAAATGAAGAAACCTATCAGTTTTACATATTTTTCGGATATAGTTGAAAATTATCCAGAGTTGATGATAAAGGATTTAAATAATTTGATTTCCAACTATCGTCGTTTCAAAAGCAAATCAGAAGTAAATGAAATCAAAAAGGCAATTGAATATACCAGATTGGGTGTAGAAGCAATTCTCAAATCAGCCAAACCAGATATGAACGAAGGCCAATTGGAAGCGCTGTTTGAATATACCATCAAGTCTGCCGGGTCTCAAGGCGTATCATTCGACACGATTGTAGCCAGTGGAGAGAATGCGACTGTTTTGCATTATGTTGAAAATAATCAGGTGATTGAAGCCGGTAATCTGGTGCTCTTGGATTTAGGGGCATTATCGAATCTTTATGCAGGTGACATTTCCAGAACATTCCCTATCAGTGGCAAATTCAATGACTTACAGAAAGCATTGTACCAAATGGTGCTTGATGTCAATAAAGCAACAATTGAAAAGGTAAAACCGGGAATTTATGTCAAGGAACTCAATGAATTTGCCAAGGACAAATTAGCTGAAGGCATGATCAAATTGGGTTATATTAAAGAAAAAATTGAGATTGACAAGTATTATTATCATGGCGTCAGTCATTATCTTGGACTTGATGTCCATGATACAGGCACTTATATGGAGCCTTTGGCACCTGGTGCGGTAGTGACTGTGGAACCAGGTATCTATGTCGCTGAAGCAAAGATTGGCATTAGAATCGAAGATGATGTTTTGGTCACCAAAAACGGTCACGAAAACTTAAGTAAAGACATTATCAAGGAAATTGAAGATATCGAAGCTTTTATGAAACATTAGAGGTATTATGAGTTACGTAGAAGGAAATATTCAACGATATTTATTCTATAGCGAGGACAGTTCTTATTCGGTCATTAAAGTTAAAATTACCGATACCGATGATTTGGACGTTGTTCATTTTGAACCCACAATAATAGTTTGTGGGTTTTTTCCTAAGTTGGAAAACTCAGTAAATTATCGCTTTTACGGTGAAGTGGCCAATCATCCCAAATATGGAATTCAGTACAATGCCAATCGGTTTGAGAGAATGGTTGATAACACTTATGAAGGTTTATTGGATTATCTTTCCAGCGATTTGTTCAAAGGCGTAGGAATTAAAACCGCAGAAAGAATCATTGAAACTTTAGGTTTGTCGGCTTTGGACTTGATTGCCGAAGACAAACATGTTCTCGACAAGGTCCCAAAGATGAATGCAAAACTGCGTGATTCCATCTTTAGGGAAGTCGTCGACAACAAGGAAATGGAAAATACTCTTGTTTGGCTCTATAGTTTTGAAATATCACCGAAAATGGCAATGAGAATTTATTCTCATTATGGAAGTTCCACTATTCAAACCATTAAAGAAAATCCTTATATCCTGATGGATCATATTGAAGGAATAGGTTTTAAAAGAGCGGATGAGATTGGTCTTAAGGTTGGATTTCAATATGATTCGCCCTTAAGGATAGCGGCTGTCATCTATTATTTATTGACGGAATATATGAATAAGTTCGGTGACACCTATTTATTGAAAACTGAGTTGATTGAATATACCATGACTTATCTTAATTCCCATCCGGATTTCAATGTAGAGAAAGAATTGGTGGATACACAATTAGAATCTTTGAAAGTCTTGGGAAAAGTCATATTCATTGAAGATAAAGTATCGCTGAATTTTCTCTATAACAGTGAATTGTTCATCGCCAAAAAGGTTGTTGCATTAAGTGAAATAAATGATAGCGGTTTGGACCGTGAAACTTTTGAATCATTATTGGACGACTTTCAGACCTTTAATGATATAACATACACTAAAGCTCAAAAAAAGGCGATTTACACGGCATTGAACAACAATTTTTCTATCATTACCGGAGGACCGGGAACTGGGAAAACCACGGTTATTAAAGGGTTGATCGACATCTATAAGATGTTGCATAATAATAGGATTGATGTGGATGCAATCAAGTTGGCTGCGCCGACAGGCAAAGCTGCCAAACGACTTTCCGAAGCAACCAATCTCAAAGCGACAACTGTTCATAAATTGTTGGGTTATGATTTTGAAGGCAATTTCAAGTTTGATGAATATTCTTCTCTTGAAGCGAAAATTATCATCATCGATGAAGCATCCATGCTCGATGCCCTCCTGGCAAAGAAGTTGTTTTCCGCCATTTCAAGTTCTACCAAGGTCATCCTGGTCGGAGATGCCAATCAATTGCCTTCGGTTGGTCCCGGAGATGTCTTGAACAATCTGATTAAGTCAAAATTGTTTGAATGCGTGGAACTGGATGTAATTCATCGCCAAGCAGCCGATTCGCACATCATTTCCCTGGCATATGACATTTTAAATAAAAACATCAATGAAAATTTCTTTCATAACTATGATGATAAAGAATTTATCAATGCCAATGATAATTTAATCTCATCGAGAATTATTGAAAAAATCAAGCAATTGATTGAAAAAGGTTATGATTTTCATGATGACATCCAAGTGCTTATTCCGGTATATAAAGGTTATAATGGCATCGATAGAATCAATGCCTTGATTCAATCGACTTTCAATCAGGAAAATAAAGAGTATGCGGTCAAATTCAAGGACAAGGAATTTTGGTACAACGATAAGGTCATGCAATTGGTAAATCAACCTGAAGACAATGTCATGAATGGTGATCAAGGAACCGTGATCGGTATTACTCCAAACGATGAATTGATTGTAGATTTTTCGGATAATATCGTCAAATACAGCAAAAAAGATTTGGATAATCTTACTTTGGCTTATGCCGTTTCAATCCATAAATCACAGGGTTCGGAATTTAAATCAGTCATCATGCCACTCACAAAATCTTATACTATCATGTTGAAAAGAAAGCTGTTATATACAGGTGTGACCAGAGCGAAAGAAAAACTGATTCTTATCGGTGATTTTGATGCATATCGCCGGGGAGTTTTAGGAATTGACAGAGAGAGAAACACCTTGTTGAACCACTTTTTGGAGAATAGAAATCAAGAGTTGAATTCTGGACAAACAAAGATTTCAGATTTTTTGTAATCTGTTTGCAATAAACCAATAAATATTGTATAATATTCCACGTAAATCAGGGACGAAGACAAGTAGTGGATTTTTATTAAAGAATAGAGAGTTCAGGCCAATGGTGAAACTGAACAATAAGAATCGACGAAGCTCCTTCCGAGAGGTGTAAAAACACACGTTACTTCGCGTTAAGAAGTATTTAAGTGCCGGTAATTTTACCGGAATTAAGGTGGTACCGCGTTCAATCGTCCTTTTTCATGGGGACGATTTTCTTTTTTAATTAATTTTATGGGGTGATGAAATTGAGATTTATGACAGGAAATGAAATTAGACAGACTTGGATTAACTTTTTCAAGGACAAGGGTCACGCAGTGGAAGAAGGAGCTTCTCTAATTCCCAACAATGACCCGACTTTGCTATGGATGAATTCCGGAGTTGCGGCCTTGAAGAAATACTTTGACGGCAGAGTGGTGCCAAAGAATCCGAGAATTGTCAATGTGCAGAAATGTATTAGAACCAATGATATTGAAAATGTTGGAAATACAGCCAGACACCATACATTCTTTGAAATGATGGGTAATTTTTCCATTGGCGATTATTTCCGCGATGATGCCATCGCTTACGGATTTGAGCTGATGACAAGTGAAAAATACTTTGGTTTCTCATTGGACAAACTTTACTTTACTTATTATCCTACGGATCTTGAAACTTATCAAAGATGGTTGGATTTGGGAGTAAGTGAAGATAGATTGATTGCTAGTGAGGATAATTTCTGGGAAATTGGTTCAGGACCTTGCGGGCCTTGTACGGAAATATTTTATGACCGTGGCAGCGCTTATGGTGATTTCACCTCTGATTCAATCAAGAAAAATATCGAAAACGATCGTTATGTCGAGTTGTGGAATATCGTGTTGTCACAATTTAATGCCACTGAAGGGTTGCCAAGAAGCGCTTATCCAGAATTACCTTCGAAGAATATTGATACAGGTGCAGGTTTGGAAAGATTCGCTTCAGTCATTCAAAATGCCAAAACCAATTTCGAAACTGATCTTTTTATGCCGATAATCAAGAAGATCTCCGAGATTTCAGGGGTTCTTTATTCAGGCCAAAAATCCTTCAAGGTAATTGCTGACCATATCAGAACTGTAACCATGGCAGTAAGCGATGGAGCGATGCTCAGTAACGAAGGCAGGGGTTATGTCTTAAGAAGATTATTGAGAAGAGCAGTTAAATATGGTAAACAACTCCATATTGAAAGACCTTTCTTGGTTGAATTGGTAGATGTGGTTGTAGAAATTCTCAAGCCTTTTTATCCATACATAACTGGCAAAATTGATATAGTTAAAAAAATCATCAAGACTGAAGAGAATAAATTTTTGGAAACATTATTGTCTGGAGAGAAAAAACTGGGTGAATTAATGGAGAAAAGTCATGATTCAATCAGTGGAGAAGATGCATTCTTATTATATGATACCTATGGTTTTCCGCTTGAACTGACGATGGAATATGCTGAAGAAAAAGGTTACTCAGTTGATGTTCAAGGTTTTAAGAACGAAATGGAAAAGCAAAAAGATCGAGCAAGAAAAGCAAGAAATGAAACAAATTCAATGGCTGGACAGAATGAAGAATATTTAAATTTTGTCGCTGCAAGTCAATTTGTGGGTTACGAAACATTGGTAGCGAAAGCAAGAATCATCAAAGTTTTTCCAGAGGGTCTTGTATTGGATAAAACTCCATTTTACGCGACTTCCGGTGGGCAATTGGCGGATAACGGCAGTATCTTCAATGACGATTTGGCTCTTAACGTCATTGATGTAGAGAAGTTACCTAATGGACAATTCCTTCATAAAACAAGAGAAGAACTCTCGCTTAATTATGAAGGTATGGATGTAATCGCCAAGGTTGATGAATCGAGGAGAGAATTGACCGAATATCATCATTCGGCTACCCATTTGTTGTTTAAGGCTTTGCGAGACGTTTTGGGAGATCATGTTTCCCAACAGGGTTCGCAAGTAAGTTTTGATGGATTGCGATTCGACTTCAATCATTATGAATCCATTAGTGATGAAGTGATCTTGAAGGTCGAGAAAATCGTCAATGAAATGATCAAGGATGAGTATATTGCGACCACTAGAGTTATGACTGTAGAAGAAGCGAAAGCTTTAGGCGCAATTGCTGAATTCGGTGAAAAATATGGCGATTATGTCCGTACAATCGATTTGAAATATACACTGGATCTTTGCGGTGGCACTCATGTAAAGAATATCAGCGACATTGGTCGTTTTGCGATAAAGTCATTGTCATCAATTGGTTCGGGAATTTATCGTATTGAAGCTTTGGTCAACAAGATGGTTTCAACTTTGGATCATTCATTAGTCGGACTCAACCAAGATATCGACAACTTGATTAACAAAGCCGATAAAATACTGCTTCAGGCAAAACAAGAAAAGATTGAAGTGAAATTTGATTTTGTGAAAAATCATGAGACTACAGGCAGTTACCAAGATGTTTTGAACCGAAGGATTGAACTCCAAAAAGCGCAAATTGCAGTCAAGGAACTGGAAAAGGAATACAACCGTCTAAAAGAAGAAAAAACACTGGCGAAAGTCAGTGACTTAAGTGAATTTGCTTATGGAGACAAGCTGATAGCTAAACTTGAAAATGTCAATGCTCAAGTCTTGAAGCAACTCGCTGACGACGAAATTGCCAAAGGCACGATTAAATTTGTTTTCTTGGCTTCGGTTGTTGAGGATAAAATCATCTTTATTGCCAAAAGCGCCGTCCAAAATCTCAATGCGGGACAATTAGTCAAACAAGCTGCCATCATATGCGGTGGCAACGGAGGCGGCAGAGCTGATTTTGCCCAAGCTGGCGGCAAAGATATCGATAAGGTTGATGAAGCCATCGATAAGATCAAAGAGTTGGTTTTATGAAAATCGTTGGTCTTGACCTTGGGTCTAAAACTCTGGGAATAGCTTTGTCAGATCCTTCTGGCATCATTGCCACAAAACTTACGACAATTACTTTCCCAAATAATGATTATGAGTATGCAATAAAGGAATTATTTGTTATACTAAAAGATGTAGAAATCGATAAATTCGTGCTTGGGTTACCTAAGAACATGGATGGAAGTTTAGGCTTTCAAGCACAAACTTCCCTTAGCTTTAAAACTAGGCTGGAAGAAAAGTTTAAAAGGGATGTAATTCTTTGGGATGAGAGATTGACATCGAAAATGGCTGAATCATTGATGATATCAGCTGATTTAAGTCGAAAAAAAAGAAAGACAAAGGTTGACTTTGTAGCAGCAACCATTATATTACAAAGCTATTTGGATAGCAGAAAGCGAGTTTAACAATGCAAGAATACGATGATACTTTATTTATTACCGACGAATTAGGAAATGAGTTGGAAGCAGTTATTATTTTAACTTTTGAATCAGAGGAATTTGGTAAAAGTTATTTGGTATACCAATTGAAAGATGATGAAACGGGCGAATATTTCGCAGCTAGTTTCAATCCTGAAGATGGCGACGAAGGCAATTTGAATCCGATTGAAACTGATGAAGAATGGGATTTAATCGAAGAAGTGCTAGAAAGCTTCTTGGAAGAAGAGGA